>Ga0156186_1437_pt1 | contig 15030 bp, 4 predicted proteins | sample RifCSPlowO2_12_FD_107839 | JGI IMG/M metagenome (GOLD analysis project Ga0156186, IMG submission 107839) | Candidatus Handelsmanbacteria bacterium RIFCSPLOWO2_12_FULL_64_10
ACCTGAAAAACCCGGATATGTGGGTAAATCCGCATGCGGTTTCGCTGTATCTGAGACAGGCGTGTATCGAGCGCATCGAAGAGGGGAGCGCCTGCCTTGTGGCGCCAGCCTGTGCAGCCGGGTGCATCCAGGACTACACGGAGGAGATCAAGGAGGCGCTGCGACTGGCCGGAATGGAGGTGGAAGCTGTAGCCGTGACAGTGAAGGAGGCGGTAGAATTGGATGGGCCTGAGGGTCCGGGTGCGCCGACTTCGATTGCGCCGCATCTGGACTCGTATTATATTTCATAGAGGCGCAATGACTTACGGACTGGAGTGGGTAAACTGGAGTGGGTAAGATGAATCCTGGCTCTATCGTTCGTTGTCGCAATCGTGACTGGGTGCTCCTCCCGAGCGACTCGTCCGAAGTACATCTGCTTCGACCGCTGACCGGGGCAACGGACGAAGTCGTTGCCATCCATAAGCGCCTCACAGACCTTCTCGGCTACGATTTGCCCGAGGAGCGTGTCCGTTCAGCCACCTTTCCATTGCCCACGGTGGACGATCTTGCGGACGCGGGCAGCGCTCATTTGCTCTGGCAGGCTGCGCGCCTGACGCTTCGTGAAGGGGCGACGCCATTTAGATCGCTTGGCCGTATCTCCATTCGGCCGCGGATCTATCAGTTCGTTCCCTTGCTCATGGCGCTGCGGCTCGAACCTGTTCGGATGCTCATTGCCGACGATGTGGGTGTGGGGAAGACCATTGAGGCACTGCTTGTTGCACGCGAGATGATGGAACGCGGCGAGGTCAAGCGCCTTTGTGTGCTCTGCCCGCCCTATTTGTGCGAGCAGTGGCAGAAGGAACTGTCGGAGAAGTTCAATCTGGATGCAGTGGTCATTCGATCCGGCACAGTGAGCCAGCTTGAGCGAAGAAAGCCCAGCTCTGAAAGCATTTATCGGCATTACCCCATTCAGGTCGCCAGCATCGACTTTCTGAAGACGGACCGCAACAGGCATCTGTTCCTGCTCGGTTGCCCGGACATGGTCATCGTGGACGAGGCGCATGGGGCAACGGTTGCATCCGACAGCAACCTGAGCCAGCAGCAACGCCATCAACTGGTGCGGGAGATCGCAGGCAGGGATGACTGCCATCTCATCCTGCTCACCGCCACACCCCACAGCGGCATTGAAAGCGCGTTTCGCTCCCTGCTCGCGCAACTCCGGCCGGAGTTCGGCGATTGGGACACGGCTGCCCTTGCCGAGCCGCAGCGGATCGAACTGGCCCGCCACTTCGTCCAGCGCACCCGCCGAGACATCGAGCACGATTGGGAAGGAGAGTACTGCTTCCCCAAACGCGATCCGTCAGACGAGACCTACCGTCTTTCACGGGCCTACCAGAACCTCTTCAACAAAACTTATGACTTCTGCTCGGAGATGGTCCGCTCTGGTCAGACGCTGGACAAACGTCGCCAGCGGGTCCGCTACTGGGGGGCGCTGGCGCTGTTGCGTTGCGTCATGTCCAGCCCTGCCGCGGCGGTGGCCGCGCTTGAAACGCGCCACGACGCACTGGCTTCCAGCGAGGACGAGCCGGATTTTCGGCCGTTCATCTTCGAGTCCTCTGAGGACCGAACCGCTGACGATCCGCCTACGCCGCCGGTCGAATCCGCGGAGGCCACGCTTGCGGAAGTGGATCGCCGCCGCCTACGCGAACTCGGACGCCTCGCCAAATCCCTGCTCAATACCCTGGAAGATACGAAACTCGCGCGTTGCGCCGAACTCGTCGCCGACCTGCTGCGGCAGGGATTTCATCCCATCGTCTGGTGCCGATTCATCGCGACGGCTGATTATCTGGCCGAAGGACTGCGAAGGATGCTGCAACGTACATATCCAGATTTGCGCGTGGTCTCTATCACCGGACGCCTGAGCGATGACGAGCGCCAAACCAAGGTGGAGGAACTGGCCCAGGAACCCCGTCGCATACTCGTCGCCACCGACTGCCTGAGCGAAGGCACCAATCTCCAGCACGCCTTCACCGCTGTCCTTCATTACGACCTGCCGTGGAACCCGAATCGGCTTGAACAGCGAGAGGGGAGGGTGGACCGTTACGGCCAGACTGCTGAGGTGGTCAAGGCCATCCGCTACTTCAGCCCCGACAGCGCCGTGGACGGCGTCGTGATCGACGTGCTGCTGAACAAGGCCCGGGAGATCCATCGTTCCCTGGGTACCCATGTGCCTGTGCCCGAAGAGAGTGAGACCGTCACCGAAGCGGTGCTCAATGCGCTGTTCTTGCGGGGTCGCCGGGTCGAGTCTGACCAGCTTCAACTCGATCTTGGCTTTGAAGTTCCCCGGCAGATCAAGGGCCTGCACGCGCGATGGGATCAAAGCGCAGAGCGCGAGCGCATCAACCGCACCCGTTTTGCCCAGCGCGCCTTGAATCCTGAGGAGGTTCGTCAGGAGCTGGAGGTCACCGACGCCGTGCTCGGCGATCCTGACGCCGTACGTGAATTTGTGCTCAGCGCGGCGCAGCGTCTGGGCCTCTCTATTGCCCGACACAGACGTCCCAATGTCTACCGCGTGGCGGTCGGCCCCGAGGCAACGGCCACGCTGCCGGCAGCCATTGCGTTCACCCTGCCGGCTGTGAAGGGCGGACAGTGGCTCATCAGCTTCACCTCGCCTACGCCGGAGGGGGCGGAATACCTTGGGCGCAACCATCGCTTTGTGGCCGCGCTGGCGCGATTCCTGATGGAGGAAGCGCTGACAAAAGGAGGGGAGGCCAGGGCCTCCCGCTGCGGCGTCGTCCGCACCCGCGCTGTGTCGCGCCTTTCCACCATTCTGCTGCTGCGCGTCCGCTACTTGCTCCATCAGCCAGACCGGTCCTCGCTCCTGTCCGAGGAAGTTCACGTAACGGGGTTCACCGGGGGCGCGGCGCACTGCGCGCCGGACTGGCTTTCCGACGAAGAGGCCCTGCGCCTGCTGGCCGAGGCGCGTCCGGACGCCAACGTCGCTATGGCTGAAAAGCAGGAATTGATTGGGAATGCGCTGGGTGAATGGCCAGGGCTTGAGTCGAACCTCCACGAGCGAATCCACGCCCGGGCTGCGGAACTGGAGAAAAGCCACAGGCGTGTGCGCCGGGCCGTCGCTCTCAGGGTGCGCCAACTCACTGTCACCCCTCAGCTCCCGCCGGATCTGCTGGGGATTCTCGTGCTACAACCGATGGTCTGACTATGGCAACCTACCCTTCCATCCGAATCGAAGGCGGCCTGCTGGGACCGGATCTGCTCGATCAGCTCTTCGCCGCCGACCTCCCCGGCCAGCGGCCCGCTGACTTCGGCCTGGATGCCCGGCGCAACCTCACCGACGAGATCGCCGCCGTCTTTTCTGACGCCCGCGCTCTCTGGGGGGTGTTCCGGAACCGCCTCCAGCGGCTTCCTGCCGCGGACCCCGCCACTACCGTCACCCGCGACGCCTGGGTCATTCCTTTCCTCGGCCTGCTTGGTTACGAGCTGCGATACAACCCGCGCGCCTACGAGGTGGACGGCCTTACCTTTGCCATCTCCCACCGTGCCGCGGAAGGGGATGGGGCATTGCCCATCCATATTGTCGGGGTCCGGCAGGAACTGGGCCGGGCGCCCGCATCAGGCCGGCCACGTCTGGCGCCGCATTCTCTCCTGCAGGAGTACCTCAACCGCACCGAGCATCTCTGGGGTCTCGTTACCAACGGCCTTATCCTGCGCCTGTTGCGCGACAGCACCTTTGTCCGCCGTCAGGCCTACGTTGAGTTTGACCTCCAGGGCATCCTGGAGGAGCAGCGATTCCAGGACTTTGCCGCACTCTATCGCCTGCTGCACCGCACCCGCCTGCCGAGCGGCGCAACGGACGCCGGCGACTGTCTGCTGGAGCAATACTACGCATACTCGGAGGAGCAGGGCGGGCGCGTGAGGGAGCACCTGCGAGACGGGGTGGAGCAGTGCATCACCCTGCTGGCCAACGGCTTCCTGCGTCACCGGAATAACGACGACCTGCGCCACCGGGTGTCCGCGGCCTGCACCGGCAACGAACACATCTCCGCCGGCGACCTTTATCGCCAGCTCCTCCGCCTGGTCTACCGGTTCCTCTTCCTGCTCGTCTCCGAAGACCGCGGGCTGGTCAGCTCCGACCCCATCTACCGGGAGCATTACGGCGTAGCCCGCCTGCGCCGCCTGCTGGACCAGCGCGCCGCCTTCACAGACCACGATGACCTTTATCAATCCCTGAAGGTGTTGTGGAAGGTGCTGTGTGACGATAGACTCGCTCCCATCCTTCAGATTGCCCCGCTCAACGGAGAACTCTTTGCCCCGCAGAAACTCGACGCCTTCACCCTGACCAACCGCGACCTCCTTGACGCCTTCTGGCGTCTGGCCTGGTACCAGGAAAGCGCTTCCAGCCCTCCTCGCCGCGTCAACTACGCGGCCCTCAACGTGGAGGAACTCGGTTCCGTTTACGAAAGCCTGCTGGAGTTCCACCCGCATATCGCTGAACTGGGCAGAACGCCTGCGTTTGAGTTGCTCCTCGAAGGCCGGGAACGCCGCTCAACCGGGTCGCACTACACCCCGCCCGAACTCGTGGCTCCCCTTATCCAGCACGCGCTGGAGCCGGCGCTTGAAGAACGCCTGAGTGAGGCAAAGCGAATGGCGAATGGCGAGCGGCGAGCGGAAGGGGAAAAAGCGTATGTCTATCCAGTCCTGTCAAGAGGCCAGCGCTCTGGGGGGGCGGCCTCTCAGTCTCCAGCGCAGCCTTATAGCGAAGAAAGGTTTCAGAGGCTTTGGCGCTCCACTCCGTTTGCCACTCGCCACTTACTGCTCGCTGAGGAGGCGATCCTGCGCCTCCGCGTTTGCGACCTGGCCTGCGGTTCGGGGCACTTCCTGCTGGCCGCTGCCCGCCATCTGGGCAAGGAACTGGCCCGCATCCGAACCGGGGAGGACGAGCCTGCGCCGGAGCGTGTGCGCGAGGCGATCCGAGATGTGGTCACCCACTGCATTTACGGGGTGGACAAGAACCCGCTCGCGGTTGAACTCTGCCGCGTGGCCCTCTGGATCGAAAGCCACGCGGAGGGCAAGCCGCTCACCTTCCTCGACCATCGCATCCGCTGCGGAGACTCCCTTGTCGGTATTTTCGATCTCCAGGCGCTGAAACACGGCATCCCGGACGAAGCTTTCAAGGCCGTGGCCGGAGACGACAAGGCCGTGGCCCGTGAGGCGAAGAAGCGCAATGCCCGCGAATGCGCCGAATCCCTCTTCCAGGCTTCCTTTGCCGAACAGCTTGCCGGTTTTGCAGGCGAGCTTCGAAAGCTGGATGAACTGCCCGAGGATACGATCGAGCAGGTCCGAACCAAGGCGGACGCCTGCCTGCGGATCGAGCGAAATCCCGACTTTGAGCGCCTCCGGCTGGCGTGCGACGTGTGGACCACCGCCTTCTTCCAGCCCTTCCCAAACCCCGCATGCACGCCGCTGACCACCGACATTCTGCGGACGGCCCTTTCCACCGGGCGAATCCCCAACGCACGCCTTGCAGGGTTCGTTTTCCAGTCTGCCGTAGAGCGCCGGTTCTTCCACTGGCCGCTGGCCTTCCCTGAAGTCTTCTCCGCTGGATGCTTTGATGTCATTCTTGGCAACCCTCCGTTCCTCGGTGGGCTGAAGATCAGCACAGAGTTCGGCGATAAGTATTGGCACTACCTGACCTGCGCTTTCGTGCCCTACTTCAGCACGGCTGACTTATGCGCTCTGTTTTTCCGGCGCGCGTTTGATGCGCTGAAGCCTGACGGTAGCTTCGCCCTAATCGGCACGAACACCATTGGACAGGGAGACACCCGGCAGGCGGGCCTGGCGGTGGTCCGCAGTCGGGGTGGCACCATCACCTTTGCCAAGAGGTTCATGAAGTGGCCCGGTGTCGCGAATGTGGAGGTGAGTTTCTGCGCAATACACAAGGGACCCGTACGCGACCATTTCCTGCTCGATGGTACTGTTGTGCAGACCATTTCGACTCGACTTGATGCCGAGGAGGAGGCCGAGCCATTTGTTCTTCAGCAAAACGCAGACAAGTCCTTCATCGGCTCATACGTGCTAGGCATGGGCTACATAATGGCTCCGGAAGAGGCACAGAGGCTTATTGAGGTTGAGCCACGGAACCGGGATTGCCTGTTCCCCTATCTCAACGGCCAAGATCTGAATTCTCAACCCGATCACTTTCCGACCCGGTGGATCATTAATTTCTTCGACTGGCCGCTTGAAAGGGCCGAAGAATATCCTGCTCTCATCCAGATAGTCCGGGAGAAAGTGAAGCCTGAACGCGACAAGGTGAAGCGGGATCGGAATCGCCTCCGGTGGTGGCTCTACGCCGAGAATCGGCCGGGACTTTACTCTAATATCAAGCCACTCCAGAGAATACTTATTCGAAGCGAGGTCAGCGAGAACCACATGCTTTCCTTTGTTCCAAGAGGATGGGTTTATTCGCACATGGTGGTCATCTTCGCCTTCGACGACTACTTCCACTTCGCTTTGCTCCAATCGAACGTCCACGAGGCGTGGGTGTGGAAGAACGCGTCAAGCCTGGAGTCACGCAACCGCTATACGCCCACCGACTGTTTCGAGACATTTGCCTTTCCACAAGTGCCGTCATCAGAGGCGCGGGCCGAAGCCGAGCGGGTGGGGGAAGTCTATCACGAACACCGCCGCCAGACCATGCTGGCCCGTCAGTTGGGCCTGACCAAGACCTACAACCTCTTTCATAACCCGCAGTGTGAGGACGCGGACATTGCCCGTCTGCGCGAATTACACACGACAATGGACCGCGCTGTCCTCGCTTGCTACGGCTGGACCGACCTGGACCCCGGACACGGTTTCCACGTCAACGAGCGCGGCCAGACCCGATATACAATCAGCCCACCTGCCCGGCGGGAGGTGCTCCGCCGTTTGCTGGCTCTGAATCTGGAGATTGCCGGACGAGAGGCAGGAGTCAGCGCATGAGCGCCTTCCGGCCAAAGTTCACGATCACCAACCCCATCACATCCGGATTGACGCGGATCGAACGCGCGCGAGGTTTTCTCGAAGCTGCGACCCTTTCCGAGACGTGGGTCCGCGCTATGGGTGAACGGGCGCTGGTGCTGGAGGCGCATCACACCACCCATATCGAAGGCACGCGCCTGACCCTGGAGCAGGCCGAACGCCTTTGGGTGGGGGAAGCAGTTCCTGAGGCCGACCCAGACGACGCGCGGGAACTCCTGAACTACCGCCGGGCCTTCGAGTTCGTCTCCTCGTACCTGGACAGCGGCGCTCCGATCACCGAGGGTTTGATTCGCGAAATCCACAAACACCTCGTGGAGGGCGTTCGAGGTGGGACCGACGCGCCCGGGGAGTACCGGAAGGTTCAAAACTACGTGGTGAACGCCCAGACCGGGGAGGTCGTATATACACCGCCGCCGGCGCACGACGTTCCGATCCTCATGGCTGAACTCGTAGCATGGCTCAACCAGCACGGAGACACCCACCCCGTGCTGGTCAGCGGTACCGCTCAGTTCCAGCTTGTCCACATTCACCCGTTTCTGGACGGCAACGGCCGCACCTCGCGGCTGCTTTCCACGCTTTGCCTCTACCGGGCCGGATACGACTTCAAGCGGCTGTTTACCATCAGCGAGTACTACGACCGCAATCGTGCGGCCTTCTACCGGGCAATCCAGGGCGTCCGGGAACAGGGCATGGATATGACTGGCTGGCTGGAATACTTTGTGGAGGGCCTGGCCACACAGCTTGCCGAAGTGAAGGAGCGCGGAGAGCGGGCGATCTACCGGGACGTGCTGGTGAAGGAATTCGGTCTGTCCGAACGGCAGGCGCTGGCGTTTGGCCACGTGCTCGAACAGGGCAGTCTGGCCATCCAGGACTACGAGCGCCTCTGCCCTGACGTCCACCGCCGAACGCTCCAGCGCGACCTTAAATATCTGGTGGAGAAGGGGTTATTGTCGATTGAAGGGGCCACGAATCAGCTCCGGTACCGACCCGGAAACAGGGTCATCCGGTGAACTTGTGACAAACTTGTGACAAACTTGTGACAAGGCTGAAAGACCGTGAGACTGAGAGACCAGACTGGGATACCGTGAGAAAACCTCTCTCACGTTCTCACGTTCTCACGTTCTTGCTGTCTCGCTGCCTCGCCCAGGGAGTCTATCATGAGCATTTTTACCCTCCACGCCCAGGTCCTTTCCGACTACCGTGACTACGTCCGATCGTTTTTTACTGTGTCCGACGACCGGGCGCGGGCGTTCATCGAGCAGGCGCTGATCGGGGAAGGGAAGTTGTGGCCGGATTTTCTGTTGCAGGTCAGCCCATCCTACCCCCGGGTGGCCTCGGTGGATGAGCTGGGGAAGCACGACGTTCTGCACGAGGAGACGGCGCGTATCTTCTGCACACCGGAGGGCGACCCTTTCCGGCTTTACCAGCATCAGGTGGAGGCGATTGAGAAGGCCCGTGCGGGTGAAAGCTACGTGGTCACCAGCGGCACCGGATCGGGAAAGAGCCTGACCTACTTCCTGCCTATCCTCGATATCCTGCTGCGACAGCCCCCTTCTGGCGACCGTGTCGTGGCGCTGGTCGTCTATCCGATGAACGCGCTGGTGAACTCGCAGTTTCAATCCCTGAAAAACCTCAGGGAGGGCTACGAACGGCGCACGGGACGCCCGTTCCCGGCTTCATTCGCCAGATATACAGGGGATACGAAAGAAGAGGAACGGGGAGCGCTGCGCCAGCACCCGCCGCAGATCCTGCTCACCAACTACGTGATGGCCGAACTCCTGCTGGTGCGCCCCGAAGATCAGCGGTTCCTGGACCGAGCGGGCGGAGAGCTGCGCTTTCTGGTCTTCGACGAGTTGCACACGTACCGGGGCAGGCAGGGGGCGGACGTGGCCATGCTCATCCGGAGGCTCAAGGAGCGCTGCGCTGCGCCGGGACTGGTGCATGTGGGCACCAGCGCCACGATGGTAGCCAACCGCAACGCCACGCCCCAGGAACGGCGCGCCACGGTGGCGGACTTCGCGGCGCGGCTCTTCGGCCACCCCTTCACCGCCGGACATGTGATCGAAGAGACCCTGATTTCCTTCACCGATGACGGTGCGCCGTCTCGGGAGGAGCTGGCAGCCGCATTGAGGGGGCCGGTTCCGTCAACGCTGGAGGCGTTCCGACGCCATCCGCTGGCCCGCTGGGCCGAGGCGGAGTTCGGGGTGGAGCCGGAAGGGGGGGGAGGGTTCAGACGCCGGGCGCCGTGCACACTGTCCGTTGCGGCCGCGCGTCTGGCGGAGGCCAGTGGGATAGAGGCTGCCGTGTGCGAGGATCGCCTGCGCGACATCCTGAACCGGGGCGGTGAACTCCCGCGCGAGGACGGCGGGCGGGCCTTTGCCTTCAAGCTGCACCAGTTCATCGGCCAGGGCAGGGCGCTGTTTGCCACGCTGGAGCCTGCGGGTCGGCGCGAGTTCTCGCTCGAAGGGCAGGTGCAGGCGGGGGGCGGGCGTCTCTTCGCCCCGGTCAAGTTCTGCCGCCAGTGCGGGCAGGATTATTACCACGTCCTGCAAACGGAGACCCGTTTTCTGCCACATCCCGTTGGCATCGAGAGCGAGGATGAGGAAAGCCGCCCCGGGTACCTGATGCTGGCCCCGTCCGAAAACGACTGGAGCGAGGACCGCATCCCGGAGGAATGGCGCGACCGCCGGGGGAGGCTTACCCAGACATGGCGCGACCGCGTGCCGAAAGCGGTCTGGGTGTCGCCGGATGGCGGCTATTCGGCCCAGCCCCGCGAGGGGGCGGTGAAGATGTGGCGACAGGCAGCGCCGTTCTCGCTGTGTCTCAACTGTGGAGAATTCTACACGGCGCGGGAGCAGGAGTTCGGCAAGCTGGCCTCGCTCTCCAGTGAGAGGCGCACCAGTGCGACCACCGTGCTGGCCACGTCGTTGCTCCGACACGCGAGCGCAGCGGATGCCGCGCGCGACAAGCTGCTCTCGTTTACGGACAACCGGCAGGATGCCTCATTGCAGGCGGGGCACTTCAACGATTTCGTGCATGTCTCCCTGTTGCGATCCGCATTGTACGGGGCGTTGCGACGGGCGCGAGAGCTCACGTTTGACCGGGTGGCGCGGGAGACGGTCTCCTCCTGCGGACTTGCCATCCGGGACATCGCCAGGAACCCGGAACTCGATCCGCAGTCGCCGGCGGCCCAGGACGTGTGGCGGGCGTTCGCGGACCTGACCGAATACCGGCTCTATGAGGACCTGCGCCGGGGCTGGCGGGTGATCCATCCAAACCTCGAACAGGTCGGCCTGCTGCGCGTGGGGTACCGGGGGCTGGAGGCGCTCTGCGCCGATGAGGCGCGCTGGGACTTTCACCCGGCTGTGGCGGCGATCACCCCGGCGGAGCGGGAAACGGTCGCCCGCGCGGCGCTGGATCAGTTCCGGCGGAAGCTGGCGATCTCCTGCCGTTGTCTGCAGGAGACTGCGCAGCAGCAGGTCCGCCGCCGGTCAGAGCAGCACCTCAACGAGTTCTGGGGGGTGGACCCGGACGTCAGCGAACTGCGTCCCGCCAACCGGTTTGTCCGTCCCGGACAGTCGCCCCGGGCTGCGGAGGGATTCAGCCTTACGGAGCGCAGCGCAATCGGCAGATTCCTGCGCCAGCGGCTCAACCTGAGCACAGCGGACTATCCCGGTTTTCTGGGCGGTTTTTTGGCGCTGCTGCTCAGCCAGGGCCTCCTGGTCCGGCTCGACCCGGTGGATGACCACCAGTTCTACCAGCTTGACGCGGCGTGTCTGCTGTGGCGACTAAGTGACGGCACCCCTCCGCCTCCCGACCCGATATATACCCGCCGCGCTGCTGGCGCGGGGTACCCGGACAGGCCGTCCTCTGTGAACATCTTCTTCCGGCGTTTTTACCAGGATGCATCTACGGCGCTGGCCGCGCTGGAGGCCCGCGAGCACACCGCCCAGGTGGTGAAGCCCGGTGAGAGAGAACGCAGGGAGCGCCGCTTCCGCTGGGAGGAGGGCGACACCCGGAAAGAGGGCGAGGTGGGACGCCGCCTGCCCTATCTGGTCTGTTCGCCTACCATGGAACTGGGCGTGGACATCGCGGACCTGGACCTGGTCCACCTGCGCAACGTGCCGCCCACCCCGGCCAACTATGCGCAGCGGAGCGGCCGGGCCGGTCGGCAGGGACAGCCGGGGTTGATAGTGACCTACTGCGGGGCGCTCAACAGTCACTACCAGTATTTCTTTCAGAAGCGCGAAGAGATGGTGGCCGGAAGTGTGCGACCGCCGCGCCTCGACCTGGCCAACGAGGCGCTCCTGCGCGCCCACGTGCAGGCCGTCTGGCTCGCCCAGGTGCGCCTGCCGCTCGGCCAGTCCGTCGAGCAGGTGATTGACACAGACCTGGACGGTCTCCCGTTGCGAGAGAACACCGCCGGCCAGATCCGGCTCGGGGAGGCCGCACGACACGAGCTCCGCGAGCGGATATGCCGCATTCTCGCCTCGGACAGCGGCCTTCTGTCCGTGACGGGCTGGTTCGGGGAGGCGTGGATCGACCGGGTGCTCGATGAAGCGCCTCAGCGGTTCGACCGGGCCTTCGACCGCTGGCGGGAGCTGTACCGAGCGGCGACGCGCCAGTTGATGGAGGCGCAGAACGCGCTCCTGCGGGCACGCCGTCCGGATGACCAAGCCCTGGCTACATCCCGGCAACAGGAGGCCCTGCGCCAGCGCAACCTGTTGTTGCAGATCAACATCAGTCGGGAGGAAGGGGATTTTTCCCCCTACCGGTATCTTGCCAGCGAGGGGTTCCTGCCGGGCTACAACTTCCCGGCGCTGCCGGTCCGGGCCTGGGTGCCGAGGGATCAGGGCGAGTTCATCCCGCGGCCGCGTTTCCTCGCGCTGAGGGAGTTTGCGCCTGGAAACATCCTTTACCACGAGGGCGCCAAGTGGGAGGTCATGAGTTTCCAGGCTCCGCCAGGGGGGCTGGACGAGCGCCGAAGCCAGAAGCGGCTCTGCCGCGCCTGTGGCGCGTTTGGCGACCCTGCGCTCGACCTTTGCCCCGTCTGTGGGACGCGGTTTGACGGACAGAACAGCCTGCTTGCAAGCCTGCTGGAGATGCCCAACGTCCGCGCCCGCCGTCGCGAGCGCATCACGTGCGACGAGGAAGAGCGCCGTCGTCGGGGTTACGATCTGGAGACGTGCTTCCAGTTTTCCTCGGAATCGGGGGCATCACGGACGCAGGAGGCGGATGTGGTGTTCGGCGGGACGGCCGTCTTGCGGCTGGTCTATGCGCCTGCGGCAACCCTTCTTCGTGTCAATCACGGTTGGCGGGCGGTGGATCGGCCCGGTTTCCTCGTGGACTTTGAGAACGGGGAGGTGTTCCCGTCAGCGCCTCCTGAGCGAAACGGCCCGCCGCGTCCGCGCCGGCTGGAGAATGTGCGGCTGGCCGTGCAGGGCACGCAGAATGTCCTGCTGGTCCGTTTTGCGCGATCCGATCTGCGCAACGATCCGGTCCTGGAAGCCACCCTGCAATATGCCCTTCAGCGGGGTTGTGAGCAGTTGTTCCAGCTGGAGGAATCCGAGTTTGCTGCCGAGCGGATCGGGGACGGGGAGCACCGGGCAATTCTGTTCTATGAATCGGCAGAGGGGGGGGCTGGCGTGCTCCGCCGGCTGGTGGAAGAGACGGACGCTGTTTCCCGCCTGGCAGGGGAAGCGCTGACCCGATGCCATTTCGACGGGCAGGGAAACGATCTCAAACCCGGCTGCCAGGCGGCGTGCTACGAATGCCTGATGAGTTTCAACAACCAGCACGAAGCCCTGCAACTGGATCGCCGTCGCATTCTCCAGACGTTGCTGGACCTGACCGCGAGCAGCACGCTACCGCGCATTGGGGGGCGTGACTGGGCCACACACTTCGAGTGGCTACGTTCGCTTACGGACTCACGCTCCGAGTTGGAGCGGCGCTTCCTGGCCGCCCTGGCCGCTGGCCGACACCGCCTGCCCGACGAGGCGCAGAAGGCGATCTCCCAGCCTGCCTGCATCCCGGACTTTTTCTACTCACCGAACGTCTGCGTGTTCTGTGACGGGTCCGTGCACGATGACCCGGCGCAGGCGGCGCGGGATACGGAGGTGAGGCGTGAGCTGGTAAATCGGGGGTATCGTGTCCTGGTCATCCGGTATGACCACGGGCTGGCCGAGCAGATTGGCGAATATCCTGATATATTTGGGAGATTTTGTGCTTGACTTTCGTTTTTAGCAGGGCAATATTGCCACTGGAGTTTCACCGCTGTTTCCTGGTTTCTCAGATCTGCTCAGGGGGGATACTATCCGATAAATAGGCGCTCTGACAGCAATGTATCACCTAAATTGAGCGATTTTCATTGAGAAGCGCGTTTATCTTGATCGGTTGTGGCCAACTGTGACATTTTTCAGCAAAATAGAAAGGAGCACCGATAAACGGAGGAGGGATGATACGAAAAGACGATAGGTTTCGTACTCAGAAGAGGATTTTCTAAAGACAGAGTCGGATTTTTGGGCATACGTGTCCCTGGACTTTTGTCCTGCATTTAGATCCAAGTGTCTCACAGACCCAAAAGCAACCTCCGTGACGTTCAAGCCCGAATAGGGGGTGGGCACTGGCAGCGCTGCCAGAGGCGATCCAGGTTGAGGGCTGTGCGGACCGCTTGAGAGACTTTCAGGATGATTTGATGGCTGGTCTTGACGATCTTGGCAGCGAAGTCTACGGCGACTCGGCGCACGGTCGTGGCGTAAGAGGCTATGGGGATGATTTCTGAAAGCACATCTTCCTTGAAGGTCTCAAACAGGAAGAAGGCCATCACCATACAATAATAGAAGGCGCTGTTGGCGGGAAAGCGCAGAAACGGCAGTTGCTCGAAGCCAAAGTCTTTCAATCCCCGAAACGTCAACTCATCAGCTCCCCGCAGGTGGTGGTTGGCAATGAGGGTTTGGGGCTTTTTCAGACGGTTTTGTTCGGTTTTGGGCAGATGCTTGAGGACTTCTGCATTGACGCCGATGTTGGTCAAAATGACATTCTCTGGCCGGGCAAAGGTCAACAGCATCTGTCCCTGTTCATCTACCGGGCGCGTATAAAGTGCCCGCCAGAACCGACCCCAGCTATCACAGCGGTAGCCAAACTCCACAAACTCCCATCCCTGATGGCCGTTGTCATACCGCTCCCAGAGGGCCTGGGGCACCTGGGCAACATGCTGCTGGACGTATTCATACATCTTACCGGTGGCCGTAAACCCGATGCCAAGGGCATCAAAGGCCGTAAAGTTCTCCTCATCGAAAAAGCCGGCGTCGACCCGCAGCAGAATGGTGACATCCTCCCGGTAATGGGTGCGAATAAACGTCACCAGATCGGTGATCATATGGACAACCGTGTGACCAAAATTGCAGTGTTTCTTGCCTCCCCGAAAGATCGCATCGACCACCTTGCCCTGCCAGGTGATCTGCAAGGGCTGGAACCCTTTGACCCCGGCGAAAGCCGGGGTGGGAGACGCGCCGTGGCGTTTTTCAGCTTCGTCGTTGTCCATCACCATCGAGTCCAAGCCCAATTCAATCACATCGGGGTGTTCAATCCGCAACCGCCAAAGAAACATCCTTCGCAGCACCTTTCGAAAAACGCCACCGGCTACCCAGGAAAACAGCTTGAAGAATCGCTTTACACTGTGCGAGGAGGCCATCTCCTCTGGCGACATCTGGATCGCACCGGCATATCCTTCGTCTTTCTTCAACTGGTCAAAATAGGTCAGATGACGACTGGTCCCGTCGAAGAAAAAGCACAACACCTGATAAAACAGCTTCCAGATGGCCAGCCCTTTGCGACTCTTGCGAAGCTGACCAAAGCCGTCTTCCAAAAGACCCAAGATCCCAACCTGCTCGATATACCGGCTAAACAAGGCCAATCCGCCCCGGCTGGTTAAGGTGTCCGACGTGGTCTCGATCTTGTTAATCCGCTGAGAGGGGGTATAGGGATTCACGAGTATTCCTTTCACTTGTTGGG
>Ga0156186_1048_pt2 | contig 14960 bp, 13 predicted proteins | sample RifCSPlowO2_12_FD_107839 | JGI IMG/M metagenome (GOLD analysis project Ga0156186, IMG submission 107839) | Candidatus Handelsmanbacteria bacterium RIFCSPLOWO2_12_FULL_64_10
CGGTCTCACGGTCATCATGAGCAACAGACCCGCTGCTGCCTCCGACAATGCCCAGTGTCAGGTGAGAGGCGTCGTCCACCGCCACTGAGAAGACTAAACCGGTCGGATCATCCCCCACGACAAACACCGGCCACGCGGCTACGTATTTTCCGGGAACGACTCCATGAAGATAGACAAGAGGCAGGTTTCGGTCCATCGCCAGCCGAAGACCCACATTGTCTGGATGCCCTGGGTTGGTGCCTCGGTAGCGATATCGCAGCAAGCCGTCAGGGCCAAACGCGTCATCGTACGGGCCTTTCGGCGCAGTGGTAATGGAAAGCGGCACTTCCTGAAACACCTTCGGCTTGAAAATGCCCTGAGGCCCAATGACCGGAACTCGTACATCATCGAGCGTGAACCCCTCCGCCAACATTTGCCGAGGTAGAACATCGCCGAATCTTGCCACCTGTGCAGCAAGCCAATCGAAGGCGGCCGACCGAATACGCGCGTCTTGAATAGGGTCAAACATACGAGTGCGGCAACTGATGGTAGCCTTGAGTAGGTCGCCTAGCTACCTCGCAATGGTACAGCGATTTGTCTGGATATCCTGTTCGCCCCCGAAAGGCTACGTTTACCCTGTCCCCTTTCAGGGGATGAGAAGTTCGGGATGATTTTCCCGCAACCACTCCGCTGTTCTCTCACGAAGCTCTTTCACAAATCGACACTGTTCACTCACCATTCCCGACTTATAGCCCCTCGAAAACCCCGGCAGAAAGCCTTCGGGCCTGAAATATAGGCGTCAGCTTCACCAGCGAATACGGCTCTCTAAGAGGCGGTTCCTGCGATAATCCAAAATCGCTCTTTATATCAACTAAAACAATACTTTGCTTCAATTCTTGGTAATCGCGAGTGAACAGTGTCCACAAATCGGATCAATTCATCCGCATCTTCCTGCGTAGCGCCTCCCACGTAATCGTATTCCACCGTATTCCACTTGTTCCGGCAGGCGTCCAGATACGCCGCATCCGCCTTGCGCTCGTCTCCGAGGATCAACGGAAGCGCCTGAAGGGTTCGATCGTGCTGCTGCGTCCTCTCCGCCCGGTAGCCCGATGCATAGAGGAGATGAATGGCATTAACTGGCGTGCGCCGTCTTTGCGCGCCTCCGTGTTGAGCGACGTGTTATACGTGATGTCTTCTCGGTCAGTGCGAGCAGACCGGCGAGCGCCTCGTTTACGGCTTGCGACGTGGGAAATGCCTTGGCGATGGCCGGGTCCAAGAGCGCCACAGATGTTCCTGCGGCAACTTCGGCGTAGAATTTCCCCCGTTCCAGTCTCGCGAAATCGGAACGCTTGTATTCGGAACGCATTTCGTCTTTAGCCTTCTTCATAGAGTCTCCTTTCGCCGCGTGTTACGCGACGTGCGCTGATAATTCGAATCGCCCCAGGTCGCCGATGACCATGAGGTCCACGTCACTCTCCGCGCCCTCTTTGCCCTGGGCAACGGAGCCGAACACAAAGGCGACCTGAACGCCGTCCACGCTCAGGGAGCGCTTCAGAACCTCCGCCAGTCCGGCTGTCTTGAGCACCAGGCTGTGAATGTCCTTGTACAGGGGATGACCCCTGTCCGCCCGATAGTAGACCCGGTTCCCGGCCCTCCGCGCCTTCACCAGACCGATCTGTTCCAGCTTCTTCAAATCCTGACGGACGGTCCCAAAGGCCAGCCCAGACCGGCGTTGAATCTCACGGCTGTGAAATTCGCTTTCGGAGAGGCCGAACAGGAGCCGGAAAACCTCCGCCCTCACCTGGGAGGAGAGGATTCTGGCGAGCGGTCCGGGTTGATCGGTTTTACCATTCATTTGATCGGTTTTACCATTCATTTTGGCTACATCCTCCTCCTACGCTGCTTGTAGAGGAGCCAGTTCTTCTATGCTGAGCGGCGACAGACCATATCGCTGAAGAAGCTCGTTAACTTCCGCCAAAGTAATGCGACTTGGAGCAGTTATCTCGATCCCAATAGGTCTGCCGTCAGGCCCAAAGTCCACCACCAGTCCTTTCCCGGTAGCCTCACTCCTTATGCTCCGTACTCCCACCTCTCTGGCAAGGTACAGATACCCCGCCAGCGGCTTTCCCTTGTGAAAGGTGATCTCTAAGTATCTGTCCTGCATAAGTATAGCCTCACATTGTGGGATAGGCAGTGACGACGACCAACCGTCTTACTTCATATTCCGGCTCGACAATGACCTCCCAAACACCGCCTCTATGTCTGGTCTCAATAACCCAACGACCTGGCTCCACATCAGGACGGTATCCTGTAGCCCGATGCAGCATCGCGCGTAAATCAATCTCCGTGAAATCGCGCTGAATCATCCGTTTCTCAAGGTGAGGCGACAGCTCCAGTTCCCACTCCCACCACGATGGCCAATTCATCCATCACCCCCCTGGCGCGGAAATTTCTATTCAAATCGCATAGGCCAACGATCACAGACGCGGGGCGATCTTCTGCATGGCGTCAGCCGATGTCTGCACCGGAATAATCTCGAAGTCTATCAGGTCCTTCCACCGGACTACCCATGGCTCAAACAGCTTTTCGTCTTCCGTTTTCATGAGCTGAAAACAGGCGGTGAAGTCCAGATCAACCCAACTCGACACATACTCCAGGCCCTCAGGCATCAGTCGCCCTTGATCTCTGGCCCGACGGTATATCTCAATCGCCCCGGGAGTCTTGAATCGTTCGACGACCATGTAGAGCATGGTTTCCATTCTCTTCGTGGGAACTCTGGCTGTAATGAATTCCTCAGCTTCGTTGCTCTTCGGCAACGGCGGGCGCAGGAACAATCGGCAGGCTTTCCAGGCCGATGTCTGTCCGCTTGATGGAAAGATTAGGCGGCATCTGGCGCTGGAATGAAATTTCCATCAACCTCCAAATAGCCAAGCAAGCGGATGCGGGTGGGTTTGCCAAGGCCGACGGGCGTGTAGTACTGAAACTTCGAGGGCTCGACCCTCGCCGGCGCTCCGGGTTGAGCAGCCACCTTACTCATGACAACCAACGTCGGCTCTTGGAGAACCACTACATACTCGTACAGTGCAATCCGCTCCGTGCGGGTGCTCAGATACCAGTTCGGATCGAGTTGGTTGCCCTGCAAATACCAGCCGATGTCGTTCTCCTCGAATGCTCCCCACTCCATTCGCTCTTTGGTTGACGGCCCTGCTGCATAGAGCTCGCGGCCCGCAGGAATGGTGAGGAGCTTCGGTGCATCGCACCCCTGACGAACCCAGGCGGGGATTGTCCAGCCTGTCGCTGCTTCAATATGGCTCCAGGCGTCCATTCGGCTCTGCCAAAGAGCGGGATATTCCATTCCCTACCTGAGAGGAGAGGATTCTGGCAAGCGGTCCAGATTGATCGGTTTTACCGTTCATTTGATCGGTTTTACCATTCATTTCAGGTGCAATCGGGTGCAGCGCGTTGTCAGGTTTTGTCGTTATTCCAGAGTTATGACTACTTTTCCTCGAGCGTGTCCTTCTTCGAGATACCGGATCGCCGCCGGGACCCCGCTCAGCCTGTAACGCCTGTCGATGACCGGCGTCACCTTTCCGGCCTGCATGAGATCTCCCAGGAGGGTCAGGTCCTCTCTGCTCAGTTTCGCCACAAAGAAGACCATATCCTGGGTCACGAACCGTGACAACACCAGCGTTTTGAGCACACGAGTTAGAGGCCCGATCCACCGACCGTCGTCCGGCCCTCCGCCTCCGATCAGGACGTATTTCCCCCTGGGATTCAAGACGCGCCTGCATTCTGACAACGAACGGTTCCCGACGTTGTCGAGCAGGACGTCGTACCGCTGCTCAGTCCTGGTGAAATCCTGTTGCGTGTAATCAATGACCCGATCTGCGCCGATGGATCGGACCATGTCCACATTCCTCGTGCTGCATACGCCGGTCACCTCTGCGCCGAACGACCTGGCGATCTGCACAGCGAACGTGCCCACGCCTCCCGCCGCGCCGTTAATCAAGACCTTCTGTCCCGGCTGAATCTGTCCCTTGTCGCGAAGACCCTGCAATGCCGTGATGGCCGCAACAGGCACAGAAGCCGCCTGCTCAAACGTCAGGTTGGCCGGTTTCAGCGCCACGCCTCGATCCTCGCGAACACACACATACTCGGCAAAGGCCCCGGTCCTCCCGCCGAAGACCTCATCCCCTGATTGAAACCGCTTTACGTCTCTGCCGACCGCTTCGACCGTGCCTGCAAAGTCAACGCCCAGCCGTGCCACCTTGGGTCCGCGCAGCCCGGACTGCATGCGCATGACGTAGGGTGTGCCTCTTATGTAATGCCAGTCGAGCGGATTGACGGAAGCCGCGCGAACTTTGATCAGGACCTGATTGTCCCCGGCGGTCGGCTTTTCTATTTCTTCACACTTGAGGACATCGGGCGAACCATAGCTCTGATAAGTGATCGCTTTCATGAGTTCCTCACCCGAAAGCGCGTCGCGGGTCTCATCGCGCATCTGCCTTCTGCATACTTACACCGGCAGATCACGCCGATCTTTCCCGGGCCAGCGTTCCAGCCCGCCGTGTGAATAGGGGACGCGGTCCTCAAAGGCGCCGACATCCGGCAGCGCCCCGGTGCGCCCGATCTGATACCAGTAGGCCGTGCTCGTCCAGTCGCCCTGCCGATCGTTGGCGTGGCCGTGCTCAATCGAAAACCGCAGCGATTTCTCGAAGTAGACCGGGTCTTCAATGTGGAACCGATATTGCGAATGTTTCCCCGTATAGTCGGCGTTGCCTTTGAAGGAATAGCCGTAATACGGCGTTGAATAGGGATGATGGAGCTGGTTGTAATTCCACGCGCCGCAAAAATAGTCCTCCGTCCCTGTCCCGTGCATATTGGGCGGCCAGGACTCCCCATCGACGAAAAACATGTCGTCACCCTCGCCCCACCAGCCCGTCTCATTCGTGTCGATATGCAGACAGCAGCCCACGTAGTGCCCTTTGCCCTTCACGTCCAGCACCAGATAGTTGTCGTTTCCCGTGGGATTCAGCCGCTGCTCGCGACCGTACGCATTGGGCCCAACCGGCGCATTGGCTCTGGTCACCAACTCGCGCCGCCAGTTCGCGTGAAATCGGCCCATATCCTCCGGCGAGTTCTCCCATGCCTCGTAATCCACATAAAAATACAAAAAGCTGTCTTCACCCGAATCATTGGCCACCTCAAACCGAGCCCCCTGGGCAAACGGCATGGGAAACCACGCATTCAGCCCCAGATAAGACGCCTGCAGCGGCAGCGAAGAAAAGTAGTTCGCCTTGGCGTGTCCCAACCCAAAAAAGTCACCCACGGGACACAACACAGAAGGCGTCTCTTCGCCATCCCAGTAAAACTTCAAAACCAGCCGGCGCAGATTGTTGTTGTTCTCTGTGGTCGTCATCCAGATATGCTTGACGCATCCGGCCCCGGAGACCTCGCCCAGCGCCTTCGTCTCGCCCGACTTGATGGGCCAGTTATCGGCATTCCCGCCCTTTGTGTCATACGACGAAAATCGCCTCGACTTTACCCCCTTGCCCAACCGAGCCAGATGATGCAATGCCCCCATCTGCATATACACATCCTTCCTGACATGAGTCAAAATCTGTCTGGTCTCTACACCTACGAGACTTCACGCTCAGGCCAACGCCTCTGCCAACTCCTTCTCGCCATACAGCAGCGCCCGCGCGAAGGCCCCTTCTCCCCGGTAGAACGGGTCGTCGAACCGGCGCGGGGCGCAGTAGTAAGCCGTCACGAGCCGGTCGCCCAATCGGACGGTCGAGGGATAGCCCAGGTCGCTCTCGCCCAGGTCGTCGCAGAGGGTCATCCGGGGGCCCCAGGTCCGTCCCCCGTCCCGGCTGACCGTCGCCTGCACGCCAAAGACCATCAGGACCCACCCGTTTGAAAGCGGCGTCAGGTCCGCCGGGTGTTCACTGTCTCCGGTGACCAACGCCGGCTCGCCCCACGTCCGGCCCCCGTCGGAGGACCGGCTCACGCTCAACCGCCCGCCCCGGTCCGAGCGCATTGCCGCCAGCAGGTCCCCGTCCGGCAGCAGGAGCAGCGCCGTCTCGTTGTAGCCCTCCGCGAGGGTGGACGGATCGCCCCACGTCAGGCCGCTGTCCCGCGAGCGCAGGAGGTGGGACCGGACCCGCTCCTCCCCTTCCCCGCGCCCGTAGATCGGCAGCAACAGCGTCCCATCCGGCAGCGTCACGATACGCCCGTAGGCCGAGTAGGTCTCCATCTCCGCAAAGCCGAGGGGCCGGGGCGCCTCCCAGGTCGCGCCCCCGTCCTGCGACCGGGTGACCCGCATCTGGACGCGCCTCAGGCGGGGCGCATATTTGCCGTTCTCGTCATAGGACCCCTGCGCGTGGTAGGCCAGCACGACTGCACCGTCCGGCGCGATGCCCACCGCCGGGTTGCGGTCGTCCCACGCGCCGTTGACGATCACCGCCGGCCTCTCCCACGTCCTCCCGCCGTCCCGCGAGCGCACCGCGTCCAGCCGGCCCCAGAGGCCCACGTGCCCGGCCCCGCCCCGCAGCACGGCCAGGACCTCCTCCCCGCGCGGGGTGATCAGCGCCGGAAAGTAGCCCTCGTCGCGGCAGAGGTAGACCTCGCGCGAGGAGGGGAGCTGGCGAAGGTCGAGAGGGGTCATGACTGGACTGCCTTCCCGCACGCGGCGACCAGGTCGGAGGAACTCACCGTGTAGCCGACGGTCAGCTCCGTGTCCACCACGCAGATCCGCGAGATGGCAAGGTCGTTATAGGTCTCCGCGACCTCGATGGCCGACGTGCAGTCCCGGATCAGGATGACCTCGTAGCCCCGCGCCTTCATCGCCCGCATCCCGTAGTCCCGGAACGGCACGCACATGTTGGCCGCGAACCCGCAGTAGAACAGGTGGAGGATCTTCCGGTGCCGCAACAGCCGGTGGAGCTGGTCCCCGGTGACGATCACGTGGTCGTCCCCCTGCGGCGCCACCTCCGGGATGATGCCCCGGTTGGCGATGATGTCCTCGTAGAGCTTGTTCTTCTCCTCCATCGGGCGCGCCCACCTGGCATAGTCCCCGGTCTTCCGGCGGAAGTCCGCGGGCGGCCAGTCGTCCCCCGGCGCGGAGGCCCGGCCCTTCACCTCGTCGTCCCCGGCGTAGCGAAGCCACGCGGGGTACTTCCTCGCACAGTCCGGGCTGGGGGCGTGCACCACCAGCGCCCCGACCCGCCGGAACGCCTCCAGCACGGGCCTGATGTGCGTCAACGTGATGTCCCGGCCCCGGTCCAGGTGGGACTTCACGTAATGGTCCGACCAGACGTCCACCAGGACCAGCGCCACGCCCTCCACCGGCAGGCTCCACCGCAGGGTCCGGTGTTTGTTGTCCGCCTCGGTGATGTAGGCCCTCGGGATCTGGTGATAGTAGCGCACGTCGATGTCTAAGGTCTTCATGGGCTGTCTCCTTTTTAAACCCTCGTCCCACCCGGCGCCAGCTCGTCCACGGCCTTGCGCTCCTCCTCGCTTAGCTTCACGTCCAGGGCACCTAAGTTATCCTCAAGATGCGCCATCGTCCGCACTCCCAATATCGGGATGATGCCCGCCGGATGGCTCATGATCCAGGCAATCGCGAACTGCGCGACCGAGCAGCCACGCGCCCTCGCCAGGGCCTCGACCTTCTCCACCGCGTCGAACCGTCGCTGCGACTGCGGGGCGCTCGGGTCCACCCGCCGGCCCCGCGTGCTGTCCGCCGGGATAGGCTCCCCGCGACGGAACCGCCCCGTCAGCCAGGCGCTGGCCGTGGGGGAGTAGGTCGCCAGGGCAACCCCGTACTTCTGGCAGAACGGGACGACCTCCCGCTCGATGCCCCGCTCCAGGATGTTGTAGGGCGGCTGCTCGCACACGAAAGAGTCCCACCCGTACTGCCGCGCGGTCCAGAGCGCCTCGCAGATCTGCCACGCCGGGAACGACGAGCAGGCGAGGTAGCGCACCTTCCCCTGGCGGATCAGGTCGTTCAGCGTGGAGAGACTCTCCTCGATGGGCGTGGTCGGGTCCGGTCGGTGGAGGTAGTAGAGGTCGATGTAGTCCGTGCCCAGCCGGCGCAGGCTGATCTCCACCGCGCGCACTAAGTAGTGCCGGCTGCACCCCTTGTCGTTCGGGCCGTCCCCGATGGTCCCCCACCCCTTGGTGGCCACGATGACCTGCTCGCGCGCCAACCCCTTCAGCGCCCTGCCGATGACCTCCTCGCTCCGCCCGTTGCTGTAGTTGATGGCCGTGTCCCAGAACGTGAGACCCGCGTCGAACGCCCGGCGCAGGATGCGGACGGCCTCGTCGTCCGGCGTGTGCCCGCCCCAGTTGTTCCCCCCCAGACAGACCTGGCTGACCTTCAACCCGCTGCGACCCAGACTGCGATATTCCATGCGATACTCCTTGTTCTCTGCGGTAAAATTCTTTTTACTCTATCCGAAATCCTCGCACCTGCCCCTTGTCCGTCCCCATGACCACCGCCCCATCCACCTCTTCAATCCGCGTCGGGACGCCCTCCACCCTCCCCGAACGAACCCGCCTCCCCTTGCCGTCCAGGACCACCACACCCCCGTCCTCGCACCCCGCGAAGACCCACGGCCCCCCCGCGCACTTCAGGACCGTGGCCGGGCTGTCTAAGCGCGCGGCCCAGACCTTCTCGCAGCGGTGCGTCAGCGCGACCACGATCCCGCCCGACGTGGCGACCACGATCTCCTTCTTCCCATCCCCGTCCAGGTCCGCCACGTCGATGTCCCGGATGTTCTTCGCCGGAATGAAGTCCCCCGGCCCGAAGCTCACGTCGTGGAGCGCCTTCCCCTCCGCGGTCCAGACCGTCACCCGATTCCAGGAGCCGGTGATCTCGCTGCAGACCTCTCTGACGCCGTCCCCGTCCAGGTCCTCGTAGAAGATGTGACTCCGGTTCATGCTCATCCACCCGGGCACGTAGGTGGACCCCTCCGGCACCGTCTGGAACCCATGCCTCACCGTCTCCAGGTCCCGGTTGTTGATCATGGCCAGATGCGCCCCGTCCGTGATATCCCGCCCGATCAGGAGGTTGAGGCCCCCGTCCGGGCCGTCCACGATCTCGAAGACCGCGCCCGGCCCCCAGAACACGGCCCGGCGTCGGATCAGTTCCCCGCGCTCGTTCAGGACCTCCAGCGTACACGCGCTCCCCACGAACGCCTGGCTCCTCCCGTCCAGGAAGACGCCGGTGTGCAGCCCATGCACCCCCTCGTGCCCCGGCGCGGACTTGAACCAGTACTGCTTGGCCGCCCGGAACACCGCCGGGTCCATCTCCGACACGAACGTCCATTGCCGCTGGCCCGCCTCGTCGAACGCGATCACCTTCTCGTCCGCGCAGCCCGCGAGCAGCAGCCGGTGCTCCGGCCACCAGCGCAGCATCCGGACAGGTCCGTCCGTGGACAGCCGGCGGACCTCTTTCCCGTCCGTCCCCAGGACGTGGACCGTCTGCCCCTCGGCGGCGTAGAGCAGCGTTCCGCCGGGCATCGAGACCGGGACCAGGTCCAAGACCTTCCCCCCCACGTCCGCATCCAGCCCGACGGAAAGCGGCGGGACCCTGACGACAGGCTTTCCCCTCTCCTGCGCATCCTGTCGATCCCTGTTCATTTTAGCTTCTTTCAGCAGCCCTTCGAGGCGCTCCCTCGTGCGCTTCAAGACATCTGCGTCCGGAAAGACCCCCTCAAAGCAGTGCCGACCTGCGGACAACGAGAAAGTCCGACCCACCCCCCCAGCCCCCTTCCCCAGAGGGGAAGGGGGAGCAGGCTTTTCTCTCCCCTCTCCCTCTGGGAGAGGGGACGGGGGAGAGGTCTGTCTTCTGCCTTCCGCCTTAGCAGCGATCTCTACCTGGATGTCCTTCGAGGCGACAATATGCAGGACCCCCTTCTCGAAATCCCAGTCCACGTCCACAGGGGCCCCGGCCTTCAGGAGCGTCCCGTCCAGCGCGACCTTCGTCACCCGCCGGCCGTAGAGGTGGTCCCCGGCCACGACCGTTAGCTCCCCCTCCACCCCGGCGTGGCCTCCGGCGACCGACAGGGCAGGCCCCGGCGCCTCCAGGATCGCGGCGCGGTCCGAGAGCCGGAGACATCCGTTCGCCTCCAGGCCGACCAGGGAGAAGAAGGTCCGGCGCTCCCCGGCCCGGACCGACCCCATCCAGGAGGTCGTGATCACCTTCCCGCGGGGCGTCGTCCGCATCCGATCCGCCGGCCATATCCGGGCGGGCGCAGCCACTCGGTCCCACACCTCCGTAGGGGCCTTGAAGGTGATAGGACCGTCAGGTGACGCCTCCGCCTGCCCCTCGGTCTCGAACAGGATCTCGACCTCCATCCCGTCGCCCCCCGACCGGAACGTCAGGTCGTCCACGAACAGGGCATACCGCCCCGTGCGCTGGACCAGCGTCCTGCGCCAGGCGCAGAACGCCGCGTCCGGGACCTCGGCCGTCACGATCGCCGTCCCGCCCGTCACGTCGCTGTGCCGGAGGGCCGCGTCCATCGCGATGTGCGGCTCCACGAGCCCATCCAGCCGGGCCTGGACCTGGTTGCGGTAGCCCCTCAGGAGCGTGTAGCCGTTCAGCCGGAGCTCCAGGACCGTGAAGGTGTGGTAGGGGTTGCGCGAGGCCCCGTTGAACCCCTTGATCAGGACGAAGTCCCCCGACGCATCCGTCGCGCTCCTGAAACTCCCGAAAAAGAACGACTCCTCCGGAGAAAAACCGGTCTTCCGGGTCCGCCAGAGCGGCTCCGGCAGCGGCTGGATGCCCCAGCGCCCCATGAGGTCCTCCGGCGGCGCGGGGGCCAGGCGCTCCTCCGGCCAGAACGACTGCCCCAGCCGGAAGACCTCCACGTCCACGCCCGTCCGCTGGCGGTAGAGCAGCCAGCGCCCGTCCCGCGTCAGGTATGCGGCCTTGTGGAAGAAGTCCAGCGCCCCGCTGCGCAGCGCCCAATCGGGCTGCCGCCCGGATGCGAGGATGTCCTGCCCCCGCAGGAGCGACTTCACCCCCCCGTTCTCGAACGGCCTCCGGTCCCCCGTCAGGAGCATGTAGGTCAGGATGGGGGCCATCCCCGTGTTGTACCAGAACAGGTTGTCGTGCTCCCCCGCCACCCAGGTGTGCTCGTGCAGGGGCGAGAAGTGCCACTTCGCGGCCGCCACGCAGTGGTCCCACAGGAGGTGCGAATAGTCCCGCTGGAAATACCGCCCCAGGCAGAAAAGCCCGATGGCCGACCACTGCCCGTGCCGCGACCCCACCTGCGCCGGAGGCGCGGCCCACGCCTCTGTGGGGGCCTCCCCCCTCACGACCTTCTCGTGGATCTGCCTGCGCCAGCCCCACTCCTGCGGGTGGGCGAACTGCCTGGAAAAGGCGTTCGTGACCCGCAGGCGCTCCTCATCCGAAAAGACCGGGCTCTCCTCGATCAGGTCCCAGAACAGGATCATCATGTGGGTGTTGTAGTGGTAAGGGCCGGACAGCGGCTGACGCTTGTCCTCGATCCGCTCCTCGTCGATCCGGGTGATCTCCTCGAACGCCCGCTCGTCGGGGAAGGACAGCCGCAGCGCCTCCCGCGCGTGGAGCGGGTCCCCTGTCATGTAATACATCGCCATCCGCTTGCTGATGCTGTTCCACCCGAAATAGCCGATGGACCCGTAGCCGGCGGACGCCTCCCACGTCTCGAACGCCGTCAGCTCCGTCGGGACCGTGATCCCCTTCCCCAGCCGGATCTCCATCAGCCACCCGACGGACAGCCGCCCCCTCTCTCCCCCGGCCTTCCTCAAAACCTCGATCAGGGCGTCCGTCGCCGCGTCCACGCCCGCCACGTCGCTCCCGCCCGCGAAGACCGCGTTGTGCCCGCCCCCGAAGGGGTTGTGCAGGGTGCGGACCTCGTAGCCCTCCGGCCCGGGGTAGCGGAGGTCGAGCAGCGTGAAATAGCGGTTGTAGAGCTCTTCAATCGTGCGGTTCGTGGACCGGTTGCCCAGGAGGATCAGGTTGCCCCGGATGGGTACAGCCACCTCCGGCGCGTCGTCCCGGACGATGGGCAGCGCCACGCCGGTCAGGTCCTGCACGGCCTTCTGGAGACGGGCCGCCTGGTCCCGATAGAGGTCGGGCGCGACGATCCTGGCCGTCGCCTGACCGCCGGATACGAGAGGCGTGGTGAGATGAAGATCCTTGAGCTTCGCGTAGACAGGGGCGATGTTTTCCGGGGGGAGTTGCATAAGAATATCCTCGTTTCCTAATAAAAACACCTCTCCGACACGAACCTGCAAATCTCCTGTACCGTCGCCTCGGTCGCCCGGATCGCATCGTGGACCCTGTAGTGCCACGGCTCCGGCCCCAGGGCGCTGCGCCAGGCCCGGATCGCGGCGACGTTCTCCGCCCCGGCGCGCTCCAGGTCGTTCAGGGACGCACGCAGCCGCTCCTGAGCCTTCAGCCGGGACAGGTCCTCCGTCGCGACCTGCTCGGCGACCTGATAGATGGATTTCGCCAGCCCGACGTAGGACATCACGACGCCGGTCTCATGGGCCAGGTCCGGGCACTGAACTCTCTTCGCGATCCGCAGGGCCTTCCGGCAGGTCGCGATCTTTTGGTCAAAATCCCGAACGCTCACGTAATACCGGAACATCCCCTCGCCTATGCAGGGCCTCCTGCGCCCCCGGACCAGGGCGACGGCCTTTCCCCACGAGTAGCAGATCGGAAAGTCCGAGTCGTAGGCGTCGAACGCCACCGGCCCCATCAACTCCGCCCATTCGCCCACCGCCTCGGGGTCCCGGTAGCCCTCCCGCGTGGCCCAGGCCACGGCGAACTCCCTCTCGCCCCGGCCGCGCAGGTTCCAGGACCACTCGGCCAGGGCGGAGATGTTGAACCCGCAGATCTCCCGCGCCTGCGTCGCCCAGGCCATCATCCCGTAAGCGCCCCGGTAGTTTCGCGCGGCCAGATGCCCCACGTAATCCCTCACCCGGTGCGCCGAGCGCTCCGGGAGCTTGAACTCCGGCGTGTCCACGCGGGCGTTGGCCGTCAGAGGGACATCGTAGCTGGCGATCCACCGCCCCTGCGCGGCGCAGCGGTCGAACAGGGGGAGGACGAACAGGTCCCTCGGAAGGCAGAGGACGCGCTCCATCTCCGTGGCGCACGCCCGCTCGACCTTCACCTCCGGCGGCAGCTCTGCGAGAACCCGGTGATCTCTTTCCAGCGTCGTCGTGGACAGGAAGATGCGGACCTGAAGGCCCGGATGACACCTCCGGACCCTGCGCCACGCCCGGACGAACGCCCGCGACTCCAGGACGAACTGCCCCACCGCCGTGCAGGCCCTGCACCCGCACTGCGCGGGGCGCTCGCTCAGCCAGCAGCTCACCTCCGTCGCGCCCTGCGAGGCGATGTCCTCCATCCACTCCGCCAGAATCTCTGCGAGCAGCGGGTTGGACGCGCACGGCGCGCGGTGCCGGTTGCCCTGCTTGTGCGCAAAATACCGACCGGCCAGGGCACCCTCCCCCTTCCCGGCCAGCTCCGGGTAGGCCCTCAACAGCCCGGTGTCGTGCAGGAAATTGAGGTGCAGGATATAAGGCAGGTAGTTGAACCCCCGCAGCCGCCCCTCCCTCATCAGCCTTGCGTCGATCGCCGCGCGGTTGCGCTTGCCCCGCTCGACCCGGCGCAGCCTCGTGGCCGCCATCTTCCCGTAGTTCAGCTTCAGGGAGGACATCCAGGGGACCCACGTCTCCGGGTCGGGGAAGTTCCACAGCCCGCGCTCCTCCAGGTCCGGCCAGTCCACCACGCGCGCCAGGGGGATCGAGACCTCCATCTCCGAGAGGAACGGCTCCAGGAGCTGGCAGAGTGTCCTGACCGCATAATAGACACCCCGCTCCTCCAGTCCCGTGAGCAGCAACCTGCCCGTCCCATCCGGCTGGATGAGATAGGCCTGCCCCCGGTTGGGGAGGTCCCGGAGCCGCTCCGCGCCGCCCACGGGGATGCCGTTCAGCCGCCCCCGCCCGTCCACGACCCCGATCACGACCTCGAACCCCTTGCCGGACGGCCTCACCCCGGCCTTCTTCAAAAACAACTGTTTTAGCTCAGAGGCCGCGTGTCGTTCGATCTCACCGGCGCCCCGCCTTAGCCTGACAGATACATCCTCGGGACGACTCGTGATCTTCTGGGGGATGGAAATCTCGTGAGGGAGCGGAATCAGGCGCCGGAGCCACGCCTTCTCCTGGCGAGGGGTCACTTTGGCCTGCATCCTGACCTCCGGCTATGTCGGACGCCTGTACCACTTCTCCACCGGCTCCAGCGGCTCGTAGCCCAGCATCCTCCTGGCCTTGTCGATGGAGTACTTCCTCTGGGGGAGAAAGCTGTGCAGGTTGAACGCCTGGAAGTTTTCGGGGACGGATTCGACCTCCAGGGCCAGGCAGCAGGCGTTCACCAGGTCCTCCCACACGATCCGGAAGGGCAGGAAGTCATGCCCGGACACAGGCTCCGTGGGCCTGGGGCCAAGGGTGTTGAACTGGAAACAGACCGTCTGGATGCCGTAGGCGCGGGCGTAGACCTTGCAGATCTCCATGCTCAGATGCTTGGTGATAAAGTAATATCCGGTTCCCGGCCTCTGGGGCACGTCGCCCACGTCGAAGTCGTGGCGGTACTCCCCGATGATCATCTCCGGTCCGGTGTGCAGCACCTTCCTGATCCCCAGCTCTGCGGCGGCCCGCATGACGTGATACGCGCCTATAGTGTTGACCTTGAAGCTGAGGACCGGGTCCGGCCGGTTGACCGTGAAGTTCGCGAGCGCGTCCATGCCCCGGGCCGCCTCCAGCACCTGCTCATAGACCGTCACGTCCACGTGGAGGATGGGTTTGCCGTCCGGGTGCGGCTTGATGTCCGTTAGCCGCAGGTCGTAGTGGGCCTCCAGGCCGGGGATGATGTGGGGCGCGATCAGGCCGGATGCGCCCAACAGCAGCACTTTCTTCATGGTCAG
>Ga0156186_1434_pt1 | contig 14906 bp, 15 predicted proteins | sample RifCSPlowO2_12_FD_107839 | JGI IMG/M metagenome (GOLD analysis project Ga0156186, IMG submission 107839) | Candidatus Handelsmanbacteria bacterium RIFCSPLOWO2_12_FULL_64_10
CGGCTTCTCAGGCAACGTAGACCTTACCGCATCCGCGTTAACGCCTGACGGCTCCGTCCGAGCCGGGGTACTGCTAAAACCAGAATATTCCGAGCTGCGTTGATATCTCGATTCTCGACCAGTCCACAGACAGAACAGACATGAGTCCTTACCCACAACTCCTTCGGCACAATCTCACCGCATCTGCTGCACATCTGCGAGGTGTTGCGCGGGTTCACGGTCACGACCTGGCTACCAGCCTCTGCCGCTTTGTAGCCAAGCAGTTGTCGGAACTCGCCCAACCCTGCGTCATGGGCACTCAGGGACAGGTGAGGGTTTTGTGTCATGAAGCTGAGGGTCAAGTCTTCAATCGCAATCAGGCTGTACGTATCGGCTATGTGCCGGGTGGTCTTGTGCCAGAAGTCTGAGCGCTGGTTGGCGATTCGCTCGTGCAGCCTTGCAACCTGCCGGGCGGCCTTGCGCCAGCGGTTGCTGCCCTTCTTGCGCCTGGACAACCGGCGTTGGGTGACTCGTAGCTTACGGAGGCTACCCCGCATCCATCGCGGGTTATCAATCGTTGTACCGTCGCTGAAAGCCAGAAGGCTTGTCATACCCACATCCACACCGACCATCGGGCCGTCATGGATAAGCGGTTCACAGTCCGGCATATCCAGCGACAGACAGACGTACCACTCGTCGAGAGACCGCTTGAGAATGACATGCTTGATCTCGGTCACATCGGGTATTGGACGATGATACTTGACCTTGACCTCGCCCACACTCTGCACATAGAACAGTGTCCGGCCCTGGCCGTCTGTCTTCAGTTTGCAGCCGTCCCCGTGCCGATATTCCAGGCTGTGAAACCGATTCCGTCCCTTGAATCGAGGAAAACCGGGCTTCTCCCCGGCCCTGACTCGACGAAAGAAAGCGGCAAAGCTCTTGTCCAGACGTCGGAGCATCTGTTGCACGCTGGTCGCGTTGAGTTTGCCCAACGTCTCAGGATTAGCGTTGCGCTCGTCCCGAAAGTACGCCCACTGCTCCGGGTAGCCGATGCCCTTGCCGGTCTCCTGGTACGCCTTGATCTTCTGCTCCAGGGCGGCGTTGTAGAGGTTGCGTCCCTGCCAGAGCAGAAAGTCCAGAGCCTTTGCCTGGGCGCGATTGGGGTAGAGCCGGTATTTGTAGGTCCGCTTCATGTTTTACCAGAAAGGCGCGGCTTCCTCTGTCGCGTAAACGCGACAGTCCCCGCCGCGAAATTCCTTATGGGAGTCGCCTGGTGGGTCCAGTATCTCCATCCTGTCCATCCCCGTCTTGAGCCGTTGGACCTGCCAAACAAAAAGCCACACCCTTCAGGTGAGGCTTCCCCCTGTCCCCCCCGACCGGGATGCGTCGAGGCATCTCCCGGTTTTTTACCCCACCGAACGATTCACAGGATCGTTCTCCCTACCCGACCCTGCCCCAAGCACCCGGCGCAATGTACGGCGGGCCGCCGAGGATGTCAAGCAGAATTACGAACCGCAGATTTCGCTTGATCGGCGCAGGCCCACAAGCTATTTTTAGGGGCCTGAAGTTGTGTATGCAATTCGTTGTGGGTCAAGACATTGTGTGAGAGGAAAGGGGTTGCCATGAAGCTCAAGGTCGGCGTGGCCGGGCTGCGGCGCGGGGGGGCGCTGTTCCGGGTGTTCAAGAACCGAAAGGACGTGGAGGTGGTGGCCGTCTGCGACCGGGATGGGGCGCGGGCCGAGGCGTTTGCGCGGGAGGGGGGCGTGGGGGCGCACTACGAGGACTACGAACGGTTCCTCAAACACGGGATGGACGCGGTGGTCCTGGCCACGCCGCTGCCGCTCCACGCGGCGCAGGGCATCCTGGCCCTGGAGGCGGGGCGCCACGTCCTGAGCGAGGTCCCGGCGGTGAACTCCTTAGAGGAGTGCGGGCGGGTCGTGGAGGCGGTCCGGAGGTCGGGGATGAAGTATATGATGGCCGAGAACTCCTGCTACATGGCCTATGTCCAGTCGTGGAGGCGGATGGTGGCGGACGGGCGCATCGGGGAGGTGACCTACGCGGAGGCGGAGTACGTCCACAACTGCCGCGCCATCATGCGCAACCCGGACGGGGGCCTGACGTGGCGGGCGAGCATGCCGCCGATCTTCTATTGCACGCACAGCCTGGGGCCGCTGCTGATGCTGATGGAGGACCGGTGCGTCCAGGCCACGGGCCTGCACACCGGGTGTCACGTGGCCCCGGACATAGGGGCCATCGACCTGGAGGTGGGGCTGTTCCGGACTGCGAAGGGGAAGGTCGTCAAAATCCTGAACGGGTTCTCGGTGGCCAGGGAGCCGGCCTTTCACTACTACGTGATCTACGGGTCGAAGGGCGTCCTGGAGACGGGCAGGCCGGGGGATGCGGAGGGGACGAAGGCGTTCTTCGCGGACGTGCCGCACCTGCAGGGGATGGCCCGGCTGCCCCTCACGGCGAACCATACCGGGGCGCCCCCGGAGGCCCGCGCGGGCGGGCACGGGACGACGGAGTTCTACTTAGTGGACGATTTCGTCAGGGCCATCCGGGAGGACACGACGCCTCCCATCGACGTCTACACGGCGATGGACTACAGCGCCCCCGGCCTCTGCGCGCATCTGTCTGCGGAGCGCGGCGGCGCGCCGGTGGAGGTGCCGGACTTCAGGGAAATGTGAAAGTAGGGGCGCCCCCCAGCCGCCAAACGCTCCCATGAGGTCGCGTTCCACCACCCTGGGTCGCCCCTACCTAAATCACCGTTTCTCCCCGATCCGGGGCGTGGCCGCCGTGTCCGGCTCCTCTTCCATCTCCTCCCGTCGGGCCTTCCACCCCCGGCGCCAGGGGTCGTCCGGGGGCACGGCGATCCGGCGGGACGGCTCGCCGCGGGGCATCAGGAGTCCCTCGTCCTTCGTGACGGTCTGGATGTCGAGTCTGCCCGTCTCTCCAAGGGGGCGCTTGACGTGAACCTCCCCCTCGTAGACGCAGAGGCTCGCAGATCCGTCCTCCCGCATCTCCATCCTGAAGGTGGCGGGGTCCCGGATGCTGGCGTGGACGGGGCTGGCGAACGTGAACTCCTCCCCGGCATCGAGGCCCTTCACGCTGCCCCACGCGCCCCCCTTCAGGAGGTGGATAACGGTTGTGCGGAAGCCTGCGCTGTCCGACTGTTCGAGGGCAAAGGCGGCGTTCTCGTGGATGCGGATGAGGGACGCCGGGCCCCGGGTCTGGACCTCGGCGCGGGAGCGGGGGCCGGTGGAGACGGCATCGCCGGAGATGAGCCGGTATCCCGCCGAGGCGAGGTGCCAGTCCTGACCGTGCGCGGACTTGAAGAAGACGTCGCCGACGGCGGCGGAGAGGACGGCGGCCTGTTTCGGGGGGCGCTTCTGCCTCTGCCCGGACTCTGTCTTTAGCTTCTCGCAGCCCGCGCAGGACAGGGCGATAAACAGACAGGAGAGGGTAAGAATCCTGGGGGACATCGGGAAGGGCTCCTTGTGAGATCAAGCGTTGTCTGGGCTGGGGGATTGCCCACACTAATGTACGGCGGGGATGGACGGGCGTCAACGGGATTCTTGAGAGGGGACGCATTCTTCTTGACAGGCCCAATGGATATGGATAGATTCCGTAGGAGGGCGGTGGAACAGTGGCCGGGGTCGCGACCTCATGGGAGCGACAGGTGGGGTGGCCTCATGGGAACGTTAGGGGGCGTGGAATCCTGTGATCGCCCGTAGGTCTGAGCGACAGAATTGCCGGGCAGGGTCGGGAACGATCCGGTGAATCGTTGGCGGGGCGGCACGCAGGGCCGCCCTTACAGCCGGAGGAGGGGCTATGGTTCGGATCGGGTTCGTAGGGACGGGGGGGATCGCCAACCATCACCTGGAGCAGCTCGGGAAGGTGGAGGGGGCGCAGGTCGTGGCCCTGTGCGACGTGGTGGAGGCGCGGGCGCAGGAGGCGGCGGGGAAGTTCGGGGGGAAGGCCTGCACGGACTACCGGCGGATGATCGACGAGGTGGCGATGGACGCGCTCTACGTCTGCATCCCGCCGTTCGCGCACAGTGACGCGGAGACCCTCGCGGCCCAGAAGGGGATCCACCTGTTCGTGGAGAAACCGGTGGTGCTGGATCTGGCGCTGGGCCTGAAGATCAACGAGGAGATCCGGAAGGCGGGGGTGATGTCGAGTGTGGGCTACAGCCTGCGCTACACCCCCGCGGCCGAGGCGATGCGGCGCTTTTTGCAGGGGAAGACGATCGCGATGGTGACGGGCAACCGCTGGGGGGGCGTTCCGGGCACGCCCTGGTGGCGGGTGATGGCGCAGTCGGGCGGGCAGCTCGTGGAGCAGACCACGCACCAGGTGGACCTGATGCGCTATCTGGCGGGGGAGATCGTGGAGGTCTACGCCCGGTACGCCCAGCGCGTGATCGGGGACCTGGAGAACGCCACGATCCCGGACGCGCAGGTGGCGACCTTTCAGTTCGCCAGCGGGGCGGTGGGGTCGATCACGACGAGCTGCGCCATGACGAAGGGCGGGGGGCAGTCGGACGTGACGGTCACTCTGCGGGATGTGTGGGTCCGGTATGGCAGGGAGGTCACGGTGTCGCCGGCGGGGGCGGCGTCGATCCCGGTGAGCGCCGAACCGATGCCCAACATCGACGCGTCCTTCGTCCAGGCGATCCAGACGGGGGACCGGTCGCTCATCAGGTCCTCCTATGAGGACGGGTTGAAGTCGGCGGCGGTCTGCATCGCGGCCAACGAGTCGGCGGAGACGGGGAGGCCGGTGAGGCCGTGGGTCGGGTAGAAGGCGTGAACGCGAAAGGTGAAAGGGCGCGCTTGATGATCGACAAGAAGGTTTTTGACAAGGGCTTGAAGCTGCTGAAGAAGATGACGGGGGAGCGGCTGGAGGAGGTGCGGCGGGCCTTTCGGGAGGCGGACCCGGATTTTGACAAGTACGTCGTGGGGTTCGTGGCCGGGGACATCTGGTCCAGACCGCGCCTCGACCTGAAGACGCGGAGCCTCTGCACCGTCGCGGCGGTGACCGCCCTGGGCCGGCCCAGCGCCCTGAACCTCAACCTCCACATGGCCCTTGAGAACGGGGCGACGGAGGAGGAGATCGTGGAGGTGATGTTCCAGATGGGGGTGTATGCGGGATTCCCGGCGTGCTGGGAGGGCCTCCTGGCCGCCAAACGGGTCTTCGCGGAGCGCCGGGAGCGGAAGGGGCGCAGAAAGAGGGGGGGACGATGAGCCTGCGCGGATGGGTCCTGCTGATCGGCCTGCTAACGGTCTTTGCCGCTCAGTCCTACGCCTCGGGCGCCAAGTGGAGGCATCTGGACGCCTACAACTGGGGGGGGGTTGCGGCGGCCCTGGCCCTGCTCTGGGTCCTGGTGTCGATATGACCTATGGCCGAATACATCACTGAGATCAAGCGCCACATCAACAAGCCCGACCAGACCTTCCGGTGCGAGGCGCTGGCGCGGGGGCCGGGGCATCTCGTCCTCCGGTACGTGAGCGACCGGACGGGCCGGGTCGGGGATGTGACCTTTGCGCCGGGCGCCACGACGTATGCCCACTACTGGGAGGGGCGGGGCTACGTGGCCTGGCGGATGCACGACCCGGACGGGCGGCTCAGGGGGCACGTCTTTCACATCTGCAAGGAGGTGCGCATCGGGTCCGAGGCGGTGGACTACCGGGACATGCTCTTAGACATCTGGGTGGGGGCCGACGGAGGGGTCGTCCTTCTGGACGAGGAGGAGGTCCGGGAGTGCGCCGAGAAGGGGCTGATCAGCCGCGAGGACGTGGCGTGGATCGAGGGCCAGGGGCGGGAGGTTCTGGCGCATCTTGAGGAGATCGTCCAGGAGATCGGGGGTTAAACCTTTGACAGAGAAAGGGGTCTAATCTTTCGAGAGATGAAAACCCGGCCTCTCACAGCCCTGCGGAGAGACGCCGTGCGCGGCGTCCTCTCAACCCTGCTGCCCGTCTCTTTCAGGATCCTGCTTTTCACCGCACCTGGCGTTTTGAACGGTTGCGCGGATGGGGGCAACCCCCAGTCTTCCCCGCCCCCGGGGACGCTTCGCGTCGAGACGGTCGCGTCGGGCCTGGATACGCCGTGGGACCTGGCGTGGGGGCCGGACGAGGCCATCTGGGTGACGGAGAGGCCGGGGTTCATCTCGCGGGTGGACCCGGCGACCGGCAGGGTCACGCGGGTCGGGCAGCTCTCCGTGACCGAACAGGGCGAGAGCGGGCTGATGGGCATGGCGTTTCACCCGGACTTTTCGGCCCAGCCCTACGTCTACCTGGCCCACTCCTACAGCTCCGGGGGGGGCATCTGGAATCGACTCATCCGGATGCGATACGACGGGACGCGCCTGGGGGGCCCGGAGACGCTGCTGGAGGGGATCCCCGGCGCCTCCATCCACGACGGGTCGCGCCTGAGCGTGGGGCCGGACAGGCTGCTCTACATGACGACGGGGGACGCGAGCAACGGGGCCTTTGCGCAGGATCGGGCCTCTCTGGCGGGAAAGGTCCTCCGGCTGACCTTAGACGGCGCGCCTGCGCCGGGCAACCCCTTCGGCACGGCGGTCTACTCCTACGGCCACCGCAACCCGCAGGGTCTGGCCTTCCACCCGGGCACGGGCCGGCCCTACGTCACGGAGCACGGCCCGAACGACAACGACGAGGTCAACCGGGTCGAGGCGGGCCGGAACTACGGATGGCCCAACGTGCGGGGGTTCTGCGACGGGGATGCGCCGGGGGAGCAGGCGTTCTGCCAGGCCAACGGCGTGGCCGAGCCTGCCGCGGCCTGGACGCCCACCATCGCCCCGGCGGGGGCGGCGTTCTACAACGCGGACCTGATTCCGGGCTGGAAGGGGAGCCTGCTGTTCACCACGCTCAAGGGGTCTGCGCTCTACCGCCTGACGCTGTCGTCGGACGGGGGCCGGGCGGTCGGGCAGGAGGTCCTGTTCCAGGGGCAGTATGGACGGCTCCGGGACGTGCTGGTGGGGCCGGACGGGACGGTCTACTTAGCCACGAGCAACCGGGACGGGCGCGGAAGTCCGGCGGCGGACGATGATCGCATCCTGCGCGTGAAGATATAGAGGCCATGGTTCAGAATCTGAGCGTGTTCCGGCGCATCGACGCAACGGATAGACGATCCGATGCAGGGGATAAGGTGATCGGCGAAGACTCCGATCAGGCGCTCGTCCGGAGGTTCAAGGCCGGAGACGAAGGGGCGTTTAACGAGTTGGTTCGTCGATACCAGGGGCGCGTCTACGGCCTGGCCTGCCGGATGGTCCGGAACCCCGAGGACGCGGAGGACATCAGCCAGGAGGTCTTCGTGAAGGCATATCAGGCGCTCCGGAGGTTTCGCGAGGACTCGGCGGTCTACACCTGGCTCTATCGCATCGCTTCCAACCTCTGCATCAACTATCTGCGTCGAAAGAAGTTGCGGGAATCTCTGTCGTATGAAACCATCGCCGGGTGGCTGGCCGGCAGGGGCGCCGGGCCGGACCGGGAGATGGCGCGGGGGGCAGTCGGGACGGCGGTGGAGGAGGCCGTGGCCAAGCTCCCCCCCAGGCAGCGGACGGTCTTCATTCTGAGGCAGTATGAGGGCCTCTCCCACGACGAGATCGCCGCTGCCCTGAAGCGGTCCGTGGGGGCCGTGAAGGCGAACTACTTTCACGCGGTCAAACGGCTTCAGAAGGAGCTGGACGGGTATCAGGGGTTCATCGAGGACGGTCGGTTATGACCTGTAAAGACGTGGAAAAGGACTTGGTCGCCTACGCCGAAGGGGACCTGGACGACCTCCGGTCGGAGGCCGTGCGGGCGCACGTGGAGGCCTGCGTGCGCTGCCGGTCGGAGGCGCAGGCCATCCGGCGCACCCTAGAGCTGGCGGCGGCCTATCGCGTCCCCCCCCTGTCGAAGGGCGCCGGGGTGAGGATGCTGGCCGGGGTCCGGGAGCGGGTGGATCGGCGGCGTCGGCGCGTCCGTCGTCTGGCGCCGGCCTTTGTCGCCGCGGCGGCCGTCCTGACGCTGACCGTCGTCGGGTTGAGGCGCCAAACCCCGGACGTGGCCCCTCTGACAGAGAGGGGGGGTGAGGGGGGTCCTGTGGGCGCAGACCGCATCGCCCTGCTGTCGAACGACCCCGAGCTGTTCGACGAGGTGATGGAGCGCCTTTCGGGCTTAGAGGTGGGCGGCGTCCAGGGGGCGCAGAAGGGGGGCCTGAGGGCTTCGACGGGACAGGGGGGGGCGGAGCGCCCGAAGGAGGCGGAGCCGCTCTGGCGGGAGTATCAGAAAGGGTATTTCCCCGGGGCGGGGGTCGAGTCCCTCCTGAAGGACCTCAGTGACGAGGAGTTGGATCAGGTTCTGCGGAAGATCGAGGAGCGGCTGACGGTATGACGGGCGGTTTGAAGAGCGCAGGATTGCGCCGAGGCGCCTGGGCGCTGGCCCTGACGGCGGTGGGGATCGCGGGGCTGAAGGTCTCCGTCGTCGCCGTACAGGCGCAGCCGAGGGAATCGCCTCCGGCTGTGGAGGGCCCGGCCCCGGCGCGGTTTCCCGTGACGCCAGAGGAGCGGCGGGAGCGTCTCCGTGCGCTACGGATGTGGCGGCTGATCAATGTGCTGGACCTCCAGGAGGGCCAGTCCGGTAAATTTTTCCTTACCCTCAAGCGATACGACGCCGAGGAGGACAGGCTGAACGGGGAGCGCGAGCGGCTGTCCGCGGCGTTGAGGGGGATGGTCGTCCGGACAGAGACGCTGGAGAGGGCCCTGCTGGACACGATGCAGGCGATCCGGCAGCAGGACGAACTGCTGTGGCAGGCCAGGGCCCGGTTCCACGCGGAGGTGGCCAGCACCCTCTCCGTGAGGCAGCAGGCCAGGTTCCTGTTGTTTGAACAGAAGTTCGACGCCGCCCTCCGCGAGGCCATCTTTGACATCATGGTGCGCCGGCGTCCCGGAGGCGGGTGGGGCGAAGGGTGGGGGGCGCCGCCGGGGCGACAGGGGCCGCCGGTCGAGTTGCCCAGATGAGGTCCGCAGCGCAAAAGCCAGGTGTCCTTCGCCTGGCTTTTGTGTTTGATGGCCCGCCCCGAAAACGGCTTGACAATGGCGGATGGATTTGATATTATCCATCCTGGCATGAAAGACCATCTCAACCCCGGACCGCGCGTCCGGCTCGGCGTCCTGGCGTCGGGGGGGGGGACGAACCTCCAGGCCATCCTGGATCGCATCCGCGGCGGCTCGCTCCATGCGGAGGTCGGGGTGGTCATCAGCAACAACAGCCAGGCCGGGGCGCTGGGGCGCGCCCGCGCCCTGCAGGTCCCCGCGCTCCACATCGGCAGCCGGGAGTTCCCGGACCCGGCGGACCTGGATGAGGCGGTCCTCCGCGCGCTGCGCGAACAGGGCGTTGAGCTGGTCGCCCTGGCGGGGTATATGAAGCGGCTGGGGCCCAGGGTCCTGGGGGCCTATCCCAACCGCATCCTGAACATCCACCCCGCCCTGCTGCCCGCCTTCGGGGGGCAGGGGATGTACGGGATGCGCGTCCACGAGGCGGTCGTCGTCTCGGGGGTCAAGCTCACGGGCGTCACGGTCCATTTCGTGGATGAGGTCTACGACCACGGGCCGATCATCGCGCAGCGGGCGGTCCCGGTGGAGGACGACGACACGCCCGAATCCCTGTTCGAGCGGGTGCTGGGGGTCGAACACGCCCTCTACCCGGAGGTCCTCCAGTGGTTTGCGGAGGGTCGGGTGCGGGTGGAGGGGAGAAGAGTATACGTTGAAAAGACGTGAGACGACCTCCCCCTCCCTCTCCCATTGGGAGAGGGAGGGGGTAACAAGGGCCTTTCCCCTTGGTTCGGGGGTGGGTGAGGTCTGTATAGGGCGCTGATATGAACGCTCTGCTTCGCACTGACCTGGAGGGCGTCCGGCTGTTCGCGCGGGGGAAGGTGCGGGACGTCTACGACCTGGACGACCGGCTGCTGATCGTGGCCACGGATCGGATCTCCGCCTACGACTGCGTCATGCCGAACGGCATCCCGGAGAAGGGGAGGATCCTGACGGCGATGTCCCTGTTCTGGTTCGGCCTGACGCGGGACATCGCGCCGAATCACCTGATCACGGCGGACGTGGGGCGTTACCCCGAGGCGCTGCGCCGGTTTGGGGACCAGCTGGAGGGGCGCTCCATGCTGGTCCGGAAGGCCAGGCGGATCGACATCGAGTGCGTCGTCCGGGGCTACCTGTCCGGGTCGGGGTGGCGGGAGTACCGGAAGACGGGGATGGTCTGCGGCATCCGGCTGCCCGAGGGGCTTCGGGAATCTGACCGCCTGCCGGGGCCGATCTTCACCCCGGCGACCAAGGCCGATTCGGGCCACGACGAGAACATCTCCTTCGAGCAGACCGCGAAGATCGTGGGGGAGGACCTGGCCCGCAGGCTCCGGGAGGTCAGTATCGCCGTCTATCGGAAGGCGCGGGACTACGCCGACGGCCGGGGCATCCTGATCGCGGACACGAAGTTCGAGTTCGGCCTGATCGATGGGGAGGTCACCCTGATCGACGAGGTCCTGTCGCCGGACTCCTCGCGGTTCTGGCCGAAGGACCGCTACGAGCCCGGACGCCCCCAGGACAGCTTTGACAAACAGCTCGTGCGGGACTATCTGGACACGCTCGACTGGGACAAGACCCCTCCCGCCCCGGCCCTGCCCGACGAGATCGTGCGGCGAACGACAGAGAAGTACCGGGAGGCGTATCAGAAGTTGGTCGCGGGTTAGGGACGTGGGTCAGGCCATCCCGCAGGACCACAGGACCACGAAACGACCGACGACCGACGACCGACGACCGACGACGGGGGTCAACGGTCGGCTGTAGGCTGTCGGCTGTCGGCTGTCAGTGGTCTTGTGGTCAGTGGTCTTGTGGTCATTGAAACGGGGATAACACTGTGGCACTGGGCATCGGGGGAGACGGAAAAGGCGGGCCCAAGCGGGTCATGGTGGTGGACCGCGAGCGGTTCAGCGATCTGATCTGCAAGATGCTGTCCGGGAAGTACCAGACGACGGTGGCCTCGGACGGCCTGCAGGCCGTGCGCGCGCTCCAGACATCGCCTCCCGACGTCATCGTTGTGGAGATGTCGATTCCGGGCAACGGGCTGAGGCTGGCGGAGCTGGTGGGGATAAGCCCGAAGTTCAACCACATTCCGGTTGTCCTGACCTCGGCCAATCCGTCCATGGACATTGTCCTGAAGGCCAAAGATGCGGGGGTGAGTTCGTATCTGGCCAAACCGTTTCGACCCAGCGAGCTGGCCAGCCGGATCGAGCAGGCGCTGACGGAGCCGGTCGTAGCCCCGGAGCCTTCCGCCGAGGCGTCTCCAGGGGAGCAGGGGGCCGCCGCGGGGGCGGAGGGGGCGCCCGCCGTGGAGGGCGCGAAGCGGGCGATCCGGGATCGGGTGAAGAAGATCGACGGGCTGCCCGTGTTCCCGGCCACGCACGCGGAGATCATGAAGCTGGCCAAGAGCGAGAACGCCACCAGCGAGGCCCTGGCCGAGCAGATCAAGATGGACCCCAGCATGCTGGCCACGATCCTGAAGCTGGTCAACTCGGCGTATTACGGGTTGCGCAAGAAGGTGGACTCGTTGAAGGTGGCGGTGTCTCTGCTGGGGTTCGAGGAGATCGCCAACCTGGTGATGTCGGCGCAGGTGTTTCAGGGGCTGGGGGGTTACAAGAACAAGCTGGGGCTGGACCTGAAGGGGTTCTGGCGGCATTCGGTGGGGACGGGGTTCGTGGCGCGGTCGGTGGCCAAGAAGTTGCAGACGGAGGCGGAGACGGCGTTTCTGGGAGGGATGCTGCACGACATCGGGAAGGTGGTGCTGGACCGGTTTTTCCCGGACTATTATATCCAGGTGATGGGTCTGGTCAAGGGCGGAGAGATGTCGATCGCGCAGGCGGAGGAGGATGTCCTGGGGCTGACGCACGCGGAGGTGGGGGGGCAGCTTGCGGCGGAGTGGAAGTTTTCGGAGAACCTTCAGAACGTGATCATGTATCATCACGCGCCGGAGACCGCGCGCCGGTATCAGCGACTGGTGGGGCTGGTGCATCTGTCGGACGTGATCTGCCGGACGTTGCAGTTTGGCAGCGGGGGGGATATGCTGGTTCCGCAGATCGACTCCGCGGTGATGGACCGGTTCGCGCTGACGGAGAAGGGGCTTCAGATATTTGCCGAGACGGCCAAGGAGGACCTGGAGGCTGCGGAGTCCTTCCTGCTGGCGCTCGGTTAAGAAGGGAAACGGAGAAAGGGGAAACGGAGAAACGGTGAAAGGTCTTTTCCCCGCTTCCCCGCTTCTCCGGTTCTCCGTTTTTTTTCTTTTTTTGCCTATGCCCACCCGAATTCATATCCTGCCGGATGACCTGGCCAACAAGATCGCCGCGGGCGAGGTGGTGGAGCGGCCCGCCGCCGTGGTGAAGGAGCTGGTCGAAAATGCCGTCGACGCGGGGGCGGACCGGATCGTCATCGACGTGGCGGCGGGGGGGCGGGAGACCATCCGGGTGAGCGACAACGGCTGCGGGATGGGGAGGGATGACCTGTTGCTGGCGCTGGAGCGCCACGCGACGAGCAAGATCCGCACGCTGTCGGACCTGGGCGCCATCTCGACGCTCGGGTTTCGGGGGGAGGCGCTGCCGAGCATCGCCTCGGTCAGCCGGATGGCGCTGGAGTCCCGGACGGGGGAGGAGGAGGCCGGGACGCGGGTGTCTGTGGAAGGGGGGAGGGTGAAGGAGGTGAGCGCCGTGGGCCGGGACGTGGGCACGACGGCGACCGTTCACGGCCTTTTCTACAACGTGCCCGCGCGCCGGAAGTTCCTGAAAGGGATCGAGACGGAGATGCGGCACATCGTCGCGTGCGTGAGCCAGATCGGGCTCGCCTATCCGGCGCTCAGCATCACCCTGTCCCACAACGGCCGGCCGGTCCTCCGCCTGGGGCAGGCGGACCGCAAACGCCGGGTCGAGGAGGTCTTCGGGCTGGATGTGGGCCGGGAGGCGGTGGAGGCGGAGGCGGAGGCGGAGGGGATGCGGGTACATGGGTTCCTCGGAAGGCCGACCTTCGTCCGCCGGTCGGGGGCCTGTCAGGCGCTGCTGGTGAACGGCCGGCCCATCCAGAGCCGCACCCTGGCGCACGCCGTCTACGACGGGTACGGCGGGCTGATCGCCAGGGGGGACTATCCGTTTTACGCGCTTTACCTAGAGATCCCGCCGGGCGAGGTGGACGTGAACGTCCATCCGACCAAGCGGGAGGTGCGGTTCGCGGATGAGCGGCGGGTCTATCAGATGATCTCTGCGACGGTGCGGCGGGCGCTTCGGGAGGCGGATGTGATCCCGGAGGTGTCCCCGCAGGCGTTTGAGCGGGAGGCCCCGGCGGGGCCGGCGGTCGCGCCGGGGTCCTATGAGACGAAGGCGGACCCCGTCTCCACGGCGCAGGAGATGACCAGGCCCTACGAGGGCGGGAGGAGGAGGCGCTCCCGGTCGGCGGCCCTGGACCTGGACCTGCAGATGTCGCTGCCGCTGATCGGGCGCAAGTCCTCCGAGCCGGAGGATGCCCCGGAGGGGAGGGAGGCGGGAGAGGCCGGGACGGAGACGGCGGCGGTCTGGCAACTGCACGAGACCTACATCCTGGCCGAGATCAAGAACGGCCTGATCCTGATCGACCAGCACGTGGCCCACGAGCGCGTCATCTACGAGGAGACGCTGCGGGGGTTCCGGTCGCAGCCCACGCCGGGCCAGCAGCTCCTGTTCCCGCTGACGGTCTCCCTCAGCCTGACGGAGATGGCCTTTCTGCGGGAGGTGTTCCCGCTGCTGGAGCAACTGGGGTTCGGCATCCGGGACCTGGGAGGGAACTCGGTGGTCGTGGACGCCATCCCATCGGGGCTCCGGCAGTGGGAGGACGGCAAGCTCCTGAAGGAGATCGTTGAGGACCTGCAGGAGGCGGGGCGGTCCAGGTCCGGGCTGGAGGAGCGCGTGGCCACGTCCTACGCGTGTCACACGGCCATCCGGGCCGGGGAGCGTCTGTCCAAGCGGGAGATGATGACGTTGATCGACCGGCTGTTCGAGACGGAAGACCCCTTTGTCTGCCCGCACGGCCGGCCCATTGTGATCAAGATGTCGCTCGATGAGATCAACAGAAGGTTCGGGAGGTAGGGGCGAGGCATGCCTCGCCCCTACCTTGGTTATGTCACCCTTACTCTTCATCGTCGGCCCGACGGGCGTGGGAAAGACCGAGGCGGGCATCCGGGTCGCCCGCCTGCTGAACGGAGAGGTCCTCTCGGCGGACTCCCGGCAGGTCTACCGGCACATGGACATCGGGACGGCCAAGCCCACGCGGGCGCAGCGGGCGGAGGCGCCCCACCACCTGATCGATCTGGTGGACCCGGACGAGGGCTACAGCGCGGGCCGCTTCAGCCGGGACGCCGTCCGGGTCATCGCCGAGGTCCGGGCGCGGGGGCGGCGATCCATCGTGGTGGGGGGATGCGGGCTCTATGTGCGCGCCCTGCTGGATGGGTTCTCGCCGACGCCGGAGGTGGACGGTGGGGTGCGGGAGCGGGTCCGGGCGGAGGCCGCGCGCGTCGGGGTGGAGGCCCTGCACAGGCGTCTGCGGGAGGTGGACCCCTGTTCCGCCGGGCGCATCCGGCCTTCGGACCGGCAGCGGATCGCGCGGGCGCTGGAGGTCTACGAGGCCACCGGGGAGCCGATGTCCTCGTGGCAGGCCAGGCCGAGAGAGGGGGGGATCGGGGAGGGGGCGGTCGTGGTGGGCCTCCGGATGGAGCGAGCGGCGCTCTACGCCAGGATCGAGAAGAGGGTCGAGCGGATGATCTCGGAGGGGCTGGTGGAGGAGGTGGAGCGGCTGAGGGGGATGGGCTACCGGCCGGAGGGGAGCGCCCTGGGGACGTTCGGCTACCGGGAGG
>Ga0156186_1288_pt2 | contig 14748 bp, 9 predicted proteins | sample RifCSPlowO2_12_FD_107839 | JGI IMG/M metagenome (GOLD analysis project Ga0156186, IMG submission 107839) | Candidatus Handelsmanbacteria bacterium RIFCSPLOWO2_12_FULL_64_10
TGCCTAATGTTTCTGATCGCCTCATTAATCGCAAGGCGCTGTCTGGTTTTCTGGCTCTGCTCCGGCGTTTTTTGGATTGCCTTGATCTCATCCTTTGCTTGGCGACTCCACTTGATTAAAACGCCTTTGTCGTGCAAGGACAGGTATGCATGCGCTACTGCCAGAAACAGGCAGGGGAAATGTATTTTTTCTCCCGCAAGGGCTTTCATTTCGTAGACAAGTTGATTCGCTCCTTTCGCGTGGCCAAGAAGTTCGAGGTTGATTGACTGATATACCGTGACCCACTCGCTGTACTTCTCCCTTTCTGACAGGGCAAAAATCTCTTGCAAAAATGACACGTCCTCCTCAGTGATTCCGCTGATAAGCTCCGGGGGGAAGGGTAACTCCGTTTCTCTGGTTTCGTCCTTGATCCATTGGGGGACGTAGTGAGTGAAATTCGTTTTCAGGGCGTCAAGAGACCAGTCGAAATTGTATCGCTCAGGCCATCCCTTGAATATTTCCTTTTCGTCCATCGCCTCTACCCTCCTGCCACGAGGTTTGTCGGGCCGCTCGGCGGTGGAGCGCCGATTCACGGGGATTGTCCAAATTCTGTACTAATAGCCGTCCAAAACCTTGCAAAAGCTTCCCAAAGTCTCCTAACCCAAATCTCGGCACAACGGCCTAAAAAATCAAGGGAGTATCGCCGATTTTGTTGACCCTCAAAGACTTGGCGAATCCCCCCCTGATACTCTCCATAGAATGGCAAATTAGAAACAGCAAAAGGGCGCACGGCCAGGCCGTGCGCCCCTCCTGAAGACAAAATGCGCCACTTGCTGCAAGGGGAGGGTCAGGAGGAGCGCCCCCGACGACGCTCCTCCCGGCCCGGGCGGGGCGTGACCGCAGACTTCACGCGCCGCTCTGTAGCGGTTTATCTTGTAAGTATTTTTCCCACGGCTTTGTAGGTGTTTGTCCTACACGCCCCAAATCAAAAGGCCCATCTGAGTCACGCCCTCGTGGGCGTCCAGATGGGCCTCGTCAAACCGCCCTGACCTGTCCGGGAACGCGATGGGTCTTCAGGACAGGGCCAGGCAAGGGTTCTCCGTCTTCGGCGTGCGCATCTCACTTTCAGGACTTCCTTCTGACGCCCTGAACCTCCCCCCTCACACCCGACATGATAGACAACCTTTCACGCCTTGTCAAGCGAAAAATCCCTGATCCGTCGTCCGTGATCCGTGATCCGGTTTTACGGTTCACGGTACCCGGTACCCGGTCCACGTTTCTTCATTCCGCCAGCCCCCTCTGCAGGGCATAGTGAATCAGCTCTGCGTTGCTCTTGACGTTCATCTTCTTCAGGATGCGGATGCGATAGGTGCTGACGGTCTTGACGCTCAATGACAACCCTGCGGCAATCTCTTTGACCGTCTTCCCGGAGGCGATCAGGCACAACACCTGATATTCGCGGTCGGACAGACGCTCGTGAAGCGGTCTTTCGGTGTCAGTTGCCAGGTCAACAGCCAGTTTCTCAGCCAGGTAAGGGCTTACAAATTTTCTCCCCAGCGATATCTTTCGGATGGCCGCTATGAGCTGATCCGGCGCGCTGTCCTTCGTGAGATACCCCGACGCGCCCGCCTTTAAGACCCTCACCGCATACTGGTCTTCGGGATAGATGCTCAACACCAGGACGGGCAGCCTGGGACGCTCCCGCTTGAGTTGCTTTAAGGCGTCCAGCCCGCTCATGCCCGGCAGAGAGATATCCAGCAGCACCATGTCCCACGCCTCCGCACGCACGCGGTCCAGCGCCTCCTGGCCGTCCCCCGCCTCCCCGGCCACGACCAGATCGGGCGTCTCAGCCAGGATGCGCTTCAGGCCCTCTCGAACCACGGCGTGATCGTCCGCGATCAGGAGCTTGATCATGACGCCCCCTGCCGTTTCTCAACCGGTATCCGGACCATCACCCTGGTCCCTCTCCCCCCGCTGATCTCCACCTCGCCGTTCCAGGCCAGGGCGCGCTCCCGCATGCCGATCAGGCCGAGCGATCTGGAACTGGAGATCTGGTCCTGCGTGATCCCCCTGCCGTCATCCGTGACCTCCAGCGTCACGTGCCCGTCCCTCTCACGCAGGAAGATTTCGACCCGGGTGGCGTCGGCGTGCCGGGCGACATTGGTCAGGATCTCCTGAAAGATCCGGAAGACCGCCGTGGCGCGCGCCGGGTCCAGGGGGATCTCCTCCGGCCTGGCGGCCAGCGCACACCGAATCCCCGTCCGGCCCTGGAACTCCTGCGCCTGCCATTCGACGGCTGCCGTAAGACCGAGGTCGTCCAGCACCCCCGGCCTCAGCTCCGTGGAGATCCGGCGGACCGTCTGTATCGTCGTGTCGATGAGTTGTGTCATCGACCTCGCCCGCTCCCGCAGGGAGGTCTGATCCTTCGCCAGCCGGTTGCTCATCCAGGCCAGGTCCATCTTCAGGGCCGTCAACACCTGACCCAGTTCATCGTGGACCTCGCGGGCGATCCGGGCTCGCTCCTCCTCCCGTATGGATTGCAGGCGGGCGGAGAGATGGCGCAACTGCCCCTGCGAACGCCCCAGACGCTCGCTGACGCGCTTGCGCTCAATCACCTCCGAGACCGTCGAGAGCGTCGCCCCCGCCTGCTGGAGAAAGGGCTGCATCCGCTCGATCTCCCGCAGGATCAACTGCTTGCTCGTCTGGGTGGAGGCCGTGCAGACCACCCCGACGGCGCGGTCCCTGGCCAGGATGGGCACGAAAAAGGCCGTATGGCCTTCGTTCCAGCTCAGGGGACGCTGACGGAAGGCGGTGCTGCCGTCCTGCTGGACGACCCGCTCGTGGTAGAGGGGATCCCACCCGTCGATCACCTCGACCCGGCCTGACCGGGCCACGTGGCAGAGGATCTCCGGGTGAGCGAGATCGTAACGCCAGCCGACGGGGTCGTGGGTCACGGGGGATGCCGGGTGGGCGCGGACCACCTCCACGAACCCTTCTGCGTGGTTCACGACAGCGATGACTAAGCTCCGCAGATGGAACGCCCCCAGAATGCCCTGCTGAAGGGCCTCGAACATCTGCCCCGGCTCGCGGGCGTCCAGCAGATCCCGAACGATGCGGTTGAGCGCGCGGAACTCCCGATGCGTCCTCCCCAGCTCCACCAGTGTCCTCCACCCCGGAAACGCAACGGAGGTCTCGCCGGACTGAACCATGTCGATCAGCACGCCCGTGATGCCGTCCACGGCGTCTCCGGCCAGGGCCAGGGCAGGGTGGATCACGTCCGGGGCATTGTGAGGCCCCTCTGTCTCTCGGAACCTCCAGTGGAGGACGGACCAGAGGGCCATCTGCCCGGAGATGAGGGAGGGCAGGTCGTCCCGGCCCTCCTCCCTGGCCAGGGCCCTGTGGACCCCTGCGATGGCGCGGCGGGGGTCCGGAACCCGAACATCCGCCCTCGCGACGTCGAACAGCGCGCTGTGGGCCGGGAGGAGGCGCATCGAGCCGGATGGCCCCAGGCTTTCGGACATCTCCTCGATGATCCGCTCCCTCTGGGCGTTGAGAAACGCCGCCGTCAATTCCCGTGCGCGAGCCTCGGTGTCCATCCCTGCCCTTTCCGGATATACTCCCCCTTCACCCCCTGCGGCAGGGTCCGCCAGATCAGGAAGTGCTTTCGGATCGTGTTCAGGAACCCCCGGTTGATCCTCTGCCACGACGCCACATCCCCGGACAGCCGCTGGATGTGGACCTGCACCCCGTAGATGTCGAACTGCCCCGTCGGCGCCGCCTCCATCCGCACCCGCTGGCTGATGCCCAGGTCATAAGGGGCCAGCCAGGTCATCATCTCCACAACATAAGTCACGGGTCCTGAGTCACGGGTCACGGGTCCAAAATCTTTTGATTCGTGACTCCTGACCCGCGACCCGCGACTGAACTTGACCCCGTCCGTCATAAACGCCCCGGCCGAGCCCTCCCCGTAGGAGTCGAACACCTCTGCCAGATAGGCATAGGCCCCGGCCACCTCCGCCCCCCCCACTGTGAACGGAAAATCGAACCGCCAGTGGTCCCCCTCCGGCGGCGGGAAGACCCACCGCCTCGTCACGTCCGGCACGGCCATTTGCGAGGCCTTCCGGGAGGGATAGATCGCCGACAGCATCACCGTGCCCATCACCACCAGCGTGGACGTGACCGCCGACAGCGACGAGTAATTAAGCGTCAGCCCCCCCAGTTTGCCCGCCGAGGACAGGGCCATCACCGCCACCTGCCCGACTAAGTAGCCCATCACCGCCCCCACCGTGGCGAAGACGCCCGCCTCCGCCAGGAACAGCGCCGACACGTGCGACGGGGCCAGGCCCAGCGACGAGTAGATGCCGATCTCCGAGAACCGCTCGTAGACCGACCCCATCATCGTGTTCAGGACGATCAGCGCTGCGATGGCGACCGGAATGAACAGGTTCCCCAGCCCCTTCAGCGATGTGGCCCCGATGGAGGAGTAGACCTCCACCCTCTCCCCCGCGCCCACGAACGCCGTCAGCGCGGCGCGCGCCATGAACGCCTCGACCTCCGGGATGAAGTCCTCCTGCCGGAACCGGCCCACGGCCACGGACTGCAGCGACCCGCCCAGGTCCATCGCCGTCTGGTGGGGCAGCACGGCCACATTTTCCGGGTCCAGGTGCGCGAACGCCGAGATCGGCTCCTGCGCCAGGACCTCCGGGTCCGCCGACTGCACCTCGCCCATGCGGTCCCCCTCCGCCACCGTGTCCACCGGCGTCAGCCGCTCGTCGTCCAGGTCCTTCAGCCCCCGCACCCGCTCCGAGTCCAGAATCCCCACCACCCGAAAGGCCCTGCCGAACAGCCTCACCTCCGCCCGCTCCGCATCCCCCGGCCCGATACCGACCAGCCTCGCCATCGCGTCGGGCAGGACGCAGACATCCCGCTCCCCCTCCCGGAACCAGCGCCCCGCGCTCAGGCAGCGGTCCACGCCCGTGATCTCCGGCTCCCGCCAGGTCAGGCCGAGCAGGCCGTTGGCGTAAGTGCGCAGCACCCCCTCACCCACCCCCCTGGCCCCCCACCCAACCTGTTGCTCCCGTTGAGGTCGCAACCCCCTCCCTCTCTCCCCCACATGTGGGGAGAGGGAGGGGGTGACAGAGGCGTAGCCCTTAGCGACGGGGGAGGGTAAGGGGGCTTCCGCCTCGATGTCAAAATACGCCCTCCCCGAACGCACCCCCGGCAGGCACCAGGACCTGGGCGCCACCGTCGCCCCCTCCCCGAACGCACTCTCCAGCACCTGGAGCGCCGAGGCCTGAAGCCCTCGCCACCCCCGGTCGCGCACCAGCACCCCCCGGTACGCGGGCCGGTTGTCGCGCGGCAGCTTGTAGAACTTGAGCGACGTGACCACCGACGTGAACGTCAGCGCCGTGAACGTCAGCAGAATGAGCGTGACCGCCGTCAGGCCCGTGCGCATCGGCCGCTTCCGCAGGTTGGAGATGCCCAGGGAGGCCGCCGCCGCCACCGCGCTGGCGCGGCCCACGTCCGTCCGGTGCATCTCCCGCCCCCCGCTGCGCAGGCGGCGCAACACCTCGTTAAACTTCCCCGTCAGCAACACCAGCACCCCGCACGCCAGGGCCAGGATGACGAACGCCAGGAAAATAATGTAGGGCGTGGACGCCAGCTTGAACGCCGGGTGCGCCCATTTCAGGACCAGGAACACCCCCGCGAAGACCCCCGCCGCGCCCAGCAGGCGTCGCCGCACGTCCGCGAACCCGAACAGCAGCCGCTCCGCGAAGAACGAGAACGGCAGCAGCAGCGCGAAGTAGAACACGATCCCCTGCACCGTGTCGTTGGCCGTGCCCTTCACGTCCGGGTAGGCCCGCGCCTCCAGCCCCCAGGCCCGCCTCGCCTCCGCGATGAAACGGTCATACTCCAGGCGCTCCAGCGCCCCCCTCGCGCTCAACAGGGCCGCGCGCGCCTCCTGGTGCAGCCGCTCCACCCGCCGGTTCTCCACCCCGTACCGGGCGAGCTGCTTCAGCCGCACGTCATCCAGCACCCACACGTCCCGCGCCCCCCGGTAGGCCGGAAACGCGATCACCCCGGCGTCCGCCGCGTAGCCCACCCCTCTGGACCGGGCCACGACCTCGTCCGTGACGGCCGGGACCGGGTGGAGCAGCAGGTCCTCCGGGGCGTTCGTCAGCAGGTACTTGATCCCGGTGATCCCGGCCCCCATGAAGATCTTGGACCGCCCCCCCGGGGGCACGAACGCCACCGCCGCCGGCGAGACCCGCGCCGGAGACCCCGTCAGGACGGCCCCCCCCGACCAGTCCGCCATCCCCGCCCCCCCCGTGTGCGTCGTGCCGTAGGACCGGAGCGGCCCGTCGTCCGGCCCCAGGAGGGTCATGGTGTCTAAGGCGAACAGCGTCCGGGAGTCGAAGGCCTCGAACAGCGACAGCGCCCGGCACTCGAACAGGACGACCATCGTCTCCATCTCGTCCGCCGTCAGCCGCACCTGGAGCGGATACGTCTTATCCCCGTCCTCCCCCAGGTCCGGGGCCATGGTCACCCCCCCGTCCTCCCCCAGCCTGTAGGCCGACAGGGTGACCGTGCGCGTCCAGGCGTGCGCCGGCGACCGGACGCTCCGCAGCCGGAACCGCCCTGCGCTGTCCGTCAGCGCCGCCGTCATCGTCCGCACCCCGGTCCGGCTGTCCGCCGGGCCGTAGGCCACGACCGCCCCCGGCACCGCCCGCTTCGGCACGAACGGGTTCACCTTCCGGTCGAACAGGTAGACCCTCCCGCTCAGGTCCGCCGCATAGTCCTTGAAGTCGTACCTCGCCTCCGGGAAGAACTCCGGGTCCCGGCACGCCTCCAGCAGCATCCCCGCCGCCGTCCGCGCCTGGGACGCCACGTTCCCGAAGTCCACCCGGCCCGCCGTGTCTACGGGCGTGTCGACCCGCTCCCGGCTGTCGTAAGGCGTGGCGAGCGTCAACCCCGTCATCCCGTGATACAGCGCGGCCTCCGCGTCGAACGCCAGGGGCGCGGACATGAAGTTCCACCACTCCCGGCTGGGCGGGGCCAGGGCGTCCATCAGCCGGGACTCCGCCGGCTCCCCCGGAAACAGCTTCTCGGCGTAACCCGCGAACCGCCCCGCGAAATACCTCAGCGTGTTCTTCCGGTAGAAGTCCGTCCGCCCCGTCTGCCAGCCGGAGTAGAACGTCCCCTGGCAGAACAGCGCCGCCCGGCCGTCCCTCGATGAGAGGTCCAGCCCGATGAACATGTCGAAGTCGATCCGCTCCTCCGGGCGCATCTTCCCCCGGAAGTGCTCACTCCTCCGAGAATGTCGGCCCATGAAATCGTTGACCCCCGCCAGCCCGTTGAAGTGCCCGGACGTGGCCAGGATCAGGACCGAGAACTTCGGCCGGTGGATCGCCAGCGCCTCCGCCACCTCCAGCAGCGCCGCGACCCCCGACGCCGCCTCCGCCCCCGGCGCGCGGCCAGGCGCCACAGAGGCGGCGTCGTAGTAGGCCTCGATCACCACGACCCGGTCCCCCCACCGCCGGGGCGCTGTCCCCGGACGGGACGGCATCAACTCGTCCGACCCCGGAACCCATCCGTAGACGTTCCAGGTCTGGGCCTCCTCCCAGGTCATCCGCGCCGTCACCGTCACCTGCGCCGCGGCCTCCGCCATCTCCCTCAGCCGCTCCCCCCCCTTCCCATCCGCCCAGAATCGCGGCACGTCCGCCGGCACGGGCAGCGTCTTCAACTCCGCCTGACCCCGGTTCACCACCCCATTGTCAAAGAAAATCACCGCCTTCGCGCCCAGCATCATCGGGTGGACGTAGTTCCGGTCGCAGTCGAAGTCCATCAACACAATGGCCCCCTCGACCCGTTTCCCGTTGACCTCCGCGAACGTCCCCTTCCCGCCGTAGATCAGCGGCCCCGCCCCCCCCTCCCCCGCGAGCGTCGGCGTCCGGACGTGATTCGGCCAGAGGCACGCCAGCGGGACCTCCTCTCCCGTCGCCCTCACCGTGACCTTTGCCCCCCGGTCCACCGGCACGGCCACCCGGAACGTGTCCGTCCGGATGTCCTTCAGACCGATCCGCTCGAACTCCCCCCGGATGTATTCATACGCCGCCCGGTTGCCCGGATACCCCACAGCTCGCGAGGGCCACGCCGAGAGGTCCCTGATCCGCCGCTCGATCCCCTCCGCCGAGATCCGGGCCATCCCCTCCCGGACGCCCGCCTCCGAGGCCGGGGCCGCCGGCCTTTCGAAGGCCGGACGCCAGTCCATGAACCGCCCGAACAGACGCTGAGAGATCACGCCGGGGTCGAAGGCCCAGACGCCGAGATTGGCCGCGAGGACGACGGCGAGCAGGATGTAGGGGATGGGTTTTTTCATAATGGCCTGTAGGGGCTACCCAACGGGTCGCCCCTACACGATCAACGACGCCAGATACTCATAACTCTGCCGCGCCGCCTCCTCCGCGCCCAGGAGCCCGGCGAACGCCTGATGCACCGTCACGCAGCCGTCGTAGCCCACGGCCCGCAGGCCCTCGAAGACGCGGGGGAAGTCGATCCCGCCCCCGTCCTGGAGCCGGATCAGATCGAACCGGACCTCTCCGCAGACCCAGGTGCGGACGGCGGACTGCCCCCCGGCGTGCCTCCGGTGGTTCTGGACGTAGACGTTGAACAGATAGGGTGCGAACCTCCGGATCGTCTCCGGCCCGTAGTCCTGCCCGCACAGGTCCAGGTTGGCCGGCTCGTAGATCAGCCCGAAGTTGGGCCGGCCCACCCGCCGGAGCACATTGAGCGCCCCCTCCACCGTCTCGAACAGGCTGGCCGTGTGGCACTGGTGCGCCAGCCGGATGCCCCGTTCCCGCGCCTCGTCCGACGCCCGCTGCGCCCAGACGATGTCCCCCTCCTGCTTCATGCAGATGCGGATGAGCGCGGCCCCGAACGCCTCTGCCACGTTCAGGTGGGGCGTGATGTCCCGCAGCGCCTCCGGCCCCCGCTCGTTGTTCTGAGGGATGGCGAAATCCCCCGTCACCATCGACACGCCCAGCCCCAGCCCGTCCAGCGTCCGCCGCATCTCCCGCAGGCGTTCCGGCGGGGTCTGCACGCCGGCCTGCGACGCCCGCATACAGACGGCGCTGTACCCGATCTCCTTCGCGAGCCTCGCCAGCTCCTCGAACCTCATCGTCGCCCGCGTCTTGTCGGAGAAGGACTCCGCCACGCGCACGGAGAGAGAGAGTTTCATATCATCACCTTCCGCTCCTCGTACAGCGACTTCTGCGCCGCCACCAGGATCTTGATGATCTCCAGGGTCTCCGCATAAGGGATCGGCGGCTGCCTGCTGACGCACATCTCCGCGACCTTTCGCAGCAGGTTGGAGTAGAACGCCGCCGAGTCCGTCACCACGACCTGCCGCCACCCCTTGTCCCCGTAGAGGTTCAACTGAAACAGGTAGGAGATGCCCGCGTAGACGATCAGCGCCAGGGACTTCCCGTCCCGGTAGTCGATCTTGACCACGTTCTGCCCCTCCCGGCCCACGTTGTGGACCGCGCAGGCCCCGGTCCCCAGGATGGAGACCGCCAGCTCCAGCGGATGGATGCCGTAGTAGATCAACTCCCCCCGGCAGACCGCCGTGGCGGCCAGGACCTTCCCCAGCGCCCCCGGGTTCCCCCGGAGGTCCTCCGTCTCCTTCGCGTAGCGCAGCGACGACGCGGACATCATCGGCGTGCCGTGCTTCACGGCCAGGTCCACCAGCTCCGTCGCCTCGTCCACGTCGCTGGCCAGCGGCTTGTCGATGAACGTCGGGACGCCCGCCCGCAGAAACGGCTTGGCCCGGAAGTGATGCCTCTTCGTCATGTCGTCCGCGACGATCACCCCGTCCGCGCCCTCCGCCGCGTCCTCCATCCGGCCCACGACCCGCTCGATCCCGAACGCCCGCGCCAGGGCCTCCGCCGTCCCCCGGTCCGGGTCCCAGACCGAGACCACCCGGACACCCTCCACCTGCGCCGTGTATTTCGGCCACCCCTCCGGGGACGCCTGCCCCTCCGCCGGCCCGTTGATCAGGGCCGAAAAGGCCCTCCCGTGATACGCCCCCGCGCCCCCCACCAGTCCCAGACGAATCATGAAAGCCTCCTGTTATATCACCGTCCCCGCCGGGATCACCGCGTTCTTGGGGATGACCACGATGCCGTCCCGGATCACGTAGTCCTCCGTCTCCGCCTCCTGGATCCCCCGGTCATTCCGGATGACCGCCCTCGCCCCGATCCGGGCATTTTTGTCCACGATGGCCCCCATCACCACCGTCCCCGCCCCAATCCCCACCTCTGGCAGGCCGGACGCCCGCGACTCGGCCCGCTGATCCTCCGTCTCGTAGAAGTCCGCCCCCATGACCACCGACCGGATCACCCGCGCCCACGGCCCGATGATACTCCGGATGCCGATCACCGTGTCGGACAGCACCGTGTCGCGCAGGATGCACCCGTCCGCCACCATCGACCGGTGGATCATGCACCCGTCCACCTTGGACCCCGGCAGGTACCGAGGATGGGTGTAAATCAACGCATCCCCGTACAGGTCGAACGGGGGAGCGGTCCCGGCCAGCGCCAGGTTCGTCTCGTAGAACGACCGGATCGTCCCGATGTCCTCCCAGTAGCCGTCGAAGAAGAAGGCGTGGACCCGATGCGTGGCGATGGCCTCCGGGATGATGTCCCTCCCGAAGTCGTGCTTCGGGTTCCCCTCCAGGACCCCTCGCAGGACCTCCTGCTCGAACACGTAGATGCCCATCGAGGCCAGGTGCGTCCGGTCGGAGTCCCCTGCGCCCGGCAGACAGAGCCGGTCCAGGTCCGCCTCCACCTGCGGCTTCTCCTGGAACGCCACGATCCTCCCCTCCGCATCCACCTGCAGAATCCCCAGCCCCTTCGCCGCCTCGCGGGTCACCGGCTTGACCGCGATGGTGATCTCCGCCCCGCTCTCCCGGTGCGCCCGGATGAAACCCTCATAGTCCATCCGGTAGAGGTGGTCCCCCGACAGGATGAGCACCTGCCGCGCCCACACATCCAGAAAGTGTCGCATCTGCTGCCGCACCGCGTCCGCCGTCCCCTGGTACCAGGTCGCGTTCTCCTGCGTCTGCTCCGCCGCCAGGATCTCGACGTAGCCCCCGGAGAATCTGTCAAATTTGTAGGTCTGGTAGATGTGCCGATGCAGAGACACCGAGTTGAACTGCGTCAGCACGTAGACCCGGTTGATCCCGGAGCGGAGGCAGTTGCTGATCGGGATGTCGATCAGCCGGTACTTCCCGCCGATGGGCACGGCCGGCTTCGCCCGGTACTTCGTCAGCGGATACAGCCGCTTCCCCTGCCCGCCACCTAAGATGACACTCAACACGTGGTCCATGGCTGCCCCCTTCCGCGTCCCTCTACCGAATGTCGAATGTCGAATGTCGAATGTCGAATGTCGAATGTCGAATGTCGAATGTCGAATGTTGTCATTCGTAATTCGTAATTCGTAATTCGCACTTTCACCAGTCCACCACCGCCCCGTCGTCCGGGTGGTACGTCTCCGGGTTGCGCCAGTCGTGATCGATCTTGTCCGCCAGGGCGTCTTCGTCCAGTTCGATCCCCAGCCCCGGCCCGGACGGCAGGTCCACAAACCCGTCCCGGAGGACAAACGGCCGCTTCAGGTAGCCCTCGCCCAGCGAGACGTGCTCCTGGACGATGAAGTTCGGGATCGCTGCGTCCAGCTGCACGCACGCGGCTAAGGAGATCGGCCCCAGCGGGTTGTGGGGCGCGACCCCCGCGTAGTAGGCCTCGGCCATGCCCGCGATCAGCCGCGCCTCGAATATCCCCCCGGCGTGGCAGAGGTCCGGCTGCAGGATCGTCGCGGCGTGCTTTTCCAGAATCTCCCGGAACCCCCATTTGGTGAAGACTCGCTCCCCCGTGGCGATCGGGAGGTGCGTGCCCCGCGCGATCTCCGCCATGACATCCACATTCTGGCACTGGACAGGCTCCTCGATGAACATCGGCTGAAAAGGCTCCAGCGCCTTGATCAGCAGTTTGGCCGTCTGCGGGCTGATCGCCCCGTGGAAGTCCACCCCGATGTCGACCTCCGGCCCGGCGGCCTCCCGCATCTGCGCGAGGTGCGCCACGGACCGGTCCACGAACGCCCTGTTCTCCACGATCCGGGCCGGACGCCCCCCGGCCGGCCCCGTCTTGAACGCCGTGAACCCCTGCGCAAGGAATCTCTGCATCCCCTCCACATTCCCGACCCCCCGGTACATCCGGACCCGGTCCCGCGTGGGGCCTCCGAGCATCTGATAGACCGGGACGCCGAGCGATTTTCCGGCCAGGTCCCAGAGCGCCTGCTACACGCCGCTCAGGGCGCTCGTCAGGATCGGCCCGCCCCGGTAGAAGGCGTGCCGGTACATCGCCTGCCAGTGGTGGACCACGCGGCGCGGGTCCTTGCCGATCAGGTAGGGGACCAGCTCCTCCACGGCCTGCGCGCAGGTCCGGGCGCGCCCCTCTAAGATCGGCTCCCCCAGCCCCACCAGTCCCTCATCTGTGTGGACCTTCAGGAACAGCCATCGGGGCTTGACGAGAAACGTCTCTACGCGGGTGATTTTCATGAAAAGACTCTCCTTTACAGGCCCTTCAGGAACCCCTCCACCTGCCGCCTCAGCAGCGTCAACGTCTCCTCCAGCCCCTCGACCAGCGGGCTGAGCTTCCCCCATTCGAGTTCATATCCGTAGGTGTGCCGGAACAGGTGGCGAAATCGCAGATAGTCCATCAGGCGTAGCGCCAGGGCGTGATCGATCACCGCCTGACGAACCCCTTCGACGCCCGACTCCATGCCGCGCAGCAAAAGCGTGTGCCAGCTCTCCCCAATGGGAAGCCCCGGCCCCAGACGCACCGCAATGCGCTCAAAAATGCGCTCTGCGCCGCCGTAGAAGTCGTGGATCAGCTTGCCGGCTGCGTTGACCTCGATGAAGGTGGGCGTCTGAGGCAGTTTCCGCAACACGAGCCTCGCCTGATCGACGATTCGACCCAGGCTGAGGAGTTCGTCCGCGACCTCTTTGGCAAGGGCCTCTTTGGGGTCTTCGGGCATATCCATCTCTCCTTTGATCCTCGCGATCATCTCCGGGGGCGCATCTTCTAGTGTGATGAGGTCCAACTCGACCCCTTCGGGCAGGATCTGATAAAGCGTCGAGAGGGCGTGCACATACTCCCTCGAGGGCAGTCCCTCCACGGCTATATCGACGTCCGACCGGCTGTGCCAGGGGCCCTGCCCGGACAACGACCCGAACACATAGACCTGCCGGACCCCGAACTGCTCTCTCAAGACCTGGACGCACGCCTCGGCGGCCTCCTGCGCCTGCCGTCGTCTCATTTGTTCGTCTTTGAGCGTCACATTCTCTCCGCGTCCTCTGCGTCCTCTGCGGTGAGCGATCTTCATCTTTTTGCGACCGCCTTGACGTGCCTCACCAGCTCCAGCGCCATCTCGTACTTGCCGAGCTGAGGCATGATGTAAAACCCCGGCGCAAAGTCCCTCGCCCCGTCGATCAGCTCCGCGGCCACGGCCAGCCCCTCCTCCGCGCCCCGGTCCCCGGCCTCCGCCATCCGCCGCCGCACCCCGTCCGGGATGCGAATGCCCGGCACCTCGTTGTGCAGAAACTCCGCGTTCCTGCCGCTCACGAGCGGCATGACACCCGCGAAGATCGGCGCCTCGATGTGCGCCGTCTTCGCGTACATCTCCCTCAGGATCGCCCCGTCGAACACCGGCTGCGTCATCGCAAACTGCGCCCCCTTCGCCACCTTTTTCTCTAACCTCCGGACCTGCGGCTCTAAGCGGCTCGCGTTCGGGTTGAACGCCCCCCCGATCACGAAAGAGGTCGCCCCCTGGGTCGGGTTGCCCGCCCGGTTCACGCCCCGGTTCATGGCCGCGACCAGCTCGATCAACCCCAGGGAGTTCGTGTCGTAGACCGAGCTGGACCCCATCTCGTCCCCCATCGACGCCGGGTCCCCCGTCAGCGCCAGGATGGCGCGGATGCCCAGGGCGTGCGCCCCCAGCAGCTCCGACTGCTGCCCCATCAGGTTCCGGTCCCGGCAGGTGCAGTGGATGATCACCGGCGTCCCCGTCTCCTCCTGGACGATGTGCCCCAGGGCGAACGGACTCATCCGGACCACGGCCAGGGAGTTTTCGACCAGGCTGAAGGCGTCCGTCCCCGCCTCGGCGATCCGCCGCGCCCACCTCAGGATGGGCTCATACCCCGTCCCCCTGGGCGGCTTCAGCTCCACGACGGTCAGAGGCCCCTTTCCGACCCGGCCCAGAAAGTCCGCCGCCGGAGGCGAGGCGGCCCTTTCGACTCGCCGTTTTCTTCGCGGAGGGACATAGGGGACGAGAACACGCCGCGCGGGCCTGCGCCGGCCCAGACGCTCCACAATCAGCCGGATGTGCCCCGGCGTGGTCCCGCAGCAACCCCCGATCAGGTTTGCGCCCGCCCCCACCAGCCGTTCCGCGCTCTCCACCAGATACGCCGGCTCCGCCACATACATGTAACGCCCGTCCACGTACTCCGGGAAGCTCGCGTTCGGGAAGGCGGACAGCAGCCCCTCCGTGGCCGCGCCGGCACGCTCGATCACCCGGAGAAGGCCCGCCGGACCCGACCCGCAGTTCCCCCCGATCACGTCCGCGCCCAGCCTTTCCAGCTCAACCAGCGCCTCGACCGCACCCGCCCCCCCCATCGTCCGCAGCCGGTCCGCGAACGCGAGCTGGCAGATCACC
>Ga0156186_1110_pt1 | contig 14675 bp, 11 predicted proteins | sample RifCSPlowO2_12_FD_107839 | JGI IMG/M metagenome (GOLD analysis project Ga0156186, IMG submission 107839) | Candidatus Handelsmanbacteria bacterium RIFCSPLOWO2_12_FULL_64_10
TGTATCACTCACCCCCTTGAGGTAGAATGATGCCTTACACAGAACCTAACTCCAAGCAGAAACCGTCACTTGGGGTAATCTAACATTGTCAAGCTATTATGCCTGCTTTTATGCCGTATAGAGAACACGCTTGATTTCGTAACGAGTATCCCTTATATTTTTGTCACATCGCTATGCCAGTCCAGGCACTTTTGAGAGTCAAGGGTGCGGACAGGTTGATATACTCTGTGAGACGAGGCTGTCTCGCGGTATGTCTACCTGTGCGCACCTTTTTTTATGCGCGCGGGTCGACGGAAAGGAGAGATATGGCTACACGGGCTGTAGAATTCGTCGTTCCGCTGCGGTCGAACCTGGATGCCACCTCCGTTGGGGCCAAGGCGGCCAATCTCGGAAGGTTGATGGATCTTGGTTTGTCAGTTCCCGGTGGAGTCGCCATCAATCGGAACGCGCTGAGACTCTTTCTCAGGGAGAACGACCTGACCCAACAGGCGCAACGAATGATGGATAACGAGCTCGATGAAACCTCACGAGCCGTGGAGTATCAGGCGCTCTGCACGGCAGTGCTCCAAGCGCCCATCCCACGACAGGTGACGGAAGCGGCGGCCCCAGTCGTACAGGCGCGGCTTGCGGATTCCCCCTCTGGAATTGCCGTACGTTCCTCAGGTGTGCATGAAGACTCAGAGAAGGCGAGCTTTGCAGGTGTATATGAGTCGTTTTTGGGAATCCGCACTGAGCGCGAACTGTGGCTGGCCGTGCGACGCTGTTGGTGTGCGTTGTGGGCGCCCCACGCGGTCGACTATGCGCTTCGCATGGGAATCCACCCCGAAGTTGACGGCATGGGCGTGCTACTCCAAAGCCTGGTTGCCGCCGACAGCGCCGGCGTCCTGTTCACAGCGGACCCGCGGACCGGGAATCCCTGGCGGTTCGTCCTGGAATCCACATTGGGTCTGGCTCGCGACCTGGTGGGCTCTGCGGGTGAAACGCCGGCGGATCGGTTCTTGTTCCAATGGGATTCGGGAGAGGTCCTCAGCAGGGACATTGCACGGAAAAAGATCGCCTTGGTCCCGGGCGCCAAGGGGATCGACATCATCGATATTCCCGCAGACCAACAGGCTTCTCCGTCGCTGACAGATGACCTTGCAAGCCGCATTGCGCAGGTGGGCCTGCAAATCGACAGGGCGTTTGGCGTCCGTGTCGATGTCGAGTGGGCGGTGGAAGCAGGTACCGCCCACATTGTGCAGGCACGCCCGCTCACAGCCCTTCCCGAGTTCTTCCCGCATCACCTGCCGCCCCACCTGAAGGACCGGACATGGCGTCGCCCTGGACTGTGGTACTTCATGCTGAGGAACGTCGACGGGAGCGTGACCCTGCCCATTTACCGGGACAAACTGGTGACGGAGTGGTACAACCGTTACCTCCAGGTGGGCTGCCTGGAGACGCCCGTTTCCCGAAAAAGCGGCGCCGAGCAGGACTTTCATGGGCATCGCTATCTGGTTGAAGCTCACGCGGTCTGGCCCTGGCCGCACGTGCCCGCCTCCGGGCTGGAGCAATTTCTGATTGAGCACGAGCCTCAGATGCGGGCGGACTTCCTGCACAACGTCCGCACAAGGTTTCCAGCAATCGAACAGAGAGCCCTGCGGCTGGAAAACGAAGTGAACACGCTGGAGCTGGCAATCGACGCGATCCTGTGGGCGCGGGAGGAAATGTGGGATCTCGGCGCTTTTGGCGGGGGGCCTGCGCAACGCCTGGCTCCCCGGTGCAGAGAGCTGCTGAGCGCCTTTGTCGATGAACACCTGCCGAATACTGATCTCAACGACCTGTTGTCCGGGCATCACGCTGAGCTGGATCCCTACCAGCCGCATGTGATGATCGCAGAGGCCGAGAAAGTGGCGCAGTTGCTCGAGCCGGAGCGAGATCGATTCCAGGACCTCACCCTCGACGAGTTGATCAGGACGCTTGAAGCGGGAGACGCTCCGTTTCCTTTCATGGCGGCGTTCGAAGAAAGCTGCAACCGTTTCGTATTGGTACCGCCCTGGCAGTTCAAGTCCATCGCTGCCTCCCCGACGGGCACCCCATCGGCGGACAGAGGCCTGAGATGGCATTCAGTTCAGTACCTGAGGCTTCTCCGCAGCGCGCTGAAAGGCGGCGCAAGGATCGCCCAGGTCGTCGAGGAAACGACACTGCGGCGGGAGGCCGTGGTGGCCGAGGCCCGACAGGCCCTGGCTGCTCGCAAACCAGATGAACTACCACGGTTTGAGCGAATCCACGACTGGGCCCTGTTCTGGGGACCGGCACTGAACCACCGCATCCTTCGGGCGGACGTACCTGGCAGGAGGCTCCTTCGCCTCTTCCGGAAGATGCGAGAGATATTGTTGGCGACCGGGCTGGTCGATGATGTGAACGAAGTGGTTTATTTCACCGTGGACGACCTCAAATTCATTGCGGAAACTGGCGACATTCCTGCTGGGCGAAGATTGTTAAGCGTTCGTCGGCTTGAGTACGAGCACAGCAACCGTCTTGTTGCGCCTGCATTCCTGGGAAAAGATCCGAATGAAGGGATCACGAAGAGGGCTCAGGCTGCCCGTGGCGAACAGGAGGGTGCAACCCTATCAGGAAACATCATAACCGGCAAGCCAGAAGGTCCAGGCCGCAGCAGAGGCATCATACGCCGGGTTGAATCGCTGGGACAGGGAGACGACGTGGGGGACGAAGAGGACGTGGTCGTGCTTCTGAACCCGGAGCAGTCGAACAACAACCACGTACCCCTTCTCTTCTCGATGCTGTTGCGTGTGCGAGCACTCGTCGTGCCAGACGCCCCAGGTATGTGGACGGGCCATATGAGCCAAATCGCGCGCGAGTGTCGCGTGCCTATTGTTCGGGTCGTTCCGTCGCATCTGGATCAGCTGGTGGAGGGGTGGCGGGTGGAGGTGGATGGAACGCGAGGAACTGTGATGTTGCTCGATACTTGAAGGTATATGATCATCTGCCAGTCTATCTTTTGCCCGACGCCCTCGCCCCGCGGTTGTCCCGACCGGCCGCGAGCAGGTGGTCGCCGGGCCTTTTTTTGCTTGCCATCCGCCCTCTCCCACCTTACATTGTCCGCAGATAACCGCTCACACGCAGAAAGGGTCTTCATGCGCCTCGGCGTCATCGGCCTGCTCCCCCGAGACTTCCGCGACATCACCGTCGAACACCTAAGGACCATCCGCGCCCTCGGCCTCACCGGGGCCGGCTTTCACGCCTCCGGCGACCGGCTCTCTGAGGTCCAGGCCGCCGACTGCCGGAAAGTCAGATCCCTCTTCTCCGAGTCCGGCGTGGACCTGGCCCAGTTCGGCGTCGGCTACCGCGAGTGCCTCTTCGACCCCGACCCCGGCGTCCGCGACCGCGTCGCCTCTCAGATCGAGCGGGGCATCGAGGTGGGCCGCGACCTCGGCGCCCACGCCTGCCTGATCCGCCCCGGCAGCCTCAGCCCCAGGGGCTCCTACAGCCCCACTCCCCTCAACCGGGAGCCTGAATGCCGGTCCCGGCTCCTGGAGACCCTGGGCCGGGTCGCCCGCAAGGCCGAAGCCGAGGGCCTGACCGTCGTCACCGAGACCCACCTCCTGACCATTCTGGACTCCCCGGAGACCGTCCGCCAGGTCGTCGACGCCGTGGGCTCCCCCTGCCTCCGGGCCGTGATGGACTACGTCAACCACTTCCAGTCCCTGGACCAGGTCTACCGCAGCGCAGAGCGTCTCCACCAGATCTTCGACGTCATGGGCCCGGTCTGTCCGGTGGGCCACTGCAAGGACCTCCGCGTGGGCGACGGCCTGGTCCTCCACCTCCACGAGGAGGTCCCCGGCGAGGGGGAGCTGGATATGATCACGGCCCTCCGCCTCTGGCACGCCCTCCAGCCGGACGGCTACCTGCTCCTGGAGCACCTGCCGGACGAGAAGTACCCCCTGGCCAGCCGGAACGCGCATCGCATCGCAACGGAGGCCGGCGTCGAGATTCACTAGGGAATCGCGCATGAAACTCAACGACCGCCAGGAGCGCCTGCTCAGGCGCACCTTCCTGGACTACCAGCAGACCTCCGAGTTCCTGAAGCAGCCCCTGATCGTCCAGAGGGCCGAGGGCCTCTCCTACTGGGACGTGGAGGGGAGGCGCTACTTCGACGGCATCGGGGGCATCTTCGTCGCGGCCCTCGGCCACCGGCACCCCAGGGTGATGGAGGCCGTGCTCCGACAGATGGAGAGACTCACCCTCTCCCCCCCGATGCACGGCACGTCGGACGTGGCCCTGGACCTCGTCGAAAAACTCGGCGCGGTCACCCCCGGCAATCTCAACTACGTCAAACCCTTCAGCGGCGGGTCGGAGTCCATCGAGGCCGCCCTCAAGTTCACCCGGCAGTACTTCAAGCAGACCGGGCGTCCGGGGAAATACAAGTTCATCAGCCGCTACCTCGGCTACCACGGGGCCACCGCCGGGGCCATGGCCGCCAGCGGCACAGGCAGGCGCAAGACCCCCTTCGAGCCCCAGATGGCCGGGTTCCTCAAGGTCTTCCCGCCCACCACCTACCGCGACCGGTTCGCCTCCTATGAGGAGTGCAACCGGTTCTGCGCGCAAATGATCGAGGACGTGATCGTCAACGAAGACCCCGACACCGTCGCCGGCGTCATCCTGGAGCCCATCAGCAACACGGGCGGGGTCATCACCCCCACCGAAGAATACTTTCAGATCATCCGGAGGGCCTGCGACCGCCACCACGTCCTCCTCATCTTCGACGAGATCATCACCGGGTTCGGCCGGACCGGGTCCATGTTCGCGGCCCAGACCTTCGGCGTGACCCCGGACATCCTCTGCGCGGGCAAGGCCCTCTCCAGCGGCGTCATCCCTGTGGGGGCCATGATGGCTAAGGAGGACATGGGGGACGCCTTCTTCGGCCCGGCGGAGGACGACCTCCACTTCGCGCACGGCCACACCTTTGCGGGCCACCCCCTGGCCTGCGCCGCCGGAATCGCCGTGATCGACGAGATCGTGGAGAAGGGGCTGGACCGGAAGGCCCGCGACCTGGGGGACTACTTAGCCGGCCGGCTGGAGGGCCTCAAGCGCCACGGCGTGGTCCGCGAGGTCCGGGGCAGGGGGTTGATGCGCGGCGTGGAGCTGGTCCGGGACACCCGAAACATGGAGCCCTTCCCCGAGCTGGGCCGGGCGCTCAAGCGGACCGCCCTCCAGAACGGCCTGATCATCCGCGTCGACCCCTCCTGGTTTGCGGTCGCCCCGGCCCTGATCGCAGAGAGATCGGACATCGACGAGCTCTGCGGCCTGATCGAGAAGAGCCTGACCGACGCGCTCGAAGAGGTGCGCAGGCCAGGCAGGTGACCTTCGCGGGAGTGAATGTGGCATGGACTTCACCCTGACCCCTGATCACGAGTCCATCCGGGACACGGCGCGCGCCTTCTGCCGGCGCGAGCTCCTGCCCCACGTGCGCGACTGGGACCGCGCCCAGCAGTTCCCGCGCGAGGTCCTGCCGAAGATGGCCGCAGAGGGACTGCTGAGCGTCTGCATCCCCCGGCGCTACGGCGGCCTGGGCCGGGACTACCTGAGCCTCGGCCTCGTCTCCGAGGAGCTGGAGCGCGTGGACAGCGCCTTCCGCGTCCTGCTCGCCGTCCACCTCGGCCTCAACTCCCTCGCCCTCTTCCAGTGGGGCGATGAGGCGCAGAGACAGAAGTACCTCGTCCCGCAGGCGCGCGGCGAAAAGCTCGCCGCCTTCGGCCTGACCGAGCCGGGGGCCGGCAGCGACGTGGCGGGCATCCGCACCACCGCCCGGCGCGACGGCGACGCCTACGTCCTCAACGGAGAGAAGACCTGGATCGGCTTCGCCGACGTCGCCGACCACTTCCTGATCTTTGCCTGCACCGACCCCGCCGCCGGAGGCCGGGGCATCTCCGCCTTTGTCGTCGAGCGCGTCTTCGAGGGCATCAGCACCTCCAGCATCCGCCACAAGCTGGGCGGCCGCGTCGGGAACACCGGGGGCATCGTCCTGCGCGACGTGCGCGTCCCGGTCGAGAACCGCCTCGGAGAGGAGGGCGAGGGCTTCAAGATCGCCCTGAGCGCCCTGGACAACGGCCGCTACACCGTCGCGGCGGGCGGGGTGGGCCTGATCGAGGCCTGCCTGGAGGCCAGCCTGGAGTATGCGAAGAGACGGGAGACGTTCGGCCAGCCCATCGGAAGGCGCCAGCTCATTCAGCAGAAGATCGCCCGCATGGTCGCCGGCCGGGACATCGGCCGCCTGCTCTATTACCAGATCGGCTGGCTGAAGAACCGGGGGAGGCGCTGCACCCGCGAGGTCAGCCTGGCCAAGTGGGTCACCTGCCAGAACGCCTTCCAGGCCGCCGACGACGCCGTGCAGATCCACGGCGCGCACGGCTACAGCGACGAGCACCCCGTCGAGCGCTACTTCCGAAACGCGCGCGGGGCCCTGATCTACGAGGGCACGCAGGAGATCCATCAGCTCATCCAGGCGGACTACGCCCTGGGCGACCGCGTCGACAGGCCCCTCTCGCGCCCCCTGCCCCCGTTTGAGGAAGACCCATGACCGGCGCCCTGGACGGCATCCGGGTGCTGGACCTCTCCCGGCACTTAGCGGGGCCTTACTGCGCGATGATGCTGGGCGACCTGGGCGCGGAGGTCATCAAGGTCGAGCGCCCCGGCGTCGGCGACGAGACCCGCCAGTGGGGGCCCCCCTTCGTGGGCGGGGAGTCCGCCTACTACCTCTGCTGCAACCGCAACAAGAAGGGCCTCACCCTCAACCTCAGGCGCGAGCGCGGCGTCGCCCTGGCGCGGGAGCTGGCCCGCCGCAGCGACGTTTTGATCGAGAACTTCCGCGTCGGCGGCGCGGAGGAACTCGGCCTGGGCTACGAGGACCTCAGGGCGATCAACCCCCGTCTGGTCACCTGCTCCATCAGCGGCTTCGGCCACACGGGACCCGACCGGGACCTGGGCGGCTACGACTTCATGATCCAGGGCCGGGGCGGCCTCATGTCCATCACCGGCGAGCGCGACCCCCTCAAGGTCGGCGTCGCCGTCGTGGACGTGGCCACGGCCCTGTTCGCGTGCAACGCCGTCCTGGCCGCCCTGTTCGCCCGCCAGCGCACGGGCGTCGGGCAGCGCCTCGACCTCGCCCTGCTCGACTCCGCCATCGCCCTCCTGGCCAACGTCGGCAGCAACTACATCTGTTCGGGGCAGGTCCCCGAGCGCTGGGGCAACGCCCACGCCAGCATCGTGCCCTATCAGGCCTTCCATGCCTCCGACGGCCACCTCATCCTGGCCGTCGGCAACGATGGGCAGTGGCGGCGGTTCTGCGCGGCCGCCGGCGTGTCCCCCTGGGCCGAGGACCCCCGCTTTGGGACCAACCCCTCCCGCGTCGCGCACCGCGAGACCCTGGTCCCGCTGCTGGAGGAGTTGTTTCGCCAGAGGACCGTCGCCGACTGGCTCCGCCTCTGCGCGGAGGCCGACGTGCCCGCCGGCCCGGTCAACACGCTCGACAGGGTCTTCTCCGACCCCCAGGCCCTTGCGCGCGGGATGCTCGTGGAGATGCCCCACCCTGCGGCGGGGGTCGTCCGCCTGACCGGCACGCCGCTTCACCTCTCCGCCACCCCCGCGCAGATGCGCCTCCCCCCGCCCCTGCTCGGCGAGCACACCGATGAGATCCTCACCCGCCTGCTGGGCCTGGACGAGGGCGCGATGGCGGAGCTGCGCCGGGAAGGAGTGGTTTGAGAGGCGTGACAGCCCCCTACCCTCCCCCTGTGCTGTAGAAAAGCTTGTGCCCCCTCCCTCCCCCCACAAGTGGGGGAGGGAGGGGGGAATAGCCTGATCTCCGGCGATAGGGGGAGAGTGGGGGGAGCCGTATTTGTCCGTTTACCTGGGAGACCTCCGTGGATCACCTGACCAGACGAATCCTGATCGGCATCGCGGCGGGCATCGCCGTGGGCCTGGCCCTGCCCGCGCAGACCGCCTACCTCAAGCCCGTCGGGGACCTGTTCGTCCGCCTCCTGAAGATGCTGATCGCCCCCCTCATCCTGAGCGCCATCGTCACCGGCGTGGTCTCCCTCGGAGACCTGGCGCGCCTGGGCCGGATGGGGGGCAAGGCCCTGGCCTACTACCTGACCACCGGCGCCTTCGCCGTCCTGAACGGCCTGCTCTTAGTCAACCTGATCCGGCCCGGCGAGGGCACGAACATCGTCGTCCAGGAGGTCCCGGAGATCGTCAGGAAGGGCGCGCCCAACCTGGTGAACGACGTCCTCCTCCCCATCGTCCCCACCAACGTGTTCCAGGCCCTCGCGGACGGGAACGTCCTGGCCATCATCTTCTTCGGCGTCCTGATGGGCGCGGCCCTCTCCGTGGTCGGCGACCGGGGGAAGCCCCTCCTGAGCGCCTTAGACGGCCTCGGCGTGGCGATGATGCGCGTCACCGAGTGGGTCATGGCCGTGGCCCCCCTCGGCGTCTTCGCCCTCATGGCCTCCCTGATCGGCGCCTCCGGCCTGAGCGTCCTGATCCCCCTGCTCAAATACGTCGTCACCGTGCTCCTCGGCGTGGGCCTCCACGGGGCCGTGACCCTCTGCCTCCTGCTCTACCTCGTGGGCCGGCGCAGGCCCCTCTCCTACGCCCGGACCGTCTCCCCGGCCCTCACCACGGCCTTCGCCACCTCCTCCAGCGCCGCGACCCTCCCCGTCACCTACGAGACCCTCGTGAAGAAGGCGGGCATCTCCCCCCGGGTCGCCTCCTTCTTCCTGCCCATCTCCTCCATGATCAACTCGGACGGGACCGCCGTCTACGAGGCCGTGGCCGCGGTCTTCATCGCCCAGGTCTACGGCATCCACCTCACCGCGGCCCAGCAGGTCCTCGTGTTCCTGACGGCCATGGCCGCCTCCGTGGGCGCACCCGGCATCCCCAGCGCCGGCCTGGTGACCATGGCGATGGTCCTGCGGGCCGTGGGCCTGCCCTTAGAGGGCATCGCCCTCCTGTTGCCCGTGGACCGCATCCTGGACCAGTTCCGGACCGCGTGCAACGTGTTCGGGGACTGCGTGGGCGCGGCGATCCTGGAGAGAAGTGAAGGGGATGGGGTAAACAGGGATGAACCGAATGGACAGAATAAGGAGATGAAGGCGAAGGCGGCGGAGTGAGGGTATAGACCTCTCCCCCCGGCCCCCTCTCCTGAAGGAGAGGGGGAGAAGACCTGGTTACTCCCCCTTTCCTTTAGGAAAGGGGGATGGGGGGATAGGTCTCATTCTACAATCCTGACCAGCGTCCAGCCCGAGACCTGGGCGTTCGTCTGGAGGTCCTTCACCGTCAGGCTGAGCTTCTGGAGCCCCATCTGGGCCTGCCGGACGTCGACCCGGAGGGTGCGCGGCTCCTCCGTCCGCTCCCCCTCGTAGCGCAGCGTGATCGTCGTGCTGAAGGCCTTCCGGGTCAGCCCCAGCTCCCGCGCCCGCTCCGGCGTCAGACGCCCCTCCTCGCGGGCCTCGGCCTGGTACTCCACCCGATACTCCACCACCTGCCCGTCGGAGGCCGGAGGCCGGAAGAGGTCCGTCGTCCCGCCCCAGGTGTCGACGCCGGGCCGGTACACGACCGCGCGCACGGGCGGCCTCTTTTTGACGATGTCCCTCGGCGTCCCGCCCAGCTCCGGGAAGAGGCGCAGGTCCACCTCCGAGGGATGGGGCCGGCTCAGGGTGTAGGACACCTCGTAGGCCGTGCGCCCGTCCGCGCCGGGCGTCAGGCCGTAGACCTCGAAGTACACGGCCAGATCATCCGTCACCCGGTAGATGCGCAGCGGGTGGGCGTCCACGGCAAAGGCCATCCGAGACGACTCCTCCCCCCCCACGCGCCGGATGTCGCGGGCCAGCAGGATATCGCTCAGGCAGAGCCCCGGCCCGGCGAACCGCCTGACGTCCACCTCCCGGCGGAACTGCCCGATCCGGCCCGACCGGTGGTCCTTGACCTCCCCGACCGCCGTGTAGCGGCCGGGCGGGACGGCCCAGCGCGCCTCGTCCACCGTGTAGATCGAGCCCCGCGGGTCATAGTTCACGTGCCGGGGCGTCGCGTCCCGGACCACCTGGCGGGAGACCTCCACCAGGGCGCTGTCCAACAGGAAGGCCCCCCGCTCCGTGTCCACCCCGTAGCGATTGCCCACGCGCCGGTAGCGCAACTCATCCACCGGCAGGGCGTAGGAGGCCTCGAGGCGGACCTTCCCCCCCTCCCCCTTGAACGCCGCGACCTGGTGGGGGAGGTCGTACTTCTTGTCCTCGTAGGGGTCCAGATACCGCCCCGGATAGCGCCTGTAGAGGTCCTTCTTGTCCGAGACAGGGCCGGGGTACGCGGGCGACCGGTAGGACTCGAACCGCCAGTGGTCCAGCCCGTCCCAGTTCTGGAACGTGACGTTGAACCCCTCATAGCTCCAGGTCTCGTGGTAGATCTGCCCCACCTCGTTCGGTCGCAGGACGGTCCGGCCTAAGTAGCGCCCGTAGCGGATGTAGACCTGCCCCTGCTCGGTCTTCCACCCCGGAACCCCCTCCTCCGGCCGGCTGAAGCGCAGATTGGCGTAGGCCACCCGGCCGTAGTGCTCCATCCGGCGCTCGTTGAAAGGGGTCAGCAGAAGGGGATCGCGCCGCCCCCAGAAGTCCGTCAGGCCGGGCGTGTCCGTCCAGACCGCCACGGACGCCGTCCGCGCCTCACGGGCCAGGGCCTTCTGCTCGTCCGCTGAGGCGATGCCCTCCACGGACTCCATCACGCCCCGCGCCTCGGCGGACATGTACTTCAGGGCCTCCTCGTAGGACCCGGCGGCCAGCGTGAACTCCCCAAGGGCCTGATACCCCAGGCCCTGGTAGAGCAGGACATCCTCGTCGTCCGGATGACGTTCCAGATACCGCCCGGCCACGGCCACGGCGCTGTCCGCCCGGTTGCCCTCGTAGTGGAGGAGACAGAGCCGGGCCACGCTCGGCTTGTGGTCGGGGTCCGCCGTCAGGGCGCGGTCCAGGTAGTCGAGGGCCCGGTCCCGGTCCTTCTCCCCAAAGCTGCGGAAGGCCATGACGTGGACATCGTCCTGGAGATAGGCAGGGAGGCGGAAGTCCAGACTGTCCACGATCACGGACTGCATGTCCAGATACCGGAACATGTCGAACAGGAAGTAGCGGGCCGCGCCGGAGGCGGCCTCGACGTTGTCCGGCGCGTGCTTGAGGACCCGCTCGCAGGTCCGGCGGGACTCGTCCAGCATCCCCTTGCGCCAGAGCAGGTCCGCGTAGGTCAGGGTGTACTCGACGTTATCCCAGTCCCCCCGCAGGGCCTCCTGAAGCTCGAACTCGGCGCTCATGCGCGAGGCCACGGTCCCCTGATCGATGTAGCAGCGGGCGAGCTGGTGGTGCGCCGGGGCGTGCTTGTAATTTAGCTTGAGCACCTGCTTGAAGCGCCTGATGCGCTCCTTGAGGGGGAGGCCAGCGGTGTCCCGGATCGCAACGGCGTAGAGCGAATCGGCCCGCGCCCGGCGCTCCTTGGACGCGCCCCACGCAGACGCGGGGGCGGTCCAGCACAGGGTCACAGAGAGCAGAAAGGGGAGGGTATGACGAAGGGAGACCATGGCGAAATCCTCCATAGTCGGCTGAAGAAGGGTGTGGTATAAATATACGGTACTGGCGGGCGAGAGAAGGAAAAAAATCAAGGAGACATCATGGGCCAGATCGTGACGTGCGAGATCGGCGGGGAGACCATCCTCTTAGACGTGGAGCCGGAGACCCAGGAGGGCGAGACGAGGAACTTCGAGCGCTGGCGGGCGGACACCTACGCCACCAAGGAGCCGGACACCCTCGCCTGGATCGACGCCTTCTTTCAGCCGGGCGACATCATTTACGACGTCGGCGCGAACATCGGCCAGTACGCCCTCTACGCCGCCCGCCGCCTGAAGGGGGACTGCCGGGTCTTCGCCTTCGAGCCGGAGGCCCTCAACTACGCCAAGCTGAACCGGAACATCGTCCTGAACGGCCTGACCGGGACCGTCACCGCCTACTGCCTGGCGATCGCGGACAGGACGGCCCTCGACCTCTTCTACGTGAAATCCTTCGCCCCCGGCGCCTCTCTCCACGCCTATGGGAGGCCCGTCACGCAGGGCGAAAAGCCCTTCCCCCCGAAGAACCGGCAGGGCGCGATGGGCGTCTCCATAGACGACCTGACCGGTCAGTTCACCCTCCCCTTCCCGAACCACATCAAGATCGACGTGGACGGCATCGAGGAGCGCATCGTCTATGGCGCGGCCCGGACCCTGTCCGACCCCCGCCTGAGGAGCGTCCTGGTGGAGGTGTTCATGCTCGGGGACGTCGCCTCCCGGATCAAGGAGACATTCTTCGGAAAAAGCTTTATATTGTACAACGCCGACGCCCTCGACTACACCCCCGGCATCGTCCAGAACCTGATTTTCAAGAGGAGGAACGCCTGATGCCACGCGTACACGACCGGGGCGGCCGGCCCGACGCCGGCCCCATCGACCGGACCGAGCGCGAACTCTCGCCCTGGGAGAAGCGGGTGGACGCCCTGAGGGGGGCCCTGGGGAGCCGCGGCCTCGTGCGGGCGGACGAACTCCGCCGGGCCATCGAGGCCCTGGACCCGGAGACCTACGAAAAACTCAGCTACTACGAAAGGTGGATCGCCGCCATCGAGGCCCTGATGATCGAGAAGGGCCTCCTGACGCGGGAGGAGATAGATCGGAAGGTGCGCGAAGATGACACCTAAATTTAACATCGGAGACCGGGTCCGGGTGCGCGTCGGCGCCCCCCCGGGGCACTTCCGGACGCCCGCCTACATCCAGGGCAAGACCGGCGCTGTCGAGGCCGTCCACGGCGCGTTCCCCAACCCGGAGTCCCTCGCCTGCGGCGGGGATGGCCTGCCGGCCCAGGCCCTCTACTTAGTCCGCTTCGGTCAGACGCACGTCTGGGAGGGCTACTGCGCATCCCCGAAGGACCAGCTCCTGATCGACCTCTACGAGCACTGGCTGGAACCGGTTTGAATCCGCAGATATACGCAGATATACGCAGATGTTTTTTATCTGCGCACATCTGCGTCATCTGCGGATTGTCTTAAAGGAGACGACCATGCACGATCACGATCACGCGGCCATTCAGGACGACCCCCAGCCCACCCTCTACGAGCGGCGCGCCCACGCCATCGAGTCCCTGCTGATCGAGAAGGGGGTCGTCACCACGGACGAGATCCGGCGGGGCGTCGAGATCCTGGACTCCCGCACCCCCACCCAGGGCGCCAGGGTGGTCGCCAGGGCCTGGGCCGACGCGGGGTTCAAGGCCCGCCTCCTCGCCGACGCGAGGTCCGCCGTCAGAGAACTCGGCCTGGACCCCGGCGCGAGCACCGTCCTCAGGGCCGTGGAGAACACGGACCAGGCGCACAACCTGATCGTCTGCACCCTCTGCTCCTGCTACCCCCGGGCCCTCCTGGGCCTGCCGCCGGACTGGTACAAGAGCCTGAGCTATCGCTCCCGCGCCGTGGTCGACCCGCGCGGCGTCCTGAGGGAGTTCGGCCTGGAGCTAAGGCCGGAGGTCGAGGTGCGGGTCTACGACAGCACCGCGGACATCCGTTACATAGTCATCCCCGCCCGCCCCGCCGGGACAGAGGGCCTGAGCGAGGAGGAACTCGCCGGCCTGGTCACGCGGGACAGCATGATCGGCGTGGCTAAGGCGCTAGACCTCACCCACCCCCCTCCCCCTCCCTCTCCCAGTGGGAGAGGGAGGGGGTGATAAGGGGTTTTCTACAAGGCGTGGGGGAGGGTGAGGTATTCAACAAAAGAAAGAAATCGACATGGACCGAATCCAGGCCAACTACGAATTTGCGCGGAAGTACCTCGTTGCGGGCGTCTCCGCCTCCACGCGCGTGAACCGGGCCTTCAACCGGCCCGTCTACTTCGCGCGAGGGGACCGGGGACGGGTGTGGGACCTGAACGGGAAGGAGTACGTCGACCTCTGCACCTCGCACGGCGCGGCCCTGCTGGGACACAACCATCCCAGGATCCGCCTGGCCGTGGAGCGGGCCCTCGACATGGGCGTCATCTGCGCCTACGAGACCGAGGACCACGGCCGGCTGGCGCAGAAGATCGTGGAACTGATCCCCTGCGCGGACCTGGTCCGGTTCACCGGGTCCGGCACGGAGACCACCATGCACTGCATCCGCCTCGCCCGCGCCTTCACCGGGAAGGACAGGATCGTCCGGTTTGAGGGGCACTACCACGGCCTCCACGACTACCTCCACATCGGCGGCCGCCCCCCCATCTCGAAGGCCGGCCCTGCCGAGGCCCCCACCCCCTACATCGAGTCCGCCGGCGTCCCGGAGGGGATGAAGGACTACGTCATCCCCCTCCCCTTCAACGACCTGGGCGTCGTGGAGCGGACCCTCCAGAGGCAAAAGGACCGGATCGCGGCCGTCATCCTGGAGCCCGTCAACTACAACGCCGGCTGCATCCTCCCGAAGGAGGGCTACTTAGAGGGCCTCCGGCGCCTGACGCGCGACAGCGGCGTCCTGCTCATCTTCGACGAGATCCTGTCCGGCTTCCGGACGGGGCCGGGCTGCGCCCAGGCCTATTACGGCGTCACCCCCGACCTCTGCACCCTCGGCAAGGCCCTGGGCGGCGGCCTCCCCATCAGCGC
>Ga0156186_1384_pt3 | contig 14615 bp, 11 predicted proteins | sample RifCSPlowO2_12_FD_107839 | JGI IMG/M metagenome (GOLD analysis project Ga0156186, IMG submission 107839) | Candidatus Handelsmanbacteria bacterium RIFCSPLOWO2_12_FULL_64_10
GATCCACAAGGCGAGCGACCCGGAGGCGTCCATCTACCGGACGCGCGTCCCGCAGACGTGCGGGAAGTGCCACGGGGAGGTCCTGAAGGTCTACGAGCAGAGCGTGCACGGGACGGCCGTGGCGCGCGGGGTCACGGGGGCCCCGGTCTGCACGGACTGCCACGGAGAGCACGCCATCAAGGGGAAGGACGACCCGACCTCGTCGATCTACCCGAAGAACATCTCCGAGACGACCTGCGTGCGGTGCCACGCGGACGTGCGGATGGTGTCCAAGTACGGCCTGGCGCCGGGGCGGCTGAGCAGCTACGAGGAGTCCTATCACGGCCTGGCCGTGAAGGGGGGGTCCACCGTGGCGGCCAACTGCGCGAGCTGCCACGGGATGCACGACATCCTGCCGTCGGAGAACCCCGAATCGACGATCCATCCCTCCCACCTGGCGCAGACGTGCGGCAAGTGCCATCCCAACGCCGGGGCGAGTTTCACGAAGTTTCCGGTGCATGCCGGGATCGCTCCGAACGGAGAGGGTGAACGGGCCGCGGGCCTCGTCCGCACGGCCTACCTCTGGATGATCGCGCTGACGATCGGGGGGATGGCCGCGCACAATGGGGTGATTCTTTACCACCATCTCCTGCGCAAGCTTCGCCGTCGTCGCGGGGAGCGGCTTCACGTGCGCTTCACCCCCTACGAGGTGATCCAGCACTACGCCCTCGCCCTTTCCTTTATGACGCTGGTGATCACGGGGTTTGCGCTCAAGTTCCCGGACGCCTTCTGGGTGAGGGGGCTGTCGTGGCTGGGGCTGGAGGAGGCGGTGCGGCGGGTCGTCCACCGGGCCGCCGGGGTTCTGCTGATCGCCCAGTCCGTCATACAGGCGGTCTGGTTCGTCGCGACGCGGCGGGGGCGGGGGGAGGTCGTCAGCCTGCTGCCCAGGGTGGCGGACGTGCAGGGGGTGATCCAGAACCTGCGGTATCACCTGGGCCTGGAGAAAAGTCCGCCGCAGTTTGACCGTTACTCCTACGTCGAGAAGGCGGAGTACCTGGCGCTGATCTGGGGGACGGGGGTGATGGCGGTCACAGGGCTGATCCTCTGGTTCCCGGTGGCCGCCGCCGCCTGGCTCCCGTCCTGGGGGGTGAAGGTGGCGGAGGTCATTCACTACTACGAGGCGTGGCTGGCCACGCTGGCCATTCTGGTGTGGCACTTCTTCTTTGTGATGTTCCATCCGGGCGAGTACCCGATGAGCGCCACCTGGATAGATGGGAAGATCACCGAGGAGGAGTTCCGGCATCACCATCCGCAGGAGCACGAGCGGCTCAAAGGAGGGAAGGCCGGGGTCGGCGGTGAAGGCAGAGAGACGTGAAGGGGCGACCGGCGAGAATATGAGCTGGCAAGCGTTGAAAAATGGGGTGGGGTGGTGTCTGGTGTGGATATGCCTTACCATCTCCCCTTTATACGCCCAGGAGAATGCCGATTGTCTTGAGTGCCACGCGGATGTCACCCTTTCCACAGAGCGGGGGGGGAAGACCCTTTCGCTCTATCTGGACGAAAAAAGGTTTTCCACCTCCGCCCACGGCAGACAGCCGTGTATCGGTTGTCATGCCGACATCGAGGGGAAGGAGCTCCCCCATCCCGAACGGCTTGAGCGGGTCAACTGCGGGAGGTGTCACTCTGAGGCGCAGCAGCAGTTTGACGGGAGTCTTCACGGCAAGGCCCTGGCGCGCGGGGATCACCTGGCGCCTCGATGCGAGACGTGCCACGGGAAGCATCATTTTATTCCCCCTGTAAATGATCCTCGCTCAAATGTCTCACCCCTGCGGATCCCTTTCCTGTGCGGGTCCTGCCACAGCGAAGGGGCCCCCGTTCAACAGCAGCGGGAGATCCATCAGTCCCACATTCTTGAAAATTACTCCGAAAGCATCCACGGAGAGGGGCTTCTGAAAAAGGGCCTCGTCGTCAGCGCCACCTGTAATTCCTGCCACACCTCTCACAACATCCTCCCGCACACAGACCCCCGTTCCTCCATCTCGCGGGCCAACGTCGCCAAGACCTGCACCCGGTGTCACGCCCTGATCGAAGACGTGCATCGGAAGGTGGTCAAGGGGGAGCTCTGGGAGAGGGAGCCTCACGTCATTCCGGCGTGCGTGGACTGCCACCAGCCCCACAAGGCGCGGAAGGTGTTTTATGAACAGGGGATGGCGGACAAGGACTGTCTTCTCTGCCACGGGGACCCGGCCCTGAAATCGACCGAAGATGGCCGGCCTCTTTTTGTGAATGCCGATGAGCTAAAAGGGTCCATGCACACCCGGGTCGCCTGCGCGCAGTGCCACACCGGGGTCTCGCCCTCCCGTCGCCGGGCGTGCGAAACCGTCATTCAGAAGGTGGACTGCTCCATCTGCCACACCGCTCAGGTCGAGCAGTATCAGATGAGTCTGCACGGGAGACTGGCCAGGGAGAATGACCCGAACGCCCCTGTGTGCGCGGAGTGCCACGGAACCCACGGCGTCCTGGGGAGGCAGAATCCCGACTCCCCCACCTTTCCCGTCCACGTGCCCGCCCTGTGCGCCCGTTGCCATCGGGAGGGGGAGAAGGCCGCCTTGCGGTATCAGGGGAAAGAAAGAGAGATCATCAATCATTACATCGAGAGCATTCACGGCAAGGGCCTTCTCAAGAGCGGCCTTACCGTCACGGCCATGTGCACCAACTGTCACACGGCCCATCGGGAGTTGCCGGCGTCGGACTCCACGTCCACGGTCAACCGAAACAACATCGCCGTGACCTGTTCTCAGTGTCACCACGGCATCTACCAGAAGTTTGTCGGCAGCATCCATTCTCCCACTGTCTCAAAGTCCGGGGAGGCCCTGCCGGTGTGCAGTGAGTGCCACACCGCTCACACCATCCGGCGCACGGATGAGGCCGGGTTCAGGCTGGAGATCATGGAGAAGTGCGGGAGATGCCACCTCAAGATCACCGAGACCTACTTCGACACTTACCACGGGAAGGTCACGCGACTGGGTTATGGGAAAACGGCAAAGTGTTACGATTGCCACGGCGCGCACGATATCCTTCCGGTGGATGACCCCCGGTCCCACCTGAGCCGAAACAACGTGGTGGAGACCTGCAGGAAGTGCCACCCCGGCGCGACCAGGCGGTTTGCCGGATACCTGACGCACGCCACGCACCACGACCCGGACAAATACCCCTGGCTTTTCGGGACCTTCTGGGGCATGACGGCCCTTCTGATCGCCACCTTCTCGGTCAGCGGGGCGCACACGCTGCTGTGGCTGCCCAAGTCGCTCCAGATCAGGCGGGCGCATCCCCCCGGCTCCATCGACCCGAAGGAGAGACAGGTCCTCCGGTTCAAACCCCTGCACAGTCTGCTGCATTTCGTCATGATCGTGAGTTTTATGAGCCTTGCGCTGACCGGGATGACGCTCAAGTTCTCCTACACGGGGTGGGCCAAATTCCTCTCTCACGTCTTCGGCGGGTTCGAGACGGCGGGCTACATCCACCGGGTGGCGGCGACCCTGATGATCCTTCTTTTCGGGACGCATCTGTTCGATCTGATCCGGACGAAACGCGCCGAGAAGAGGACCTGGCGGGAGGCGCTCTTCGGGCCCGACACGATGCTTCTCAAGAAGAGGGATTTCGTGGAGTTCTGGGAGACTGTCAAGTGGTACCTTGGGAGGGGGGAACGCCCGCGGTATGGACGGTGGACGTACTGGGAGAAGTTCGATTATCTGGCCGTTTTCTGGGGCATCGCCATCATCGGTTCGTCGGGGCTTTTGCTCTGGTTCTCCGAGTTCTTCACGCACTTCCTGCCGGGCTGGTTCATCAACGTCGCCACGATCATCCACAGCGACGAGGCGCTGCTGGCCGTCGGCTTTATCTTCACCGTGCACTTTTTCAACACCCACTTCCGCCCGGACAAGTTTCCGATGGACATCAGCATTTTCACAGGCCGGGTTCCCCTGGAGGAGCTGAAACGCGACAGGCCCGCCGAGTACGAGGCGCTCGTGGCCGGCGGTGAGGTCGAAAGACATCTCGTTGAGCCACATCCTCCGGTGATCGTGAAGACGATCCGCGTTTTTGCCTGGGCCGCTCTCGCGGTCGGCCTGAGCCTGGTGGTCGGGATCATCTATGTCTTCCTGTTTGTCTACCGGTAATGAGCTTTCCGGCTATCCATTGAGGTTTTAACCCATGGCAACGAGGCGTCTGCCGAGCATCTTATACAACTGGACGACGGCGATCGGGGCGCTGATCGCCTCCGTCACCTTCAGCATCATCTTCCTGCTCTACCTGATCGACCTGGTCATCAAGAAGACCACGATCTACCTGGGGCTGGTGACGTTCGTGATCCTGCCCATCGTCCTGATCTTCGGGCTGGCGCTGATCGGGGTCGGGGCGTTTCTGGAGCGGCGGCGGCTGGCGCGAGGGACGCCTTCGGCCTTCTCCGGGCTGATCCGGATCGACCTTCAGAACCTGACCCACCGGAACGCCCTCGTGCTCGGGCTGACCGGGGCGGGGGTCTTCCTGCTGGCGTCCGCGGTGGGCACGTACAAGGCCTACCAGAAGACCGAGTCGGTGGAGTTCTGCGGCCAGCTCTGCCATTCGGTCATGCACCCGGAGTTCACGGCCTACCAGACCTCGCCCCACGCCCGCGTGGCGTGCGTGCAGTGCCACATCGGGCCGGGGGCAGACTGGTTCGTGAAGGCCAAGCTGTCGGGGGCCTACCAGGTCTACGCCGTGACGGCGAACGTCTACCCCCGTCCGATCCCCACGCCCGTCCGGAACCTGCGCCCGGCCCGCGAGACGTGCGAGCAGTGCCACTGGCCGGAGCAGTTCTTCGGGGCGCGGAAGGACGTGAACCATCACTTTCTGGCCGACGAGGCCAACACCCCCTGGCCGATCGCTATGCTGATCAACGTGGGCGGGGGGAGCGAGGCCACGGGCAAGGTGGAGGGGATCCACTGGCACATGGCCATCGCCAACAAGGTGCAGTACATCGCGCGGGACAGCTCCCGGCAGGAGATCGCCTGGGTGCGGGTGGAGGACCGCACGGGAAAGGTCGCGGAGTACAACGACGCCGAGCGTCCGCTGACCCCGGAGGAGCGCGCCCGCGCGGAGGTGCGGACGCTGGACTGCATCGACTGCCACAACCGGCCCAGCCACATCTACCGGTCGCCTGTCCAGGCGGTGAACGAGGCGATGGCCATCGGGCGGATCGACCGGACCCTGCCCTACGTCAAGCGGGAGGCGGTGAAGGCGCTGGATGCCGAGTACCCGGACACGCCGTCGGCATTGCGCGCGATCCAGGAGAGGCTGACGGAGTTTTACAAGGAGAACTATCCGGGGGTGTTCGCCTCGCGGCGGGCGGCGGTGGACGGGGCGGTGGCCGGCGTGCAGCGGGTCTATCAGCAGAACTTCTTCCCGGAGATGAAGGTCTCCTGGAAGCGCTACCCGGACAACATCGGCCACTCCCAGTTCATCGGGTGCTTCCGGTGTCACGGGGATAAGCTGAGGACGGCGGAGGGGAAGAGGATCGCGAGAGACTGCGCGGCCTGCCATTCGATTCTGGCGCAGGGGACGGACCCGGCGGCGGGCACGTATTCGCCGAAGGGCCTGACCTTCCAGCATCCGGTGGACGTGGAAGGCGCGGAGAAGGAGGGGAACTGCACGGAGTGCCACGCGGGGGGGGCGGAGTTATACTGACCTCACCCTCCCCCGAGGCAGGGGGTGGGTGAGGTCGGCTGTCTCACATATCTTCAAGTTCGCAACAGGGAGATGTCTTATGGCGCACGGTGCGGGTCCAAACAGCAGCCCGGCCGGGGGGCGTCGGCGGTTTTTGAACTGGGCGCTGGGAGGGGGAGCGGTCGGGCTGGCCGGCAGCGTCTTCTACCCCATCCTCCAGTTCGTGCTGCCGCCCAAAATCTCGGAGGCGGTGCTGTCGAGCGTGGTGGCGGGAAAGGTGGGGGAGCTGGCCCCCAACACGGGGAAGGTTTTCAAGTTCGGGAGCAAACCAGGGCTCCTGATTCGGCTGGCCTCGGGGGAGTACAAGGCGTTCTCGGCGGTCTGCTCGCATCTACAGTGCACGGTGCAGTATCGGGGGGATCTGTCACAGATCTGGTGCGCCTGTCACAACGGGCATTTCAACCTCAACGGAGAGGTCCTCTCCGGCCCTCCTCCGGCGCCGCTGGAGGCCTATAGCGTGGCTGTCCGTGGGGATGAGATCGTGGTGTCGAAGGCGTAGGGAGAAGGGAGGGTTGCGTGGAAGCCAAGACCAGATCGAAGGTTCTCGACTGGCTGGACGAGCGGCTTCAGGTCCAGGTCGCTCTGTCGTTTTTGGCCAAGAAGGTCGTGCCGCTGCATCGGCACAGCATCTGGTACTACTTCGGGGGGATGGCCCTGTTCCTGTTTTCGGTTCAGGTGGTCACGGGCATCCTGCTGCTGCTGTATTACCGCCCGACGGCGGAGGCGGCGTTCGAGAGCGTGCAGTTCATCGTGACGGAGGTCCGGTTCGGCTGGCTGATCCGGTCGATCCACAGCTGGTCGGCCAACCTCATGGTCGCCGTGCTGTTCGTCCATATGCTGAGTGTTTTTCTGCTCAAGGCCTACCGGAAGCCCCGCGAGATGACCTGGGTGACGGGGGTCCTGCTGTTTTTCTGCGTGCTCGGCTTCGGTTTCAGCGGGTATCTTCTGCCCTGGAACACGCTGGCATTTTTCGCCACGAAGGTGGGCACGGAGTTAGTCAACACCGTGCCGGTGGTGGGCCAGCCTCTGCTGATCTTTCTGCGGGGGGGGGAGGACGTGACAGGGGCCACGCTGACGCGCTTTTTCGGCTTTCACGTGGCCGTGCTCCCCATGCTGACCACCCTGGTCCTCGCCCTCCATCTCCTGATGGTGCAGTTCCAGGGGATGAGCGTGCCGCCCTCGATGCAGGACCAGGAGGACAGGATGAAGAAGATGCCCTTCTTCCCCAACTTCCTCCTGAGGGATGCGCTGGGGTGGCTGGTGGCGCTGGGGCTTCTGGCCGCGCTGGCCGCGGTCTTCCCGTGGGAGCTGGGGGTCAAGGCCGATCCGTTCGCCCCGGCCCCGGCGGGGATCAAGCCCGAGTGGTATTTCATGTTCATGTTCCAGACGCTGAAGCTGGCGCCCTCCCACATCCTGTTCTTGGAGGGGGAGATGGTGGTCTTCCTGTTTTTCGGGCTTTGCGGCCTCGGCCTGATCCTGGTCCCTTTCTTAGACGCCCGGTCAAGGCGGGGGGAGCGGAGCCCCTTGTTCACGGCCGTCGGCATCCTGATGATCCTCTACATCGTGACGCTGACGATCGTGGGGTATCTGGTGAAGGTCGGGTAAAACGTTTGAACGTTTGAACGTTTGAACGTTTGAACGTTTGAACGTTTTTGAGGATACCATGAAACAGCTTATCTTATGCATTCTAACTGCGCTCTGTCTGGCCGGTCCGGCGCTGGCGGAGAAGAAGGACACGTGCGTCTCCTGTCACCGGGGCTTAGACGGGGAGATGGCCGCGCCGGTCCAGGGGATGCCGCAGGATGTCCACGCGCAGTACGGGCTGTCGTGCGCGGACTGCCACGGGGGGGACCCGACTCAGGAGGACATGGAGGCGTCGATGGACCCCAGGCGGGGCTACCGGGGGGCGCCGACCGCAGAGCAGATTCCGACGTTTTGCGGGACGTGCCACGCCGACGCCGCAACCATCCGGAAGTTCAAGCCGGGGCTGCGGGTGGACCAACTGGAGCTCTACTGGACCAGCGTGCACGGCAAGCAGCACCAGAAGGGGGACCGGAAGGTCGCGCAGTGCGTGAGCTGCCACGGGGTCCACGGCATCCTGCCGGGGTCGGACCCCAGGTCGCCGGTCTATCCCACGAACGTGCCGAAGACGTGCGCCCGATGCCACAGCGATGCGGGCCTCATGGCGGGCTATCGGATTCCGACGGACCAGTTTGACCAGTACAAGACGAGCGTGCATGGCCGGATCCTGCTGGAAAAAGGGGTCCGGGGGGCGCCGGCGTGCAACGACTGCCACGGCAACCACGGGGCGGCCCCTCCGGGGGTCAGCTCGGTGAGCAACGTCTGCGGGCAGTGCCATCCGGTCAACAGCGAACTCCTGAAACAGAGCCCCCACCAGAAGCCGTTCGAGGAGATGGGTGTCGCGGCCTGCGAGAGCTGTCACGGCAATCACGGCGTTCAGCGTCCGACGGACGACATGCTGGGCGCAGGGGAGGGATCGGCCTGCACGTCGTGTCACGAGCGGGGGTCCAAGGGGCATCAGGCGGCGGAGGCGATGCGGGCGGCGATAGACGGCCTGAAGGCCAGGCGCGATGCGGCGGAGGCGCTGATCCTGCGGGCGGAACAGGCGGGGATGGAGGTGAGCCAGGCCAAGTTCGACCTGAACGAGGTGGGGAATGCCCTCACCAAGGCGCGGGCGTCCGTACACGCCTTCTCACTCGCCAGGCTGGGGGAGACCGTCAAGGAGGGGGAGGCCTTAGCCGAAGGGACGACCCGAAAAGGGGAGCAGGCCATTGCGGAGCTCCAGTTTCGCCGGAAGGGTCTCGGGGTCTCGCTGGTCATCATCCTGGGCGTGGCCGTGGCGCTCTTCTTCAAGATCCGGGAGGTGGACCGGCGGCGGGGGCTGCGGTGAAGCCTTTGTGAGGAGAGGCCGATGGAGGAGGGCGCGGACCTGAGGGCGGACCTGGAAGGCCTCCGCAAGGCCCTTCAAGGGGTGGAGGCTCGTCTGAGGCGCGTGGAACAGGCGCTCCGGCTTCCCCCTCTCAGCGAGGCATCCGGGTCTCGAACGGGGGAGGGCGATGTCGCCCCCGGAGTCCGGGCGATGGACGGGGGGGGCCTGGAGTTCAGGATCGGGGAGCTCTGGCTGGGGCAGGTGGGCATCGTGGCGCTCCTGCTGGGGATCGCCTTTTTCATCAGCTACCCTTTTGGTTCGGCCCTGCCTCCGGCCCTTCAGAGCCTCGCCGGCTATCTGTCCGCCGGAGCGCTCTTCCTCCTCTCCCGTCGCTGGGAGACCTCCTACCCCTTTGGCTCTCGCCTCCTCTTCGCCGGCAGCCTGATTCTGCTCTATTTCTCCACCCTCCGGCTGCACTTCTTCACCGCTGTCCCGCTCGTCCCCGACAAGGCGGTCGGGCTGGCGCTGTTGACGCTCGCGCTCGGTTTTCTGTTCTATGTGGCCGTCGCGCGGCGGTCCGAGCACCTGGGGGTTATCGCCCTCTGTCTGGGGTTTGTCACAAGCCTCTGCGGCGATGCAGGGCACTTTGCCCTCGCGCTGATGACCGTCACGTCGGGCGCAGCCGTGTATCTCCAGTGGCGCTGTGGCTGGTTTCGAGGGGTCATCCTGAGCGTGTTTCTGGCCTACGCCGCCCATCTGATCTGGATGTTCAACAACCCGGTCCTGGGCCGTCCGATTCAGGCGGTGGCCGAACACCACTACAATCTGGTCTACCTGTTCATCTGCGCCGCGGTCTTCGGGGTCGCCAACCTCCCGAAAGGGCAGGGGCCGGACTCCGCCCCCTCCGGCGTCGCCCTGACGTTTTTCAACGCGGCGGGGTTTTACGGCCTCGGCGGGGTCGCGGCGCTGACTTACTTCAGGGGGCAGTTCGCGGGGATCAACCTCTTAGTCTCGGCCTTTTTCCTGGCCCTTGCGGCGGCCCACCGGGTGCTCCGGGAGAGCAGGTTTTCGACCGCCCTCTACGCCTGCTTTGGCTACGTGGCGCTCAGCGTCTCCATCGTCGCGCACTTCGGCAGCCCGGAGCGGTTCATCTATCTGGGCTGGCAGAGCCTGCTGGTCATCTCCACGGCGATCTGGTTCCGCTCCAAGATCGTGGTGGTGACCAACCTCTTCATCTACCTGGGGATTCTGCTCGTCTACCTGCTCTTAGTTCCGCCCGATCTCTGGGTGGACCTGAGCTATGCGGCGGTGGCCCTGCTCAGCGCGCGGGTGATGAACTGGCAGCAACAGCGCCTCACCCTGAAGACGGAGGTGATGCGGAACGTCTATCTGGCATCCGCCTTTGTGATTATCCCCTACGGGCTGTATCACGGCGTTCCCAGGAACACCGTGAGCCTCTCCTGGCTGGGGGTGGCGCTCTTCTACTTTGGGGTGAGCCTGGTTCTGAAAAACAGAAAGTACAGATGGATGGCCATCTGGACGATGTTCCTGACGGTCATCCACGTCTTTGTGATCGACCTGGCGCGGCTCAACCCCGCCTATCGCATGGTCTCGTTTCTGGCGCTGGGGCTGACGCTCTTAGCCGTCTCCTGGGCGTATGCCCGGTACCGCAAGGGGTGAGGTCTCGTGGCATCCATTTTGCATATTCTTAGGGTCGAAACCGTTTGAAGCGGGTTTTTCGCAGGATAAAAGGGATTTAAGCGTCTCGAAGGTCACAGGGTGTGGGGCAGGCGTGTCACACGGGGTTGTAAGGAGGACATCATGAAGGAGTCGGTCGTCAAGATCGGGTGGGTCGTTGGGGTCGGTCTGTTGTTCGTGATGCCGTTTGTGATTCTGGTGCTGTTCGCCGTCGCCACGTCGGCCCGGGCGCAGGACGCGCCCAAGGGCCCGCCGCAGTACATGGGCGTGGAGAAGTGCGCCGGGGTCTGTCACAAGACGGAGAAGCAGGGGAAGCAGCTCGGTATCTGGCAGGAGACGCCCCACGCAAAGGCCTGGGCTGTGCTGGCCACGCCGGAGGCCCTCAAGATCGCCAAGGCGAAGGGGATCGACGATCCTCAGAAATCCGAAAAGTGCGCCAAGTGCCACACGACGGCGTACGGGGCCGACGCCAAGCTGCTGACGGCGACCTTCAAGGGGGAGGATGGGGTGGGGTGCGAGGCGTGCCACGGGCCGGGGAGTAACTACAAGACGCTGAAGATTATGAAGGACAGGGCCCTGGCCGTGCAGAACGGGCTGATCGTCCCGGATGAGAAGACCTGCGTGAAGTGCCACAACGCCGAGAGCCCGACGTACAAGAAGTTCGTGTTCGCGGAGTTCTACAAGAAGATCGCCCACCCGGTCCCGAAGGCGGCGGGCAAGTAGGGGCCGAACCTGCTGCTCTGTCAAGGAAGTTTTTGCGGGCTGTCATTCTGAGGGCGCAACGCGCCCGAAGAATCTCGGCTTAGAGATTCTTCGCCTCCGTTGCACTCCGGCTCAGAATGACCACTCCCCTCCAGGCCCTTTGAGGAGGTGATGTGGACGCGATGATGTCGAAGTGGCGATGGCTCATCCTCGTTGCCGTCGGCCTGGTCGTCGGGCTGGCGCTGTGGGGGCGCGCCCGGCGGGAGGGCTGGACCTCCCTTCTTCAGGGAGATCCCCAGCGCGGCGGCAAGGTCTTTTTCGACAGGGGGTGCGCCTCCTGCCACGCCATCTCCGGGACGGGGGGGAAGACCGCCCCTGATCTGAGCCGGGCGCCGGAGGGGCATCTCAGCTTCACCCAGCTCGTGGGGGTCATGTGGAACCACGCCCCGTCGATGTGGGACAAGATGCGGGAGTCCGGGGCGGCCTTTCCGGCCCTCACGGAGCGCGATCTGGAGGACGTCTTCGCCTATCTCTATGTCCTGCGCTACATGGACAGGGCGGGGGACCCGGGGAAGGGGGGGCAGCTTCTGAGGGCCAAAGGGTGCGTCCAGTGCCACGCCGTGCAGGGAGAGGGAGGGACGGTCGGCCCCGACCTGAGCCGCCTGAGCGCGCCCGGCGACCCGATCTCGTGGGCGCAGCGGATCTGGAATCACGCCGCCGCCATGGAGAAGGTCGCGCAGCAGAAGGGGGTCTCCTGGCCCGAGTTCGAGGAGGGCGAGATGGGGGATCTGCTGGCCTACCTCCGGGGCGTCAGCGCAGGCCCTGCTGAGGGGCCGGACCTGCTCCCGGCGAACCCCGATGCGGGCAGGGACCTCTTCTCCAGCAAGGGGTGCGTGCAGTGCCACGCCGTGCGCGGTCAGGGGGGGACCGCAGCGCCCGACCTGGGGCGCATAGAGGGGTTTCCGCGCACCTTCATCTCGATGGTGGGGCTCCTGTGGAATCACGCGCCCAGGATGTCGAAGGCGATGCGGGAGAGGGGGGTGGAATGGCCCCTGTTCTCGGAGCGGGAGATGGCCGACCTGGTCGCCTACCTCTCCTCCGTCCGCTACTTCGACGAGCCGGGCCGTGTCGCCGAGGGCCAGAAGGTCTTCTCCGAGAAGCGATGCGACCTGTGCCACGCCTTCAACGGAGAAAAGAGGGAGGGGCCGGACCTGGGCCGCCTGCGGGGTCGTTTCTCATCTGCGAGGATGGCCTACACCATGTGGGCGCACGGGCCGCAGATGCTCCAGAAGATGAAGGCCCGAAACATCGCGTGGTCGCTTTTTAAAGGGCGGGAGATGGCCGACCTGATCGCCTATCTCAACGCAGCAGAGGGCCGGTAGTTTTGTCAAAGTGATTGTGAATAGGAGTGGCCCAGGCGCAACGGATTGTCTATCCGAGCGGCTCGCCCGGGCATGCACAGGTCCAATCACAGGCCGGCGGCCTGTGCCACAGCCTGTGCCACCCACATCGGACTGACGGACAGCAGGCGCGGCGCCCACACCGCGCCTGTTTTGTTTGGGGGAGATGTCCCACCATGGTCGCATGGTAGCGCGGGAGTAAGGGCGAGGCATGCCTCGCCCTTACTGAGACGTTGTTGTCTCAGAGGGCGTTTGTATGCCGTCCCAGAAGGGATTTCTGTGATGATCAGATTAAAATAAATATTTTCATATCGCATTGTACAGCAATATATTACGCAACATGTTAATTTTGCTTCGGACAGGCACGCGGATTGCGTCAAGGGAGAGGGGAAGCCGAGCGTCAGCGAGGCGGGGTGAGGGCCTGTGCGCCAGGCGACGCCGTTTCACGCACAAGACTTACGAAAAGTTATTTAGAGGGGGATAAGATGTTTCCGATCAGGCATCAGGAGCTGTTGACGCAGGACGTGACTTTGCTGGAGGTGGAGGCCCCACGCGTGGCGCACAAGGCGCAGGCAGGGCATTTCGTGATCGTGCGCGCGGACGAGCGGGGGGAGCGCATCCCGCTGACGCTTGCGGACTGGGACCGGGAGCGGGGTACGGTGACGCTGGTCGTGCAGGCCGTGGGGAAGACGTCGCGGGGGATGCTGGACCTGCGGGCGGGGGACGGGCTGCTGGACCTGGCCGGGCCACTGGGCATCCCGACGGAGGTCGGACCTTATGGCACCGTGGTCTGTCTGGGCGGGGGGATCGGGCGGGCGCCGATCTATCCCATCGTCCGGGCGCAGCGGGCGGCGGGCAACCGGGTGATCAGCGTCGTGGGGGCGCGGAATGTGTCGCTCGTCTTCTGGCTGGACCGGCTGGCCGGGGTGAGCGACGAGCTGTTGATCACGACGGACGATGGGTCCTGCGGCCGGAAGGGGTTAGTGACGGATGAGCTGCGCCGGCTGATCAATGAGGAGCGGGAGATCGACCTGGTCTACGCCGTCGGCCCGGCGGCGATGATGCGGGCGGCGTGCGAGGTGACGCGGCCCCACCGCATCCGCACCCTGGTCAGCCTGAATCCCATTATGGTGGACGGGACGGGGATGTGCGGGGGGTGCCGGGTGACAGTGGGGGGGGAGTCGCGGTTCGCGTGCGTGCACGGGCCGGAGTTCGACGGGCATCAGGTGGATTTTGAGGGGCTGATGAAGCGGCATCGGATGTACCGGGAGGAGGAGCGGCTGGCCTTAGACAGGGCGTGCGCGGTGAAACCCCCTTACCCCCCGGCCCCCTCTCCTCACAAGGGGGGGAGGGGGAGGTGCGAGTCACGAACAGAGGCAGGGTTGCTATGAAAAGAGAATTTGCATCTGGTCTGAGGCTGACGAGGTGGGCCTTCCTGGGGGCTGTGGCGGTCGCGCTCGGGACGACGGCGTGCTTCGGCCTCCTGACCGGCGCGAGGATCGTCCAGGGGTGGGGGTACCTGACGGAGCCGGAGACGGACTCCCTGTCCCATGCGGACGGTCTGCTGCTGGCCGGGGGGCTTCTGCTGGTCCTGTCCCTGGCGCTGGCGACGCGTCTCCTTTCGACAGGGCAGGAGAAGGCCAACCGGGTTCCGAGGGACGAGATCGCCGGGCGGAGGCGGGCAAAGAAGGCACGCAGAAGCTCTATGGAGGGCACCCCATCCGTGAGGCTAAAGGCATGAAAACGGGCGTCACCGGTCAGGAGCAGGGAGGGGAGGCGCTGCGGGAGAGCGAGGCGAGGCTGAACCTGGCCTTAGACGCCGCCGGCATGGGCGTGTGGGACTCGGACCTCCTCACGGGCAGGCTCATCTGGTCAGCGTCCATGGAGGCCCTGTTCGGCCTTGCCCCCGGCGCTTTCGCCGGGACCCGCGAGGCCTTCTACGAACTCGTGCACCCCGAAGACCGGGAGGCGGTCCGGCGGGCCGTGGGCCGGGCCGTTGAAGAGGGGGTGGACTTCGAGGTCGAGCACCGCATCGTCCGGCCCGACGGGACCGTCCGCTGGATAACCAGTAAAGGCCAGGTTTTTCGGGATGCGTCGGGCAGGGCCGCGCACATGCTCGGGGCCGTCCTGGACATCACCGGGCGCAAACAGGCGGAGGAGGAGCGCGCCCGCCTGAGCAGGGC
>Ga0156186_1317_pt2 | contig 14540 bp, 17 predicted proteins | sample RifCSPlowO2_12_FD_107839 | JGI IMG/M metagenome (GOLD analysis project Ga0156186, IMG submission 107839) | Candidatus Handelsmanbacteria bacterium RIFCSPLOWO2_12_FULL_64_10
CGCCCCCGTGCCGCCCCATCCCCCCGTAGGTGTCCACGATGATCTTGCGCCCCGTCAGCCCCGTGTCCCCGTGCGGCCCCCCCACCACGAACCGACCCGTCGGGTTGATGTGGTAGATCGTCTTCCGGTCCAGATACGCCGCCGGGACGACCCGCTTGATCACCTGCTCGATCACGTCGGAGGCGATCCGCCTGTGCGTGGCCTTGGGGTCGTGCTGCGTGGAGATCACCACCGTGTGGATGCGCACCGGCCGGCTCTTCTCATACTCCACCGTCACCTGCGACTTGCCGTCGGGACGCAGATACGGCAGCGTCCCGTCCTTGCGCAACTCCGCGAGTTTCATCACGAGCTGGTGCGCCAGCATGATCGGCATGGGCATCAGCTCCGGCGTCTCCCGGCAGGCATACCCGAACATCATCCCCTGGTCCCCGGCCCCCTGCTCGGCGTGCAGCCCCTCCCCCTCCGTCACCCCCTGCGAGATGTCCGGCGACTGCCGGTCGATGCACTGGATGACCGCGCAGGATTTGTGGTCGAACCCGTACTCCGAGTCCGTGTAGCCGATCTCCTGGATCGCCTCCCGCACCAGGTCCGGAACGTCCACCGCGGCCCGGCTGGTGATCTCGCCCGCCACCACCACCAGCCCCGTCGTCACCAGCGTCTCACAGGCCACGCGCGACCGGGAGTCCTGCGCCAGCATGGCGTCCAGCACCGCGTCGGAAATCTGATCGGCCACCTTGTCGGGGTGCCCCTCGGAGACCGATTCCGAGGTGAAAAGGCGTGTCTTTGACATAAAAACTCCTTAAAAAACGAAATTGTTTTCAGGGTCTTGCTGACGGCTGATCGCTGATCGTTCACCTGAAGCTGATCTCCGAAGAGTCTCCCACGTTGAGGCGCTGCGCCCCCCCCTGCACCACCGCCCCATTGCCGATGAGGGACCTTTCCAGGATGCAATCCCGGACCACGGCGTTGGCCCCGATGATCGAGTCCCTCACCACGGCGTTCTCCACCGTCGCGCCCTCGGCGATGGAGACGTGAGGGCCGATGACGGCGTTCTTCACACGGGCGGAGGGGGACACAAAGGCGGGCGGCACGACGATGGCCTGTCCCTTCAGGTCAGGAGGGGGAAGCCTCCCCAGGAGATGCCGGTTGGTGTCCAGCACGGCGTCGGGGGACCCGCAGTCGTACCACGCCTCCACCGGAAAGGTCTTCAACACCCCGCCCCGTTCGACCATCAGGGCGAAGGCGTCCGTCGCCTGATATTCCCCCAGCGTGGTGATGCCCCGCGCAATCAGCTCATCCAGACAGTCGTAGAGCAGATCGGTGTTTCGGAAGAAGTTGACGCCGGGGATGGCCAGGTTCGACACGAACGCCGACGGTTTTTCCACCAGACGGACAACCTGCCCCCCTTCCACGCAGACGACTCCAAATCGGGAGGGGTCTTCCACCTGCTTCACCCCGATGACCCCGTCAGCGTCCGCCTCAAACGCAGGGGTCAGATCCCCCTCAAAGATGGTGTCCCCGTAGACGATCAGCGCGGGATCTCCGGACACCACGTCCCGCGACATCAAAAGGGCGTGCCCCAGCCCCTTCCGCTCCGCCTGCACGCGGAAGGCCACCTCCCTGAACGAGTGGGCCCGCCCGGCGTAGTCCACGATCTGATCGCCCATGGCCCCGACGATCAGGACCACGCGCTCGATCCCCGCCGCCGCCACCCGATCCAGAATGTGTCCGATGATCGGTCTGCCCGCCACGTGCAACAGCGCCTTGGGCGTGGTGTAGGTGTGCGGGCGGAGCCGCGCCCCCACGCCCGCCGCCGGGATCACGGCCCAGGCGTTGCGCAGGATGCCCTCACCCGGCACGGGAGCCTCCCAGGTCGCCCGCCTCGGCGTCTTCCAGAAGCCCCTTGAGCGCCTCCCGGAGGTAGGCCCGGACCTGCGCGGGCGTCCTGCAGGACATCGCCTCGGACGCAATCGCCCTGGCGTCCGAAAGGCTGACGGACCGAATCACCCGTTTGATCTCCGGGATGGCGCTGGGGCTCATGCTGAAGCTGTTGAGACCCAGGCCGAGCAGCAGGACAGCGGAGAGCGGGTCTCCGCACATCTCGCCGCACATCCCGACGGGGATCCCGTAGCGATGCCCGGCCTCAATCGTCCCCCGGACTAAGCGGAGCACGCCGGGATGCAGCGCATCGAACAGGTAGGCCACCCGCTCGTTGCTCCGGTCCACCGCGATGGCGTACTGCACGAGGTCGTTCGTCCCGATGCTGAAGAACTGCACCTCCTCCGCGATCTGATCGGCCACCACCGCCGCCGAAGGCACCTCGATCATCGCCCCCACCGGGCACCCTTCGTCAAACGGGATGCCCTGGGCGCGCAACTCGGACCGGGCCTCCTCCAGGACCTGCTTGGCCTCCAGGACCTCCTCCACGCCGGAGATCATCGGAAACATGATCCGGACGTTGCCGCACGCGCTGGCCCGCAGGATGGCCCGCAGCTGAGTCCGGAAGATGTCCCGATGCGCCAGGCAGACCCGGATGGCCCGCCACCCCAGGAACGGATTCATCTCCGGCTGCGCGTGAAAGACGTGGGAGAGCTTGTCCCCCCCCAGGTCCAGCGTCCGGATGACGACCGGACGGGGGGCCACTCGTTCGGCGATCCATCGGTAGGCCTGCGCCTGCTCCTCCTCGGTCGGCAGCGCGGGCCGCGTCAGGTACAGAAACTCCGTGCGATACAGGCCGACCCCCTCGGCCCCGTAGCGCAGGACCATCTCCACCTCTTCGGGGAGGTCCACGTTGGCCGCCAGCTCCACGCGGACGCCGTCGATGGTCTCAGACAGAAGCTCTGTCAGGGTCGTCCGCGTCCGTTCCCGCTGCCTCAGCCGATCTGCCTCAGCCTGATACCTCGCCACCGTTTCGGCGTCGGGGTTGATGTGGATGGTCCCCCGGACGCCGTCCACGATCAACAGATCGCCGGGCTCGATCGCCGCCGTCGCGGTCTCGACGCCCACCACCGCCGGGATGCCCAGCCCCCGGGCGATGATCGCGGCGTGGGAGGTGCTCCCCCCCACCTCCGTCACGAAACCGAGCACCCGGTCACGGCTCATGTGGGCGGTGTCGGACGGCGTCAGGGTGTGGGCCACCACCACCGCCTCCATGTCCAGGTTGGCCAGAGAGGCCCGATCCTCACCGCACAATTTCGCCAGCACCCGGCTCTCGATGTCTTCGATGTCCGCCGTACGCCCCCTGTAATACTCATCCTCGATGGCGTCAAACTGCCGCTTGATGTCCCGCAGGGTCTGGTAGAAGGCGTACTCCGCGTTGGTGCGATCCTTGCGAATTCGGGAGGCCGTGGCGTCTGCCAGCATCGGATCTCTGAGCATGAGCAGATGGGCCTCAAAAATCTGAGCGTGCTCCTTCCCCAGCCGGGTCTCGACCTGGTGTCGCACCCTTTCGACGTCCGCCCCCACCTCCCGAAGCGCCCCCAGAAACCGCTCGACCTCCGGCTCGACCTCGGCCTCGCTCAGGTGCCTCCAGTCGAACCAGACGTCCCCCCGGTCGTGCGTAAACGCCTTTCCGATGGCGATGCCGGGAGATGCGGGAATACCTGTGAGCATGGGACACCTGCTTAATCAAACTTGCTCTCTATCACCCGGACCAGTTCCCGAGCGGCCTTCTCTTCGTCCTCCCCTTCGGCCCTGACCACGATCTCTGCGCCGGTCTCGGCCGCCAGCATCATGACCCCCATAATGCTCTTCCCGTTGACCTCCATGCCGTCCTTCGACAGAAGGATCTCCGAACGAAACCTCGACGCCGCCTGCACGATCAACGCCGCCGGTCGGGCGTGAATGCCGAGGGAGTTCTTGACGGTGGCCGTAAGCTGGACCATAGACGAAACGCGATGGGACAGACCCTCCGGACAGCCCGGTCAGCGTGGAACGCAACTCGCTTGAAAAACCCGAATCTAGAAGATGAATCTTATAGTATATCTCTAAAACAGGGCTTTGTCAAGGGGAGTTTCATCGGCCCTCCCCCACACGGGAAACCTGTTGACAGCCTCACCAGCCTCCCTTATTTTACCGTGAGTCAACTTTTCTCAGGAGGATACCCTCATGACCCCAAAAATCGGTTTCATCGGCCTCGGCGCCATGGGCCTGCCCATGGCGAAGAACCTCATCAAGGCCGGATTCGACCTGACCGTCTACGCCCGGCGGCCTGAGCCTGCGGCAGAGGTCCGCGCCCTCGGGGCCCGGTCTGCCGATTCCCCCCGCGCCGTCGCAGAGCAGGTCGAGGTGGTCATCACCATCGTCACCGCCGACCCCGACGTGCGCGCCGTCATCCTCGGAGAGGGCGGCGCGCTCGCAGGGATGAAAGCGGGTGGTATCATCGTGGACATGAGTACGATCTCCCCCATGACCATTCAGGAGATCGCCCGGATCGCGGAGGCAAAGGGCGTGGAGGTGATGGATGCCCCGGTCAGCGGCGGGGATACCGGGGCAAAGGCGGGCACACTGACCATCATCGCAGGGGGAAAGAAGGGGACGTTTGAGCGGTGCAGGCCCATCTTCGAGGCCATGGGGAAGAACATCTTCCACGTGGGAGGGGTGGGGGTCGGCCAGGTCGTCAAGATCGCCAATCAGGTCATCGGCGGGACGATCCTCGCCGTCGTCTCAGAGGCCCTGGTCATGGGGGTCAAGGCCGGGGCGGACCCGGAGGCGCTGCGGCAGGTGATCGGCGTCAGTTCGGGAAACTCCAACCTGTTCCAGGCGCGGGTAGGGGACTTTATGCTGAAGGATCAGTTCCAGCCGGGATTCATGCTGGACCTGATGAAGAAGGACATCGGCCTGGCCCTGGAGATCGGCAAGACCCTGAGCGTCCCCATGCCCGTGGGCGCTGCGGCCTACCAGCACTACGCCGCAGGGACGAGCATGGGCGTCGGGCGAGAGGACTTCTCCGCCGTCTGCAAGGCCGTGGAGAAGATGGCAGGGGCGCAGATGGTGCCCAGGAAAAACAAGTAGGGGCGCAGCATGCTGCGCCCCTACTCAGGGCTGTTTTTGACTCGCCTGGATCACATCCCTTACCGACCGGACGAGCTGGGTGATCATGACCGGCTTGATCAGGATGCACTGGACCTTGAGTTCGGACAACGCCTCCGCGAACTGGTCGTGAAAGCTGCTGATGATGATGATCGGCAGCCCTGGATGTTTCTTGCGGATGGCGCGGATGCTGTCGATCCCGTTCATGTTGGGCATGACGATGTCCATGATCACCAGGTCGAAGGGCTTGCTCGTCGCCGCGCGGAGCGCCTCCCGTCCGTCCGTGGCAGTCTCAATCTCGTACTGGTGTCCCTCCAGAGCAGTGCGGTAGAGCTCCAGAATGAACGGGTCGTCGTCAGCCACCAGGATCCTCTTTGGAGTCATCGCGCGATCACCTCAGCCGTGGCCCGTGCGACGACGACCTCCTCGTCCGTCCGGATGACGAAGACCTTGACCCGGCCTCCATCCGCGGAGATGAGCCGCTCAGGCGCTCCCGACCTGTTTTTCATGTTATCGACCACCACACCCAGAAACTCCAGCCCCGCGCAGATACGGCGGCGCACCTCGACCCCCTTCTCTCCGATCCCCCCCGCAAAGGCCACGGCGTCCAGCCCTCCCATCGCCGCCGCATAGGCCCCGATCTGCTTCTTCACCCCGTAACAGAAGGCCTCAAGGGCCAGCCGCGCCCGGTCGTGCCCCCTGCCCGCGGCCTCCTCCAGGTCCCTCACGTCCCCGCTCACGCCGGAGATGCCCAGCAGCCCCCCCTCCTCCGACAGCGCCCTCCTCGCCTCCGCCGTCGAGAGCCCCTCCCGATCCATCGCGTAGAGGACCGCAAACGGGTCCACCGCCCCGGTGCGCGTGGCGTTCAGGACCCCATCCTGAGGGGAGAATCCCATGCTCGTGTCGATGGACCTTCCGTCCCGGATCGCGCAGACCGAGGCGCTCCCGCCCAGATGACAGGAGACGATCCGAAGACCCTCGGCGGGAACGCCCAGCAACCGGGGGACGCGCCCCGCCACGTAGCGGTGCGACGCCCCGTGAAAGCCGTACTTTCGGATGCCATACCGCTCATACCACCGGTAGGGGACGCCGTAGATGTGCGCGTAGTCCGGGATCGTCGCGTGAAACGCAGGCTCGAAGACCCCCACCAGCGGGACCCCCGGCGCGACCTCCCGGAAGATGCGGATCGCCCGGATGTAGGGCGGGTTGTGCGCCGGGGCCAGGTCGTTGTAGTCCGCCATGCGCCCCAGGACTTCGTCGGTCAGCGGGTAAGATCCCGGCTCCCCCCGCAGGTGGACCGTCTTGAACCCCACCGCCGCCAGGTCCCGCAGGCCCCGGATCGATCCCCCCGGCCCCGTCAGCGCAGTGAGCGCGTGCCGGATCGCAGCCGCATAGTCGGGGATCTCCGCCTCCCCCTGGACCGAATCCCGACCCTCCGCCCGATGCTCAAAAGCGGAGTTGCTCTCACCGACCCGCTCGATCCGCCCCTCGGCCAGGACGCGCTCCGAGGGCATGTCGAACAGCCTGTACTTGAACGACGTGCTGCCGACGTTGGCGACGAGGATGTTCACGGCTTCTTCAACTCCTCCAGTACCCGCCTCACCACCGCCTCGACCAGGGCCTCGTCTCCGTCCGCCTTCGGCGCTGTGGCCTCGGCCCGGTGCGGACACGTCGGACAGCGCGTCTCCTGGGCCATCTTGAGCATCTCCCGCGTGTCGCAGACCGGGAACTCCCCCCGGATGCCCAGTCGCTCCCGGATGCCCATCAGCTTCTGCACGTCCGCGTTGCTCAGCGCCCCGACCCCGCCCAGCTGATGGGCGACCAGCGCGATCTTGGCGAAGTGCTCCAGTGTCTCCATCTTGAAGTAGGCGTTCATCAGGTCCGGCCCGACCGTCGTCGCCCCGTGGTTCTGGAGGAGGAAGGCGTCGTGGTCCTGGACGTACTTCCGGATGGGCTCCGAGATCTCCTGCGTCCCCGGCGTGCCGTAGGCCGCCAGCGGGACCGCGCCCAGCGTGATGACCACCTCCGGCAGCACGCACGGCGTCAGGGGGATGCCCGCCACCGCGAACCCCGTGGCCGTGGGCGGATGCGCGTGGACCACGGCCCGGATGTCGGGCCGCTCCCGGTAGAGCATGAGATGCATGCCGATCTCGGACGAGGGTTTGAGCGTCCCCGACACCCGCTTCCCATCCATGTCGCACAGGACGATCTGGTCCTCCGCCAGCATCCCCTTGCACAGGCCCGACGGCGTGGCCCAGATCCGGTCCTCCGAGACCCGCACGCTGATGTTCCCGTCCGACGAGACGACGTAGCCGTTTCGGTAGATGCGCTGCCCGACCTCGACGATCGCGCGTTTGACGTGATACGGAGATTGCATCTTTATCCTTCTGCCATGTCAATCCGGTCCACGGCGCCCACGATGACCGACCGGATGGGAGGCTCCCGGAGGTTCAGGATCTCCCCCGCCGACCGCCCTTCCCGGAGCACCAGCACCGTCTCCCCCGCGCCCGCCCCCACCGTGTCCACGGCCAGCATGGAGGCCCCGTCCGCCTCGCCGGACGGCCTCACGGGCTGCACGACCATCAGCTTCGTCCCGCGATACGCGGGGTGCTTGACCGTCGAGATGACGCTTCCGAGGACCTTCGCAAGAAGCATGAAACTCTCACTTCTGCCTTCTGCCCTTCGATACGCGGCTTTCAGCCGCTACTCAGGGCATACGGTTCCGCTTGTCCCGAGTAGCCCCGCAGGGGCGTATCGAGGGGCTGCCTTCTGCCTTCTCTTTACACATCCACCCTGTCCACAATCCCCACGATGGCCGCGTCCACCGGCCCGTAGCCCGACGGCAGGGCCTTCGGGGCCTCCCGCGCCCCCACCCAGAACACGGCGTCGCCCGGCCCGGACTGCACGACGTCGGCGGCCACGAAGGGGTCGCCCGCGGCCTCCCGGCGGTGGTCCAGCGGCTGCACCACGAGCAGCTTAAGCCCTTTCAGGTTCTCATCCTTCCGGGTCGCCACCACCGTCCCGATGACCTTGCCGAGGTACATTTACACAATCCTCAAGTAGTCCACCATCGTGCATCTTCGGCTCCGCGTGAACGTCCGCGCCGACGTGCATCCCTCCCCGGTCGGTCCCGCAATCGAAAACGACGTGAACCCCTCGCCCCCAACCCCCAGCCCCGCATACGACGGGCCGTTCTTGACGTAGAGGCAGGCGTTGCACCGCTTTCCCAAAATCGTCATCGTCTCGACGTTGCGGGAGTGGATCACAAAGGTGTGCCGGTAGCCGTGTTCCGCCCGGATCGCGCAGTCGATGGCCATCGCCGCGTCCGGGACCCGGACGATGGGCATGAACGGCATCATCTGTTCCTCCTGCACGAAGACGTGGTCGAACCCCGTCTCTCCGATCAGCAGGCGGACGCCCCTGTCGATCTTCAGCCCGACCCGCTCGGCCAGGACACACGCATCCCGCCCGACCAGCTCCCGGTTGAGCCTCAGCTCTCCCCCCTCCCGCTGGAAGGCGATGCCCGCCAGGGCCTCGACCTGACCCGCGTTCAGCTCATAGGCCCCCTGCCGGAGCATGAACCGCTTCAGGTCGTCCGCGACCGACGCGACGACAAACGTCTCCTTCTCGCCGATGCAGAGGATGTTGTTGTCGAACGACGCCCCGGCGATGATGTCCCGCGCGGCCTTTTCAAGGTCTGCCGTCTCGTCCACCACCACGGGCGGATTGCCCGGCCCGGCCACGACCGCCCGCTTGGGCGCGTTCATGGCCGCCCGGGCCACCCCCGGACCGCCCGTGACTAAGATCAGGGCGACCTTCGGATGCCTGAACAGGGCGTTGGCCGTCTCAATCGTCGGGCCCTCGACCATCGTCAGGAGGTTGGGCGGCCCCCCCGCAGCCACAATCCCCCGGTTGATCCTCTGGAGGCCGAACGCCGACACCTTCCTGGCCCCCGGATGGGGGTTGAACACGACCGAGTTCCCGGCGGCGAGGATGCTGATGGCGTTGTTGAGGATGGTGGGGACAGGGTGCGTGGAGGGCGTGACCGAGGCGATGACGCCATAAGGGGCCATCTCCACCACGGTCAGGCCGTGGTCGCCGGTCCACGCCTTCTGCTCGAGATCCTCCACGCCTGGCGTCAGCGTGGAGACGATCACGTGCTTTTGCGTCTTGTCCGGGACGTTCCCCATCCCGGTCTCCTCGCAGGCCCGTCGGGCGGACTCCTCCGCCATGTCCAGCCCCGCCTTCCGGATGGCCGCGACGATCTCCCTGCGCCGCTCCAGGGACAGCCCCATCAACTCCCTTTGAGCCTTCTCCGCCGCATCCACGGCCGCGTCCACATCCAGGAACACCCCGTCGTTGTCGGGCGATGGGGGCCCGGCCTGTCCGCCGGCCTGCGACAGGGTGCGGAGGACCTCCTCCACGATGGCCCGGATGCGAGATTCGTCGATGTTCATAAATACAGTGCTGAGTGCTGAGTGAAATCCAACGAGTCTTTTGCCTTTACTCAGGACTCAGGACTCAGGACTCCTGTGCTTTCTGATAGACCGTCTTCCCTTCGATCTCCACGGAGTCGACGATGGCCACGATCACGGCATCCACGGGCTTTGCCTCGGTCGCCCTCGTCTGCCGGGCGGAGCTGCCGCTCGTGTAGAGGACGACCTCCCCCTCCCCTGCGCCCACCGAGTCCACGGCCACCACAAACCCACCCCTGGGCCTCAGGTCGCCGGGGTCCATCGCCTGCACGACCTGGAGCTTTGTCCCCAAAAGCCCGGCGTCTTTCTGCGTGGCCACCACCGTGCCCACAACCCGCCCTAAGACCATTAGGTTGAACCCGGTTATTGTGACTTGCCGATAGGCAGCACATCTTCCAGGCTGCTGTGCGGCCTCGGAATGACGTGGACGGAGATCAGCTCCCCGATCTTCTGAGCAGCCGCTGCCCCGGCGTCCGTGGCCGCCTTGACTGCCGCCACGTCCCCGCGCACCATGGCCGTCACGTAGGCCGCCCCGATCTTCTCCCACCCGACGAGCTTCACGTTGGCGGCCTTGACCATGGCGTCCGACGCCTCGATCAACGCCACCAGTCCCTTCGTCTCAATCATGCCCAGTGCTTCACCCATGCGATGACTCCTCTTACAAAAAGTGAAACGTGACCCCTCGATACGCGGCCTTCAGCCGCTACTCGGGGATGCGGTTGCCCGTCCATTCCGAGTAGCCCCGCAGGGGCGTATCGAGGAATTGCCGTTTGCCCTTTCTTATCCTGCCCCTTTGGGCGATGGGGCGTCCAGGATCGCCGCCTCCAGGTCGGGGTGGGGGTTCGGGATGACATGGGCGGAGATCAGCTCCCCCACGCGTTGAGCCGCCGCAGCCCCGGCCTCCACCGCCGCCTTGACCGCCCCCACGTCTCCCCGAACCATCGTGGTGACGTAGCCCTGGCCGATCTTCTCGTACCGCTGAAGCGTCACAAGCGCCGTCTTGACCATGGCGTCCGACGCCTCGATCATGCCGATGAGCCCCTTCGTCTCGACCATTCCCAGAGCCTGTCTCTGCATGGTGCCGTCATCACCCCCATTCAAACAGATATTTTGAACTTTGGATTTCGGGTTTCGGAATGGAGCGAATGACGAATGTCGAATGACGAATGTCGAATGACACAATTCGTAATTCGTAATTCGTAATTCGTAATTGGGTCATATCTCTATCTCCACCGGGTCCCCGCAGACAAGGTCTGCCGCATTGGCGTCGTCCGTGTCCAGGTGCAACTCAGGGATGTACTCCTCCCCCACCTTCACGACCACGTTGTCGAAGACGAGCGCCTTCGGCCCTGCGGTCCGGATGCGGACCCTCTTCGCGCCCTGAAGCCCCATCCGCTGGGCGTCCGCCGGACTCAGGTGGACGTGCCGGATGGCCCGGATGGCCACAGGCAGGGTCAGCGCCCCCCTGGGCCCGACCAGCGTGATCGCCGTCGCCCCATCCAGCTGCCCGGAGTCCCGCACCGGGAGGTCGATGCCCAGGAGGATGCCGTCTGTGCGGGCCAGCTCCACCTGCACGTAGTCCCGCAGCGGGGCCAGGACGCGCACCCGCTCGATGGCCCTCATGCGGGAGCCGACGAGCGTGACCGTCTGCTCAGCCGCATACGCCCCCGGCTGGTAGAGGTCGCGCAGCTTCGTCACGCGGCCGCCGGGGCCGTACAGATGTTCCAGGGCCTCCTGACTGAGGTGCACGTGCCGGACCGACACGCCCACCGGCACCAGCCGCCGCGCATCCGAGGTGGCCTCTCCGCGCACCCGGCGGATGACCTCCTGCACGATCCGATCCACCCGGCCCGGTTCCCCGCCCCCCTCCGGGTTCCCCCGCCAGCAGCGCCGACAGTCGCTGCACTCGGAGGCCACCTTCAACTGCAATAAATCTTCAGTCATCAGCGATCCACAAGCCCTCAAGGTTGGACAGCGAAAATAGCACGATCCACCCGGAAAGTCAAGAAAATAAACCCGGATAGCCTCACGCGTCCATATCCCATAAGGTTCGGCGTCTCCGGCCTCGCCGGAGACGGGGCGAAGAGGAGGGGCGCGGTGACAAGGAGGGAGAGACGTCCCTCGACCTGCCCCTCTTTTGGGCGTATACGGAGATCACCTGCCCGGCCCGAATCAGGTCGAGGGCGGCGTTGACGACCCCCTCCGCGAGCAGCACGAGAGGCCGGTGGCTCGACCCGGCGTAGGCCCCCTCGATCCGCTCCGCCATTCGCGACGGCCCGCGCCACGAGGACAGGAAATGCCTTCCCAGCCCCTGCGTCTCCACCCGGAGCACCTCAAACCCGGCGAACTTCACCATCTTGCGGATCGTCTCAGGTGTGAAATAGGTCAGGTGCTCGTCCCCGAACATCGGCCATCGCTCCCTGCCCATCCAGGCCGCCAGCGACGCGACGTTCGGGACCGACAGGGCGATGACGCCCCCTTCCGCGATCCGCTCCCGCGCCTGCGCGATCAGCCCCTTCGGGTCGGGCACGTGCTCCGCCACATCCCACAGCGTCACGGCGTCGAACGCCCCGCAGGCCCCCGGCAGGTCCGCGAGCGTCCCCGTCACCACGTCCAGGCCGAGCGCCTCGCGCGCGTGCGCCGTGGCCGGCCCGTTCACATCCACGCCCGCTGCCGACCACCCCTGCTCGCGGGCCACCTCCATGAACCCCCCGGCCGCGCACCCGACGTCCAGCAGCCGCCCCGGCCTGCCGAGGACCTTCAGGATCTGCCGGATCCGACGCTCAAACACGACCCGCTGCCGCCGGGCCAGGGGCGCAAAATGGGCCACCAGGTCCCGCGTCCGGTTCCGGGCCGCCACCGCCTCCTCCGCCCTGGGGTTGAGGTAGACCAGATCGCAGACCCGGCACTGCACGACCCGCACGCCCCCGATCACGTACATCAGGTCCGTGTAGTTGCTGCCGCAGAGGTTGCACGAGACCTCCACAACGCCCTCTGTCATTTCACCAGCTCCACCACGCTCGCCCAGCTCATCCGCCGCAGCGGCGGGACGCAGCGGAGCAGCGCACGGTCGGCCCATCGGATCGCCCGGAACCACCCCTCGAACCGCCTGCCGTCCTGCACGGCCCGCTTCCAGTACCGCTCCGTGCGGGGGTCGAGCTTCAGAATCGCGAAAAAATAGACGTGAATGAGCAGGGCGAGGAGCTGAAACTCCCGGTGGCCCACCTCCCGGAACCGCCTCCCGACCCGCTCGAAGTCCGCAAACGACATCGGATGCTCATCCCGCGTATGCACGTCCGGGGACATCCAGCGATATAAGTTAATGATCGGGTTGTATTTCAGCGGCTCCACGAACACCGCCCGCCCGCCCGGCCTCAGCACCCGCGCGACCTCCGTCGCCGCCGCATCTAAGTCCAGGTGATGCAGCACCCCGAACCCGTAAACAGCGTCAAACGCCCCCGACGGAAACGCCATCGCCTCGGCGTCGACCTTCACAAGCCGGACGCGCCCCCTCACCCCGTAGCGTTCGGCCAGCCGCCCCGCCGCCCGCAGCATCTCCCCCGACAGGTCCGCGGCCCACACCCGCGCCCCGCGCCGGGCCAGGCAGACGCTCGCCTCCCCGGCCCCGCAGCCCAGGTCCAGCACCCGGCGCCCCTTGAGGTCCCCCAGCCGCTCCAGCGCGTAATGGGTCTCCGGAGAAATCGTGGGATGGAACGCGAGGTCCACGTCGATGGCCTCGACCTCGATCTGCCGCGCCCACGCGTCGTGGAACGCCTCCTCCGCCGCCAGCCGGGAGTCACGAGAGCACAGAGCAACAGCGAAACGGGGAAATGGAGAAGCGGAGAAGCGGGGAAAAATCATAGAAATCGCCCTTGCACTCTCTCCGGGTTCGATGCTATATTCAAAAATGAGTAACGCGACAGCCCTGAGGGGCGCGACGCCAGAAACCGACCTATCCCCCCATCCCCCTTTCCTAAAGGAAAGGGGGAGAAAGTACCCTATACGACGTACAGATCAAAAGAGGGCGCGACGCCAGAAACCCCCACCGCAGGCGTTCAGCAGAAGCAACTCACATGCCGGGGGCACCGATTTCGGTGCGCCCCCTGAACGTCAAGGTTGCGTCGCGCCCAGCCCCTCCGGCGCTTGAGGAGTGCCCTTCTTTGGCCCCACCTTTCTTGGGCAAACAAGAAAGGTGGGAATGCCGATAAGGAAGACCCTGAACGAACTCCCGGAGCCGGGAAGGATTCTAACCCAATCACCCTTCGCTCTCCATGCCCGGCCTCCTCGGCATCACCTACCTCCCCGGCGACCCGCCCGCCCTCCGCTCCGACCTCTTCCGGCGGATGTGCGACCGGCTCCGGGGCCCCCACGACCGTCTCGAAACCCACGAGACGCCGGACTGCGCCCTTGCCGTGTCCCGCCTGGACACCGACGCCGGGCCGGACCGACTCCTCGTCGATCCCGGTCAGGTCATCGCCTTCGATGGTCCCTGCGCACGCGGCGATGAATCACGCGGCGATGAATCGCCGCGCTACAACAATAACATCTCCCCCCACCTCCCGCACGGCGATGAATCGCCGTGCAACCTCCCGTCGCCTTCCACCCTTGCCATCTGGAACATCCGCGACCGCTCCCTGCGCCTCCTCAGTGACCGCTACGCCTTCTCCCCCCTCTGCTACGCCGTCCGGCGGGGCCGCTTCCTGTTCGCCTCCTCGGCCCTCCCCCTGCTGACCGCCCCCGGAGACCCGCCCCGGCTCGACGATCACGCCGCGTCGGACCTCCTCAACTTCGGCCATCTCCTGGAGGACCGGACCCTCGTCGAGGGCGTCCGCCTCCTGCCCCCGGCCACGACCCTGACCTGGCGGGACGGTCAGATCGCCCTGAGCCGCACCTGGACCCCGGACTACCGCGAGGACGACGGCGGCCCGTCCGGGCAGGACGCCGTCCGGCAGATGGCCGACCGCCTCTCCGAGGCCATCCGGCGCTGCTCCGAAGACCGCGCCGGCGTCCTGTTGAGCGGCGGCCTCGACTCCC
>Ga0156186_1190_pt2 | contig 14532 bp, 11 predicted proteins | sample RifCSPlowO2_12_FD_107839 | JGI IMG/M metagenome (GOLD analysis project Ga0156186, IMG submission 107839) | Candidatus Handelsmanbacteria bacterium RIFCSPLOWO2_12_FULL_64_10
AGCGAGGACGACGCGATCCTGGCGCAGTTGACCGACCCGGAGGACGCCGAGGCGTTCTCGAACCTGATGGAGAACGCCCACCGTCTGGGGCAGAGCGCGGCGTCCTTCGTCCGGGAGGAGCCCGGCCGGACGTCTCGAAGGACCATCCTGGGCCTCTGCGTGAGGGACAGGAGGCGCACGGTGGCGGATCGCGTGCGGTCCGTCCTCAGGTCGATGTGGAAACGGAGCGATGACGATGGCCTCTGACTGGCGTGTTCTGGACGCCCATATCTCGGAGCTGGAGGAGCTGGAGGACGACCTGCTGATGGCCGCCCGCGCGGGCGTATCGGGGGCGAAGGGGGCGCTCGTCGCGCTTCATCACCACATCATGGAAAAGCGAAAACGCCTGCGCGAGATACGAGAGAGATAGCGCAGGGAAAGGCCGCCCATGACCTCTCAGTCCGTTTTTGTCGCTTGACTTCCAATCCCTTCCGGCCTAACTTTAAAATGGTTGCTGCGCTGCTGATTCTGGTCGTGCTGTCGGGGCTGTTCCCGCGCGCTGCGGACGCCGAGGTCCCCTCCTTGCCGGGCGCACGCGCGGACTCTCTCTACGGGGTCGCGCTGCGCCTTCGGGATGAGGGGGACCGGGAGGGGGCCATCGCCGCCCTCCGGCAGGTGGTGGCGGAAGACCCGCGCCGGACGCTGGCCTACTGCCATCTGGGCCATCTGTTCTTCGATCAGCAGGAGGTCGACGTCGCGGAGATGGACTTCAAGCGGGCGCTGGACGTGGACGACCGCTGCGCGGAGGCCTACTATGGCCTGGGGAGGGTCTACCGGAGGCGGCCCAAAGAGCGTCTGAAGGCGATACAGCACTTTCGCAGCGCCCTGGCGCGGGACTCGAAACACGTCGAGGCGATGTACGAGCTGGCCATGACGCAGCTTGAGCTGGACGACTACGACGCCAAGACGTCCTTCGAAGACCTGATTCGGGCCGACCCGGAACACCCGGACGCCTACTATGAGTTGGGCCGGTGGTTCGAGAAGTCTCGCCGCTTAGAGGACGCAACCCGAAGTTACGAGCGCCAGATCCGGGTGAATCCTGGGCACCCTATGGCGCAGAAGGCGTTGCGGTCCGCGTACAGCAAGATCCGGTCGGCGCGGCGTCTCGGAGACGTGGAGATCGTGTTCGATCTGCGCGACGCGGGGGGCGCGGGCCTGGACGGCAGGGGACCGTCCCCGGTCCTCCAGAAAGGCCAGAAGGTCACGCTGGACTACCGCATCTATCCGTGCGGGACGCTGCGCCCGCAGGGGAGGTTTCGCGTGGAGGCCGCCCTGGACGAGAGTACGGGGCGGGGCGTGGGGAGGTCTATCGGGTCCGCCCTGGGGCGGATGGTGGGGAGGCGGTGGGACGTGTTCCTGATCCCGTTTGAGCTGGCGGGGATCACCCCGGTCCAGAGGGGGAGCGTGGAGCTGGACGTGGAGGGGGTCAGGCCGGGCGACCGGCGCATCGTGGTGCGGGCCGTGCACGAGAGACAGGGCCTCACGGTGGAGCGGGATATGGTGGTGGTGGTGAAATGAATCAGATCGGCGTCGGCATCGTGGGCTACGGTTACGCGGGACGGAGGTTCCACGCCTATCTGATCGGGCAGGAGCCCGGGCTCAGGCTGTGCGCCGTGGCCTCCAGGGACGCCGGGCGGAGGGCCCAGGCGGAGGCGGACTGGGGCGTCCGGACGCACGTGACGCTCGACGACCTGCTCCGGGACCCGGAGGCGCGGCTGGTGGTGATCGCCACGCCGCACGACACGCACGCGGACCTGGCGATCCGGGCGATGGAGGCGGGCCGGCACGTGGTCGTGGACAAGATCATGTGCATGAGCGCGAACGAGGCTGAGCGCATGATCGCGGCGCGGGACCGCCGCGGCGTCCTCCTGAGCGTGTTTCACAACCGGCGGTGGGACGGGGACTTTCTGACGGTTCGCAAGGTCGTGGAGGAGGGGTTGCTGGGGGAGGTCTACAGGTACGAATGTGCGATTCTGCGCCACCGGGCGCCCCGGGGATGGCGCGCAGAGGCGTCGCACGCGGGCAGCATCCTGTTCGACTGGGGGGCGCACTTCATCGATCAGGCGCTGCTGCTGTGCGGCAGGCCCGAATCGGTCCTGTGCGACGCCGTGCCGGACCGCGTCTGGGGGACGAACGTGGAGGGGTACGTCCGCTGCCGCATCCGCTTTTCGGGCGGTGTCCTCTACGAGGCGGAGGTCGGGCACGTGGCGCAGATCGGGAAGCCCCGGTGGTACGCGCTGGGCGACCGGGGGGCGCTGATCAAGGAGGGTCTGGACCCGCAGGAGGCGGCGATGGTGGCGGGGGACATCGCCGCCGCCGTGGAGGCCCCTGAACACCGGGCGCGGGTGGTGACGGCAGTGGGGGGGTTGCGGGCGGAGATGCGCGTGGAGACGCTGAGGGGCGACTGGCGGGCCTACTATCGCAACGTGGCGGAGGCCCTATCGGGAGGGGCGGACCTGGCTGTAAAGCCGGAGCAGGCGCTTGTGGCCATGCGGGTGATGGACGGGGCGATGCGCTCGGCCAGGACGGGGGAAGTCGTTAAAATACAGTGATGAGTGATGAGTGATGAGTAAAATGTACATCGCTCTTCGTTTTTCACTGATCACTGATCACTGACCACTGATCACTGCTTTTATGATTCTGAAATCCTGGGGTCGTCGGTCTCGTTCGAAAGAGGAGGAGGGGTCTCAGGGGTCAGCGACGCCGGCCTTCCGGTATCGCCCGGTCCCCGCAGAGGGTCCTGACGCGCTGGACGGCTATCGGCAGCGCCTGATCGCGTCTCTCGCGGACGCGCCGGTCGCGGGTTTCTCGGCGAACGGCGAGGGGCCGTTGCGGGTGGCCTTTGAGGCCGTCTACGTGCCTCCCACCCTCTCCGTCGTCCGGGACGAGGCCGCCGTGGGTCCGCCGGACAGGCGCGAGGGGGAGGGCGAGGACGGGAACGGCGAGGAGGCGGAGGAGGGGGACCGGCACATCGGCGTCGGGGAGGCGCTCTCTCGCCGTCGCCATCTGATCGTCCTGGGAGGGCGCGGGGCGGGAAAGACGGCGCTGTTGCGATACTTAGCCCTGACGTTTGCCCGGCGGCTGGCCCGGCAGCGGCTGGGGCTGGAGGACGGCTATCTGCCGGTCCTTGTGCCGTCTGTCCCTTCTCCAGAGGAGGTCACGCCACGGCGCCTGTGCCACGCCGCCGGCTGGGATGGAGACCCGGAGGTGGGGGAGGCGATCTTCGCCCGGTATCTGGAGCAGGGGCGGGTCGCTCTCCTGATCGACGGTCTGGCTGCTGAATCCGACGCGCAACGGATAGACCCTCCGACGCAGACGGGGGTTCTGGACTGGGCCGGGATGTGGGCGAGGGCCTATCCGGGCATCCGATGCGTGGCCGCGGTGGACGCGCGGGCATATGAGGCGGTCTGTCCTCCGGCCGGTTTTCTGGAATGCCGGCTCGACCCCTCCGGGCTGGTGGCCGCCGAAGGGATGGCCACCCTCTGGTTCAGAGAGGTGGAGGCCGGCCTGAGGCCCGACGGGGATGCGGACCGCGCGGCCAGGCGGAGGGCTCTGGGGCTGGCGGCGGCGGCCCGGAGGAGCGCCGGGGCCTGGCGTCTGTGGGCCGTGCCGGGGCACCTGCGCCGGATGGCCCTGGTGCATCTGCATCGCTCGGACCTGCCCGGCTCCGAACTGGACCTGGTGCGCGAATACACGGACGTCATCGCGGGGAGCCAGGGGGGGGCGGATGGGATGACGCCTGCGGAGCGGTTGCTTCCGGCGCAGCGGGTCGCCCTGTGGGAGGCGGCGGGGGGGGGCGAAGCGACTCTCTTCGAGGCGCAGGTGGCGGACGCGCTCAGGGAGGTGGACGGGGCGGATGCAGGGACCCCGGGGGCGTGGATTCGACGCGCGGTCGCATCGGGGTTGGTCGAGGGGCGGGCCGGAGGGGGATGGCGATTTTGCGACCCGCTCTGTCGCGACTACCTGGCGGCCCGCGAGGTCTGCCGCACCTCCGAGGATGCGGGGGCGCTGGTCCGCCAGCTTCGAGAGAAAGGGTGTTTTCATCTCATCGTCTGGTGCGCGGGGCTTCACCCGGACACCCCGTCGATCCTTCGCGCCGTGCTGGCCCAGGAGGAGACGGCCTTCCGGGAGGCGCTCCAGACCGCGGCCCGGTGTCTGACTTACGGACGCGGCCTGGGCGAGGCAGCCCGGAGGGAGGTCTGCGCGGCCTTGGTGGGCCTCTGCCAGACCGGGGGATATGGCCTGTTGCGGAGGTGGGCGCTCGACCTGCTGGGGGAGATGGGGGCCGAAGAGGTCGTCCCCGAGTTCGTGGCGCAGGGCCAGGGCGCAGACCCGCCGGGGCGGGAGCGGGCGTGCGAGGCGCTGGGGCGGATCGGCGGGCCGGCTGCCGTGGCGGCCCTGAGCGAGATGGCGACGCACGACGCCGCGGCCCCGGTGCGGGCTGCGGCGTGTCGGGCGCTGGGGCGAATCGGGTCTGATGAGGCGGCGGACCCCCTGGCGCGGCTGGCCTTAGAGTCGGAGGACGCCCCGGTGCGGGCTGCGGCGTGCCGGGCGCTGGGGCGAATCGGGTCCGAGACGGTCCTGAACCGGATGCTGGAGGCGCTCAAGGATCGCCGGGCGTCGGTCCGGAGCGGGGCGGCGCTCGCCCTGGGGCAGATCGGGGGCCGGAGGGCCGTGGCCCCCCTGCTGGGGGCGATGTCAGACGAGTACTCCTCCGTGCGGTGGCGGGCCGTGCAGGCGCTGGGGGCCATCCGGTCGGAGGAGGCGCTGGAGGCGCTGGGGGCTGCCCTGACGGATGAGGACTGGGCGGTGCGGCGGGAGGTGTGCGCCGCGCTGGGGTGGATCGGGTCCGGGACGGTGATCAAGCCGCTGATCGAGGCGCTGAAGGATGGGTATTCGTCGGTGCGGCGTGCGGCGTGCGAGGCCCTGGGCCGCATCGGCGCGGAGTCCGCGGTCTCCGCCCTGATCCGGTCGCTGCGGGACGAGGACTGGGCGGTGCGGCGTGCGGCGTGCGAGGCCCTGGCGCGCATCCGGTCCGATGCGGCCGTGGAGCCCCTGTTGCGGGCGCTGCGGGACCGGGACGCCTTCGTGCGGGCGGCGGGGGCGGAGATCCTGGGCTGGATCGACAAGGGCCGGTCGGCGGACCTGCTCGCCCGCGCCCTGCGGGACGACGAGTATTCGTCGGTGCGGCGCGCGGCGTGCGAGGCCCTCTCCCGCGCAGAGGGGGAGCGCTACACGGACGCCCTCCGGGCCGCCCTGAAGGACTCCGCCTCCTCCGTGCGGCGCGCGGCGATCCGGGGGCTCTGCCTCAGGCGTCCGCCCGACCTGCGCGCCCTTCTGGCCACAGGCCTGCGGGACAGCGATGAAGAGGTGCGCGAGGGGGCGTGCGAGGCGCTGGGGGGCGTCGGGGACGCAGAGGCCGCGCAGGCCCTGATCGGCGCGCTCGGCGACGCCTCCTCCGGGGTGCGGCGCGCGGCGTGCGAGGCCCTCGGACGGTCCGGGGACGCGGGGTGCATTCCGCCCCTGTGCGGGCTGTTAAAAGACCCCGACGCCTCCGTGCGGGACGCCGCGTTCGAGGCCCTCTGGCGGGTCTGCCGGCGGACGGGGAGGACGGTTTATTTAAAGGATATAGAATGAAGCGCGTGCTGGCGGTGGACTACGGGCGTCGTCGGGTCGGCCTGGCGGTGAGCGATCCGCTGGGGATCACGGCGCAGGGGCTGGAGACGGTTGCAGTCCGCTCTTTGAAGGCGGCGGCGGCGGAGGTGGCGAGGGTGGCGGAGGAGGTTGAGGCGGGGGAGGTCGTCGTGGGCCTCCCGCTGAACATGGACGGGAGCGCCGGGGAGATGGCGGCGGAGGCCGGGGCCTTTGCGGCGGAGGTCGAGCGCCGGACGGGGCTTCCGGTGAGGCGATGGGACGAGCGGCTGACGAGCGTGGCGGCGGGCCGGGCGATGCGGGAGATGGGGGTGCGGACGAAGGGACGCAAAGGGGAGGTGGATCGTGCCTCGGCGGTGTTGATTCTTCAAGGATATCTGGATAGTAAACGTGTTCGCGAAGGCTGAGCGGATCTTCCAGGTTGCGAGGGGGTGGCTGCGAGGGCGACTGCCCGTCTATCTTCGCAGGGCGCCCGTCGCCGTCTATCTGGCCGCGGGGGGCTGTGTCGCTCTGGCGGGAGGGGGCTGGCTGACCGCCCATCTCCTGAACCGGCCTGTGGCCTCCCGGCCCCTGGTCCGGGAGGTCGCCGTCGAGCGGGGCATGTCGGCGCGACAGGTCGGGGCGCTGCTGGAGCGGGAGGGGCTGATCCGCAGCGCCCTCTTTTTTGGGCTTGCCGCCTACTTTTCTCCCGTCGGGGGCCGGATTCAGGCCGGGCTGCACGACGTGGACGGGGGGATGACGACGACGGCGATCCTCCGGTCGCTGGCCACGGCCAAGGACCTCTCCCGGAGCGTGACGATCCCCGAGGGGCTGTCCCTGAAGGAGGTCGCGGCCCTGCTGGGGCGGGAGGCGGGCATCGACCCCGCGCGGTTCATCGCACTGGGGACGGACTCCGCGTTCTGCCGGGAGTTGAGGGTCCAGGCGGGGGGCCTGGAGGGGTATCTCTTTCCCGAGACCTACCGGTTTCCGGGCCGGACGGATGAACGGCAGGTGGCCCGGATGATGGTGAGGCAGTTCTGGAGGGTGTTCGACGGGGCGATGCGGGCGCGGGCGGAGATGCTCCGGATGTCGGTCCACCAGGTGGTGACGCTGGCCTCCATCGTGGAGCGGGAGGCGAGGGTCGAGGGGGAGCGGCCGCTGATCGCGGGGGTGTTCCACCGCCGGCTCAGGGTGGGCATGAGGCTGGAGTCGGACCCGACCGCGGAGTATGCGCTGGGCATTCACAAGGCCCGTCTTTACCACTCGGACATCTCGGTGGACTCCCCCTACAACACCTACCGCTACCCCGGCCTGCCGCCGGGGCCGATCGCCAATCCGGGGCGGGCGTCCCTCCACGCGGCCCTCTATCCCATGGATATGGGGTATCTCTACTTCGTGGCCAGGGGGGATGGGACGCACGTCTTCAGCCGGACGAAGCGGGAGCACGACCGGGCGCGGGCGCAGATCAGGAAAGACCAAAAAAAACTTTTAACCGCCAAGAGCGCCAAGAGTAAAGAGGGCTGAAAGGCGGACCTAACCCCCCATCCCCCTTCCCCAGAGGGGAAGGGGGAGCAGGTAACCTTCTCCCCCTCTCCCTCTGGGAGAGGGGGACGGGGGGAGAGGTCTCACAAGACGGACGAAAGGTTTCGGATGAGCATTCTGGACGGCCTGAACCCCGCGCAGCGGGAGGCGGTGGAGACGGTGGAGGGGCCGGTCCTGATCCTGGCCGGGGCGGGGTCGGGCAAGACGCGGGCGCTGACGCACCGGATCGCATATCTGATCGAGGTGAAGGGGGTGAACCCGGCGTCGGTGCTGGCGCTGACGTTCACGAACAAGGCCGCCGGGGAGATGAAGGAGCGGGTGGAGCGGCTGCTGGGCCGGTCCAGCCGGGGGATGTGGGTCGGGACGTTCCACGCCATCTGCGCGCGCATCCTCCGGATGGAGGCGGAGCGCATCGGGTTCGACCGGAACTTCGCGATCTACGACTCTGACGATCAGCTCACGCTGGTCCGGAGGGCGATCGCGGACCTGGAGGTGTCCGACCGGCAGTACCCCCCGGCGCGGGTGCGGGGCCGCATCAGCCGGGCGAAGAACGGGATGGTGGGGCCGGCGGAGTTCGCCCGCTCGGCGGGCAATGTCTACGAGCAGACGGTGGCGAGGGTCTACCAGCACTATCAGCGGGAGCTCCGGCGGAACAACGCCCTCGACTTCGACGACCTGATCGTGGAGCCGGTCCACCTGTTTCAGGAGCACCCGGACGCCCTGGCGCTCTACCGGGAGCGGTTTCGCTACGTCCTGATCGACGAGTATCAGGACACCAACCGCCCGCAGTATCTCCTGACGAAGCTGATCGCGGACGGGCGCCGCAACCTCTGCTGCGTGGGGGACGACGACCAGTCGATCTACCGCTTCCGGGGGGCGGACCTGCGGAACATCCTGGACTTCGAGCGAGACTACCCGGAGGCGAAGGTCGTCCGCCTGGAGCAGAACTACCGCTCGACGCAGACGATCCTGGACGCGGGAAACGCGGTGATCTCGCACAACAAGGGGCGGAAGGGGAAGACGCTCTGGACGGAGCGGGCGGGCGGGGAGAAGGTGGTTCTGTTCCGGTGCGCGGACGAACGGGAGGAGGCGCGGGCGATCTTAGACGTGGTCCGGGGGATGCGGCGTGGCCGGACGCTGCGGGACTTCGCGCTGCTCTACCGGACGAACGCGCAGTCGCGGGCGCTGGAGGACGAGTTCCGACGGGCGGGCATCCCCTACGTGATCGTGGGGGGGCTCCGGTTCTACGAGCGGAAGGAGATCAAGGACATCCTGGCCTACCTGCGGGTCGTGGCCAACCCGAGGGACGGGGTCAGCCTGCGCCGGGTCGCCAACGTGCCGAGGCGGGGGATCGGGGAGCAGTCGCTGGCGAAGGTCGAGGACTTCGCGTTCGGGGAGCGGATCACGCCGCTGGGGGCGATGGGGCGGGCGGAGGAGATCGAGGGACTGGGGGCGAAGGTGAAGGGGGCGATGAAGCGATTCCACGCGCTGATCCTGGGGCTGGCGGAGGAGAAGGAGCAGGCGCCTGTCCATCGCATGGCCGAGGCCGTGGTGACGCAGACCGGGTATCTGGAGGCGGTGCGGGAGGAGGAGGGGGCCGTGGAGGCGGAGACCCGGATCGAGAACGTGCGGGAGCTGCTGTCGGCGATGGAGGAGTTCTCGGAGCGGGCGGAGGACCCCTCCCTGGATGCCTTTCTGCGGGAGGTGTCGCTGATCTCGGACGTGGACCAGTGGGACAGCCGGGCGGATGCGGTGACGCTGATGACCCTCCACAGCGCCAAGGGGCTGGAGTTCCCGGCGGTGTTCATCGCGGGGCTGGAGGACGGGCTGTTCCCGATCTCCCGGATGGCCGAGGACCCGGAGGACCTGGAGGAGGAGCGGCGGCTGTTCTACGTGGGGATCACGCGGGCGAAGGAGCGGCTGTTCCTGTCCTACGCGATGGGCCGGCGGCGCTACGGGTCATCCGGCGAAAGTTATCCCTCCCGGTTCCTGGGGGAGGTCCCTGAGCACCTGATCGAGCGAAAGACGCCGGGGATGTGGGAGGAAAGCGAAAGGCGAAAGGCGAAAGGTGAAAGGGAGGTCGCGAGTCCAGGGTCAAAGAAAAAGTCACGGGTCCAGGGTCCAGGGTCCAGGGTCCATAAAAGCAGTCCAGGGTCCAGGGTCCAGGGTCCAAGGTCAAAGCCTATGACTCTGGACTCTGGACTTGGGACTCAGGACTCAGGGGCATTCGACTTCGAGGACGCCCTGCCGTTCAACGTGGGGAACTGGATCATTCACCCGACCTGGGGAAGGGGGCAGATCCGGGAGAAGGACGGGGTCGGGCCGGAGGCCAAGCTGACCATCCGGTTCGACACGGGGACGACGAAGAAGATCATCGTCAAATACGCCAGCCTGGAGCCGGGGTGAAGATAGAAGTCAGAAGTCAATGGAAAACTGTAGCCCGGCGATTCATCGCCGGGACAGGATGAGGCATAGATGTTTCGCGCATTGGACGAATTGCGAGCGCGGGTCTGCAGGCCGGGGCCGAGGCCCCAGGCCGACCCGCAGGAGATAGACAGGCTCAAGGAGACGTGCGTGGTCGTGCTCCCGGCGGGGGGGGAGGGGTCGCGGCTGCGGACGCTGCTGGGGTCGGACGCGATGAACAAGGCGGCCCTCAAGCTGGGCGATGAGAGCCTGATCCGGCGCACGGCCCGGATGTACCGGGACGCGGGGGTCGGGCGGTTCGTGGCCCTGATCTACCACGCCGGGGCGTCGGTGGTGGAGGACCTGGGGGACGGGAAGGCCCTGGGCGCGGAGGTGCGCTACAGCGAGGACCCGGGCCGGCCCGTGGGGCGCGGGGGGGCGATCCTGAACGCGATCCAGAACGGGCTGCTGCCGGAGGGCGCGACGCTGATCGTCCACAACCCGGACGACCAGATCGTGAGGTATCCGGGCAGCTTCGTGGACGACGCCCTGGCCGGGCACCTGCAGGGGGCGCGGGCCGGGGCCATCGCCACGGTGGTGGCCGTGGGGGAGACGCCCTACACCTACACGGGGCTGAGGGTGGAGGAGGGCCGGGTGCGGGAGATCGCCTCCTATCCTCCGGTCCCGATCCCGACGCACATCGGCGTGTCGGTCCTGGCGCCGGAGACGTTCCCCTACTTTCGCAGGATGTTCGACCTGTCTCAGAGGATGGACTTCGAGGGGGTCATGTTCCCGAAGCTGGTGGAGGAGGGCCGGCTCTACGCGGTCCTGATCCCGACCGAGTGCTGGATTGCGGTGAATGATCCCAAGGGCGCAAAGCGATTCATGGAGGCGATGTCCTGATGGCGGTCACCCTCGACGATGTCCGGAAGGTGGCGTATCTGGCCCGGCTGGGCCTCTCCGCCGAGGAGGAGGCGCGCCTTGTGGATGAGCTGAACCGGATTCTGGGCTACATGGCGAAGCTGAATGAACTCAACACCGAGGGGGTTCCCCCCACGTCTCACGTCCTCCCGATCAGCAATGTGTTCCGGGAGGATGTCGTGGCCCCCTCCCTCCCCCAGGATGAACTCTTAGCCAACGCGCCGAGCAGGCGGGGAGGCTACTTCAGGGTCCCCAAGGTCATCGAGTGACGCGAGGCGGCGGTGTCAGCACCCCCGCCTCTTCTGTTTTCGCGGAGGCAATTTCGTGAAGCGCGACTACAACGGTCCCAAGTTCATCGTCGTGGCAGGGGGTGTCATGAGCGGCGTCGGGAAGGGGCTGGCTGCCGCGTCCATCGGGAAGATCATCCAGCAGTGCGGTTTCCGGACGACGGCGATCAAGATCGACCCCTACCTCAACTACGACGCAGGGACGCTCAGGCCGACGGAGCACGGGGAGGTCTGGGTGACGGACGACGGGGGGGAGATCGACCAGGACCTGGGCAATTACGAGCGGTTTATGGGCATCGACCTCCCCCGGCAGAACAACCTGACGACGGGGCAGATCTACCACACGGTGATCGAGCGGGAGCGGCGGGGGGAGTACCTGGGGCAGACGGTGCAGCCGATCCCGCACATCACGGACGAGATCAAACGCCGGGTGACGGAGTCGGCCAAGGGGTTCGAGGTGGCCCTCGTGGAGATCGGGGGGACGGTGGGGGACTACGAGAACATGCCGTTCTTCTTCGCCATGAAGAGCTTAGAGCGGGAGGTGGGGGAGGAGAACATGGTCTACGTGCTCGTCACCTACCTGCCGGTGCCGGGGCACATCGAGGAGATGAAGACCAAGCCGACGCAGCAGGCGATCAAGCAGCTCAGCGAGACGGGCATCTTCCCGGACTTCATCCTCTGCCGGGCGAAGGGGGCCTTAGACCAGGTGCGCAAGAAGAAGATCGAGACGGCGGCCAACATCTCGACGGACTACGTGATCTCGGCGCCGGACGTGGACACCATCTACCGCGTCCCCCTGAATCTGGAGCAGGACCGGCTGGGGGAGAAGATCCTGGACCGGCTGGGGCTGCCCGCGCGGCGGGCGCCGGACTGGGGCGTCTGGGAGCGGCTGGTGGGCCGGATCACCTCCCCGTCCCGGAGGGTGCGGGTGGCGATGGTCGGCAAGTACGTGGAGATCGGGGACTACCGGCTGACGGACTCCTACATCTCCGTCAATCAGTCCCTGGAGCACGCCGGGGCGGCGTTCGACACGGGGGTGGACATCTCCTGGATCGACTCCCGCCGCTTAGAGCACGCGGACGCCGAGGCGGTCCTGAGAGACTGCGACGGGATCATCGTGCCGGGGGCGTTCGGGGACGGCGGGGCCGAGGGGGTGATCGAGGCGATTCGCTACGCGCGGGAGCGGAACGTCCCCTACCTGGGTCTCTGCTTCGGCCTGCAAATGGCCGTGGTGGAGTACGCCCGGAACCTGGCCGACCTGGAGGAGGCCAACTCCACGGAGGTGGACCCGGGGACGCCCTTCCCGGTGATCGACTTCCAGCCCGCGCAGCGGGAGGTGATCCAGAAGCACCAGTACGGCGGGACGATGCGCCTGGGGGCCTACGCCGCCATCCTCAAGCGGGGGAGCCGGACGCTGAAGCTCTACGAGAAGACGGGCCGGCTGGAGGAGGACACGGCCCGGATCGAACAGCTCCTGAAGGACGAGAAACAGGCGTTTCGCGCCGGGGTCATCCTGAGGTCGGAGCGGGCTGCCCTGGAGCGGCACCGCCACCGCTACGAGGTGTCGCCCAAGTTCGTGGACCTGCTGGAGGAGCACGGGCTCGTGTTCTCCGGGTTCCACCGCCGGCAGGACGGGGTGAAGCTGATGGAGTTCATCGAGCTGCCCGACCACCCCTTCTTCCTGGCGACCCAGGCCCACCCGGAGTTCAAGTCCAACCTGGAGCGGCCCTCGCCGCTGTTCCACGGGTTTATCGAGGCGGTGGTGAAAGAGGGGAGATGAAGGATGAAGGATCAGACCTACCCCCCCAGCCCCCTTCCCCAGGGGGGAAGGGGGAGCGGGTTGTTCTTTGGAGCAGGTCTTTTTCTCCCCTCTCCCTCTGGGAGAGGGGACGGGGGAGAGGTCTCTTCTGCCTTCTGCCTTCTGCCTTCTGCCTTCTGCTCCTTTCCTGCGCCCGGGTCGAGGAGCAGCCCGTCGGCCAGGCGGCGCAGGAGGTCAGGGGGCCGGACCAGGAGGCGTGGGGGTGGGAGAGCAAGGTGACGAAGGGGGGCGTCCGTCGCGCGGTCATCCGGGCAGGGCGCTTTCGTCACTACGGCCTGTCGCGGGTGGACAGCCTGGACCGGGGGGTGGAGGTGGTGTTTTTTGACGCCTCCGGCAGACGAACCTCCGTCCTCCGGTCGCCGATGGGGGCGGTGGAGCAGCAGGACCGGCGCATGCTGGCGCTGGGCGGCGTCGTGGTGACGGCGGAGGACAGCACGACGCTGGAGGCCGATGCCCTGCGGTGGGACAACGAGCGGGAGCGGATCTACGGGGATGGCGCGGTCACGATCCGCCGGGCCGACGGTGTGGAGACGGGGGTCGGGTTTGAGTCGACCCCCGACCTCAAGCGGTGGTCGATGCGGAATGTGACGACGAAGAAGACGCGATGAGGGGTTTTTACAGGGATAGGCAGGATTCTCCCGCCTCCCCCTTCGCTCTGACCTTTCTCATCCTGCTCATCCTGTTCATCCCTGTTAAAACGGTTTTCTCCGCCGATGCCTACGAGATCCGGGCGGAGCGGATGGAGACGGCGCAGGAGGGGGCGGTCATCCGGCGGACCTACACGGGCCGCGTGGAGGCGCTGATAGACAGCGTCTCCGTCCGGTCGGCCCAGGCCGTCTACTTTTCCACCACCGATGAGGTCGTCTTTTCGGGCGGGGTCGAGGCGACGGACGGCGCGCGGCGGGTTGTGGGAGATACGCTGAACTATGCGCTGAAGGAGCGGCGGGCGGTCGTCTCCGGGGGGGTCCTGGTGACGGAGGGGGGGAGGGAGCTTCGGGCGGCGCGCGCGATCTGGCTGCGTAGCGAAGGCCGCGTCGAGGCCGTCGGGGGCGTGGAGGCGCGCTACCCGGAACGGGGTACCCGTCTCTGGGCGGAGGCGCTGGAGATCGCCCCCGGCGGGGACTCGGGCGTGGCGCGGGGGCGGCCCCGGATGGTCCGGGCGGAGGAGGACACGTTCGCGATGACGGCGGACACCATCCGGTTTGCGCGGGGCGGAGGGCGCGCGGAGGGGGAGGGGGACGTGGGGATGGAGGTCGGGGGCTTCATCGCCCGGTGCGGCCGGGCGGTCTGCGATTCGGGCGCGGTGGCGATGGAAGGGACGCCCGTCCTGCGCCGGCTCCGGGGGGGCGGCGCGGACAGTTCCGAGGTGCAGGGGGAGCGGGTGGGCCTCAGCGTGGCGGACGGGCGCTGCCGTGTGGTGGCGGTGGGGGACGCGAGGGTCCTTCAGTGGCGCTTCGACGCTGCGGGCGAGCCCTCGGGATGGAGCAGGCTGGAGGGGGACACGCTGTCCGTGGAGGTCGAGGGGGGGGCATTGCGCCGGGCCACGTCGGAGGGGCGCGCGAAGAGCGTGTACAGGGCCGCCGACAGCTCCGAGGTCGAGCTGGCGGCCGGGAGGATCACGGTCCTGTTCGAGGGGGGCCGCGCCGGGCGGGTGAACGGGGAGGGGCAGGGGAGGGCGTCTCACCGTTCGGCGGACGGGTCGGAGCGCAGCCTTCTGACGGGGGACGCCGTCGAGGTCGAGATGGCGGGGGACCGGGTCGAGGGCGTGCTGGTCCGGGGGCACGCGGCCTGCGAGTACCTGCCGGACGACCGCGTGGCCCGAAAACGGGGGGGAAAAAGCCGCCTGAGCGGCGACCGCATCCGGCTGGCCTTAGAGGGGGGGGAGGTGAA
>Ga0156186_1334_pt1 | contig 14513 bp, 7 predicted proteins | sample RifCSPlowO2_12_FD_107839 | JGI IMG/M metagenome (GOLD analysis project Ga0156186, IMG submission 107839) | Candidatus Handelsmanbacteria bacterium RIFCSPLOWO2_12_FULL_64_10
CTGGTGGTGGCACTACCGGGTTCCGGGGCGTGGCCAGTTGAACTGGGGGACGATCATCGGCGCGCTGGGGGAGGCGGGCTATGACTACGTCCTCTGCGTGGAGAATGAGGACCGTGGCGCTCCGGGGCCGGAGGGGTTCGCCATCGCCTGCCGGCACCTGCGGCCTCTGGTCGTACGTCGGCGTCCTTAGAAAACCCAACCAAACCACCAAGACACCAAGACACAAAGGAATAAAGGGCCGATCTTTCTGGGTGTCTTTGTGTCTTGGTGGTTCATTTTTTTAGATGTTCTCAGGAAGGAGGGCCATCGCACGCCATGCGCCCCATCCACAACCATCCGGTGGTCCCCGAAGCGGGGGAGCGCTATCAGCGATGCAGGGTCAAGCCGGTCACCCGAGCGGAGATGAGGTGCGACTTCCGCACCGCGATCTTCCTGTACTCCCCGAAGGACGAGGTCGATCTCAAGGCGTTGCTGGAGTACGGGTTCGCCTCCAGCGCCTATTTCTACACCAAGCTCTGGATCAGGGGGGGCGATGGGGAGGAGGTCCGCGGGGGGCGGGAGGGCCTGGAGAGAATGGCCGAGGCCAGGATATACCTCTTTCACGTGGGGATGAGCGGGACCGATGAGGAGGTGGAGGGGCACGAAGACTTCCTCATCTCGAAGTTCGGGGAGAGGTATCTGGGGGCGAAGGCGGACTCGGAGCTGGACGGGGGGTACACGAGGGGCTGGTGCTGGGGGGATGGACCCTTTGCGAAGCGGGTCGCCATGCCGGAGGAGCCGTCGCCGGACCGGTCCAGGGCGCAGGCGCACCGGGAGTACGATCGCGTGCTGGACTGCTTCTACGATAAAAAGCGGAACCTGTCGATCTGCTCACTGGGCTATGGCTGCCACTACGCGGCGGAGCACGGGGCGCGCATGCTGGGGGTGGAGACGGTGGAGAAGCTCCCCTCGGACACGGTGCTCTGGTGTTTCTGCCGGGGGGCCTCCAAGCAGTATGACCTGCTGACGTCCGTGAGCATCTCCTCCGCCGTCAGCCGGCCGTGGGGGGCGAAGGGCTACTATCCGGACGGGCGAAAGATCGTCCACCTGGGGGGGAGGGAGCCGACCGTCAGCGGGGCGGACTACGGGTTCAGCGAGGGGCTGAGCAAGCGGGAGTGGTACGTGGCGTATATGTACGGGTGCTCGCTCGTGTTCTTTCAAGGGGGGTACTTCTTTTCTTCGATCCCCTCCGGGGACGGGCCTCCGCTGGCCGCGCCCTACGAGGCGCCGCTGAAGGCGTTCCGGGAGGCGCAGAGGCCGAACTGGGCGCTGCTGGAGGGGGTCCTGACGCCGCTGGGGAGGCTGCACGCGGAGGCGCAGGAGTTCGCGTTCGATCACCCGGTGAGAGGAACACCTTACATGCCTGTGGCGCTGATGCTGGACGAGGACCATGGCTGGAACCAGCCCCGACACCTGTACCGGAAGGACCAGGACCACGCCTGGGGGAATATCCCCTATTCCCGGCTGGACTACCAGATCGACAACTTCTTCCGGTGGGTCTACCCCGGCTACGAGGCCTGCAGCTATTACCGGGATGAGCGGGGGTACATCACCAACACGCCGTTCGGGGACATGTACGAGGTCATCCTGTCCAACGCCTCGCCGAAGTGTCTGGAGAAGTACCGGGTCGTGGTCCTTCTGGGAGACCTGAAGGTGGAGGGACGGGAGGGTCTGGCGGAGCGGTTGAGGGACTTTCTGGAAGAGGGCGGGATCGTGGTGGCCGGGACGGACCAGTGGCCGGGCATTCCGGCCTGGCTGTCGGGCGTCGAGGTGAGCGAAGGCTCGAAGGCTTATGCGGGGGAGGTGGTCTGCGCGGACGGCAGGAGGTTCCGGGAGGGGGCGTTTGAGCGCCGGCAGGCCCGGACGGCGGGGGGGGGGGTCCTTCTGCGCATCCATCAGGGCGACCCGCTGGTGATCCGGCAGGGGGTGGGGAAGGGGTGGCTCTACACGATCACGGTGAAGGGGTGGGGAGAGGCGGAGCGGCGTCACGACTTTCTGAAGGGGGTGCGACACGTGCTGGGGGGGCTTCTCGGCGAGCTGAATTTAGTGGAGGTCGAGGGACGGGACCTGTTCTACCTGGTCAACGTCACGGACCGGGACGACGAGGTGATGGTGACGCTGTGCAACAACTCGCCCGACGCGCCGTGGGAGGGGAAGGTCAGGGTCAAGGGGGAGGAGGTCGAGGCGTTCGAGGCGTGGCTGGGGCACTCGGAGGCGTGCGTGCGGGACGGCCTCCTGTGGTGCGCGGTCCCGGCCAACGACGTGCGCGTTTTCAGGCTGAAGGCGGGCCGGGGTTTCCTGCCGCTGATGTTCCGGGAGATCGACTGGAAGGGGCTGGGCGTGGGGGTCCCGGAGGTGGACCTGAGGAATCACCCCGCGCGGAGGATGAGCCATTTTTGAGGCGAAAGAGTGAGCCTATGCGGTTTGAAAAGGTCGATGAGGGGTTCGTCAACAGGCGGCCCGACAGCGGCCCGACGGCGGTTGCGGCCACGCAGCGCGACACGTCGGGCGGTCACACGGAGTGGCAGGACTTCGCGTTCGGGGAGCCTTCCGTCACGCCCCTGCCTGACGGTTCGCTCCTGGTGGTCTTCTGGTGCATTCAGCCGGCGGGGCGCGGGATAGGATACGTGAGGCTGAGGATGCGTTGATACGGAGAGGAGTAGCTGTGGACCGGGAAGATGAGTCGCTCTACTTTCTGGACATGACGGCGTGCGAGCCGGGGGACGCCTTCTCGACGGAGTTCGAGAAGGGGAAGTGGACGGCGGTGGAATATGCGATGGCGCAGGGGCCGGGCAAGATGGTCTTCTGCGGGCCGGACACGCAGGCCTCGCCCATCCGGCTGAAGCTGGGTGTCAAAGGGTGGCATCACGTGTTCGTGGGGACCTACCGCAACCCGCACTACCCGGACTCCTGTCTCCTGCTCAGGCTGAGCGGGGACGCGGGCTACACGCGGGCGGTGACGGAGGACTTCAGACCGGGGAAGGACCTGGTCGCGCCGGAGATGCTGCCGAAGCAGACGGACCTGTGCGAGGCCTACTGGAGGTCGGCGGACCTGACGGGGCAGGACGTGATCTTTCACCGGCCTGCGGCGGGGCAGATGGCGGAGACGATCACGAACATCGCCTACCTCCGGCTGACGCCGCTGTCGGCTGCGGAGCAGGCGCGGGCGGAGCGGGACCGCACGGACACGAGGCGGCTGATCGCCAACTACGACTCCGGGCAGCACGACATGTGGTCCTACGGCACGGATCAGGAGATGGCCGACGAGTTCCAGGCGCTGGCGCAGAGCGACTTCAAGATGGTCCTGTGGGGGTGCGCAGGGTCGTTCGCCACGTTCTATCCGTCCCGCGTGGGGTCGGAGATGAGGTGGTCGTTCGGGCTGCCGGGCTACATGCGGCTGGGGTGGCAGGCGGTGGACCGGTACCGGAGGCACGGGTTCGACCCGCTGCGGGCGGCGGTGCGGCGCGCGCACGAGGTGGGGGTCGAGGTCTACGCGCAGGTGCGGATGATCGGGGAGCAACTCCCGCCGAACCACCGGGGCTACGTGGGGCCGGGGGACTTTCAGATGCAGCACCCGGAGTTCCGGTGTCTGACGCGGGAGGGGCACCGCACGCGCCACCTGAGCCAGGCGTTCCCGGAGGTGCGGGCAAAATACGTGGACCTGTTCCGGGAGTGGGTCGAGGACTATGGGGCGGACGGGGTCTGCATCATCTTCTGCCGGTCGTGGCCCTACGTGCTGTATGAGGGGCCGGTGGTCCGGTCGTTTCAGGAGAGGCACGGGGTGGATATGCGGGGTCTGGACAGGTTTGACGAGCGGGTCCTGAGCCACCGGGCCGGGTATGTGACGGCGCTGTTGCAGGAGACGCGACACATGTTGGATGAGGTGGGGGCAAAGGTGGGGAGGCGCCTGGGGACCTGTTATGTGGTCCCGGCGGACCGGAAGGCCGCGGACGCGCCTGACATGGGGCCGTTCACGGGGCCGAAGTCGCACGGGATGGACGTGGAGACGTGGGTGAGGGAGGGGCTGGTGGACCATCTCGTGGTACACGTGGAGGGGGTGGGCAGGCCGGACGCCAGCGACCGGGTCGGGATTTTCCGGTCTTACGCGGAGCTGTGTCGCGGGACGGGGGTTCAGGTGTATGCGGACCTGTATCCGCGCCGGCAGTCGGGGGACTCCATGCGGGTGCGGGCGATGGCCTGCTACGAGGCCGGGGTGGACGGGCTCTGCTTCTGGGACAGCCACCGGCGGGCGCAGCGGTTGAGCGGCTGGGCGATGCACCGGGTCCTGGGGCACAGGGAGGATCTGGGCGCGCCGGAGATGGAGCGGTTCGCGAAAGGCCTGTTCCGGGTGGTTCCGATGACCTCGCTGGATGGATTTATGATTCAGGAGGAGAACTGCCTGCCCAGCGACGGGTGAGGGGAAGGTCGAAGGTCGAAGGATGAGGGCAGTAGCACGGCGATTCATCGCCGTGAATGAGGGATGTGTTTTTTGTAGCACAGGGCCGGGGACGCGACCTCATGGGAGCGTTTGGCGGGGAGGTATTCATCGCCGTGTGCGCGGTGAAGGACGAAGGATAAACCATGAACCGACAGGGTGTCTGGGTGACGCGGGGGTTTGAGGATTTCCGGCGGGGCACGTTCGGAAACGGGGGGCAGAATCTCTACGTCTCCCGCGCCGGGGTCCTCCAGAGGATCCACCAGTACGATTTTAACCGGGACGGATATCTGGACCTGGTCTTCTGCAACAGCCAGAACCACTGGGAGATGCCGCCCGCCTACGTGTACCGGGACCCGCTGGGAGGGACGAAGCCCCAGGAGCTGGCGGCAGATGGGGCCTGGTCGGGCGCGGTGATCGACCTCAACGGGGACGGGTACGATGACCTGGTGGTGGGGAACTGGTACAACGGCATAGGGCTTCACATGAATGCCATCCTCTACTACGGGTCGCCAGACGGCTGGAGCGAGCGCCGGCATCAATTTCTGCCCGCGCCGGTCTGCAAGTCCGTGGCCGCCGGGGACTTCAACGGAGATGGGCGACCCGACCTGGCGTTCCTGTGCAGCGGGCAGGCGCGGGTCTTCTATCAATCCGAGCTGGGGTTTGAGCCGAAGCGATACCGGGACCTGGAGATTCGGGGAGAGCAACTGGCGGCGGAGGACATCGACGGGGACGGATACGCCGAACTCATCGTCCGATCCGAGGAGGGGGAGGTGTGGGTCTACTGGGGATCGGCAGAGGGCATCGACCCTGAGCGGTTCACAACCGCCCCCGTGGAGCGGGAGATGGTGAAGGTGGAGGAGGTACTCGAGGAGGACACGGCCACCGCAGAATACGTTCACGATGCGACCCCGCTCGTCCGGGCCATCCGTCTGGCCGGGAGGCCGCACGTACTCGTCGCCCGTCACGACCGGGCCTTTCTCTTCCCCGTGGGACCTGATCGGACGTTCGGGCCGGCCCTCGTCTTCGGGTGCGCGAGGGCGATGGCGGTGGCCGCAGGGGATGTGGATGGGGATGGGGTGGAGGACCTGGTGTTCGCGTGCCGGGAACAGTGGCCGGGGTTGCAGGGCAGGGAACGCGACCTCATGGGAGCGTTAGGTGGGGTGGCTCAACGGGAGCAACAGGTGGGGCGGAAGGAGGGGGACTGTTCGTGGGTCTACTGGGGCGGCGAAGCGGGGTTCGAGGAGTCCAGAAGGACGCCTCTCCGCTGCCTCCGGGCGTGCGACGTGGCGGTGGGGGACATAGACGGGGACGGCTGCGCGGAGGTCGTCCTGTGCCAGAACCATACGGCGCTGTCCTTCACGTCCGAATCCCTGATCTACAGGGGGGCGAGGGACAGGGTCTTCGGAGAGCCCGTCCGGCTGACCTCCCACGACGCCCGCCGGGTCTTCCTGGCGCGACCTGCGGCGAATCCGCTGCCGCACGTGGTCTTCGTGAACATGTACGCGCGCAACAAGGTGGGCGACATCCCGGTCTCCATCTACTTCGGCGGGCCGGACGGGTTTTCGCCGGAGCGGCGGCAGGACCTGGCCGGCTGGTGCGCCATCGGGGCGATCTGCTGCGATTTCAACGACGATGGGTGGGCGGACCTGGCGCTGGTCAACTCCGCCCACAACTCCCCCTCGCGCGATCCGGGGTCCTACGTCTACCTGAACGGACCCGGCGGATTTTCCCCGGCGCCTGCCCAGAAACTCCCGACCCATCTGGCGCACGGGGGGGGCTGCGCGGACCTCAACCGGGACGGCTATCTGGACCTGGTCTTCGGCGGGTATGAAAGCCCGGATATCCTGGTCTTTTACGGGACTGCCGAAGGGTTTGACAGAAATCCGGAACGGGTCCGCATGGAGCATCAGGGGGTCGTCTACGACCATCCCCTCTGGGTCTATCTGGCGGACCTGAACCACGACGGATGGCTGGATCTGGTCGTGCCGCAGAGCCGGGCGGACAGGAGCCTGATCCTGTGGGGAGGCCCGGAGGGGTTCAGCAGCGAGCGTTGCCAGATGCTCTCCGTCTGGAAGGGGGTCTGCGCGCGGGCGGCGGACCTGGACGGGGACGGCTACCTGGACCTGATGGTGGGGGGCAATGTGCCTTCGCCGGACGCTCCGCACGACTCGTTTGTCTATATCTACTGGAACGGGCCGGACGGACTGCGTGAGGACCGGCGCACCCTCCTGCCCGCCAAATGCGTCCTGTCCATCGGCGTGGCGGACTTCAACAACGACGGCCTTCTGGACCTCTTTGTGCCTTCTTACGCCGATGGAAAAGAGCGCGACATCGAGTCCTACATCTACTGGAATCGCAGGGGGCGGGGGTTCTCAGCCGCCGACCGGACCCGTCTGTTCACGCACTCCGCGTCGGGGTGCGTGGCCGCGGATTTCAACGGGGACGGCTGGGTCGACCTGGCGATCGCCAACCACAAGATCGAGGGGGACCACGGGGGGTGGTCCGGTGTCTGGTGGAACGGGCCGGAGGGGTTCTCAGAATGCCGGGTGACCAGGCTGCCCACGTCCGGGCCGCACGGGATGGTCTGCGTGGACCCGGGCCATGTGGCGGATCGGGGGCCGGAGGAGTTCTACGTGTCTCCTCCCTTCAAACTGCCCGATGAGGCCTCCGTCACGCGCGTCTCGTGGGAGGCTGAAGTACCGGCAAAGACGTGGGTGCGGCGCAGGTGCGGTTCGGGGAGACGGAAGGGGCGCTGGCGGAGGCGGCGTGGACGGGGCCGGGGGGAGGGTGGTTTGAAAAGGGTCAAGGGGTGGATGCAGGGGCATTCCGGGGGAGATGGGTTCAGTACCGGCTGGCGCTGGGGGCAGCCAACGGCTGCGGCACGCCGCGCGTGTCCGAGGTGGCCGTGCATTATTCCTCTGTTTAGCCTTCCAGGAAAAAAGACTTGACCCTCCAAAAAAGACTTGACACGAATGTTGGATTTGTTTATAGTAAGCTGTAACTTTGTCAGACAGATTGACAGACTTTACCATTTGACAGGTTTTGTCATTTGACAGATTGTGCCACTTGACAGACTCTACCCCACAGGCATGTGTGTCTCGAGGAGTCTGAGCGGTGCCATTAGCCCCCATTAAGCGGCAGCGGCTCTACCGGCAGGTGGCCGAGGAGATCAAGCGCTACATCCTTGAGCACGGGTTGAAGACGGGGGACGCCCTGCCGACGGAGGTGGAGTTCGCGCAGCAACTGGGGGTGAGCCGGCCCACGGTGCGGGAGGCGTTGAAGGGGCTGCAGATGGTGGGGGTGCTGACGTCGCGCAAGGGGAGCGGGCACGCGGTGGGGGCGCTGAACCTGCTGGAGCTGGCGCGGCAGTTTTCGTTTCACGCGAAGACGGAGGGGATGGACTTCCGGGAGCTGGCGGAGACGCGGCTGTTTCTGGAGGTGAACATCCTCCCGCTGGTGGCCCAGCGGGCGACGGAGGAGGACTTCGGGCGGCTGCAGCAGGCCGTGGACCTCCTCAAGCGGGGGTCCGAAGAGGGCGACCGGATGACCTACGTGGCGGGGGACATCACCTTTCACCAGGCGCTGTTCGAGGCGTCCCAGAACCGGCTTTTGACGAGTTTTGCGGGGGGGATCAAGGAGTTCTTCGGCGACGTCCGACGCGCCCTGTTCGCCTCGGAGGAGACGTCGAAAGAGCGGGCGAACCGGGACCATCAGGCGATCTGCGACGCGCTCCGGCGGAAGGACGTGCGCCGGGCGCAGGAGTTGATGTACGCCCACCTGTCGGTCTACCTGTCCGACAGGGCGAAAGAGGGAGGGGTGCGGATGTTCATCGGGCCGATGGAAGATATCCGTTCAAACGTTCAAACGTTCAAACGTTCAAACGTTCAAAATAGAAGAAGAAAGGAGGGTGCTGCGCTAGCTTTTAAAGGGAGATGAGGGCATCTCCTGATATGGGCCGGGGGGGGGAGAGGGCTGTTACGAATGACGAATGACGAATGACGAATGACGAATGACGAATCACGAGCCATTGGATTCATTCTCAAAGGAGCATCTGACATTATGAGTCCTGAGAGATACCGTTTCGGGAAGTGCGTCGTCGCGCTCGCCGTCTTGCTCCTGCTGGGGGCCGGGGCTGCGGATGTCCTGGCGCAGACGACCACGGGCAAGGTCACGGGGCGCGTGACCGACGCCAAGACGAAGGAGGCGCTGCCGGGGGCGAGCGTCTCTGTGACCGGGACGAAGCTGGGCGCGGTCACGGACGCGAGGGGGGAGTACGTCATCCTGGGGGTCCCGCCCGGAAGCTACACGCTGAAGGTCACCATCGTGGGCTACTCGGCGCAGGAGGTCCCCGCGCAGGTCTCGGTGGACCGGACGACGACGGCCAACGCCTCGATGGCCGTGGAGGCCATCCAGATGGGGGCCGTGGAGGTCGTTGGGCAGCGGCCCTTAGTGGAGACGGAGGTCTCCTTCACGCAGCAGATCATGTCCCGCGAGATGGTGAAGGCCATCCCGACGGGGTCCGCGCGCATCCAGCACGCGGTCATGTCGCAGGTGGGGGTGGACCGGGACGGCTGGGGCGTGACGATCCGGGGGAACAACGACAAGGACGTGGCCTTCGTGCAGGATGGGATGCGCTTCGCCCAGCGGTTTGACGGGAGGCCGTTCAGCTCCTACCCGACCTCGTCGGTGCAGGAGATCCAGGTGCTGACGGGGGGGTTCGCGCCGGAGTACGGGCAGGCGCGCGCGGGCGTGGTGAACATCGTGAGCAAGGAGCCGGCCGCGTGGTTAGTGAGCGGGGAGGCGCGCTATATCACGGCGGGCAATAAGTGGTACGGTGAGGAGAACCCGTACAGTGACAACTACTGGACCGTGAAGCGGTGGCTGAGCGTTGACCCGGCCGGGGACGCGAACCAGGACGGCCGGGCGGACTTCGAGGGGTGGAAGGCGTGGCTGGCCCGGACCTCGGCGGCCAAGCAGAACGTCTATCTGGGGCAGACGGTGACCACGGCGGAGCAGGCGCGGGCGATCTGGCTCTACCAGCACCGCCGGGTGAAGGAGGACGGGACGGTCCTGCTGGGGGACGGGACCACGCTGTCGCAGAAGGACCCGCAGGGGCGGATGAACATCATTGGGGAGGAGGGGGACTACGGCTACTCCTACGACGCGACCGTGGGCGGGCCGCTGATCAGGGACAGGGTGGGCGCGACCTACTCCCTGCGGCGGGAGCGCACGCCGATCTACAACGCGGCGCAGCCGAGCTTTTTGCAGACCGTGCACCAGGGGAAGCTGATGTTCACGCCCACGACGAGCACGAAGCTGACGCTGATGGGCCTGCGGGCGCTCAGCGACGGCACGGGGTTCGGGCGCACGGCTGAGAACGGGAGCACCATCGGGAATGCCAACGGCGTGGCGGGCGGCGTGGCCGACCCCCCCAGCACGACCTGGCGGACCAAGATGAGCACGAACACCTCCCGGCTCGACCAGTGGCAGGTGGGGGCGGCGTGGCGGCACGTCCTCAACCCGAAGACGTTCTACGAGGCGTCGTTCACCCGGCAGCGGTTCCAGATCAAGGCGAGATTCGCCCCCACTATGGACCATCGCCAGGTCGTGGCGGTCTACCCGGATGGGAAGATCGAACTCTCCCCGGAACTGGCCAATGGGACGCCCGTCTCCCGGATCGTGCGGGAGCGAGGGTCGCAGGGCGCGAATCAGAGCCCGGTCTACCTGGACACCGACGCGCGAAAGGCGTGGGCGGCAGCGGCCAAGGCTAAGGGCGCGGTGGTGATCGGGAACGACCCGAACGGATGGGTCTATCCCGAGACCAACCCGGACCTGCTGACCGGCGTGGGGGACCTTGGGCAGGGGTCGCGCAACCAGGACTCCTCCCACTCCAATCAGTCGGACTTCAGCCTCGCCCTGACGACGCAGCTCCGGCGCAACCACCAGGTGAAGCTGGGCATCACGATGCAGCGGACCGACATGTTCCAGGCGTCGGGCACGATCTTCGGGCACGAGATGATGACCGTGGGCAACCGGACGCAGTGGAGCGGGTCGTTCTACGCCCAGGACAAGATGGAGTATCGAAACCTGATCGTGAACGCCGGGGCGCGGTTAGAGTGGGACCGCCCCGACAAGCACTACAACTTCCACGCCTGGCTTCCGAGCGACCCGAACGCGGCCTGGTTCTGGCAGAACCCGGTTCGGGGGGGCTATGCCCCCGAGCTCTACACCTACGACCAGTCGGCCAAGACGGTGCGGCCGCCCATGAAGTGGTACTTCGCGCCCCGTCTGGGCATGTCCTACCCGATCACGGAGACCACGAAGCTCTACTTCAACTACGGCTACTTCTACCGCGCGCCGAGCATGCGGGAGATGTACGAACTCTATGTCTCGGACCTGACGAAGCCCACGTACAACGGCAACCCCTACACGTCGGCCCTCCGGACGATCCAGTACGAGATGGGCTACGAGCAGGGGTTCTTCGCGGGCAAGCCCCACGCCTTCAAGCTGAGCGGGAACGTCTACTTCAAGGACAGCAACCGGGACGCGTTCACGCTCTGGTACGGCTTCGGGCAGGTGGTGGGTCCCGGGCCTTACTGGCAGCCCTACCAGTCGCACCTGATGCGGGACATCCGGGGGGTGGAGGTGACGGTCCAGAAGACGCGGGGCCGGTACTGGTCGGGCTACGCGGGCTACGACTTCAACCTCCAGCGGCCGGACAATGTGGCCTGGCAGACGCTGAGCTTCGACAAGAACGAGCCGACGTTTAACAAGGTATGGACGGCCAACCAGGCGCAGAAGCAGGCGGAGACGGAGGCCCGCCCCATCCTCCGGGCGAACCTGACCGTCTACTCCCCGGCGGAGTGGAGCAAGGACCATGTCAAGGGCGGGTGGGAGCTGGACCTCTATTACTACCGGAAGCGGGGGCAGGGGTTCAACTACAACCCGGCCAACGACCCGCTGCTGCGGGGCAAGCTGAACAAGCGGTGGATCGCGGAGCGCTACGCGAACCTGCGGATCACGAAGGAGTTCAGGGTCCAGAAGGCGCGGCCGCAGTTCTACTTAGAGGTCAACAACCTGTTCGACTGGCCCTACCCGTCCCGGACGGGGAACGTCTTCGGCTTCCCGAGCGGCATGAACTACCCGCTGGGCGCGGTCCAGACGACAACTCAACTCTACGACGCCTACATGGCGGAGATCGACCGGCAGGGCAAGACGCCGGGCGAGTACATCGGGGAGCCGGGCAGCGCGGAGTTCAACAAGTTCATGCCCATTTACTGGTGGACGAACTACCAGAACAAGCGCCGATTCTACTTCGGCGTGCGGTTTGATCTGTAGACCTCACCCAGAGAGGGGAGACCTCACCTACCCCCCGTCCCCCTCCCTCTCCGTATACGGAGAGGTAGGGGGTGACAAGGGCCTCTCCCCTTAGTCGGGGGAGGGTGAGGTCCTCATAGCGGAGGAAGTTTCATGCGCAAGTTCATAGGAATTGCATTGATCGCCGCGCTCATTGCGCTCCCTGCGGTGGCCGGGGCGCAGATCGGCGCGCCGAGGTCCAGCAAGGCCGTTGGGTCGTCCTGGATAGGGACGAACCTGAACGTCAACGGCGGCGCCTCGGCCAGCATGTTTTACAGGGATCAAATGCCGGCCCCTGACGTCCTGCGGCTGGGCCAGGGCTCCACGTACGCGAGCTACTACATGCAGATCAGTGGCGGCCTCGGCCTGGTCTTAGGGGCAGCGGAGTACCGCTACCCGGACGCCTGGCCGCTCGAAACGTCTTTTGCGGGGAAGACCGGGCCGTTCATCACCGGCTACAAGGGCCTGCCCAGCGAGAACGGGCCGGGGTTCATCCTTCCGTCCAACTCCACGAAGTTTGCAGCGCCCGTCAAGTTCTGGAAGCAGGCGGCCAACACCATCAGCGTGGAGGGGAAGGACAACACGACCCGGATCAAGGGGACGTACACCCCCAAGGGGCCGGACATGGAGTTCTTCGCCGTCGACGGGGAGAAGGTGGACGCGAACATCTGGTCGGACCAGGCGATCACGACGAAGACGGTCTATCCGGGCGCCGGCATGGAGGTGACGGCCTGGCTCTACGGGTCGGGGACGCATCCTTACAACAGCCACAGCATCGTCACCTACGATTTTTATCACTCTGGCCGGGTGATGCTGGCGCCGGGGCAGACGGGCTATTACACCCCGGGGGAGGCGGGCAAGGACCACTGGGCGAGCGTCATCCCGGCGGAGATCGCGGCGGCAAAACCGACGCTGAAGGGGTTTATCTTCTCGAACGCCTCGCCCCCTGCGGGCATCGCCATCGCGGGCATCGCGGTCGACACCTACGCCTCCAGACCCGACGTCTTCAACGAGCCCTCTCTCGGCGGCAATGAGGTGATGGGGAAGCGGCTCTACATCTACGACGACATCAACAAGATGTTCTACCAGACGGACGGGGAGGACCCGGCCTCCATCCGGAAGGATGTCTCGTCCAACCGGGGCGACCCCGTGTTCGCCCTCGGGCCGACCTACTCGGCCTGGAACGCCAACGTCCTCAAGGACGAGATGCCGGGTGAATTCTTAGTCGTGGGCACGGCGGCGGTCGTGTACCTGCACGTGGACGAGACGCCGGTGGACCTGTCGGCCTCGCCCACCGTGGACAGCCCCACGCTGGCCAACGCCAAGAACTTAGGCGTGAATGCGCTGACGGACCCGGCGCTGATCGGCACGGAGCAGGAGCAGCCGTTCCAGGCGCGCATCGGCGAGGATACGCCGACCTACCCCGCCTCGGACCCGACGGTGGTCTACAACTTCCTGACCGGGCAGGGGCTGGGGGCGCGGTCGGCGCGCATCGGGAAGCCCCTCAACTGGCTGGACCGGCCCGCGAACGCCGGGGCGTTCGACTTCAAGACCGGGAAATGGAAGGCCGGGCTGGACCACGCCACGCTGGATTACAAAAAGCCAAACAGCGGGCAACTGGACAAGTCGCTGGGTTATGCGATCTCGTTCGGGCCGTGGGACGTGCCCTACGGCAAGCACGTCCACGTCGCCTACGCGTTCGTGGCGGGGGCCCCGGACCGGGCGCTCAACCAGATCATGGGACAGTTCTACGTGAAGAAGAAGTGGCTGACGCGGTCTGAGCTGGACCAGTTGAACGACCTCCTGATGGACTGGGACTACCTCCAGACCTACGCCTACTGGAAGGACACGCTCACGAAGAACGCGGGCAAGCCGTTCACGGAGAGCGACAAGAACGCCTTCATGAACAGCGCGATCGACTCGCTCTACAAGCAGGTCGGGATCGTGAAGAAGGTCTGGGCGGACGGGCTGGCGGCGGGCCGTTTCGGGCCGAGTTACCCGGCGTTCGTGGGCTGGCCCACGTCGGTCGCCTACAAGAGCGGGCCGGGGAGCGCGACGCTCACCTGGAATGCGGCGCCGGGCGCGGCCAAGTACAACGTCTACCGCATGGTCGGACACGCCGGGAAGCAGCCGCGGCAGATCGCGTCGGGTGTGACCGGCACGACCTTCACGGACACCAACCTGGATCGCGGGGTGTTCTACTATTACGCGGTGTCCGGGGTGGATGCGCAGGGCCGGGAGGGGGGGTGGATGTTGACGCAGAGCACGAACCCCATCATCCCCACGCGGGTACCTTCGGGCGCGGACTGGCGGGACAAGGTGCGCATCGTGCCCAACCCCATCAGTCGCTTAGGCGGTCAGGAGAAGGACGGGGGGTTCAATTACACGGGCGGGGCCATCAACCAGAATTCGGTGCAGTTCGTGAACATCCCGGCCAAGGCCACGATCAACATCTTCACGACGACCGGGGACCTGGTGGCCAGCGTGCGGCACACCTCCGGGACCGGGGACGAGGCGTGGTACCTGACGACAGACAACAACCAGCGGCCCGTGTCGGGCATCTACCTGTGTCACATCCGGAACGACGCCGCGCCGAGCGAGGTCAAGCTGTTGAAGCTGGTCGTGTTGAGATAAGACCCCTCCTCCGGCCCCTCCCCTAAAGGGGAGGGGAGAAGGCCCT
>Ga0156186_1025_pt1 | contig 14507 bp, 14 predicted proteins | sample RifCSPlowO2_12_FD_107839 | JGI IMG/M metagenome (GOLD analysis project Ga0156186, IMG submission 107839) | Candidatus Handelsmanbacteria bacterium RIFCSPLOWO2_12_FULL_64_10
CTTCGTGAGCTGTTGAAGACAGGGGACCCGAGCCTGGGCACCCACCTCCAGATCTCCTGGCCGTCCATCATAGAGCTGGTGGGGCACTCCAGGATGTTCGACTACGTGGAGTTCGTGGGCGAGTACGCGCCCTATGACCTGTATGCCCTGGAAAACATGGGACGGGCCATCGACCTGTTCGATCACATGTCGGGCATGATGAAGATCGAGCAGCAGCCCCGCACCTACCTGGCCGTCCGGGCCATCGGGTCGGGCATCCAGAACCTGCTGTTTGCGGACGTGCGCACGGTCGAAGAGGTCCAGGAATGCGTCCGCGCCGTCCGCGCCGAGTCCCCGGCCACGGGCGGGATCCACGGCGTCGGCATGCGCCGGGACGTGGGGGTTGTCCTGGAGGCGGGCTCCCCGGCGTTCGTCCAGGCCCTGGAGGATGCAGTGGTGGCCCTCATGATCGAGAAGGACCCGGCGGTGAAAAACCTGGAGGCCCTCCTGTCCGTGAAGGGCGTGGACATGGTGCAGTTCGGGCCGGCGGACTATTCGATGAGCATCGGCATGGCGGGGCAGTCCGGCCACCCGAAGGTGAAGGAGACGGAGCGCTACGTGATCGAGACCGCGCTCAAGATGGGCGTCACGCCCCGCGCCGAGATCTCCCGCCCCGATCAGGCCAAATACTACACAGACCTGGGGGTGCGCCACTTCTGCGTCGGGACCGACGTGAGCATCCTGTTCAACTGGTTCAAGGAGAACGGCGCAGGGATGAGGGAGATACTGAAGAAGGTGTAGACCCCTCCCCCCATCCCCCTCCCCTACAAGAGGGGAGGGGGGAAAGACAAAAGCAAAGCAGCGCGACGCAGAAGGGCTAACCACCGGGGTTCAGGAGAGACGTTAGGCTGAAATGGAAACCTCTGGACGATCCGTCTTCTGGAGCAATGCCCTTGCGGCGCAGGGTGGTGGGTCGCGACCTCAACGGGAGCGACAGGTTGGGTGGTAGCCCCTCGCGGCGTCTGAGCGAGTGCCCTTTCTTTTGTCCCACTTTTCTTTGGGCAAGCAAAGAAAAGTGGGAAAAGGAGATTTCCATCCATGGGCGTCTGTCCCGTCGCCGAAGAACACGTCCGCTTCTACAGCGAAAACGGCTACGTGCAGTTCAAAGGCTTCTTTTCGCGCGAGGAGGTTGCGGCCCTCGGCGAGGCCCTCGATCAGGCCGTGGCGAACAAGCGGGAGCGGATCATCGGCCAGAAGGGGCCGGTGGCCGAAAATTATGCCCTGGTGTTCAATCAACTGGTCAACCTCTGGACGGACTATTCTGCGGTGAAGCCCTACTCGTTCCATCCGAGACTGGCCGAGTCCGCCCGCCGGCTGGCCGAATGCCGACACGTGCGGATCTACCACGACCACGCCCTCATCAAGCCCCCGGGCGAGAAGAGCCGGGAGACGAACTGGCACCAGGACGCCCCCTACTGGCCGATGGAGCCGGTGGGCGCGCTGTCCGCGTGGGTCGCGGTGGACGACGTGGACCTCAGCAACGGATGCATGCAGTTCATCCCGGGGTCCCACAAGTACGGCAGACTGGAGCCGATCAAGCTGGGCGTGGACGGAGAGAGCATCGTGGACAGGATGAAACAGGCGGGACAGCCCGTCGGGGAACCGGTGGTGATGGACATGCCCGCGGGCGGGGTGACGTTCCACCACGGGTGCCTGTTCCACTATGCCACACCCAACCGGTCCGACCGGCCCCGGCGGGCCTTCGCGATCATTTACATCCCGGACTACGCCGTCTTCAGGGGCGGCAAAGAAGCGGCGGGCGCCGGGGACGAGATGGAGGCGGGCAAGCCGTGGGACCATCCGCTGCATCCGATCCTTGCAGGTGAGCCTTAGAAAGAGGGAGAGGGGAGATATGGAAGGTATTCTTGAGCGTCTTGCAAAAGGCCCCGTCCTCGGCGACGGAGGCTACGTCTACATCCTGCGCCAGCGGGGGCTGCCCATGGTCGGCTACTCCCCGCAGGACGTCCTGACGCACGCCGACGCGGTGCAGCAGCTCCAGCAGGAGTTCTTCGACGCCGGGGCCGAGGTCCTCCAGGCCGAGACCTTCGGAGGCACGCGCAACCGGCTGGAGGAGGTGGGGCAGGGGGACCAGTTTGAGGCCATCCACCGGAGGGCCATGGAGATCGCCCGGAACGTGTCGCAGGGCCGGGCGCTCATCGCCGGGTCCGTAGGCTCGACCCTCGGCTCGCGTTACCGCATGGGCGACGCGGACCGGGTGCGCCCGTGGTACGAGGAGGAGTGCGCCCTCCTCAAGGACCTCGGCGCGGACTTCCTGATCCTGGAGACATTCTACTTCCTGGAGAACGCGCTAACCGCCCTGAAGGCGGCGAAGTCCACGGGCCTGGTCGCGATGGTGACGATGTCCTGCAAACCCGCCCTGACCTCCCGAGAGGGGTTCCAGATGGACTACTGCGCGAAGATTCTGAAAGATGAGGGGGCGGACATCGTGGGGCTGAACTGCGCGCAGGACCCGGCGTTGATGCTCCCCCTGATGGAGCGCATCCGGAAGGCCGTGGACGGCCCGGTGGCCGCGCAGCCGGTGGCCGTGGAATGTCACCCTCACGCGATTTACATGGGGCAGCGGGAGGGGCCGTGGACGGATTATGTCCTCCCCCCGCAGACGATGGCGGACTTCGCGCGGAGGGCGCTGGAGGCCGGGATCGACTACATCGGCTCCTGCTGCGGGTCAGGCCCCGAACACGTCCGGGCGATGGCTGGGGCGATGGGACGAAAGCCGAGATGAGGGAGTTGGGAGGGCATCGATGTCGACCCCAATCTACATCACCGACCTGAGCTGCTGTGAGCCGAAGTCTGCGCTCTCCCCGGAGGCCCGGAAGGGATGCTGGTCGGTCTGGGATTACGAGACGCACGAGCACAGGGGCGTCCGGCTGGGCGGAAAGATGCTCTACGCCAACGCCCAGGTGGAGCCGCCCCCGGTGACGTTGAGGCTGGGCGCCTCGGGCTGGCACGCCGTCTATCTCGGCTTCTACTACGCGGACTTCCCGAACAGTCATACCGTGCGCGTTCGGCTGACCGGCGACCCCACCTTCGACCGGGTGCAGGCCGAGACCACAAGCCCCAAGGACGGCAACCACACGGAGCAGAACGTCCACTATGGCCTCCTGGCCGAGACCCTCTGGCGGACCGCGGACCTCACGGGGCAGGACCTCGTCATCTCCCGGCCCAGCCGGAGGGGCCTCCTGGCGCAGCACGGCTACACGAGCCTGGCCTATGTGAAGCTAACGCCCCTGTCGGATGTGGACCTGGCACAGCACCGGAAACTGATGCCCTCCCCCCGGACGAAGCGCCTGATCGCGGTGTTCGACGGGGCCTTCGGAGGGGGCTGGTGGCCGGAGTCCAGGGAGGACCTCTATGAGGACATCGACCCGCTCGCGGACACGGACGTGGAGGTCCTGCTCTGCACGATGGCGCGGTTCGACGTCACCTACTACCCGAGCAAGGTCGGCGAGATGCGGAGCCTGAAGCGGGCGTTCTACCACCCGGAGTACGCCGCGCAGGCGCAGGTCCTGGCGGAGATGCAGAAAAAGGGCCTGGATACGCTCCGCGTCTACATCGACCGGGCGCACGGGCGGGGGCTCAAATTCTACGCGACCAACCGGCCGGCCGGCCCCCACCCGCCGCCCTTTCACCTGACCGGTGAGGGCCCCCTCTACCGGAAGCGCCCGGAGTTCCGTTGCGTCACGCAGGATGGGCAGGCCGTGCCCCACCTCAGCCTTGCCTTCCCGGAGGTCCGCCGGCGGCTGATCGACGTCCTGCGCGAGCAGGCCGAGGCCGGGGCGGACGGCGTCTCCCTCATGTTCAACCGTTCGCACCCGTGGGTGCTCTTCGAGGAGCCGGCGTGGACGGCGTTTGCGGAGAAACACGGCGCGGACCGGGCAAAGCTGGACCCCACGGACGAGGCCTGGTGCCGTCACAAGGCGAGCTACCTGACGGCCCTCGCGCGGGAGCTCCGGGAGGTGATGGACGAGGTGGGCCGCCGGCAGGTGCGGCGCATCGGCATCGGGCACATGGTCATGGGCACGGCCTGGAGCCGGCTCTATTTCGGGATCGACGCGGAGGCCTGGATGCGGGAGGGGCTGGTCGATTTTCTGATCGTCCACCCCTACAACTATCACGAGCGCCCCTTCCCCGGCGGCGATGAGAGCGTGGAGCGGGCCGTGCGCGAGCTGAGACCGGCGGCGGACGAGACGGGCGTGAAGGTCTACGCAGACGTCTACCCGAGACGGATGCCGGGCTACGTCTACCTGGACCGGGCGCGGGCGCTCTACGCCGCGGGCGCGGACGGCCTGGCCTACTGGGACATCGAGACCCGCGTCAACCGAAAGAGCGAATGGTTCACGTCCAGCCGGCTGGGGCACGTCGACCTGCTGAACGACTGGCCGCTCGACCTGCGGGGCCATTTCGACCGCATCCCGCTGAAGAGCGTGGCGGGCATGGTCACGGACCGGGCCTACAGCGGCCACACGAACGGATAAGGAACGCCTATGCGACACATCCGGGACCTCTTCGACCTCACGGGCAGGACCGCCCTCATCACCGGCGGGGCCACCGGCCTGGGCTACCAGATGGCGACCGCCCTGGCCGAGGCCGGGGCCGCCGTGGCCCTGGCCTCGCGGAGGGAGGACCTCTGCCGGGAGCAGGCCGGGGCGCTGGCGAAGGCCACCGGCGCGCGGACCCTGGGCCTGCGGCTCGACGTGGGGGTCAGGGCGGAGGCGGAGGCCGCGGTGGAGGCCGTCCTCCGGGCCTGGGGGCAGATCGACATCCTGGTCAACAACGCGGGGGGGTCGGGGCCGGGCGACACGGTGACGCTCAGCGAACAGGTCTGGTGCGAGACCCTCGACAAGAACCTGACCGGCGCCTTCTACTGCGCCCAGGCCGCCGGCCGTCACATGGTCCCGCGGGGGCGAGGCAGCGTGATCAACACCACCTCGGTCTTCGCCTCCCTCGGCACCGACGGCCGGCTCTACGTGAACCCCCCGGACCCGCCCCTGGAGAACGTGGCCTACAACGCCGCCAAAGGGGGGGTGCTGAACATGACGCGGGGTCTGGCGGCGGTCTGGGGAAGGCACGGCGTCCGGGTGAACTGCATCAGCCCCGGCGCGTTCATCGTGGGGCGGCTGGCCAATCGGCTGGGCGACATGAAGGAGGCGCTCATCCAGCGGTGGAGCGACCGGACGCCCCTGAGGCGCGTGGGGGAGGACGACGACCTGAAGGGCGCGGTGGTCTTCCTCGCCTCCGACGCCTCGAAGTACGTCACGGGGGCCGAGATTGTTGTAGATGGAGGGTGGAGCATATGGTGAAAAAATACAAGGTCTGTCTCATCGGCTGCGGGCGCATGGGGGCCACCATCGACGACGAGGTGAAGGACCGGCCCGACAGCCATCTCTATCTCCCTTATTCCCACGCGGCGGCCATCCGCGCGATGGAGGAGGCGGAGTTTGTGGGCCTGTCGGACGTGGTGGCGGACAAGGTGGAGGCCATCCGGCAGCGATATAACGTCCCGCGAGGCTACACGGACTACCGGGAGATGATCGAGAAGGAGCGGCCCGACGTCGTCTGCATTGCCACGCGCCCGGCGACCCACCGGGAGCTGGTCGTCTCTGCGGCGGAGCGCGGCGTGAAGGGCATCTACTGCGAGAAGCCCCTCTGCTGCTCGATGGAGGAGTCCGATGCGATGGCCGAGGCCTGCGACCGGCGCGGCGTCAGGTTCAACTACGGCACGCAGCGGCGCTACATGGACCCCTATCTCCGCGCCCGGGAGGTGATCCGCGCCGGGGAGGTCGGAAACGTGAGCGCCGTCATCGCCCTGTGTGGCGTCGGGGCAGCGCTCTGGAGCCACACGCACACGGCGGACATGCTTCTGTTCCTGGCGGACGACGCCGAGGTGGACTACGTGCAGGGCGCGGCGAACGTCGACCCGGCGGACTTCGCGGACAACCGCGTGGACGGAGACCCCGGCATCCCGATGGGCTACGTCCGGTTCAAGAACGGAGTTCACGCCTACCTGACCGCCGGGACCGGCTACGAGTTCGAGGTCAGCGGGTCGAAAGGAAAGCTCCGCACCCTGAACAACGGGTCGGCGGCGCGGCGCTGGACAGTGAACCGGTGGGGCCTCCTGGAGGAGACCCCGTTCCCCGAATGGAAGAGGGCGAGCGGCACGGTGGCGGGCATCCGGGACATCCTCCAGGCCATCGAGACCGGACGGGAGACGCAGGGGAACATCCACCTGGCGCGCCGGAGCCAGGAGATGATCATGGGGATCGTCGAATCGGAGCGCCTGAACGGCGCGCGCGTGAAGTTTCCGATGGAGAACCGGGGTCTCTACATCGGAAAAAAGGACTGGTAACACAACCTGCAAAAGAGGTCTCCCATGAAACTCGCGCTCGGCTTCAGCCTGAACGAACTGACCGAGGAGAACCTGCGCTGCGCCCTCCAGCTCGGCGTGACTCACGTCATCGTGGAGGGCCCCCGCCTCGGCGACCGGGGCGTGCTGGAGTTCATCGACCTGCTGCGGCTGCGGAAACTCATCGAGTCCCACGGCCTGAAGGTGGCGGGCATCGAAAACCTGCCCGCGGACCACTGGGACAAAATCCTGCACGCCGCCCCGGGCCGCGACGAGCAGATCGAAAGGGTCTGCGAGACCATCCGGAACATGGGCCGGGCGGGGTTCCCGATCCTGGGCTACTACTTCAGCGTCGCGGGCGTCTGGGGGCACTGGCGGGCCTACGCCAGCGGCGGGGGACGCGGGGGGGCCGGCATCAAGAGCTACGACCACGACCTGGTCAAAGACGCGCCGGAGGCGCCCACAGGCCGGGTGAGCGCCGAGGAGATGTGGTCCCGCCTGCTCTACTTCCTGGAGCGGGTCATCCCGGTCGCCGAGCGGGCCGGCGTCAGGCTGGCCGCCCACCCCGACGACCCCCCGGCGGAGGAGCTGCGGGGGACGGGCCGCATCCTGACGAGCCACGCGGCCCTGAGGCGTCTGATCGAGGCCATCCCCAGCCCCTCCAACGGCCTGGAGTTCTGCCAGGGGACCGTCGCGGAGATGGGACCGGACCGGGCCGTCGAGGCCATCCGCTATTTCGGGGGGCTGAAGAAGATCTTCTACGTCCACTTCCGGAACGTCCGGGGCCGCTTCCCGAAGTTCGACGAGGTCTTCATCGACGAGGGGGATGTGGACACGCTGGCGGCGATGCGGGCCTACAGAGAGGTCGGCTTCGACGGCGTGATGACGCCCGACCACTCCCCCCGCGTGTCCGGCGACACCCCCTTCCGGCATCGCGGCATGGCCTTTGCGCTGGGCTACATGAAGGCGCTGATGCAGGTCGTGGACAAACTGCCATAGAGAGACACAATGACAGAGGGAATGACCGAGCGGGAGCGGCTCATCGAGTCCCTGACCTTCGGCAGACCGGACCACCTGCCCTTCGAGCACGCCTACGGCCTGATGCCGGGGACCCTCGAGCGCTGGCACGCCGAGGGCCTCCCGCCGGAGGTCACGGTCGAAGGGACCTACGGGGACGAGAGGCTCAAGGCCTACTTCGGGTTCACGCCCCGCCGGCCCGGCCTGCCGGTGAACTTTGGCCTCCACCCCGCCTTTGAGCCGGCCACGCTCCAGGAGACCGACGACCTCCTCGTCACGCGGGACAACATGGGCATCGTCCGGAAAATGAAAAAGGGGGTCACGTCCCTGGCGATCCCCGTGGAATTTCCGATTCAGAAACCTGAGGACTTCGCGGACTACAACCGCCGCCTTCAGTTCGACGAGCGGCGGTTCGGGGAGGGGTGGCTGGCGCGCTGCGAGGAGATGCGCCGGAACGGCTGGCCCCTCAGCGCCGGCTGGATGGGGTTCTACTGGTTCCCCCGCGACCTGATGGGCGATGAGGGCCTCTGCGTGGCCTACTACGAATGGCCGGAACTCCTCCACGATTTTCTCCGGACCTATGCGGACCTGCTCTACGCCGTCAGCGAGCGGCTGCTGGAGAAGGTCAAAGTGGACGTGATGCACATGGGCGAGGACATGTGCTATCGCAACGGCCTGATGATCAGCCCATCCACCTACCGGGAGTTCATCCTGCCCCACTATCAGCGGCTCATCCGCCTCTACCGGGACCACGGCACGCGCGTCTTCTCCGTGGACACCGATGGGGACGTGGCGGAGCTGCTCCCCCTCCTGGTCGAGGCCGGCGTCAACGTCTGCCTGCCGATGGAGGTGCGGGCGGGGAACGACATCGTGGCGTATCGCGGACAGTACGGACAGCACATGGCGTTCTCGCGCGGCCTCAACAAGCTGACCCTGATGGATCGCCCCGTCTCGCTCGCGCCGGGGACCGAGGGGATGAGCCTGTCCCCGCGCGAGGCCATCGACCTGGAGCTCGACTACCGGCTGAAGCCGATGGTCGAGAGCGGGGGCTACATCGCCGGGCTGGACCACCGCGTCGTGCCGGAGACCTCCCTGGACAGCTTCACCTACTACGTGCGCCGCGTCCGTGAGATGCTGGGGATGGACCTGGACGCGCCGGCGTTCAGATGAGGGGGTTTCATTGGCTGAGGCGATGGAGGAATCGAGGACCCCGGCCCTCCTGGAGCGCCTGTTCAGGCTGCGGGAGAACGGGACGACCGTGCGCACGGAGCTGCGCGCCGGACTGGTCACCTTCCTGACCATGAGCTACATCATCTTCGTCCAGCCCGCGGTCCTGTCGCAGGCGGGCATGGACTTCGGGGCCGTCATGGCGGCCACCTGCGTCTCCAGCGCCGTCGCCATTTTCATCATGGGCCTCTTCGCCAACTACCCCATTGCCCTGGCCCCCGGCATGGGAGAGAACTTCTTCTTCGCCTACACCGTCGTGCTGGGCATGGGCGTCTCCTGGCAGGTCGCGCTCGGCGCGGTCTTCCTGTCCGGCGTCGCCTTCCTCCTCCTGTCCGCCTTCCGCATCCGGGAGATGGTCATCGAGGCCGTCCCCCCCTCCCTCCAGCACGCCATCGGGGCGGCCATCGGCCTCTTCATCGCCTTCATCGGCCTCCAGCAGGCGGGCCTCATCGTCGGAAACCCCGGCAGCCTGGTCCAGCTCGGAGACATCAAACAGCCCCCCGTCCTCCTGGCCCTAACCGGCCTGGCCCTCACCTCCGTCCTGATGATTCGAAAGGTGAAGGGGGCGATCCTGTGGGGGATGCTGGCCACCGCGGTCCTTGGCCTCCCCTTCGGCCTGGTCGAGTTTCACGGCCTCGTCAGCTCCCCGCCCTCCATGTCCCCCACCTTCTTTCAGATGGACGTGCGGGGCGCGCTCAGCCTCCCCCTGGTCACCTTCATCTTCCTCTACATGGTCCTGTTTGACACCGTCGGCACCGTCATCGGCGTGAGTGCCCAGGCCGGTTTCCTGAAGGACGGAAAGATCCCGCGCGCGGGCCGCGTCCTCATGGCCGATGCCATCGGGACCTCCCTCGGCGCAGTCTGCGGGACCTCCACGGTCACGAGCTACATCGAGAGCAACGCCGGCGTCGCCGAGGGGGGCCGCACCGGCCTGGCCAACATGCTGACCGGCCTCCTGTTCCTGCTGGCCCTCTTCTTCATCCCGGTCGTGCAGATGGTCGGCGGCGGCTACCCCGTCACGCCGACCCACTCCCTCTATCCCGTCACCGCGCCGGTGATGGTCCTGGTCGGCTTCATGATGGCCAGGAGCCTCCTGAAGGTCGGCTGGGACGACGCCAGCGAGGGCATCCCTGCCTTCCTGACCCTCGTCGGCCTGCCCCTGACCTACAACATCGCCCACGGCCTGGCCTTCGGGTTCATCTCCTATCCGGTCCTGAAACTCCTGAGCGGACGGGGACGCGAGGTGAGCTGGCTGATTTATTTGCTGGGAGGCTTGCTGATTTTGCGGTATGCGCTGGTGAAGGGCTGACAATGGAGAATCCGCGTGAATCGTTCCACTCAGCTTGATCCTCGCTATGTCAACCGGCACGCTACCCTGCCTTATGGCCTGACGGTCACGGAGGTTGAGCGGGCCGTTGCAGAAACCTACCGTCTTTTTCACGGACTTAACGACTATCTTGTCGGAAGCGGATTCAGGCCCCTTGAGGAACTTCTTTTGGGCAATTCTTTGTCCGGGATCATCTCGGAGTTTCTGGTGAAGAATATCGCCAGGGCTTCTGCTGCCCTGGAAGCCAACTCGAAGGTTGGAGGCCATCCAGACCTTCTTCCTAAAGGCCATTATTCTTCAAATGCTGTGCTGAAAGGGGAGGAAGGGATCGAGGTGAAGTCTTCGATTCAGAAGGGAGGATGGCAGGGTCACAACCCGGAGGACTGCTGGCTGATGGTCTTCAGGTATACTGTGGGTGAACAGGGCAAAGGGGAGTTGGTGCCGCTGACTTTTGTCGAGATTCTTTGTGCGAAGCTGACCAAAGCGGACTGGTCATTCTCCGGGCGCAAAGGTGCTTCACGTCGAACGCCGACGGCCTCCATCACCACGGAAGGCGTTGAAAGGTTGCGCAGTAATTTCCTTTACAGGCTGCCCGGAGTTGGCGTGGGAAGGCATCGTTCGATCATCGCAGAGCAGTAAAGCAGGATGCTTTCAACAGCATTGGTCAGAACAGGGATTGTTGTTCGGTTATTTCTCGGTGGGACATGCCGTTGCCGTCTCCATTGGGAACGAGGGACGCCAGCCTTGGAATAGCCTGAACAGCCATCTCGTAGAACTCAGCGTCCGACTCAATGCCGATGCTCCGATACCCCACCGCGCAGGCCGCCGCGACGGTGGACCCTCCGCCCATGAACGGGTCCAGCACAATGCCCTCTCCCAGCGGGAGCGCGGCGCGGACGATCTGTCGCATGAAAACTTGAGGCTTCAGGGAAGGATGCGGCGCAATCTCTCGCTCGACGCCTCGCGTGGGGGCACTCCTGATCACATCGCAGAAGGGCTGTTCATCGGAGACGCGGCGCAGACCACCCGTCTTCCACTTGCGCAGGTTGTCCTGCACGCGCCCCTCGCACGGCTTTCTGAACAGGCCCCACGGCTCCCAGGCAGCCCTGGGCATCACCGTCACGCCTTCAAACTCTTTATGGGCGTTCTTGGGCCTGTCGCCCCCGCGCAGGGTCTGGACCAGGCGGATGACCTCGCCGCGCTTCTCAAACCCGGCCTCGATCAGCGCCAGATAGACCAGGTGGGAGACGAGGGGATTCGTCGCAATAAAGATATGACCGCCGGGCACAAGCGCCCGGAACACCCGTTTTCCCCAGCGGGAGAAGAAGTCACTCAGGGCCGTCTTATCTTCGTCCGTGAGGACGGTGAACCGGGGCAGCGGATTTCGAGTGCAGCCGTCAAATGTCGGTGGGATGCGCCAGACCCCGCCGCGTCCCTTGCGCAGTTTCCCTTTCTCTTCTGGCGTGTACTCCTTGAGTCCGTAGGGAGGGTCGGTGACGACGGCGTGAACGCTGTTGGGAGCGCGTTGTTCCAGCCAGTCGAAACAGTCGGCCAGCACTGTTTCGTAGAGTAATTCCCCGGCAGGAACATGGTTTGCCTTCATCGGTATTATTCTCCGCTTTCAGCGGCCTGACGAAGCGCCAGGAAAGCCTCTTTTAGCGGTTGGCTGACTGCGCTTTCAGGTTCTTTGAGTACAAGTTCCTGGTATGCTTCCAGAAACAGCATGCGTAACCGATGGAAGACTTCAATTCTGCAAGGGTTGATAAAAGCGTTTCCATTCGCTGACGTTTCTCATTTCTGAAAATCAGAAGACATCTTATGGTTTCAGCAAGAAGGTCTTCCGGTGAGACTTTATTCGTATAGACATCATCGAACAGTTGAAGGACTGTCTGATAAAGTTTTGGCGGACGCCCAACCAGATCGACACCCAGTTTCAATGTGATATTTCTGTTCCGTAGCGCAGGTGTAAGAAAAGCAGTGGTCGAGTTACACGGCAAGTTGTGTTTATTGATAAACGCCGATACGTAAGCTTCATCATAGGTACGACCTGAGAAGGCGTCAGGGTCTCCAATCTCAGTATACGGCTTACGAACATCTATCCCTGGGTTGTGGATTTTAGCTAACAGGCAGGCTAACAACAATCGGACACCTGCCCGATTCTGTATATTCCGACATACGAATTCTACCCTATCAACGATGTCGGGATTATTCACAATGGGTTCCTGAATATAGACGGATGCTTTCCGGAGGGCTATATTAAGGATTTCTGATGGCTCTGACATGTAACTTCCTTTACAGGATCATAGTTTACCCACAACACTTCCTTGCGCGGTTTTTTGATGGAATGGCATATCTTGGTCGAGGCTTCTATACAACGCCAACCTGAGTAAAGATCGTCCATCAATTCGCAATGATAACTGGATAGAGCAACCTTGCCTTTGACTTTGCGAAGGACTTTGGAAAGGGCTTCGTGTTCTTGATCGGTCATCTCAAAACGGTAAGCTTTGGCATCTCCTCTGGATGCATGAGGATATGGTGGGTCACAGTAAAACAGAGTATCCTTGCTGTCATAAGCCTGTATAACTTCTATGGCCGGACGGTTGTCTACCTGCACCCGTAACAGTCGAGCGGCGATCTTCACCAGTTCATAAGGACTCCCCATCCAGCGAGAGACCGCGCCCCCCATTCCGCGACGGCTGGTATCCCGGCAGGTTGCCCACCGCCCCGGAGAGGCTGTCTGTGCGAGCCCTGTGCGGGTCTGTCGGGCACGAATATAAAAACGACGCGCTCTTTCGAGGTCCGATAAGCCTTCTTTCGATTCCTGAATGGCACGTACAAACTCCTCCCGACTGAAAGGGGTTAAAGCAATAGCTTCGACAAGTGTCTCCCGGTGATCTCTGAGTACGCGAAAGAAATTGACGGCTTCTCCGTCGAGATCGTTATAGGTTTCCACAGGGGAAGGTTCTCGATTCAGCAATACGGCGGCTGATCCGCCAAATGGTTCGCAGTAGTGGTTCGTGTAGGGGAGAAGGGGCAGGAGCCAGGACAAATGGGAGTACTTTCCGCCATACCAGCCAAAGGCAATTCGCTTACGTTTTTTCTGGCGCTCCGCGATTCCAGCTTCTTTCAGCACAGCATCGGCAAATGGAATCGTATATTGTACTTTTGTATTCAAATCGGCTTTCCTATTTTTCACGATTTGTACCCCCGGCAGGCCTGATAACCTGCCCCAGACTGTATTCGGGCTGACACTCTTTGATGATGGACGCCATCGCTTGCCGTTCCTGCTCGTCGTTCAGCACGCGGGCGAAGTCCTCAAAGCTGAGCACGATAGCCTGCGACACGCCCCGGCGCTCGATGATGTAGCGCGCGCGGTTATGCGTGACATCGTCCAGGACCCGGCCAAAGTTGTTCTGCGCCTCGGTGGAGCTGATGCTTTTCGTCGCCATGACAACAACCTCACAAAGATTATCCAAACTATCCAATTTAGCTAAATTGTACTGAACAAACGTATCATTGTCAAGAAAATTCTTCGGAGTGAAAATGCTTCAAAAATCAACCTTTTCACGCGGTCAATGGATCGCCCCACCCCTCGCGGGGGACTGGCTGGCGACCGCGAAGGCCCCGGTCTACTGGGTTGCCCGCAGGGCCTTTGACCTGCCCGGCGAAGTCCAGAAAGCCACCGTGCGCCTCGCGGCGGACCGGCACTATGACCTGTTCGTCAACGGCGCCGCCGTGAAGCGCCGGAGGGGGTTCTTCTCCGGCGACCAGTATCTCTTCTCGGAGACCTGCGACGACGCGGCAACCTGGTTCCGGCCCGGCCCCAACCTCATCGAGGTCGTCGTCCGGAGCGATCCGTTCCAGAACAAGAACTACCGTCCCTTTCACCCCGGCCTGGTCCTGGAGGCCGAGGTCTCCTGCGCTCAGGGGACCGTCTCCGTCGCCACCGACGCAACGTGGGAGATCGCGGTCGTGGAGGGCTGGCGGGAGCTGATCGCCATGGGCGGGAACGGGACCATCCTCTTCGAGAAAGTCCGGCTCTGCCCGCAGAGCGAGGCCTGCCTCTCCGGCCTCTCCCGCGACCTTCGCTTCGGCGCGGCCAGGCTGCTGGACGCCGCTCTAACGGAAAAGGTCACGATCTACGACTGGCCCGACCGGCCCAAACGGACCGACACCTTCCCCCCCGTCCGGGCCGCCGACGCCGGGCGATGTGATCTCCACGACTCGGCCCTCGCCTTCGACCTGAAGGGGATCGCGGAGCGCCGCGGCTCGAACGACCCCATCGTCCTGAGGAAGACCTTCGAGTGTGGGGTGGAGACGTGGGTGGACATCTCCACGTCCTACCGGATCGCGCACCGGATCGTTCTGAATGGCGAGACCGTCTACGAGAATCAGGTCGTGACAAAGCCGGAGTGCATGTCCCTCCCCAGCCCGATGGTCCCCGCCGGCCGCATGAGGGCCGCCGCGGGCGCCCACCGGCTGGAGATCACGGTCCACCCCCGGCTGGACATCTACCTCGAACCGGAGTGGCGG
>Ga0156186_1026_pt2 | contig 14498 bp, 11 predicted proteins | sample RifCSPlowO2_12_FD_107839 | JGI IMG/M metagenome (GOLD analysis project Ga0156186, IMG submission 107839) | Candidatus Handelsmanbacteria bacterium RIFCSPLOWO2_12_FULL_64_10
CGCGCCGTGGGCCGGGTCGAACGTCTGAAGGAGACCCCTTACTACCGGTCGGCCCTCTACGACCTCTATCTGAGGCAGGCTGACTATTTCGTCATCTCGGATGACCGCCTGGCGATGCGAGGCCGCCTGCCCTTCGCGACGATGTACTACGATGCGCTGATGGAGGGGGGATTTGGATACACCCTCGTCCGGCAGTTCGACGCCGCGCCGGGGTTTCTGGGCATCCCCTTCGATGACAGCGGGTCGGACGTGACCTGGCGGCAGTTTGACCATCCCCGGGTGTTCGTGTTCAAGCGCACCGGCGAGGCCCGCGCCTTCGACCCCGGTTACAGGGCCCTGCTTCCCCTCAAGTCGGCGCGAGAGGCCTACGAGACGTTTGTGCTGGCCGTGACCTTCAAGGACATCCTTCTGCTGCGCGGATGCCTGCTCAAAGACGCGCGGGAGATCGCCACGTCCGAGGAGCTCGCGGTCGCCGTCTACAAGCTCAATCAGCGCCCTGACCTGCTGCAACGCCTGTCGGAGCCGCGCTTTGCCGTTCAGGAGCCGGACGGATGGGGGATCGACCTGCCGAGGATCGGGGCGGAGGAGGCTGCGAAGCGACGACAGGGCGGGTGAGGCGCGGGTGGATAATCTGGAACTCAGGAACTCAGGAAAAAAGGGCATGTTCCCTGATTTCCTGAGTTCCAGATTAAAACCTGATTTCCGTGGAGGACAGTCGACCAGGAGGCGGCGGTGATCCGGGGCAAGAAGGTCGTCGTGGTGTTTCCGGCCTACAACGCGGAGCGGACGCTGGAGCGCACCTATCGTGACATTCCGTTCGACGTGGTGGACGCCGTTATTCTGGTGGACGACGCCAGCCGGGACAACACCGTGGAGGTGGCCCGAAGGCTGAACATTCCGACCGTGGTCCACACGGAGAACAGGGGTTACGGGGGAAACCAGAAGACCTGCTACCGGGAGGCGCTGCGGCTGGGGGCGGACATCGTCATCATGGTCCATCCCGACTATCAATACCCCCCGCAGCTCATCCCGGCGATGGCCTATCTGATCGAGGTCGGGATGTTCGACGTGGTGCTGGGGTCCCGCATCGTCAAGGGCGCGATCCGGCAGGGCATGCCGGTCTACAAGTTCGTGATCAATCGGCTGCTGACCCTGTTCCAGAACGTCGTGATGAATGAACGGCTTTCGGAGTATCATACGGGCTACCGGGCGTTCTCGCGGGGCGTGCTGGAGACGCTTCCCGTCGAGGAGAACTCGGACGACTTTGCGTTTGACAACCAGATTCTGGCCCAGGCCCTCTTCTTCGGGTTTCGGGTGGGGGAGGTCACGTGCCCTGCGCGATACTTTGCGGAGTCGTCCTCCATCCGGTTCTGGCGGGGCGTGAAATACGCCTTGGACGTGGTCGACACAACCCTCAGGTATCGACTGCATCGGCTGGGCGTGGCGCGGTTCCGGATGTTCGATCCGGGCGGAAAGAGGCTCGTATGATTGCGAAACGCGGGGCGTGGCGTCGCCTCTTTCTGCTCCCCGACGTCCAGCCGATTTTCCAGTCGGACGACGAGGTCGCCTGGTCCGCGCAGAACCGGAAGACCCTGAGGGAGAAGGGGATGCTCCGCCGGCTCTACCTGAGCTACTACGGGCGGCACCTGGCCCATCTGGCCCGGGTGCCGGGGCGCACGCTGGAGGTGGGGTCGGGGGGGGGATTCTTCAAGGTGGTCTGCCCGGAGGCCCTCACCTCCGATGTGCTGAGGGTCAGGCAGGTGGAACTCGTCCTGGACGCGGAGCGTCTGCCTTTTGCGGACGGGGGCCTGGCCAACATCGTCTTCATGGGGGTGCTGCACCACCTGCGGGAGCCGTTTCGCTTCTTTGAGGAGGCGCAACGGACGCTGGCGCCGGGGGGGCGGATCGTGTTCACGGAGCCTCATGTCAGCTGGTTTTCTTACTTTGTCTATAAGCTCCTCCACCACGAGCCGTGCGAGTTCTCCGGCGTCGTTGAAAAGGGGAGGCCGCTGCGGTGCGCCAACCTGGCCGTTGCCTCGGTCCTGTTCGGGAGACAGCGCGCCGAGTTCGAGCGCCGGTTTCCGGGGCTGCGGCTCAGGGCCGTGACGTATCACGACATCTTTCTGTATCTCCTGTCGGGGGGGGTCAACTACCGCAGCTTCGCGCCGGGCTTCCTGTTCTCTCCGCTGCGGCTCGTCGAGTGGGTCTTATCCCCTGCTGCAAGATATCTGGCGATGTTCATGACGGTGGTGATTGAGAAGCGGTGAGAGACCTCACCCTCCCCCCAGCCAAGGGGAAAGGCCCTTGTTACCCCCTCCCCCCTCCCCGCCTTCCGACAGCTTTCGCTGTCGGTCTCTCCGTATACGGAGAGGGAGGGGGTCAGGGGGTGGGTGAGGTCTACAGCCCTACCCCAAACTCTGTCTTGAAGTCCCTCCAGACCTCCGCCGGGACCTCCGTCGTGGCGGCCTGGTAGACCTCCTCCACCTGCTGCCGGTTCGCGGGCCCGGACAGGACGATGCCGTTGATGGGCGCGGCCAGGCAGAACTGCAACGCCAGGTGTCTGATGCTTATGCCCCGTTTCTGACACCACGCCCACATCGCGTGGGCGCGCGGGTCGTCCTTCGGCTCCGGCCCGGCCAGCCTGCCCATGCCGAGCGGGCTGGCCAGGATCACGCCGATGTCCCGCTCCTTTGCCAGCGGCAGCGTGGTCTTCGCGACGGACTGATCGAGCAGGGTGTAGTCCAGATAGGTCAGGACGATCTCCATCCGCCCGGTCTGGATGGCGCGGCGGTGGAAGTCGTGGCTCCGGACGCCGAGGCCGATGTGCCGGACGATCCCCCGCTCCTTCATCCTCAACAGCTCGTCCAGGGCGCGGCCGGGCGTCAAGGGGTCCTGGATGTCCGGCGGGTCGTGGATGAGCACGGAGTCAAAATAGTCGGTCTTGAGCAGCCGGAGGCTGTTCTCCACGCTCCAGCGCGTGGCCTCCGCCGAGAAGTCGTGCCGTCTGGACGGATGCGTGCCCGTCTTGGTCTGAAGGTGGACCTTCTCGCGCCACCCCCCTTCGAGGGCCAGGCCCACCCGCCGCTCGCTCTCGCCGTAGAGGGGGGAGGTGTCCAGAAAGTCGACGCCCAGATCAATGGCCCGGCGCACCCCCTCCATCGTATCCCGGTCCGTGTTGCTCGCGGTCCCAAACCAGGCGCAGCCCAGGCCCAGGGCCTTTGGCCGCAGGCCGGTTCGGCCCAGACGGCGTGTCTCCAGTTCTGGCATGAGTCGCTCCCTGTGAATCTCGCTCGATGACCTGAAGATCCCCTTCCTCTCTGTCTAATTTCCCCTTGACGAGCGGACAGCTCTTTTATATATTAGGCGCTATCTATATCGTAATATATTACAAACAGCTGAAAGCGTTTCGTCTTTTTTCCGCAAGATAGACGAGTTGAAGAAGCGGTTTGGAGGGGACGCCTGAAGACCTCAAGCAGGAGATGTCGCCATGAAAGTCAGGGAGATTATGGACAGCAAGGGGTGGCGGGTGGTCACCATCAGCGCGCAGGCCACGCTCCGTGAGGCGCTCTGCACGCTCGTCGAGAACAAGGTCGGGGCTTTGCCGGTCCAGGACGGCTTCGGCGCGGTCCAGGGCATCATCACCGAGCGGGACCTCATGAGGGAGGTCTACAAAAACAGCCCCCTGGAACAGACGAGGGTGGACCGGGTGATGACCCGGAACCTGATCACCTCGACCCCGGAGGACGACATCGAATACGTCATGAAAGAGATGACGGAACGGCGGTTCCGGCACATGCCCGTGATGGTGGACGGGGCGCTCGCGGGCATCATCTCCATCGGGGACATTGTCAAGGCGCAGTTGAACCACGCGAAGACCCAGATCACTCACCTGATCGATTACGTGGCCGGGCCTGTGGCCGGGTGACTCTCCCCAAAAGGGTAGAGCTTCCGGCCCAGGCGATGGAACGGGAGGTCCCACCCGTGCACGGCAGGCTCGTTCACGACGTGGATGGCCCCTGCCCAGGCCTCGAACCCGGCCCGGAAGTGCGCGGCGGACTTGACCCCGATGAAGCGCATCTTTCGGGGGTCCAGGCCCATGCTCCGGGTAAAGGCCGTGTCGTAGGGCTGCTCGCGCACGCTCACCAGCACGACGTGAATCCCGCCCTGCCGGATGTGGGCCGAAGGCCCCATGTTCCCCTCCAGCCCGGCGTACATCGGGCCGTCATACCGGAAGCGCCCGTCTGAAAGCGCCACCACCTCCGCGGTCATGCGCACAGGTTCGCCCTGGAGCGGGGAGGACTTTCCGCCCACGTCCAGCGTCAGCGCGGCCCCCACGCCGGCCCGGCTGCACTGCGCCACGGCCTCCGGGTCCACGATGTAGAGCAGGCACGCCTCTTCGAGTTTGGCCTCCACAAAGGCCCGCAGCATCCCCGTGCTGTCGCCCGGCGACCCCCCGCCCGTGTTGTCGTTCCGGTCCGCGAAGATGACGGGGAATCGCCCCTCCTGTTGATCCCTCCGCAGGGCCTCCCGCGCCGTGGGCATCGGGATGTGCCACTCCGCCCGCCTCGCAAAGATCCAGTCCCCCAGCTCGTCCGCATACCTCTGGGCCAGCGTCAGGTCGTTATCCGTGACCATATATACGGATGCGCCCATGTCCGGCACGTCCGCCAGGGGGTAGCAGGTGGCGATGGACCCGCAGACCACGCCGGGCCGGGCCTCGATCCGGTGTAACTCCGCGATCGCCTCCCGCATGGGGGGGTGCGCCGTGACCTGGTTCATCCCCCAGACCATCGGGAGCTGACAGAGGGCCATCGTGGGGCGCAGGCCGTCTTTCAGGATGCGGACCAGCGCGTCCGCGCACTCCCACCCACGCGCGGCCATGTCCACCTCCGGGTAGGTCTCCCGCCCGATCAACACGTCGGCGACCTCCACCATCCGGCGCGAGACGTTGGAGTGGATGTCCAGTTGCCCCAGGATGGGCACGCCCGGCCCCACCAGGTCCCGCACCGCGGTCAGGATATGCCCCTCCGCGTCGTCGATCCCCTCCGCCACCATCGACCCGTGCAGCTCCAGCAACACCCCGTCGGCAGGCATGGCCCCGGCCATCCGGCCCAGCATCTCGTTCAGGATAGCGTCGAAGACCTGGCGGGATGCCGGACCGCTGGGGTGCGCCTCGGCGAAGATTGTGGGGATCAGCTCGAACCCGTGCGCCTCCGCGCCGTCGATGAACCCCCCCGTAGGCGTGTTCGTCCCCCGAAAGAAGCTCAGGATCTCCGCCCCGCGCAGGCGCCCGAACCGCTCGTCAAAGCTCTCGCGTGCCGTCGCCACCGGGGTGAAGGTGCTCGTCTCGTGGCTGATCGCGCCCGTGATCACGCGCATGGGTCACGCCCCCTCCCGGTCCAGGGAGAGCCAGCGCGCGACCTGGGCCTGAGCAAAGTTGACTTCGCCCCCCGCGCGGGGTCCGCACAACCCGACCTGCCCGTAGCCCGTCACCCCCTCGTGGACGCCGTCCCGGTCCGGGTTCACGTAGCGCAAAAACCACTCCGTCATCCGGTCCCGCATCTCCCGCTCTTTTACCCGGCGCTCGGCTTTGCCTGCGAGGTTCGTGGTCTCGCCGGGGTCGTTCCGCAGGTCGTAGAGTTCGTGAGGGCCGTAAGGGTAGCGGTGGATATACTTCCACTCCGGCGTGCGCACCGCGCGAACCGGCCCGTATTCGTCGAACACGACGACGTGCTCGTGGCCGGCCGGGGCGTCCCCCCGCAGCCGGGCCGCAAAGCTGGTCCCCGGCAGGTCGCCGGCCGCCGGAGGCGCGACCCCGGCATAGTCCAGCAGGGTCGGCAGGAAGTCGTATTGACTGAGCAGGTCCGCGTTCGTGGCCCCCTCCGGGACGTGCCCTGGCCGGGAGACGAGGAAGGGGACCCGGATGGACTCCTCGAACATGTTCATCGGAAAGGTGGCGTTCCCCTTCCCGAAGACCCCGTGGTGCCCCATGTTCATGCCGTTGTCGCTGGTGAAGACGATGAGCGTATTTTCGCGCAGGCGGTTGGCCTCCAGCCAGTCCAGCAGGCGTCCGACGCTGGCGTCCATCGCCGTTGTCGCCGCGTAGTAGCCGCTCAGGTAGACCCGCCGCTGCTCTGCGTCCCGGATGGGAATGCTGAGGTTCTTCGCCCAGGACGGGGGCGCCAGGCCGTCCGGGACGGACGCGAAGGCGCAATGTTCGTGGTAGCGGTCGTAGAGGGCCGCAGGGTGGTGCTCCCGCTGCCACGGGGAATGGGGCGCGGTGTAGTGCACGCTCAGGTAGAAGGGGCGGTCGGAGTCCTTCCCCCCCTCCAGGAAGGCGAGGGCGTTGTCCGTGATCGCGTCCGTGACGTAGCGCGGCTCTTCGTAGACCTCCCCGTCCCGGACCATCGGGGCGTTGTAATACGGGCCGCCCCCCTTGGCGTGGACCCTCCAGAAGGTGAACCCTTTCTGCGGGCGGTGGGCGTCGCCCAGGTGCCATTTGCCGCTGAGGCCGCAGACGTAGCCCGCCGACGTTAGCGCGTCTGTGTAGCCCGGCGCGTCCCTGAGGTATTCGATCAGCTCCCCGTTCCTGGCGGGCTCGTACTTGGCGGTGGTGTTTCCCGCCGCGATCCAGTCGTGGACGCCGTGCTGGGAGGGGATGCGCCCGGTCAGCAGGGTCGCCCGCGCGGGCGAGCAGACGGGGGACGCGCAGAAGAAGCGCTCGAAGCGCATGCCGGCGCCGGCCAGCCGGCTCAGGTGAGGCATCTCGATCTCCCGGTTCCCCTCACACCCCATCGCCCAGAAGCCCTGGTCGTCCGACAGGATGAAGAGGATGTTCGGGCGGTTCGCGATGCGGCTTGCCATGGCTTAAGATCTCCTTAGAACCCCTAACAGAATGAACCGCAGAGACCGCTGAGATCAGGGCTGGGCAGGGAGAACGATCCTGTGAATCGTTCGGTGGGGTAGAGGGTCGAAATGGACGCCGAAGCTGCCTACCCTTGAAACCTCAGCGTGCTCCGCGCTCTCCCGCTCCACCGTCAACCCACCGGGTTGACCCACCCCACTGGTAAAAGTCTTTTTGTTAGACGCTCTTATGGCCTATTGCCCTTGGCCTGCCCGACGCGCCATCAAACGGTAGGCTGAGCCGTACTTGCTTGCGTATCTGACAGCACAGAGCCAGCGCTTCGCGGGCCGTGGCTTTGTCAGCACGTTCACCGGGGTATCGGACATCAATGGCAAATACGGTCAATGCTTGCAGAAGCGGACGCATACCTTCCCAGGCTGGCTCAACGGACAACAGGAGGTCCAGCAGGGCAGGTAAATTGTGTGTTCTTCCGAACGGGATCTCCGCTTCCTGTAGACACGCCTTGAGATACTTCTCAACGCATTGTTGGGCGTGGAAACAGGCAGCGTCATAATTGGGCGCTTTACGCGCCCGCAACTCCCGCGTTGCAGTGGCAAGATCGCCTTCTGCCTTTTCCACCCATTCAGACGTGAGAGGCTTCATAGAGGACCCTGCCCTTTTCCAGGATTTCACGCAGGAAAAAGTCGTTCCAGGTCAGGCGCTGCCGAACCTGCTGCGGGGTACGGACCAGGATATCCACAGGGAAGAGCGGATGGACCTTATTGAGGATTTCCAAAGACTTATAAGCGCTCTTGCCCTCAAAGGGAAGGATGACCAGAAGGTCCACGTCTGAGTCCGGGGCGGGAGTTCCGTAGGCGTAGGACCCGAAGAGAATGATCCGTTCCGGATGAAACTCCCGCACAATCTGTTGACTCAATTCTACGATTTTATCTATACCGACCATTTTAAACAGACCAGAGTTGTCTGTCCATTTCTGTTCAAAAACACTCCCTTTGGATGCCCTCATGATCGTAAAAAAGGGGGCTGAAAGCAAGCCTTCTTGCAAAATCCCGGACCAACTCCTCGTTTTTTCTCTTGACAGGGGAGCGCCGACGCCTTATATTAGAAACCGACTGGTCGGTCTATAAACGAAAGGAAGCGATTTCCATGGCTGTTCACGCCACAGAGGAGGCCCGCAGGGCGCAAATCCTGGAGGCGGCCAAGCGGTGCTTTGCCCGGCAGGGCTACCACGAGACGAAGGTGGACGACATCGTCCGCGAGGCCGGGTTGAGCAAGGGGGCGCTCTACTGGTACTTCAAGGGCAAAGAGGAGCTGTTAGACGCCCTGTGCGACAGCTTCGTGAAGGAGACCCAGGAGGACTTTCTGAAAGGCTCCGCCGTAAAGACGCTGGACCCCGACTACCTGATCTGCGACCTGGGCGCGATGCTGGTGGAGCGGGTCCTGAGCGACCCCGAACACCGCCTGATCTGGATGGAGCACTGGTCGATGGCGTCCAGGGAGGCGGAGAGCCGGAAGAAGGTCTCCGACGTCCATCAGGGCTGGTTAGACATCCTCGTCCCCCTGATCAAGAAGAACATCAAGGAGGGGAAGCTCAAGCCCGTCGATCCCAGGCAGCTCGCGATGGGCCTGATGGCGCTGTTCGACGGGATTCTGACGCACCAGTCCTTTCAGGACATGGATGCCCCGGCCCTCTGGCGGTCCACGACCCGGATGCTCTTAGAGGGGATCAGGCAGTAGGTTATTTTTTTACCTTCAACACAAACTGACCGGTCGGTTTTATCCGACCGTCTGAGGATTTGACATGCGAACGCGAATCGTCTTTCTCCTGAGCGCAGGCCTGCTCTCCCTCGCCGGCGCGCGTATGGCCTCCGGCCAGCTCCCCCTCCTGACGCTCGACCAGGCCGTCCGGGCTGCCGTCGAGCACAACCGGACCCTGGCCGGCGCGCGGGCCGAGGTCGCCTCGGCGGCGTGGGGGGTCAAAAAGGCCTACGCCGACTGGCTCCCGAAGGTCGAGTTGAACGCCGGGGTGACGCGCATCAACGACGAGGCCCTCCGGCTGGCCAATGCCCCCATCGACTTCATCGAGGGCGCGCCGGGCCTCCCCCCGGAGCTCAAAGAGAGCATCCGTCCCTTCGCCTACAAAAACACCTACAGCGCTGGCGTGACGGTCCTTCAGCCGATCTACAACGGCGGCCTGGAGCGGGTGGGCATCCAGGCGGCGGACCTGATCAAAGAGAGGGGGGGCCACGCCCTCCGGGACACGGAGCAGGAGGTCGTCAGCCGGGTCCGAAAGACCTACTACGCCGTCCTCAAGGCCCAGGAGCTGGTCCGGCTCAGCCGGGAGACCGAGCGGCGGACCCTAGCCTACCTCGAATCCACGAGGCGCAAGGCCGGGGCCGGGCTGCGGACCTCGGCCGACATCCTCCGGTGGGAGGCCCAGGCCGCCTCCGACCGGGGGGGCGTCGTGGATGCGGAGAACGCCTTAGCCACGGCCAAGGCCGCGCTCAACGAGGGGATGGGGGTCGATCTGGACCAGGACTACACCTTCGAGCCGCCGGTCGCCGTCCTGGCCTCCGCCGGCGGGGACCTCGCCCCGGAGTCGCTCCCCCCGAAACCCGCCCACGACCCGGCGGCGTTCAGGTCGCATCCGGGCGTCTTAGCCGCGCGGAGCCTGGCCGGGCTCCAGCGCACGACCCTCCGGAGGGCGTGGGGGGAGTTCCAGCCGCAGGTCAACCTCGCCTTCTCCTATGCGTGGGAGAAGAACGGCACCGTAGCCCTGGACGGCGCGAAGACCTGGAGCACGGCCCTGATGCTCCGCTTTCCGATCTTCAACAGTCTCGGGGACTACGCGCAGGTCCGGCAGGCGCGCGAGGACCTCCGGAGGGCCGAGCTCCTCGCCCAGGACGTGGAGCGCCAGTGGCGCCTCAGGGCCAGGAGCGCGGACCTGGCCTTAGACTCCGCGCGGGAGCGCATCGGCATCGCCCGGAAGGGCGTGGAGTATGCGGAGGCCAACCTGCAGACCGTGACGCGGCGCTACGAGGCAGGGGTGGCGTCCAACATCGACCTGATCGACGCCCAGACCACGGCCTACCAGGCGCGGGCGCTGCTCATTCACGCGACCTATGACGCCGCCATCGCCCAGGTGGAGCTGGAACGGGCCACGGGGAAGATACAGTGACGAATGACGCCCCCCTTCCTCCCCCGTCCCCTCCCTCCCCCCACAAGTGGGGGAGGGAGGGGAACTCAAGGGCTTTGCCGCTGAGATAGGGGAGGGTGGGGGGATTACCACCGATTTATCCAGGGAGAAACACCATGACACGCTGCAGAAAAATCGCCGGAGTCGGAGCGGCTGCGCTCCTGCTGGGAGGAGGTCTGCTCTACGGGGCCTGGAAGGCCGACCGGGCGGAGGCGTCAAGGCCCCGGAGGCCGTCCGCGATCCCCGTGGAGGTGGCCAGGGTGACCCTGGGCCCCCTCGCCAACCGCGTGTCCGCCGTCGGGACCGTTGAGGCCAGGCGCGACGTGGTCGTGAGCGCCGAGGCCGCGGGGAGGGTCGTGCGGGTCTGCGCCGAGGTGGGGGACCGGGTGGCGCAGGGCGCGGTCTTGGCCGAGGTGGACGCGGAGTTCCGTCGCCTCGCCGTCGAGCAGGCCGAGGCCCAACTCGCCCTGGCCGGGGCGAACGCCCGCAAGACCGCGAAGGACATGGGGCGGAACAGGGCGCTGTTTGAGAGGGGGGACGTCTCCGACGCCGAGATGGAGGGCATCCGGCTCGCGGCCCAGAACGCGGAGTCCGGCCTCCGGTCCGCGGAGGTCGCCCTGCGGGTCGCGCAGCGGCAGCTCGCCGACGCGCAGGTCCGCAGCCCCATCGCGGGCGCGGTGGCCAGGCGGTTCGTGGAGGTCGGGGAGACCGTAGGGCCGGGGACGCCCGTCGCCAACGTCGTGGACTTAGACGTGGTGAAGGTAAAGTTCACGGTCCCGGAGCAGGAGATCGGCCTGGTGGCCGTCGGCCAGACCGCGCGGGTGACGATAGACCCCTATCCGGGCGTGACCTTCGAGGGGAAGGTGGTCCACATCGGCTCGAAGGCCGAGGGGAACAGCCACCGCTACCCCGTGGAGGTGGAGGTCGCCAACCGGGAGGAGAGGCCCCTGAAGGCGGGGATGTTCGCCCGGACGGAGGTCCTCACGTCCGCGCACGAACGGGTCCCGCTCATCCCGGCTGCGGCCCTCATCGAGGGAGCGGCACAGCCCTCCGTCTACGTCGTGCGGGAGGGCCGGGCGCTCCTCAGGCCCGTCTCCCTGGGCGGGCGGCAGGGGGACGCGGCGGGGGTGGTGGAGGGCCTGCAGGAGGGAGATATGGTCGTGACGATGGGGCAGCAGACGCTCAGGGACGGCGCGGCGGTGGAGGTCAGATGAAACTCACAAAGATTGCCATTGAGCGCCCGGCGCTCATCGTGATGGTCTTCTCCGCGCTCGCGGTCCTGGGCGTCTACAGCGCCCTCAGCCTCGGCGTGGACCTGCTGCCGGACATCGACATCCCGACCGTGCTGGTGACGACCGTCTATCCGGGGGCCGGGCCGAAGGAGATCGAGACGAGCGTGGCCAGGCCGATCGAGGAGTCGGTCGTGGCCATCAACCGGGTGAAGAACGTCCGCTCCTTCTCGTCGGAGGGGGTCTCCCTCGTCATGGTGGAGTTCTCGATGGGCGCCCGGATCGACGACGCGGCCGCCGAGGTGCAGCGGAAGGTAGACGCGACCCGCCACAGGCTCCCGAGGGACGCGGAGACCCCCACCGTGTCCAAGATCGGGATCAAGGACCTCCCGGTCCTCCGCATCTCGCTGACCGGGGACCTCCCGCCGAAACAGCTCTATCAGCTCGCCAAGGACCGGATCAAGCCCGCCCTGGAGCGGTTAGAGGGGGTCGGCCTGGTGACGCTCATCGGCGGCGAGGAGCGGGAGGTGCGTGCCGAGGTGGACCCGGACCGGCTGAGGGCCTACAACCTCTCCATCCTCCAGGTCTCGCAGGCCTTAGCCAGGGAGAACCTCGACTTCCCGGCGGGAAAGGTGGACGAGCGCCAGCGGGAGTACATCGTCCGTCTCTCCGGGCAGTTCCGGACCCTCGACGAGATGGGGCGCATCGCCGTCGCCTCCGCGCCGGGGGGGACGGTCTACCTCAAGGACGTCGCGGAGGTCCGGGACGGCGTCAAGGAAAACAGGGAGCGCAGTCGCCTGAACCGCCATCCCTCCATCGGCGTCCTGGTCCAGAAACAGTCCGACGCCAACACGGTGAGCGTCAGCGAGCGCGTGCGCCGGGAGCTGGCGCGCCTGGAGAGGGCGCTGCCGGGGGGGATCGCGTTCGTGGTCGCTCAGGACACGTCGGTCTTCACGAAGGACGCCGTGGACGAGCTGGAGCGGAACATCGCCGAGGCCGTCCTGAGCGTGTCCCTGATGCTCCTGGTCTTCCTGCACAGCTGGAGGAACGCCTTTATCGTGCTGCTGGCCATCCCGACGTCCCTCGTGTCCACGTTCATCGTGATGTACGCCTTCGGGTTCACGATCAACCTGATGTCCCTGATGGGCCTGGCCCTCACCGTCGGGATCCTGGTGGACGACTCCATCGTCATCTTGGAGAATATCCATCGGCGCCTCGAAAGGGGGGAGAGGCCGAGGGAGGCCGCGCTGAACGGGCGGACCGAGATCGGGTTTGCGGCGATGGCGATCACCCTGGTGGACGTGGTCGTGTTCCTGCCCGTGGCCCTGCTGACCGGCATCGTCGGGGACATCTTCCGGGAGTTCGCGGCGGTGATCGTGACGGCCACGCTGATGTCCCTGTTCGTCTCCTTCACGCTCACGCCGATGCTCGCCTCCCGCTGGTCGAGGCGGATGGAGAGGAGGGACGAGAGGTCGTGGGGTGTCCGGTTCGCGGCCTGGTGGGAGACGGGGATGGAGCGGCTGAACGGGGGCTACCGCCGGCTGCTCGGCTGGGCGCTGGGGCATCGGAGGGTGATCATCGCCGTCAGCGCCGGGACGCTGATCGGCAGCCTCGCCTTAGTCCCGCTGCACGTGATCGGGACGGAGTTCATGACGCATGTGGACCGGGGGGAGTTCTCCATCGCCCTGGAGATGCCCAGCGGCACGGCGCTGGGGCAGACGGATCGGGCGGTCCAGGGGGTGGAGGAGGTCCTGTCCGGGACGCCGGAGGTGGAGCGGTTCTTCACCACGGTCGGGACGTCGGAGGAGGGCATCCTGAACTCGCAGGCGTCCCACCTGGCGCAGATCCAGGTCCACCTCGTCAGGCGGTCGGAGCGCGGGCGGTCCACGGAGGAGGTGGTGGACGAGTTGAAGGGGGCGGTGGCCAGGGTTCCGGGCCTGAAGGCGCGCGCCAACTTCATCGGCATCTTCGGCACGGCGGACGACACACCGATCTTCATCGAGGTGAAGGGGCAGGACCTGGAGGACCTGGTGAAGGTGGCCGCCGAGGTGGAGGCCCGAACCGCGCGGGTACCCGGCGCGACCGACATCAAGAGTTCGTGGGAGGAGGGGAGGCCGGAGGCGCGGGTGGAACTCGACCGGGAGAAGGCCGCGCAGATGGGCCTGACCCTCGGCGAGGTCGCCCTCGCGCTGCGCACGGCCTTTGAGGGAGACGTGGCCACGCAGTTCCGGGACGGGGAGACGGAGGTGGACGCGCGGGTGATCGCGCGCAAGCTGAACCGCTCCAGCGTGGAGGACGTGGGACGGATGTCCTTCCTGAACCACTCGGGGCAGCAGGTGGAGCTCCGGCAGGTCGCCCGCGTGTACCAGGGCTCCGGCCCCACGAAGATCCAGCGCAAGAACCGGGAGCGCTCGATCACCATCCAGTCGAACCTGTCGGGCCGGCCCTTAGGCGACGTGGTGCGAGACCTCCGCGCCTCCTTCGCGGAGATGAAGCTCCCGGAGGGCGTGACGATCTTCTTCGCCGGGGACGCGGAGATGCAGGAGGAGACGTTCACGAAACTCTTCACCGCCCTCCTCCTCGGCATCGTGTTTGTCTACATGATCATGGTCGCCCTGTTCGAGTCCTACCTCCACCCGTTCACGATCATGTTCTCCCTGCCCGTGGCCGTCGTGGGGGCGCTGGGGGGGCTGGCGCTGACCGGCAAGACGCTCAACATGTTCTCGCTGATCGGGGTCATCATGCTCGTCGGCCTCGTCACCAAGAACGCCATCCTCTTAGTCGATTACGCGAACCACCTCCGGGGGCGCGGCCTCGGCGCGCGGGAGGCGCTCCTCGAGGCAGGCCCGGCGCGCCTCCGGCCCATCATCATGACCACGCTGACGCTCATCCTGGGCATGTTGCCCCTGGCCCTGAGCCTGGGGCCGGGCACGGAGATGCGCTCCGGCATGGCCGTCGTCCTGATCGGGGGCCTGACCACCTCGACCCTGCTGACCCTCGTCCTGGTGCCGGTGGTCTACACGATCGCGGAGGAACTGAGGGTGAAGGTCCCGGCGCTGTTCGGGCGTCGGGCGAAGGCCGGGGAGACGGCGCCACAGGCGGCGGATTAACCTCGCCCCCAGTCGCAAAATGTCCTTGTGGGTTTCTGTTTAGAGACCTATATTAGACCTCACCATGTCAACCGTCTCCGTCATCGTCGTCAACCACA
>Ga0156186_1088_pt1 | contig 14436 bp, 13 predicted proteins | sample RifCSPlowO2_12_FD_107839 | JGI IMG/M metagenome (GOLD analysis project Ga0156186, IMG submission 107839) | Candidatus Handelsmanbacteria bacterium RIFCSPLOWO2_12_FULL_64_10
CAGAGGAGGGCCTGGATACCCACGACGATGAAGAAGAGGTTGAGTCGCTGCGGGATCGAGGCGTCGGCGTTCAGGATCACGTCGTCCACCAGGTATCGCCCCAGGAAGACGCCCACCTCCCCCAGGGGCACCCCGATGATCACCAGGAGCATGCCCAGGATCACCTTGCTCTTGTAGGGGTAGATGTAGCGGAAGAACCGCCAGAACGTCCGCCACTCGTGCTGCGCCCGTTCCCGTTTCGCCTATGTCCCGGTCTTTCGCCAGACCTCAGGTTGGCGCGGGACAACCTGTAAGAAGTTCAAAGCCATAAGGATTTATGTTTCAAATTTTCAGCCCTTGATGGGCTTTGCCCTCTCCCGCTGCTCCCACCCCTCCCCGAACAGGTCCAGGAAATGGCTCTCGTCGTAAGGGTGTTTGGCCATCTCCGCCTCGTTCAGGTCGATGCCGAGGCCGGGCCGGTCCGGGACCTCCAGATGCCCCTCCCGGACCTCCGGGTAGTGGTCCACGATCCGCCGCGCCCAGTCCACGCCGAAGTCGTCGAACACCTCCTGGATGGTCACCCCCGGCGTGCAGGCGGCGAAGTGGGCGCAGACCGCCGTGGAGACCGGCCCCTGGGCGTTGTGGGGGGCCACGGCCACGCCCTTCACCTCGGCGCGGGCCGCGATCTTCTTAGTCTCCAGAAGCCCGCCCGCGTGGAGCAGGTCGGGCTGCACGACGCCGATGCGCCCCCGGTCGATCAGGTCCGCGAACGCCTGCCGGGAGGTCAGGCGCTCCCCGCCGGCGATGGGGATGGTCGTCTTACCCGCCACCTCCGCCGTCCCCTCGACGTCGTCGGACGGCACCGGCTCCTCGAACCAGGCCGGGTCGAACGGCTCGAGCAGGCGCGCCACCTTCGCGGCGAACCCCGGCTCGAACCGGCCGTGGCCTTCAATGAGGAGATCGACCTCCTCCCCCACCGCCTCTCGCACGGCCGCCACCACGTCTATGGCCTTTCTCAGGGCCAAGCGGGACATCGTCCGGTGGGCGCTGCCGAACGGGTCGAACTTGAGGGCCGTGTAGCCCCGCGCCGCCACCTCCTGCGCCTTCTGCGCGAACCCGTCCGGCGTCTGAGGCCCCGTGTACCACCCGTTGGCGTAGGCCCGGATGCGGCGGCGGTAGGGGCCGCCGAGCAGGTTATAGACCGGCGTGCCCAGGGCCTTCCCCGCGATGTCGTAGCAGGCGATCTCCACGCCGCTGAGGGCCGTGAGGTGGACCGGGCCACGGCCTACCTTGAGCATCTCGTCGATCAGCCGCTCCACGGCAAAGGGGTCGAGGCCCAGAAAATAGCGCCGGGTCTCGGCCAGGGCGGCCTCCATCGTCCGGGCCTTCCGGTGCAGCGTGGCCTCCCCCACGCCGCAGATGCCCGCGTCCGTGTGCAGCTTGAGGAACACCCAGTTCTTCCACGGGTTGCCGACGATGAAGGTCTGTAGGTCTGTGAGGCGCATCTCCTTATCTCCCCGGCACGACCCCCGGCGTGTCCGAAGGGCCTGACACGGCCGGGTGCTGACAGAGATAGCTTGAGGCCAGGAAGAGCAGCAGGACGATCAGGACGATAGCCAGCAACACCGTGTGGAGCATGTTGGCCGCGTCTTCCCTGTCCGCGTCGGTTCGCACGAGTCTTGACCAGAAGGACGCCATTTTCCCCTCCCTCCTCAGATCATGTCTCCCGTTACCTTGAACAATGGCTCGATCTCTTTCAACACCTCGTCCAGCTCCCTGTGGTCAAACGCGTCGAGCCCGGGAATGGCCGCCGCCCGCACGTAGGTGGAGCGGATGACCCCCCGGCGTCTCAGGACCTCCTTGTAGACGTGGACGCCGTACTGAAACTCCACGTTGAGCAGGGGCAGGAGCCGGTTGAACAGTCGCCGAGATTCGACGAGGTCCCCCCGTTCGTGGGCCTCGTAGACAGCCACGTGGAGGTCCGGCACGTCGCAGGCAGGCATGGTCCCGCAGGCCCCCCGGCGCATCTCGTCCATCATGTGGCGGCCCGCCGCGCCGCCGAACACCCCCTTCAGCCGGTCCCCGCCGAGGCGCAGGGAGGCGCTGACCGCGTGGGTGGTCGGCTGGACCTCCTCCTTGATGTACTGGACGTGCGGCAGCTCCCGGAGCAGGCGGGCCATGAACTCCGCGGACATCGGCACGCCCACCGGGAGGGGGTAGTTCTGGATGAAGACCGGCAGGTCGGTCGCCTCTGACAGGGCCCTGTAGTAGTCGTAGACGCCGTCCATGTTGGGCTTTCGGACGTAGGGGGGCATGGCGATGACGGCGTCCGCGCCGATCTGCCTGGCGTGTCGGGCGAATCCCACGGCCACCTCCGCGCTGACGGCGGAGACGCCGACCACGACCGGGACACGGCCGGCCGTCTCCCGGACCACGATCTCGGCCACGCGCCTGCGCTCGTCGTCGGACAGGGCGCTGAACTCGCTCGCGTTCACAGGGGCCACGATGCCGTGCGCCCCGGCCCTGACGCAGAACCGGACGACCCGCCGCAGGTCCTCCTCCGACAACTGTCCCCGCTCGTCAAAGGGTGTCACCGGGATGGTGAACACCCCGCGAAAGGTCCTCTCTTCCGCCATCGATTCCTCCACGCAGATGATCCTCTCTGACCGACAGGATTCTATAAACATGCTTTTAAAAAGGGCGTCTGTCAATTCAAAATCGTCGCAGGCGCGGATGCGGTGTAACTTTTGGTCGGTTTTATCGTCTAAACCGAGACAGGCCGGGATTACAAGGGAGGGCTTTGAATGTCGCATCTTCCCCCAACGGAAGGAGGTTTTCAATACCCCTATGTACCCATTTGGCAGAGTGGTCTACGTCCTGGCGCACTTCTCGAAGGTCTCGGAGACCTTCATCCTGCGAGAGGTCGTGGCGCTGCGGAGGATGGGCCTGTCCGTGCAGGTGGCGGCCCTCCACCGCGTTCACCCCGGCGGACTGACGCCGGAGGAAGAGGCGTGCGTGCGGGAGGCCCTGTTCGTGCCCCCGCTCTTCCTGCCGAGCGTCCTCCTGGCGAACGTCCTGGCGTTCTTCAGGGCCCCTCGCCGCTACGCGCGCGCCTTCGCGCAGGTCGTGGGGATGCCCCACCGCAGCCTCTATTTCACCCTGCGCGCGCTGTATCATTTTCTGGCCGTCGGATACCTTGCCCGCGCCCTTTCGGGCGGTCCCCCGGTGGCCCACCTGCACGCCCACTTCGCCTCTGTGCAGACGGAGGTCGCGATGGGCCTGGCGACCCTGCTCAACGTCCCGTTCAGCTTCATGGCCCACGCGAAGGACATCTACGTCGACGCCAATGCCCTTCGGGAGAAGATGATGGCTGCGAAGTTCGTGGCGACGTGCACGGACTACAACGCCCGTCATCTGCGTGAGATCTGCCCTGAAATTGCGGAGCGCGTGGCCCTGGTGCGCTGCGGTGTTCAGGTCGAGGGGATCGCGTGGGCAACGCCGGAGGCCTCCTGTCCGCCGCTGATCCTGTCTGTGGGGCGGCTGGTCGAAAAGAAGGGGCATCGTCACCTGATCGAGGCGTGCGGGTTGCTGAAGGGCCTGGGTCTGTCCTTCAGGTGCCTGATCGTCGGCGACGGCCCGCTGCGAGACCGGCTGTCGGAGGAGGTCGCCCGGAGGGGATTGGACGATTTCGTCTCTCTCAAGGGGAGTCTGCCGTATTCGCAGGTGGAGGCGTTTTATCGCCGGGCGACGATCTTCGCGCTGCCCAGCTTAGTCACGGAAGAGGGGGACCGGGAGGGCCTTCCGGTCGTGCTGATGGAGGCCCTGGCGTTCGGCGTCCCGGCGATCTCGACGGCGACCTCCGGGATCCCTGAGTTGATCGTGGACGGGCAGACCGGTCTGCTGACGCCGCCCGCCGATACGCAGGCCCTGGCGATGGCGATGGCGCGATTGATTCGGGATGAGGCGCTCCGGAGAAGGCTTTCCAGAGATGGCCGGAGGAAGGTGGAGGCCGGTTTTGACCTGGAGCGAAACGCCGCCAAGCTGGCCGCGCTGTTCGAGAGGCCCATCCGGCGGCGGGCCTATCCATCGACCGCCAAGCGGGCCTGACAGGCGGGAAGAGACCTCACCCTCCCCCAAACCTGTGGATAAGGCCCTTGATACCCTCCACCCAACCTGTCGCTCCCATGAGGTCGCGACCCCCTCCCTCTCTCCGCATGCGGAGAGGGAGGGGGCAGGGGGTGGGTGAGGTCACGACAAATCTCAGGAATTTTTTCGTATTGGAAACCTAAGATACTTTTTTAGTTTCTATAGTATAGATCCCTCATCTGCTTTAAGAATAACTGTGGCAACTTGTATACGTCTGTGATCAGGTCGCACATATTTTTCTGGCTTCATCGACGGTTTCTCATCATAAAGACGCTGGCATATTTATTGCATGTTCTACCACAGTTTAAACTTGAATAGAGGCGATTGGATAGATTCTAGGGAGAAAGGGGCTGGTGTGGTCAAGACAGCGGTCATCCTCGCGGCAGGTAACGGGAGTCGATTGAGGCGAATCTCCGGCAGTCTTCCCAAACCGCTGGTCCGCGTGGCCGGGGTTTCGCTCATAGAGCGGGTGATGCGCACGGCGCTGAAGGCGGGCATCGAGTCGTTCGTGATTGTCACGGGTTATGAATCGGAGCGCATCCGGGCGCACGTGGAGCGCATCCCGGACCTGTGCGACCGGGTCACCTGGGTGCACAATCCCGGTTATCATCTCCCCAACGGGGGCTCCGTGCTGGCTGCGCGGGAGGTCGTGTCAGAGGATTTCGTCCTTTTGATGTCCGATCACCTGTTCGAGCCGGAGGCCCTGTCGCATCTTTTGCGCGCCCCGCGAAGGCCGGGCGAATGTCTGCTGGGGGTGGACCGGAATCTCTCGGATATCTTCGACATGGAGGATGCCACGAAGGTCTGTCTGAAGGGGGACCGCATCGTGGACATCGGAAAGTCGCTTGGGGCGTTCGACGGGGTGGACACGGGTATGTTCGTCTGTTCGCCCCGGCTCTTCGAGGCGCTGGCGGCCTGCGCCATTGACGGGCAGGGGTGCTCCCTGACCGACGGGGTGCGCCGCCTGGCGCAGGAGGGGCGGATGGCCGCCGTGGACGTGGGTCAGGCCACCTGGCAGGACGTGGACACCCCGGAGGCCCTCCGGCACGCCGAGCGGATGCTCTACCGCTCGACGCGGAAGCCCACGGATGGCATCATCTCCCGTCACCTCAACCGCGCCATCTCGATCCAGTTCAGCAAGGTGTTCATCGCCTTAGGCGTCACGCCCAACCAGGTCTCCTTTCTGACCCTGCTGCTGGGGCTGATGGCCGCCTGGTCGATCTCCTGCGGGGACTACGCCCACGTGGCCCTCGCGGGCATCCTTTTCCAGTTCAGCTCCATCTTAGACGGGAGCGACGGGGAGGTGGCCAAGCTCCGGATGAACGGCTCCAGGAGGGGGGAGTGGCTCGACACGCTGGTGGACTGTCTCACCTACTTAGCCTTCTTCATCGGCGTGACCGTCGGCCATTACCAGAGGACGCAGTCCTCCGCCGTGCTGCCCATCGGGTTTCTGTCCTTAGCCGTGATCGCGCTGACATTGTCCATCATGTATTTCTATCTGATGAACACCGGCAGCGGCAGCCTTCGAAGATATGTGGCGGCCTTCACCGAGATGGCGTCGGACCGGCGCAGGCACCCGATCTACCGGCTGTTGAGCAGGCTGAGCTTTGCGACACGCCGGGACTTCTTCTCGTTTACCTTTTGCGTCTTCGCCCTGCTCAACCGTCTCGACTGGATCTTCGCCGCGATGATCCTGGGCATCGCCATGGTGACCTGCGCCGTGGCGTTGTCCGCCGGCCGGCTGCTCCGGGACAGCGGGGCCCAGGCGCTCGACGAGAAGGTGGGGATAGAGGAGGGTGAGCGCCGCTACCCTGGCGGCGCCCCCATTTCCACCGGGAGCGCCGGGAGTTGATGTTGAAAGGGAGACCGAAGGGCTCCTCTGCCACGACTGCAAGGGGTAACGTGGAGGGTCGGACCATCGAGTGGCGTCCTCACAGAGATGCCGCGCCGGAGGAGGCGCAGCGGAAGGACGCGGAGGAGGTCGTCAGGGGCTCCGGCGTCAATTTCCTGGGCAACTTCGGCAAGCTCTCCAAGTCCCTTTACTATATCGTCATCACCCGGTTCGTGGGCGCGGACGCCTTCGGCCTCTACACCCTCGGCTGGTCTCTGATCGACCTCGCCAGCAAGTTCGGGCTGTTCGGGCTGGACCGGGGCGTTGTGCGCTTCGTGTCGCAGCACCGGATCGAAGGGGACGCGGCGGGGGCGCACCGGATCGTCGGGCAGGCGCTCACGCTGGGCCTGATCGCCAGTCTTGCCGCCACCGCCCTCGTCTGGGTCGCCGCGCCGTGGGCCGCCGCGTCGGTCTTCCACCATCCCGAACTCTCGCCCATCCTGCGCATCCTGGGCCTGTCGATCCCTTTCTTAGTCGGCTCGTCGATCCTGCTGGCCGCGCTGAAGGCCGTGCGGATCATGAAGTTTGATGTCTACGTGAGGAGCCTCGCAGAGCCTTTCGCCCTGCTGTCCTCGGCGGTGGTCCTGTGCGCCCTCGGGTGGACGATGAGCGGCCTGGCCTTCGCCTACCTGATCGCCGCCGCGTGCGGCCTGATCCTGTCCATCCGCTTCTTCGGGCGCGTCTTTTCCCCGTCCCAATGCGTCTCCGGGATGGGTTTGCCCCGATCCCCCGTGATCTCCTTCTGCGCGCCCCTTCCGTTCCACGACGCCCTGGGCGCCCTGATGTCCCGGCTCGACCTGTTCATCCTGGCGGCCTTCCTCCCCGCCGCCTCGGTCGGCATCTACGCGGCCACGTGCGAGGTGGCCTGGGCCGTGAAGGACATCCGGCAGGCCGTGGACCCGATCTTCGCGCCCGTCGCGTCGAGCCTCATCCACGAGCGGAAGCAGGAGCGTCTCTCCGCGCTGTTTGCCTCCGTGACCCGCTGGATCGTGATCCTGGAGCTGGCGTTCCTGCTGGGCGTGGGGCTGTGGGGAGAGACGGTCCTGTCGGTCTTCGGCCCGGCCTTCGCCGCCGGGTTCTGGGGCCTGATCCTTCTGTCCGTGGCATACGCGCTCAACGGGGCCTTTGGCTCCTCCGAGATGCTCCTGATGATGTCCGGCCGGTCGGGACTCAACCTGCTCAACACGGTCCTCTTAGTCGCGGTCACCTGCGGCCTCAACCTGCTCCTGATCCCCCGCTACGGGATCGCGGGCGCGGCTCTCGCCGCCGTCATTTCCCTCACGCTCATCAACCTCCTGCGCATCGTCCAGGTCCGGGTCTGTCTGGGCATTCACCCCTTCCGCCGGTCGCTGATCAAGCCCTTCGCCGCCGCCGGCCCGGCCCTCGCGGTCGGGTTGTTCCTGATGCGGCTCGGCGCGCCCTGGGCCTATCTCTCGGCCCTCTCCCTGCCCCTCTACTTCGGCCTCGTCAGGGCGTTCGGCCTGGAGGCCGGGGACCGGGACCTCCTCGAAAAGCTCCACCACAAGGCCCCCTTCCTGCGTCGCTGGGCGCGGGTCTGGGATCGGATCGGGGTTCAGGCCCGAAAGGCCTCCGGCAGGCTCTTCTGCCCCTTCAGGCCGGGCGCGCCCTCCGACTCCCGCACAAACGCCGCGGCGGATTAAAAGCTAACCGCCAAGAGCGCAAAGCCCCTCCCTCCCTCTCCTTCTCCCCACGCAAAGAAAACGCAAAGAGAAGTCGTCGCCCGCGCTCGCGCATTTTGCCTTGACATCCCGGGGGCTTTGCATTATGTATGTTGCCTTCAGGCGACGGGGCAGGCTCCGGGAGGAGGTTCGCGAGGGGATCGATCCCTTGCGGGGAATCTATCTCTCCATACAGGAGGTCAATCATGGCGGAGCAGGCGCACGCGGACCTGCGAACCGAGGGCGAGGAATACCGTTACAGGATCGGGCACGTCATTGCGGCATCCTCCGTGGGGACGATGATCGAGTGGTACGACTTCTACCTCTACGGCACGCTGGCTGTGTTCTTCTCGACGCTGTTCTATCCCCCCGGCCATCCGACGGCGGCGTTTCTGGCGAGCTTAGCCACGTTCGGGGCCGGGTTCGCGGTGAGGCCATTCGGGGCGGTCTTCTTCGGCAGGATCGGGGACCTGGTCGGGCGCAAGTACGCCTTCATGGTGACGTTGAGCATCATGGGGGGCGCGACGACGGCCGTGGGCCTGCTGCCCACCTACGAGCAGATCGGCATGGCCGCGCCGATCGTCCTGGTGGCCCTCCGGCTGCTCCAGGGGCTGGCGCTGGGCGGGGAGTACGGGGGCGCGGCGACCTACGTGGCCGAGCACGCGCCGGACGACCGGCGGGGCTACTTCACCAGCTACATCCAGACCACGGCGACCCTGGGGTTTTTCGTGGCGCTGCTCGTGGTCCTGACCACGCGGGTCTCCGTGGGCGACGCGGCCTTCAAGTCGTGGGGGTGGCGGGTGCCGTTCCTGATGTCCGCCGTCCTGCTGGCCATCTCGATCTACATCCGCCTGAGGCTGCGGGAGTCGCCGCTGTTCAGCCGGCTCAAGGACGCGGGGAAGACGTCCCGGACGCCGGTCAAGGAGAGCCTGGGGAGCCGGCGCAACTGGAAGCTCATCCTGCTCGCGCTGTTCGGGGCGACCGCGGGGCAGGCGGTCGTCTGGTACACGGGGCAGTTCTACGCGCTGTTCTTCCTGCAGACCGCGCTCAAGGTGGACTACATCACCTCCTACCTCATCGTGGCCGTGGCGCTGGCCCTCGGCACGCCGTTTTTCTTAGTGTTCGGGTGGCTCTCCGACCGGGTCGGGAGGAAGAAGATCATGATGGTGGGGTGCCTGGTGGCCGCCGTCACCTACGTCCCGATCTACAAGGCGATGAGCGCCTTCGCGAATCCCGTGAACCCGGTCGCGCTGACGGCGCTCGTGTTCATCCAGGTCGTCTACGTGACGATGGTCTACGGCCCCATCGCCGCCTTTCTCGTGGAACTCTTCCCGGCCCGCATCCGCTACACCTCCATGTCCCTGCCCTACCACCTGGGCAACGGGTGGTTCGGCGGGTTTACCCCGCTGATCGCCTCGGCCATCGTGGCCTACACGGGCAACCTCTACGCGGGCCTCTCCTATCCCATTGCGATCTCTCTGATGACTTTTATCATCGGCATGCTCTACCTGCCGGAGACCTACCACGTCCGGATCTGGGACGAGGTGGAGGGGGGCGCGCCGGCAGATGCCTCCGCGCTGAAAGGCCCCGCCTGATCAAGCCCATTATAAAAGCGTCTGATCTCAAAAAGTCAAGCGCAATATGGGCGGATGCTCCAAAGGTCATCGTGATCAATCCTTTGAGATTCGCGCTGTCAGGGATCAGGCATAAAATGGGATCCCGCAGGCCAATAAAGAGGCCCGGCGAAGTCATCCGCCGGGCCTCTCTGTTTTCAAACCTCGCCTTTTTCGTCGGGCTTACTTCAGCAATAGCATCTTCCGCGTCTCCGCGAATCCGCTACCCATCAGCCGGTAGAAGTAGAGGCCGCTCGATACGGACCTCCCTGCCGCATCCTTCCCGTCCCACGTCACCCGATAATAGCCCGCCTCCTGCCTCCCCTGGACCAGCGTGCGCACCTCCTGCCCCAGGGCGTTGTAGATCGCCAGCCTCACCTCCGCGGCCTCCGGGAGCTCGTAGGCGATCTGCGTGGCCGGGTTGAAGGGGTTGGGATAGTTGGGACCCAAAGTGAACGGCGCAGAGGCCGCCAGCGGGCGCGTGCCCACAACGCTGGCGACGTCTCCGATGACGAGGTCGAGCGTATACTCCCTTCCGCCGTTGATCGGGATGTTCCCATAGGCGGCGACCACGGCGCCCGACGCAGGGTCGATGGCTCGTGCAACATAATAACCCGACGCATTGGCAGGCCCGAACCTCGGGGGCTCGGCTGTAATTTCGACCTCTACCTGACCATCTGCATTGACCGTTCCTTTCCACCTGTAGTCACGCGCACGGCCCGAAATGGCTCGCGAGAACTCCACGACCAGACCCGCGGCCGGCTTCGGGGGCGTCACCTTCCTGATCCGGTTGTTGTCGCGATCCGCGATGTAAAGGTTGCCCGAATCATCCACAATCACGCTCATGGGGGTATTCAGACTTGCGGCGGTTGCAGGCCCCCCGTCACCGGAAAAACCGGCAGTTCCATTGCCTGCGACTGTGGTGATGATGCCCGTATTCGCATCCACCTTCCGAACCCGATGATATTGAGAACCAGTGGTGACGATATAGAGATTGCCTGACTTATCCACGAAGACATGAACAACCCCCGATAGGCGCGCCTCGGTAGCCGGTCCTCCATCACCGGAAAAACCGGCAGCGCCATTGCCTGCGACTGTGGTAATGACGCCCGTATTCGCATCCACCTTCCGAACCCGACGGTTACCATCGTCCGAAATATAGATGTTGCCCAAACTGTCCACGAAGATACGTCTGGACGAACTAAGGCTTGCCTGGGTGGCCGGCCCTCCATCGCCGGAGAAACCGGCAGTGCCATTTCCTGCAACCGTGGTGATGATGCCCGTCCTTGCATCTACCTTCCGAACTCGATGGTTGTTGGAATCCGCAATGTAGATGTTGTTCAGGCCATCTACAAAAACGCCAAGAGGGAAGTTCAGGCTTGCCTGGGTGGCCGGCCCCCCATCGCCCGAAAAACCAGGCCCTCCTGTTCCGGCTATAGTGGTAATAATGCCTGTATTCGCATCCACCTTCCGAACCTGATGCAAAACACCCCCACCTATCTGACCGATGTAGATGTTCCCCGCCCCATCCACAAAAATACCTCTGGGATTCCCTGTCCGCGCCTGGGTGGCCGGGATTCCATCCCCGTTCTGCGCTCCTCCGCCCGCTACAGTGGTGATGATACCCGTCTTTGCATCCACCTTCCGAATCCGGCCATTGTTCTGGTCCGCAATATAGAGGTTGCCTGCGTCATCCATAGCAAGGTCCCACGGGCCATTCAATCTCGCCTCCGTCGCCGGCCCTCCATCGCCTGCATAACGGCCAGAGACCGGACCGATCTCAGGCCCACTTCCCGCTATGGTAGTTATGATCCTGGGGAAGGTCACCATCGCCTTCACGACCGCCCGCCCTCTCAAGGTCGCCGTCTGAGCGTAACCGACACCAGTTGCCGCGACAAGGATCAGCGCCGCAGCGAGCCGCAAGGATAACTTGAACTTCAACATGGCCATCTCCTCCTTGTATGAAAACCACAGGACCACAAGACTACAGGACTACAGTACCACGAACAGCGCGACGCCACCACAGCCTCCAGGCCGCTCCCGCCACCAGCGCCAGGAGCAGAGAGGCGCACCAGAGCAACTTCTTGCCCGTCATAACACACCTCCTTTCATGTCCGGTTTCCTTTTTCTGAACCCTGTATTCTGATTCTAAGTCTTCGGGTGGTTGTTCCGTTCGATGCGTTCGAGGCACGCCTGAAGCTCCTGGAGCTGCACCGGCTTCTTCAGGTAGTCGTAGGCCAGGCTCCGCAGGGCCGCCACCGCCGTCTCCACGGTGGCGTAGCCCGTCATCAGGATCACGGGCAGGTCCGGGAACCGTTCCCGGACGGCCTTCAGGAACGCGATCCCGTCCATCCCCGGCATCTGGATGTCGCTGATGATCAGGTCCGGTGGATCGTCTTCAATCCGGTTCACGCCTCCCACACTTCCTGACCTTGACTCAGGGCGCGGATTGCCGTATCTTTCAGGAAACGAGGAAAGGGTCGTCAGTTGCGTAGCCCGTACCGTAATAAGAGCACAAGGAGGTTGATCTATGAACAGACCCCGCGAGAACACCCTGGAGGACTACCTGCCAAAATTGATGGCCGACGACATCGTGGCCGCCACGCAGACGGCCCGCACGAAGGCCGCCGGGCTGCTGAACGACCAGGGTATCTCAGCCATTGCACTGCTGCTCTCCAACCTCCTTGCGGATACCCTGGAACACCCGGAACGGCTTCTTGAGAGGGCTTCTTGAGGCTCTACCTGGACACCTCGCGCAGCCCGGGGGGGAAGGGGTGCCGCTATGATGCAAGAAGCTATGATCAACGGGAAACCCGTTTACTATGAATACGACGAATACCAGGATGCCCTGTTTGTGACCTTTGAGAAAGAGCCGCCGTTGAGCTACTATGAGGAACCGGAAAACGGCATTCTGATTCGGCGAGAGGCAGAGACCGACCGCATCGTGGGCTACACGGTCCGAAACGTCAGCCTGAAGGTCTGCCAGCAATATGCGTCGATTCTGTCCACGCCCTGACCTTCACCGGACCTTTGTCCCGCGCCTCATTTTCTCCTTCGACAGAACCCTGCCGTACGCTTCATTGGCTTATATCTCCGAATGGTCCTTCCGCTCCACCCGCTCGACGCATGCCTGAAGCTCCTCAAGCCGGACCGGCTTCTTCAGGTAGTCGTAGGCCCGGCTCCGCAGGGCCGCCACCGCCGTCTCCACCGTGGCGTAGCCGGTCATCAGGATGACCGGCAAATCCGGGAACTGTTCCCGCACGGCCTTTAGGAACGAGATCCCGTCCATCCCCGGCATCTGAATGTCGCTGATCACCAGGTCCGGCATCTCCTCCGTCATCAGGCGCAGCGCCTCTGATCCATCGGCGGCCGTCCTGACGCGGTGGCCGCGCCGGGTGAGGAAGTCGCCGATGGTCTGGAGGACCATCTCGTCGTCGTCCACCAGAATAATATTCATGACAGGCGCTCGCGCACGGTGTGAGATGAGGCAGGCAAAACAAAGTACGCTTTCCTGCTCCCCCTCTCCCCCATTGGGGGAGAGGGGGTTGGGGGAAGAGGGGTCTATTTCGCAAACAGCATCTTACGGACCTGTACAAACGTCCCGGCCTGCAGCCGGTAGAGATACAGGCCCGACGCCACCTGACGACCTACCTCGTCCCGGCCATCCCACACGACCGCGTGATAGCCAGGACCCTGCGAACCGCTCACCAGCGTGCGGACCTGCTGGCCCAGGATGTTGTAGACCACCAGCGTCACGCCCGCCGCTTCAGGCAAGGTATACCGGATGGTCGTGGCCGGGTTGAACGGGTTGGGATAGTTCGGGTCGAGACCGAACGCCTCCGGGACCGCCGGGGCGTCCTCCCCTGCCTCCCCCACCCTGGCCAGCGCCACCGGTTTGGCCGCCCCGCCGTTGTGAATGACGATGCTGCCCCCCTCAATCGCGTCCGTGGCGTCCGCGTCGTCGTCGGCGCCCATCTGGTTGTCGTAGATCACCCCTCCCGTGCCCTTGTTCCAGACCTTGATCCAGAACTTATCCACCCCTCCCCCGCCGTTGGCCTGCCCGTCGGTGGCCGTCAGCATAAACCCGTAGTCGCCGCTGTTGTTGATCGTGCCTGAGCCTTTGAACTTGGCGCGCGCCCCGGCCACCACCAGCCACTCGTAGGCCGTGCTCTGGAAGTTCAGGGAGGCCACCTTGAAGTTGAACTGCGTCTGGCCGGTGGGCACGCTGGCCCCCTTCTGGTACTTGGCCACAAACCCGAAGTTGGCCTTGCCTGTCAGCGAAGGGTTGGCCGGATATGCCCCGACGGGCGAGTCGATCCAGCCGCCCCCGGTCACAAACCCGGCGGTCGGGTCGTAGATCACGACGAACTGGAAGGCGGCCTCGTCGGATGCGCCGTCGTCGTCCGTGACCGTCAGCGTCACCCGGTAGACGCCCGCGGCGGCGTAGGTGTGGCTCCCGCTCACAGAACCCGTCTCCTCGTTGACAGCGCCCGAAGAGGTATTACCGTCCCCCCAGGCCCAGACCGCCGTGTGGGTGTCGGGCGTACCTGGGTCGGTGAACGTGGCGCTGGCGTTGACCGCTGTGCTGACCGGGACCGGGTCCACCGGCGCGGTGACGGCCCCCACCGCCGGGGCGACGTTGCGCACCTGGACCGTGGCCTGGGCCGTGGCCCACGCGCCCCCGCTGTCCGTGACCTTCACCGTGACCGTCTGGCTGACCGGTCCGTCCAGCCCGGTAAAGCTCACGTTCTGTCCCGGCGTCTCAAAGCCCCCGTTGTTGTCCAGGTCCCACGCAAAGGTCAGCGGGTCGCCGTCTATGTCGCTGCCGGAGGCCGCGACCGCCACGGAACTCCCCTCGTCCACGCCGTAAGGACCGCCCGCGCCGGCTGTCGGCGCGTCGTTCACCGCATTGACCGTGACAGTGAATGTCCGGGTGATCGTGTCAACCCCGTCCGAAACCGTCACCGTGATCGTCGCCGTCCCGGAGGCGTTCGCCACCGGCGTGTAGCTCAGGCTCCCTGTCGCGCCTGGACTCGTATACGTCACCGTCGGATGGGGGATGAGCGCGGCGTTGCTCGACACAGCTGTCACCGTCAGTGCCTGCGACTCGTTGGCAGCGCCTGTGCCA
>Ga0156186_1049_pt2 | contig 14406 bp, 15 predicted proteins | sample RifCSPlowO2_12_FD_107839 | JGI IMG/M metagenome (GOLD analysis project Ga0156186, IMG submission 107839) | Candidatus Handelsmanbacteria bacterium RIFCSPLOWO2_12_FULL_64_10
TGTTCATACCTATTTCCCAAATGAAAATGAAAAGGGACATACCTCCATCGTCCGAGGCATGCCCCTCAGCCCAGGTCCCGCAAGATGCCCCCGTCCCTATCTCGGACCTTGACCATTATCAATTCAAAGGCTATTCCACTCTTCCGCCGAAATCTGTCTGCCGATGATCGTTTCTATCTCTCGGATCATCTCCCGGAGCTTTGGCACAGATAGTTCATCATATCGAGGTATCGCAAGGCGATAGCGACCGTGGCGAAAGTAGGGATGCTTCCCGCCCGCAAAGGGGCCTGTAAAGCCGAGTCGCCCAAGCTTCCGTATGAAGTCCTGGCGCTTACACGGCAGCCACCGGCTCATCCTCAGCCTTTTCGTTGAGGTCGATGCTGTTAATCACAGGCAACGGATCACCGGAGCGGAGACCGAGGATGATCCACCCTTCCAGGACCGACTGAAGCCCCTCCCGGCACCTGTCCAGCGACTCCTCAAAGGCGATGACGCCGGGGCAGGGGGGGATCCGTCCGCAGAAGCTCCCATCCTCCAGCTTGTCGTAAGTCGCCCTGGCCATCGCGCTCTGAATGTAGGCTGTCAAAAGGGGTTCGGACATTGCGCATGCTCCGTGCTCAATGGCAGGCGGGGGCGCACGGCCGTGCGCCCCCGCGTTCTCGCTTACTTCCCGTTCTTCCCGTTCCCCCCGTTCCGTTTCGCTTTCAGCGCGAGCAGGAGGCGCTCCGGGGTGAGGGGCATGTCGTTGATGCGGACGCCCACGGCGTCGTAGACGGCGTTGGCGATGGCCGCCAGGGTGGGGGTGATGGGGGGCTCGCCCACGCCCTTCACGCCGAAAGGCCCGTGCGCGGAGGGCTTCTCCACGAGGACCGACTCCAGGGTCGGGACGTCGAGGGCCGTGGGGATCTGGTAGTCGAGCAGGTGGGGGTTCAGGTTGCCCCGCTGCGGGCTGTACTTGGTCTGCTCCATCAGGCCCCACGATGCCCCCTGCACGGCCCCGCCCTCCATCTGCCCGGCGACCTGCACGGGGTTGATGGCCGTGCCGCAGTCGAGGGCCCCGGCCAGGCGGAGGAGCTTGACCGCTCCGGTGCCGGGGTCCACCTCCACCTCGGCGATCTGCGCGGAGATGACGGTGTGGGACGGCTCGCGGGCGAAGGACCCCTTGCCCACGATGGGGCCGCCGGTGGTGGAGAGGCTGGCCTGCGCGACCTCGGCCAGGGTGAGGGCGTCCTTGCCGCCGCCCCTCACGGAGACCTTGCCGTCGGCCAGGACGAGGTCCTCGACCCGCGCTTCAAGCTGCTTCGCGGCGAGTTCCAGGACGCGGTTGCGGGCGTCCTCGGCGGCGCGCTTGACCGCGTTGCCCACGCTGAAGGTGACGACGCTGCCGCCGCTGCCGGTGGTGTAGGGGGCGCTGTTCGTGTCGCCCCGGATGACGCTGACCTTATCGTAGGGGAGGCCCAGGACCTCGGCGGCGATCTGCGCCATGGCGGTGTCGGTGCCGGTGATGTCCATCAGGCCGCTGAAGACCTTCGCGCTGCCGTCCTCGTGGAGGGAGACATAGGCGCCTGCCGGGCCCGCGCCGTTGGTCCACTCGCCCACGGCCACGCCCCAGCCCCGGTTCTTGCCCTTCTTCCGGTCCTTCCAGCCGACCTTGTCGGCCACGGCGGTGAGGGTCTCCTTGAAGGCGACGTGGGAGAGGGGCCGCCCCCCGGCCACGGCGTCGCCGTCCTCGGCCATGTTCTTCAGGCGGAGGTCCACCGGGTCCATGCCGATGGCCTCGGCAAGGCGGTCGAGCTGGGCCTCGGAGGCGAAGGTGACCTGGGGCGCGCCGGGGGCGCGGTAGGCCGCCGGGCCGGGCTCGTTCGTGTAGACGCCGTAGGCGTCGTATTTGATGTTGGGGACCTTGTAGACGCCCCGGATGCGGGAGGTCTGGCCCAGAGACGCGCCGGAGGTGGTCCCGGTGTTCCAGTAGGCGACGGCCTGCCGGGCGAGGAGGGTGCCGTCCTTCTTTGCCCCGGTCTTCAGCCAGATCCAGCAGCCGGGGGCGGGCCGGCCGTCCACGAACTCCTCGTGCCGGTCCATCACGATCTTGACGGGCCTGCGGGTCTTCTGAGACAGGAGGACGGCGTAGGGGTGGATGAGCATGCCGAACTTGGCCCCGAACCCGCCGCCGATGGTCATGCCGATGACGTTGACCCTGGAGATCGGGATGCCGAGGGAGGAGGCGACACCCGACCGGATGGCGAAGATGCCCTGCGTGGAGGTCCAGACCGTGACGTTGCCGTGCGCGTCCACGTTGGCCACGACGGCGTGGGGCTCCATGTAGGTCTGGTGGACGCGGGGGATGCTGTAGGTGTCTTCGATGATGATGTCGGCCTCTCGAAAGGCCTGGTCCACGTCCCCGAAGGCATTGTGGCTCTCGTTGCAGATGTTGTAGAGGGTCTTGCCGTCAGGGGTGGTGGCAGGGGCCTTCTCCTCAAAGATCCGGGGGGCGCCCTCTTTGATGGCCTCCAGCACGTCGTTGACACCGGGGAGGACCTCATACTCCACCTGGATGGCCTCCACCGCGTCGTCGGCGATGTCGGGGTCCGTGGCGGCCACGACGGCGATCTTCTCGCCCTGGTAGCGGACCTTGTCGGAGGCGAACAGGCCCTGCTTGGACTTCATGGCGTGGACCGTGTCCTCGGACGACAGGGCCTGGTCGGCGGAGAGGCTCTTGTGGGTGAGGATGGCCCTGACGCCGGGGATCTTCTCGGCCTTGCGGGTGTCGATCCGCTTGATGCGGGCGTGGGGGTGCGGGCTGCGGAGGAACCTGCCCCAGAGCATGCCGGGGAGGTGGACGTCCGCGCCGTATCTGGCCGCGCCGGTGGCCTTCTCGACCCCGTCCACGCGGGGAAGGCCCTTGCCAACGATGGTGTAATCGGACATGGCAAATATCTCCAAGCGGTGAGTGATATGTAGCACGGCGATTCATCGCCGTGCGGGTGGTGAAACCTCACCCTCCCCCAACCAAGGGGAAAGACCCTTGTCACCCCCTCCCTCTCCGTATACGGAGAGGGAGGGGGTCAGGGGGTGGGTGAGGTCCTTATCATGCAACAGGGAGCGGCCCTGACGCAACCAGTTTTTACGGCTAGAATTCACCTGCTTTGAACCATCCTCTTCAACCGCCGCAGGTTGACCTTGTGCTGCGTCTCGCTCTCCGGCGTCTCCAGGATCTTGGGGATGTCGCGAAACCGGGCGTCGTTCATCAGGAGGCGGAAGGCCTTCGAGCCGATCTCCCCCTTGCCGATGTGCTCGTGCCGGTCCACCCGGCTGCCGAGCTCCCGTTTGGAGTCGTTCACATGGAAGGCGAGGATGCGGCCCAGGCCGACGACGCGGTCGAACTCCTCAAGGGTGCGGCGATAGGCGTCCTCCGTGCGGAGGTCATAGCCGGCGGCGAAGACGTGGCAGGTGTCGAAGCAGACGCCGACGCGGCCGGGCTGGTCGAGCAGGCGGATCATCTCCGCGAGGTGCTCGAAGCGGTGGCCGAGGGAGGTGCCCTGTCCGGCGGTGGTCTCCAGAAGGACCTTTACGGCAAAGCCTTTCGTCCGGTCGTGGATCCTGTTCAGGTTCTCCGACACCCGGCGGATGCCGTCGGCCTCGCCGTCCCCCCTGTGCGCGCCGGGGTGCGTGACCAGGTGGTCGATGCCGAGGGCCTCGGCCCGCCGGAGCTCCTCTAAAAAGGCGTCGAAGGACTTCCCGGCGATCGTCGGGTCGGACGAGGCGAGGTTGATGAGGTAGGAGTCGTGGGCCACGACGGGGGAGAGGCCGGTCTCGGCCCGGGACCGCCTGAAGGCCTCGACGGCCTCGTCGGACAGCGCCGGGGCGCGCCACTGCGAGGCGTTCTTCGTGAACACCTGAACGGTCGTCCCGCCGATGCGCCGGCCTTCGATCAGGCCGTTGGCCAGGCCGCCCGCGATGGAGGTGTGCGCGCCGACCAGGGGCCTCATGCGCCCGATTGTCTCTTCCGGTAATCGGCCACCGCCGCCCGGACGGCGTCCTCCGCCAGGACGGAGCAGTGGAGCTTGGTGGGGGGGAGACCGCCGAGGGACTCGGCCACGTCCTCTTTCCGGATCTGCAACGCCTCTTCGATGGAGCGTCCCCTGAGCATCTCCGTGAGGGCCGAGCTGGCCGCAATGGCCGCGGCGCAGCCGAAGGTCCTGAACTTCGCCTCGGCGATGCGGCCGTCCGCCACGCGCAGATAGAGCGTCATGGCGTCGCCGCAGACCGAGTTCTCGGCATACCCCTGGCCGTCGGGGTCGGGGAGGATGCCGACGTTTCGAGGGTTCCTGAAGTGGTCGATGACGGTAGGGTTGTACATGCGCTTAGAATAACCTGTGCGACGGGTCGAGCTGTTTGGCCGGGAGGCGGTGCGGGTGGACGTGCCCGCTCTTCGTCGTCTCGTCCGTCACCTTGCCGTCCAGGTCCGGCTTGCCCGTGTAGGTCACGCGGGCGTCGTTGGCCAGGAGCCTCTCCTTCGTGTAGATCAGCTCCTGCCGGCTGCCGGCGGCCAGCTCGTGGACCTCGGTCATGACGATGGCCTCCTCGGGGCAGGCCTCCACGCAGTAGCCGCAGAAGATGCAGCGGAGCATGTCGATGTCGAACCGGGCGGGAACTTTCTCCCGGTCCGGCCAGGGGGCCGGAGCGGCCTCGATGGTGATGCACTCGGCGGGACAGGCCGTGGCGCACATGTAGCAGGCCACGCACTTGACCCGCCCCTGCTCATCCTTTGTCAGTTTGTGGAGGCCGCGATACCCTGGCGGAACCGGCCACTTCTTCTCGGGGTACTGCATAGTGAACTTTTTCCCGAGCATGTGCCTGAACGTTAGCGCCATTCCCTTTCTGATCGCCGGCAGGTAGAGCCTTTCGGTTAGCGTCATTTCGTGGCCGACCTTGATGGCCATGTCTTCCGTCTCCCTTCTCAGGTCTATGGTGTCTGGACCGCCGCTTGCGGCTCGGCTTGCCCGCCCACTCTATCCCGACGGTCTGTCTGATGACGGTTACCTTGATCTCTCCGGGGTATACCAGCTCCGACCGGATGCGCTGGGCGATCTCAAAGGCGAGGACCGCGGCCTCGGCATCCGTCTTCTTCTGGGAACTGACCATGACGCGGACCTCCCGGCCTGCGTTGATGGCGTAGGCGTCGTCCACGCCGTCGAAGGACCGGGCGATCTCCTCGAGGTCCTTGACGCGCTTGATGTAGCCCTCCACGTCGTCCCGCCGGGCGCCGGGCCGGGCGCCGGAGATGCGGTCGGCGGCGGTGACGAGGAACGAGATCGGGGAGAGGACCTCCCCCTCCTCGTGGTGGGCGACGATGGCGTTCTCGACCTCCATCGGCTCGCCGTATTTCCGGACCAGGCTCACGCCGATGTCCACGTGGGTGCCTTCCATCTCGTGATCCATGGCCTTGCCGATGTCGTGCAGGAGGCCGGCCCTGCGGGCCAGCTTCTCGTCCAGCTTCAGCTCTGCGGCCATGGCCCCGGCCAGGAAGGCCACCTCCTTCGAGTGCTCCAGCACGCTCTGGCCGTAGCTCATCCGGTACTTCAGCTTTCCGAGGAGCTGGATGAGGTCGGGGTGGAGGGAGTCGATCCGGCACTGCTGAAACGCCTTCCGCCCCTCTTCGAGCATGCCCTCTTTCACCTTCTGGGACGCCTCTACGACGACCTCCTCCACGCGGTTCGGGTTGATCCGCCCCTCCCGGACGAGGCGCTCCATGGCGATCCGGGCGATGTCTCGCTTGACCGGGTCGAAGCAGGAGAGGACCACGGCCTCCGGGGTGTCGTTGACGATCACCTTGACGCCGGTGGCGGCCTCAAAGGAGATGATGTTGCGGCCCTCCTTGCCCACGATTCGGCCCTTGATGTCGTCGTCGGGCAGGGGGACGACGGAGATGGACGACTGCACGCACTGGTCCGCCGAGCAGCGCTCGATGGCCAGGGAGATGATCTTCTTGGCCTCCCGCTCCGCGCGCTCCTTGACCTGGTCGATAATCTCCTTCAGCATCCCCGTGGCCTGGCGCTTTGTCTCCTCGCGCAGGCTCTCCAGGAGCATGTCACGGGCGGTGTCCACGTTCAGGCCGGAGATGCGCTCCAGCCTGACGCGCTGTTCGGCCAGGATCTCCCGCAGCTCCTGCTCCCGGGTCTCCAGGTCAGAGGCGTAGCTGGTCACCTGGCGCTCGCGCTCCGTGAGCGTCTCCTCGCGGCGGCGCAGGGCCTCGGTCTTTTCACTCAGGTTCTCTTCCAGTTCGTGCTGCTTTTGCAGGAGCTTCTCCGCCTCCCGTTTGCGGTCCTCCACCTCCCGCTCCATCTTGGTCTTGAGCACGTACCAGGCGTTCTTCTCCTCCAGAAAGGCCGCCTTCCGGTCCCGGTCGGCCTTCTCGACCTGCTTGGCCGTCCGTTTCTCCATCAGGCTTTCGATTTCAAGCAGTTTGCGCGCCTTCACGCGGGCGCACAGCAGCCAGCCGATGCCAATCCCCAGGAGGAGGAACACGCCGACTGAAATACTTATCAACTCAGGGCTCATCTGTTCCTCTGCGGTTAGATGATTTTTAACACGCCGCTGCCCGGCGCGTGGCCTGCAGCTCCACGCAGGACCTGGACGTGGGGAAGACCTTTCCGGGGTTGCAGAGGCCGTCCCTGTTGAACACGTCGCGCACCCGCTGCATGAGCGTCAGGTCCTCGGGGCTGAACAGGAGCGGCATCAGGTTCATCTTCTCCACGCCGATGCCGTGCTCCCCGGTGATCGTGCCGCCCACCTCCACACAGAGTTTCAGGACCTCCTCGCTGGCCCGGATGACCCGGCTGAGCTGCTCCCGGTCGCGCTCGTCGAACAGGATGATGGGATGGAGGTTGCCGTCGCCGGCGTGGAAGACGTTGGCGATGGCCAGGGCGTGGCGGGCGCCGATCTCCGCGATGCGCGAGAGGACCTCGGGCAGACGGGTGCGGGGGACGACGCCGTCCTGCGTGACGTAGGAGGGGCTGAGGCGGCCTATGGCCCCGAACGCCCCTTTCCGGCTGGCCCACAGGAGCTTGCGCTCGTCCTCGGTCTGGGCCAGACGAACCGAGCGGGCGTTGTTCTGACGGAAGATCTCCACGACCTGTTCCACAGACCGGTCGATGCCGGCGGTCAGCCCGTCCAGCTCGACGATGAGGGCGGCCTCGGACCCGGCGGGGAACCCGAAGTGATAGGCCTCCTCCACGGCGGCGATGATCATCCGGTCCATCATCTCCAGGGCGGCGGGGACGATGCCCCTTCCGATGATGTCGGAGACGGTCTGGCTGGCGTCCTCCACCCGGTCGAAGATGGCCAGCGTTGTGCGGCAGGTCTGGGGGGTGCGGGTGAGGCGGACGAGGACCTCCGTGACGATGCCCATCGTCCCCTCGGACCCGATGACGACGCCCCTCAGGTCGTAGCCGGGGGGGTCGAAGGCCGCGCCTCCCAGGTCCAGGACCTCCCCGTCGGGGAGGACCATCCGGAGGCCTAGGACGTGGTTGGTCGTGACGCCGTACTTCAGGGTATGCGGGCCGCCGGAGTTCTCGGCGACGTTTCCGCCGATGGTGCAGGCCCCCTGGCTGGAGGGGTCGGGGGCGTAGTGATAGCCCAGATGGGCGACTTCGTTGGTCAGCCAGAGGTTGACCAGCCCGGCCTCGACGCGGGCGGTCCGGTTTTCAAGGTCGACGTCGAGGATGCGGTTCATGCGGCTGAGGCCGATCGTGACGCCGCCCTCCGGGGGGAGGCAGCCGCCGCTCAATCCTGTGCCGGCCCCGCGCGGGACGAACGGGAGGCGATGGGCGTTGCAGAGGCGGACGACCCCCGCCACCTGCTCCGTGGACTCCGGGAGGACCACCGCGACCGGGGTCGCCTTTTCGACGGTGTAGGCGTCGCACTCGTAGACGCGGAGTTCGTCGGGGGAGGAGATGACCGCCGACGGTCCGACGACGCCGGACAGCGCCCTGATGAGGTCGTCGTGAGAGATCATGGTGGCGTGAGACGTGAGAGGGAGGAGGTGTGGGGGGGGGTGAGGGCTTCAGACCCGTGACCCTTCGGCGCCGCTCAGGGCAGGCCCGCGGCTCGTGACCCCCGACCCTTTTGCAAACCCGACTCCCATCGTTGCAATATCTTCCGAGGTGAGAGGTTTACGGTAATCAAAGCCTGAGTTGACTTCGTGGTAGAAGCGGATCTCCTCCTCACCGCTGTGCCAGCAGAGCTCGTAGAGAATGCCGTCCTTGACGGTGAAGAAATCGACGAGACCTCCTTGCTTGAGCACGCAGCCGATCTCCTCGATCTCCCGCAAGGCGCTGAGAATCTCGTGTTCGGCCATCTCCACCTCGTGACTCAGGCGAATGCCCTCGCGGTGGTCGACTGGACCCTCTTCATCGGCCTGGAGGACTGCCATTTCCTTGAGGCGCTCCCGGCCCTCCAGCAGCCTGGGCTGCCACTCTTCGAGCCTCGATATGGCCTTCTGCACCCTCGGAATCTGCCGATTGGCCTGGGCCACGGTAAAGATTCTGGGCTTCATGCGCACCTCTTGAAGCAACCCATAAAATCTACCCCCAAGACACCAAGACACCAAGACACCAAGGACACCGGGAAAGTTCAACTCTCTCAAACTTTGTGTCTTTATGTCTTGGTGGTTCTGTTAGGTTTTCTTGGCAAGGGGGCCGCCGATGTCGCTGCTGTGGCCGGGGAAGACCCTGGCGTCCGGGTCGATCTCGTGCTTGGCGTAGTTGACGGCGATGGCGATCTCCCCCATACCGGTGGAGATCAGCTTGAGTTTGCCGGGATAGTCCACGATGTCTCCGGCGGCGTAGACACCGGGGAGGTTGGTCTGCATCGTGGAGTTCACCCAGATGGCATTCCCCTCGATCTGGAGCCCCCACTCCTTGATCGGGCCGAGGTTGGCCAGAAAGCCGAGGTTGAGAAGGAGGGCGTCCAGCTTAAAGGTGGACTCGGTCTTCGTCCGGTTTTCAAAGATCGTGACGCCTTCGAGCCGGTCGTCCCCGTGCACGGCCTTGAGTTCGTGAAACAACCTGACATCGACGGAGGACGCGAGGAGCCGGGCGACGCTGTCCTCGTGGGCGCGGAACCTGTCCCGGCGGTGGACCAGCGTGACCTTTTGGGCGACCTTCTCCAGGAGCAGCGCCCAGTCCAGGGCCGAGTCGCCGCCGCCCACGATCAGGACCTCCTTGTTGCGGAACACCTCGACGTCCCGGACGAAATACCAGATGCCCTTGCCCTCCAGTCGGTCGATGTCCTGGATGTCGAGTTTCCGGGGCACGAAGGCCCCGATCCCGGCGGCGATGACCACGGTGCGCGTGAAGTGGCGCGTCCCCTTGTCGGTGACGAGGGTCCTGATGCCATTGTCGGACACCAGGCCGACAACCTTTTCGTTCAGGCAGACCGCCGGGTCGTACTGAAGGGCCTGCTCCTCAAGGTTGCTGACCAGGTCTTTGGCCAGCACCCTGGGGAATCCTCCCACGTCGTAGATGTATTTTTCCGGGTAGAGGGCGGCGAGCTGGCCGCCGAGCTGCGGCAGGCTGTCGATGATCTTCGTGCGGGCGCTGCGCATGCCCGAATAGTAAGCCCCGTAGAGCCCGACCGGCCCCCCTCCGATGATGGTGATATCGTAGACGTCCTGCGCTTCCAAGCCCGGCATCCTCAAACAAAGTGCTGAGAGCCATGAGCAATGAGTGCTGAGCCATGAGTAAAGGCAAAACCCTCATTGCTCATGGCTCGTCGCTCATTGCTGTTTACGCGCTGAAGGACTCGCCGCACCCGCAGGAGGATTTGGCGTTCGGGTTGTTGATCTTGAACCCGGCGCTCATCAGCCCGTCCACGTAATCCAGCTGGGATCCGGCGAGGTAGAGGGCACTCTTCATGTCGACGAAGACCTTTACGCCGTTTTCCTCGATCACGGTGTCCTGATCGGTCACGTCCTTGTCGAAGGCGAGCCGGTAGGAGAGGCCGGAACAACCTCCACCGACGACCTGCATGCGGAGACCGTATTCGGGGTGCCCCTGCTCGTCAAGCAACGTTTTGATCTTCGCAGCGGCAGTTTCGGTGACAGAGACCATTTAAGGGATACCTCCTAACTTAGGGACGCCAGACACGCCTTGATGGCGTTGAAGTCCGGCAGTCTCTTGGCATCGTCGGAGACCGAGGCGTAGCGGACGATGCCCTGCTTGTCGATGACGAAGGCGGACCGCTTGGCCACGCCCTTGAAGCCGAGCAGGTCCTCGTACCTGGCGCCGTAAGCCGTACAGACCTCTTTGTTGAAGTCGCTCAACAGGGGGAAGTTCAGGTTCTCCGCCCTGGCCCAGGCCTCCTGCGAGAAGGGGCTGTCCACGCTGATGCCGAGCACCTGGGCGTTGAGGTTCTGGTACTCCTTCAGCCCGTCCCGCACCGCGCACATCTCCTGCGTGCAGACGCCGGTGTAGGCGAGCGGGAAGAAGAGGAGGACGACGTTCTGCTTGCCCTGGAAGGAACTGAGTGAGACGTCCTCCAGGCCCTTATCGGTCTTCGTCTTGAGGGTGAAATCGAGGGCCTTTCCCCCCACGGTGACGCTCATATATCATACCTCCTGGATAGGGTAGGGGCACGGCATGCCGTGCCCCTACAAAATTTATCCCCGCGCCTTCTTGTAGACCTGCGCCACCGCGTCCCAGTTGACGACGTTCCACCAGGCGGCGATGTAGTCGGGGCGCCGGTTCTGGTACTTCAAATAGTAGGCGTGCTCCCAGACGTCCAGCCCCAGGATGGGCTTGCGGCCCTCCATCAGGGGGCTGTCCTGATTGGCGGTGGACTCCACGATCAGGTTGCCCGACCTGTCTAAGGAGAGCCAGGCCCAGCCGCTTCCGAAACGGGTCGCCCCGGCGGTGGAGAACTTCTCCTTGAACGCGGCGAAGCCCCCAAACGCCTTGCTGATGGCCGCGCTCAGGTCGCCTGAGGGCTCCCCGCCGCCGCCTTTTTTCATGAGGGTCCAGAACAGGCTGTGGTTGGCGTGTCCCCCCCCGTTGTTCCGGACGGCCGTGCGGATGGCCTCCGGCACGCCGCTGAGGGCGCCGATCAGGTCTTCGAGGGATTTGGCCTGGAGGTCGGCGTGGCCCTCAAGGGCCTTGTTCAGGTTCGTCACATAGGCGTTGTGGTGTTTGCCGTGGTGGATCTCCATCGTCTGCGCGTCGATGTGAGGCTCCAGGGTGTCGAAAGGATAGGGTAGCGCAGGCAGTGTATGAGCCATATGGGCACTCCTTTCAGATAATTTCGGCGAGGGATTGGAAATGGCCTGAACAGGGGTGTAGGCAATACACCCCTACGTCTTTGTTAATCTAAAAGATAACAAATATCTGACGCCGGGGCAAGGGGGAATGTAGGTCTCATGCAGGCGATTCTCTACAGGTTGAGGATCACGTTGTCGATCAGCCGGGCGCGCCCAAATCGGACGGCCACGGCCACCAGGACCTCCCCGGCCAGCCGGTCCACCGGCTTCAACCCCCCCGTGTCGACGATGGAGACGTAGTCGATGCGGGCGCCGGGGCGCTCGGAGATGAGGTCGCGCATCTTCCGGATGATTTTCTGCGCGTCCTGCTCGCCGGCCCCGGCCATTCGCCGGGCCAGGCGGAGGGCCTGATAGAGGGCGGCGGCCTGGGGGCGCTCCTCCGGGGTCAGGTAGACGTTGCGGGAGCTCATCGCCAGGCCGTCCGGCTCGCGGACGGTGGGGGCGATCAGGACCTCCAGGTCGAGGTTCAGGTCGCGGACCACCCGGCGGATGACGAGGGCCTGCTGGGCGTCCTTCTGGCCGAACACCGCGAGGTGGGGCTTGACGGCGGTGAAGAGCTTGGTCACCACGGTCGTCACGCCCCGGAAGTGGGCCGGGCGGGACGCGCCGCAGAGGCCCTCGGTGAGGCCCTCCACGTGGACGGAGGTCGTGAAGTCCACCGGGTACATCTCCTCTGGGGCCGGGATAAAGACGATGTCTCCGCCCGTCTCCCGGATGAGGCGCAGGTCCCGGTCGAGGTCCCTCGGGTAGCCCTGATAGTCCTCTCCCGGCCCGAACTGTCTGGGGTTGACGAAGATGCTGACGACGACCGCATCCGACCGCGTTCGCGCGTGCCGGATCAGGCTGGCGTGGCCCTCGTGGAGGTAGCCCATCGTGGGCACGAAACCGATGCGCCGGCCTGCGGCCCGGAGGGCGTCGGCAGTGCGTTGCATGTCGGGGATGAGGCGGATGATCTGCATTAAATAACAAAAAATAAAAACTTACAGACCCCTCCCCCTGCCCCTCCCCCGAGGGGGGAGGGGAGGTCCTGGGTCTGTTTTCAAATTCACAGCGTCACTGTCTCATTTGAACCTGTTCATCAACTCCCTGAACTTTTGAAGCTCTTCGCTTTTGACCCGGAATCTGTGCTCGTCGGACGGGAATTTGCGGGTCTTTATGTCTGTGACATAGTCCGAGAATGCCTTCCGGGTGACGGCGGCCAGGTCCGCATAGTATTTCACAAACCGGTAGGGCGTCCTGTTCCAGCCCAGCATGTCCGGCGTTACCAGCACCTGGCCGTCACAATTTCGTCCGGAGCCGATGCCTATCGTCGGGACGCTCAGGGCCTTCGTGATGATCTCGGCCACCCGCTCAGGGATACACTCCAGCACTATGGCGATGATGCCCGCCTCCGTTAAGGCGCGGGCGCTCTCAAATACGGCCAGGGCCTCGTCCGCCCGGTCCCCAAACACAGCCCGTCCGCCCTCTCTGCTCTGCGGCGTATGGCCGACGTGCCCGATCACGGGTATCCCCCGGGCGAGGATGCTGGCGACGCAACCGACGACCTCCAGGCCCCCTTCCAGTTTGACGGCCTCCGCGCCTGCCTCGACCAGTCGCAGGGCATTCCGGGCGGCCTGGTCGGGAGTCGCATAGGCGCCGTAGGGCATGTCCGACACCAGGAGCGCCTTTTTCACCCCACGCCGCACGGCGCGCGTGTGGTGAATCATGTCCTCCATCGTGACCTGCTGGGGGCCCTCATACCCCAGGATGTTGATGCCGACCGAGTCCCCTATGAAGATAATGTCCACATCGGCCGCCTCCTGTTGAAGCGCCGTGGGATAGTCGTAACAGGTGAGCATCGCAATGGGCTCACCTCTCTGTTTCATGGCCAACAGGGTATCGGGTGTGACACGTGAACCCATACAGACTCTTATCTCACGTTTTGTCCGCGGGGCTGACCGGGTGATAGTATCGGGTGCCCGTCAGCGGGGTCTGGATCGCCCGAATCAGGTCGTCGAGGTCGGTCTCGCGCTTCACGAAGTCGATCTGGGAGGCGTTGACGACCAGGAGCGGGGCCTCCGTGTAATGGAAAAAGAAGTGGTTGTAGGCCTCGTTGAGCTTCTGGACGTAATCCTGGCTGATGCTTCGCTCGTAGGCCAGGCCCCGGAGCCGGATGTGCTGCATCAGCCTGTCGGTGTTGTTCTGGAGGTAGATGACGAGGTCCGGGCGGACGACCCGGGGCGCGAGGAGGCCCGCGAGCCTGTCGTAGAGGGCGATCTCGGCGTCGTTGAGCGTCAGGTGGGCGAAGATGGCGTCTTTGGCGAACAGGTAGTCGCTGACGACGGTGGACCGGAACAGGTCGGCCTGAATGAGCTCCTCCTGCTGGCGGAAACGGCTCAGGAGGAAGAAGACCTGGTTCTGAAAGGCATAGCGGGACGGGTCCTCATAGAACAGGGGGAGGAAGGGGTTCTCCTCGATCTCTTCAAGGAGGAGGCTGGCGTTCAGGCGTTCGGCCAACACGCGGGCGAGGGAGGTCTTGCCCGCCCCGATGACGCCCTCGATGGCGATGTATTGGGCCTGGCTCATGACGAGTGCCAATTCAGCCTGCCGACAGGCTTGAGCGGATTCCCCTTGCAGAGGTCGAGATAGAGGTCGCGCAGGGGGCTTTTGAGGGCCGGGTGGACCGCTGCGTCGTCCAGGTCACACAGCGGGGCCAGGACGAAGAGGCGCTCCGTCAGGAGCGGGTGCGGGACCACGAGGCCCTCCTCGTGGATGACAGCGTCTCCATAGAGGAGCAGGTCGAGGTCGATGTTGCGGGGGCCCCACTTGCGGCTCCGCCTGCGGCCCATCTCCCGCTCCGTTTCGAGCAGGACATCGAGCAGGGCCCTGGCCTTGAGAGAGGTGGCCAGCCTGGCCGCGGCGTTCAGGAATCGGGGCTGGTCCAGGACGCCCACGGGGTCGGTCTCATAGACGGGGGAGACGGCCAGCACACGGATGCCGGGGTGAACCGCGAGGCTGCGCAGGGCCTGTTCCATCGCGCCCCCCCGGTCCCCGAGGTTCGATCCGAGCCCGACGTAGGCGATGGTCATCCCTGTCCGCCCCTGCGGAGGACC
>Ga0156186_1285_pt2 | contig 14374 bp, 13 predicted proteins | sample RifCSPlowO2_12_FD_107839 | JGI IMG/M metagenome (GOLD analysis project Ga0156186, IMG submission 107839) | Candidatus Handelsmanbacteria bacterium RIFCSPLOWO2_12_FULL_64_10
GCGATGATCGCGTGGGCGATCCCGGCGGAGGCGAGCAGCGGGTTCAAGCGGGTCGGGCTGACGGGGTTCGCCTTCCTGAAGGTGGCGCAGGGGGCCAGGCCGGCGGGCATGGGCGACGCCTTCTCCGCCGTAGCGGACGACATCAACGCCGTGTACTGGAACCCGGCGGGGCTGACGCAGATCGAGAGGTTTCAGTATACGCTGTCTTACAACCGGTGGATCGTCGACTCGAAGTTCTACTCCGGGGCCGTGGCGTTCCGCTGGGGTCGGGCTGCGCTGGGGTTCACGGTCGTCACCTTCGCGCCGGAGGAGGTGGAGGAGACGACGATCTTCAAGCCGAACGGGACCGGGGTCAAGCTCAACCTCGGGGACGTGGCCGTGGGCGGCCTCTACGCCCTCAAGATGACGGACAAGCTGTCGTTCGGCGCGCACTTCCGCTACATCCAGGAGACCCTGCACGAGGACCCGGTCAAGACGACGGCGTTTGACGTGGGGTCGCTGTTTCACACCGGGTTCCACACCGTCCGGGTGGGCATGTCCCTCAAGAACTTCGGGCGGGACATCCGGACGCGCGCCTCCGCCGCGGCGGTGGGGCAGACCATCGTGACGTTCACGATGCCCCTCGTGTTCAACATCGCGGCGGCGATGGAGGTCTACGGGAAGACCGAGGACCCGACCCACGTCACCGTGGCGTTAGAGAACCTGTTCGCCATCGACGCCAACGAGCGCTACCATCTCGGCACGGAGATCTGGCTGGGGGGGATCGTGGCGTTGCGCGCGGGCTACAAGTTCCGCTACGATGAGGAGGGGTTCAGCGGCGGAGGGGGCCTCAAGTATACCATGAAGGGGAAGACGATCAATGTGGACTTCTCCTACACGGACTTCGGGTCGCGCCTCACCGCGCCGCTCCGGCTGAGCGTAGGCGGGTCGTTCTGACCCCTCATCCCCGGCCACCTCTCCAGACGGCAGACGGCAGACGGCAGACGGCAGACGACCTCACCCTCCCCCGAACGAAGGGGGAAGGCCCTTGCACCCCCTCCCCCTCCCAGTGGGAGAGGGAGGGGGTATGGGGGTGGGTGAGGTCCGTTTGTTTTTTGGCTGAAAATTGACCGCTTTTTATTGTCATGCCCATTCGAGCTTCCAAGTTGTTTCCTGACTCCGCACCGCCGGAACCTCTCCCCGCAAGACAGGGCGGGGCGACGTGGCGGGCGCTGGGGATCGGCGCTGTCGTGGCGGCGTTCATCAACGCCTGGTCGGGCTACTCCGAGTACATCGTCCGGTCGTCCCGCCTGAACATGAGCAATTTTCCGCTGGACCTGTTCGCCTCGTTCCTGCTCGTGATCGTCGTGGTCAACGCCGGATGCAAGTGGATCGGCCGGAGGCTGGCGCTCTCCCCCTCGGAGCTGATCGTCATCCTCTGCGTGGGGCTGGCGAGCGCCTTCCTGTCGGCGGCGGACGGGGCCGTGGGCTACGCGGTGGCGGTGATGGCCGCGCCCTACTACTTCGCCACGCCGGAGAACCAGTGGGCGCAGTATTTCCACGATCACATCCCGGCGTGGATCGCGCCGACGGACCGGGGGTGGGCGATCACCTGGTTTTACGAGGGGTTGCCGCCGGGGATGCCGGTCCCCTGGGGGGCGTGGCTGGCCCCCCTGAGCTGGTGGGCGGCGCTCCTCTGCGCGGTGGCGTTCGCGTCGCTGTGCATCGCGGTCATCCTTCGCAAGCAGTGGGTGCAGAACGAGAAGTTAGTGTACCCGCTCGTCACGATCACGACGGACCTGGTCCAGGACGCGCAGGGGGAGGGGCTGAGGCCGGGGTTCACGCGGGGGGGGCTGTTCTGGGCGGGGTTCGGCCTGACGTGCGGGGTCATCGTCTGGAACATCGGGTCCTACTTCCAGCCGGGGTTTCCGCAGATCCCGCTGGGCGGATGGATCGGGAACACGACGAATGTCACTCTGTCGCGGGGGTTTCCGTCGATCCCGTTCAAGATCAATTTCTTCACGGTCGGGTTCGCCTACTTCGCCAACCTGGAGGTCCTGTTCAGCCTCTGGTTCTTCTTCCTGCTGCACGTGATCGAGATGGGGATCTGCAACCGGTTCGGGCTGACCGTCGGGACGATTGCGGACCAGTGGGGGTCGCTCTACGAGATCGCGAGCTGGCAGGGGTTCGGGGCGCTGTGCGTCTTCGTGCTTTTCGGCCTGTACATGGCCCGCGCGCACCTTCGGGATGTGGCCCTCAAGGCGCTCCGGGCCGATCACCCCGCTGACGACAGCGGGGAGATGATGTCCTACCGGACGGCGTTCTTCGGGTTTCTGCTGTCGTTCGGGTTCATCTTAGGCTGGTTCTGGCAGGCGGGGATGGAGTTCAAGATGGCCCTGCCCTACGTGATCGGGACATTCATCCTCTACATCGGGGTGGCCCGGATTGTGGCGGAGATGGGGCTGCTCTACGTGCGCGGCCCGCTCACGGCGCAGTCGATGGCGGTCTACTCGTGGGGGGCGGACGCCCTGTCGCCGGCGTCGCTGACGGCTGTTGCGTTCTCCTACGGGCTGGTGAGCTACCGGGGGCTGTTCATGCCGGCCATGTCGCACATCGCCAAGCTGGCGGACATCACGGAGGGGAGCCGGCGACGGATCGGGACGTGGGCCATGACGGGGCTGTTCGTGGGGGGGGCCGTGACGGTCGGGCTGACCTTCACCTGGGCGTATGAATACGGGGCGTTCAACTTCAACGTCTGGCCGTTCGCGTCCGGGGGCCGGGCGGGGTTCAACATGACGCTGACGAAGATGCGGGACGCCTTTCCGACGGACTGGCGCCGGATGGAGCTGTTCGGCGTGGGAGCGGCGGCGATGGGGGTCATGACGTTCCTGCGCTACAGGTTCACCTGGTGGCCCATCCACCCGATCGGGCTGACGGTGTCGGGGACGAACTTCACGAACAGCGCGGCAATCTCGGTGTTCCTCGTCTGGGTGGTCAAGGGGATCATCCTGCGGGTGGGGGGCGTGACGCTCTACAACCGTTACCGCTCGCTGTTCATCGGCATCTTAGTCGGTTATGCAGTGGGGGTGACGATCTCGTTCGTGGTGGACATGATCTGGTTTCCGGGGAACGGGCATCCGATACATTATTTCTAGAATGCGCATACAGGTCATTGTATTGGCGGCCTGCCTGATCCTCTCCTGCGGCGCGTGGGCAGCGGCCGCCGACGCGCCGGGGATACGGGTGCCCGCCGGGGCGTTCTGGATGGGGAGCGACGCGGACACGGAGGCGGAGCGGCCCAGGCGTCGGGTCTGGCTGGATGCCTTTACCATAGACCGCTTCGAGGTGACGTTTGGGCGTTACAGGGCGTTCCTGGACTCTACGGGCCGGGCGCCGCCCTTCTGGGGGGAGGCGTGGGCAAGGGCGTATGACTGGGTGGATGGGAGGCCCCCGGAGGGCCACGGGGACCACCCGGTGGTCGTGGTGTCGTGGACGGATGCGGACGCCTTCTGCCGGTGGGCCGGTGGGCGGCTGCCCACGGAGGCGGAGTGGGAGAAGGCCGCGCGGGGGACGGACGGGCGGCGGTATCCGTGGGGGGACAGGTATGAGACCGTGCGGGCAAACGCCTACGGGGAGGAGGACGGCCATTTGACGAGCGCGGCGGTGGGGGGCTATCCGTCGGGGGCGAGTCCCTACGGGGCGCAGGACATGGCCGGGAATGTCTGGGAGTGGTGCGCGGACTGGTACGACCCGGCCTATTATCACAGGGGGCCGGAGCGGAACCCGAAGGGGCCGGCGGAGGGGACGCGGAAGGTCGTGCGGGGCGGGTCCTTAGGCGCGGTGCCGGCGCTGTTGCGGACGACGTTCCGGATGGGCAACGACCCGTCCTTCCGCGCGGCGGCGATAGGGTTCAGGTGCGTGAAGGATGTGAAGTAGCCCTATCCCCCCATCCCCCTTCCCTAAAGGGAAGGGGGAGAGTAGTGGCAGGGGCGTGATTTATCGCGCCCCTGTTGTTTTGAGGCGGGGGATTTCGTATCTTTGGGGGCGTAAGATGTCACCCTGATCCCTTCGACCATGCTCAGGGTAAACTCCGCGAAGGGTCTCCCTTGAGAAAAGAAAGACAGATTGGAGGATGTATGGCAGATATTAAAGGACATTTCGACGGAGAGAAGGTAATCCTTTTAGAGCCGCCTCCGGTGCAAAGACCCTGTGAGGTGAAGGTCCACTTTGAGTCAGCGCCGCCTGCGACAAGGACGCTGGAGGAGGTGTTGAAGGCATGTGGTCCCTGGGAGGATGAACGACCGGCGCAGGAGATCGTGGCGGAACTCCGCCAACTGCGACGTAGCCGGTCCTCGGAGGTTCAACTGTGAGGTATCTGCTGGATACGGATACCTGTGTCTTCCTCCTGAAAGGCGCTCCGGAGGTGGAGCAGCAGCGTCTGAGCGTGGGCGTGGACACGGTGGCCATATCGGTTATCACGCAAGCCGAATTGACCTTTGGGGCCTATAACTCGCAGCGGGTGCAGAGCAATCTGGAGCGCGTGGCTACCTTTTGCGCCGGCCTGACGGTGTTGCCGGTGTCCGCAGGGGTTGTGGATGCCTTCGGGCAGTTGAAGGCTGACCTGGTCCGCCGTGGGGAGCCGTTGGAGGACTTTGACGCCCTGATTGCGGCGACGGCATTAGCGTATGATCTCACGTTGGTCACGGGGAACGAGGAGCACTTCAAGCGGGTTCCGAACCTCCGTCGTCAGAATTGGATAAGGACAATCTGATGCCCAGGGTCTTCATCAGCTACAGCCACGACTCTCGTGAGCACGCAGACTGCGTATTGGACCTTTCCAACCGTCTGCGCGCCGATGGGGTTGACAGTCACATCGACCAGTACGAGATGTCACCCCCTGAAGGGTGGCCGCGATGGATGGTCAATCGGATTGAGGGGGCCGATTTTGTTCTTGTGGTATGTACGGAGACCTACGAGCGACGGTTCAGGGGCAGGAAAGGGCCTGGAAAGGGCCTGGGTGCGACGTGGGAGGGGGCCATTATCACGCAAGAAATCTATGACGCTGCAACCAACAACGTCCAATTTATCCCTGTCTTGTTCTCCTCCCAGGATTCGGTTCATATCCCTATCATACTTCGCGGTGCGACATATTACAGGCTCGATACTGAAGAAGGCTACGAAGACCTCTACCGCCGTCTCACCAACCAGCCTCGCGTCCAGAAGCCTGAGCTTGGCAAGCCGAGGCCGATGCCGCCCATAGAGCGGAAGCAGGATTTCTTTAAACCCTGGAACATCCCCTTCCCACGCAACCCTTTCTTCACCGGTCGCGAGGACATCCTGAAGAGACTGCGCGACGCGCTCACGTCGGGCGGGACGGCGGCGCTGGGGCAGCCGCAGGCGATCAGCGGGCTGGGTGGCGTCGGCAAGACGCAGACGGCCGTTGAGTACGCCTATCGACATCGAGACAAATATCAAGCCGTACTCTGGACGAGGGCAGACTCCCGCGAGGCGCTGATCTCAGGCTTCGTCGCCCTGGCGGGCCTGTTGAACCTGCCTGAGAAGGACGCGCAGGACCAGAACCTGGCCGTTGCCGCCGTGAGGCGGTGGCTGGAGGGCAACGCGGGCTGGTTGCTAGTGGCTTGTAGCAAAAGTTTTAGAACAAATTGGATCTACGGCTAGCGTGGAAAACAGGGATACGCGCCATGCAATTTGTTCCATTATTTCTGCTACAAACCACTAGGATTGAACCATCCAGATGTAGCTACCAGCTTGAATAATCTGGCAGGAGTCTATGAAGCTCAAAAAAAATATGCAGAGGCAGAGAAGCTTTACAGGCAAGCATTGGAGGTCAGAAAAAAAGCTCTTGGACCAAATCACCCTGATGTAGCCAACACTCTGCATAATTGGGCAGGTCTCTATGGAACCCAGGGCAAGTACGCTGAGGCGGAGACATTGTTCAAAGAATCGTTGACGATCCTGGAGAATACATTAGGGCCGGATCATCCCCACGTGGCGACCAGTCTGGAGAACTACGTCGTCCTTCTGCGGAAGACGAACCAGCCTGCCGAGGCGGCGAAGCTGGAGGCCCGCGCAAAGGCGATCCGGGAGAAGCAGACCTATCCCCCCAGCCCCCTTTCCTGAAGGAAAGGGGGAGCAGGCTTCTCATTTCTCAGCTACAGGAAAAAACCCAAGTAAGGACCTCCCCTCTCCCTTCGGGGGAGGGGTCTTAGCCAAAGCGACAAATCCAATGACCCGCTTTTCTCATTTTGCAATTTTCATTTTGCAATTTGTCATTTTCAATTTTCCCGCCTTCGCGTGGGCCGCTCCTGCGGCGAAGCGGGTCCCGGCGGACTCCCTCTACGCGAGGGGCCTCCGGCTGATGGCGGAGCGGAACTACGCCGGGGCGATCCACGCCTTTGAGGGGGCGCTCAAGCAGAAAAAGGACCACGCGGCGGCGCTCTGCCGGCTGGGGGACGTGTACCTGAAGCAGGACCGGCTGGGGAAGGCGCAGGATGCCTACGAGCGGGCGCTGGAGGTGGATGACCGGCTGGCGGAGGCGCACTACGGGCTGGGCCTGACGGAGCTGCGCCGGAGGGACGGGGGGGAGCGGGCCGCGGCGCACCTCTCCCGCGCGGCGGCGCTGAGGCCGGGCTACCCGGACGCCAAGATCGCGCTGGGCCAGGCCCTCCGGGGCCTGGGCCGCACCAAGGAGGCGCTGACGGCGTTCGCGGAGATCCTGCGGGACGCGCCGGAGGACCAGGTCCGCTGCCTGCCGGAGATCGCGCTGACCTACCTGGCGTCCGGGGACTTCGGGAGCGCGGCGGAGGCGTTCCGGGTCTATCTGTCCAAGCTCCCCAGCGCGGAGCGGGCGCTGTATCAGGACATCAGTCCGGTCGCGTCCGCCGGGGAGATGGCGGGGCTGGCGGAGACGCCGGCGGAGCAGGTGACGGATTTCATCGAGAGGTTCTGGAAGAGGCGGGACCCCACGCCCACGACGCCGGTCAACGAGCGGCTCGTGGAGCACTACCGCCGGGTCTATCACGCCCGGCGGCGCTTCTCGGAGGGGGCGCAGCCGTGGGACCGGCGGGGGGAGGTCTACATCCGCTACGGGGAGCCGGACCACCGGAGCCGGTCGGACGACATCGTCGTGGAGACGGACGTGCGCGTGAAGCGGGTGAAGGACCACCTCGTGACGTTGGCGAAGGAGGGGCTCTATGAGATCACCCCGCCCGAGCTTGCGCCGACCGTGGACCTGCGGGGGGTCCCGGTGTTTCCGACGAATCGGGACGACGACTGGGAGTACTGGATCTACGCGGACGTGGCGGGCGGGATCGAGGTGGTGTTCACGAGCGAGTTCCGAAACGGGAAGTATGACTACGCGGCCATTCCGGTGGACACGGCGACGCCCCTGCTCTGGGAGCGGATGCTGCCGGCCCGCACGGTGGACCGGGCGGTGCAGGAGACGCCCGACCACTACGCCTTTGACCCCGGCCCTGCGCTGGAGTTTCACTATGACCTGACCACCTTCCGGGGGGAGGGGGGCAGGACGCGGCTCTTAGTGGCGTGGGGGATCCCGGCGGCGCAGTTGAGCGTCTCCCCGGACGGGGTCGTGACGTTGGAGCGGGGGGTCGCCCTGTTCGACCGGGGGTGGCGGGACGCGGGGGGCGCCCTGGAGGACGCGGCGTTCCGGGCCTCGGAGGAGTTGCAGGGGCAGGCCGGGGCGCTCCTGATCGACGCGGAGGGGCTGGAGGTGACGCCGGGGACCTACCAGTTCGCGCTGTCGGTGAAGGACAAGGTCTCCGGGCGCACGGGGCTCTACCGACAGGAGGCCCCGGTGGAGGGGTACCCGGCGCAGGGGCTGAGGGTGAGCGATGTGCAGGTGGCGGGGACGATCCGGGCCGGGACGGACGGGAAGTTCGTCCGGAACGGCCTGAAGGTGATCCCGATGCCGTCGCGGGCCTTCCGGAGGTCCCAGGCGCCGGCGTTCTACTACGAGGTCTACAACCTGACGCCCGACCGGGAGGGGCGGACGCGCTACCGGATCGACTACGCCCTCGCCTCCCTGTCCAAACGATCGGTGGTCGCCCGGATTCTGGCGGGGGGGCAGGAGGCGCGGAAGGGGGACCTTCACCTCGGGGAGCGGGTCGTGGCGTCGTTCGAGCAGGCCGGGGAAGGCCCTACGGCGTTCCACCACGCGCAGATCGAGGTCCGCGACTCGGCGCCGGGGCGCTACGTCCTGACCGTGACGGTGACGGACCTGAACAGCCGGGAGCAGGCGTCCAAACGGGCGGAGTTCTTGATCACGGAATAGTAACCATGTCATCTCGCTTTATCATCCCGTCCCTTATTATCGCGCTCACCTCTCCCTCTGTCTGGGCGTCTCCATCCGGCGTCTCGGACTCCCTCTACGCCGCCGGGGTCGATTCTATGAGGCTCGGCCGGATGGAGGGGGCGGCGCGGGCCTTCGAGGAGGCGCTGCGGATCGACCCGGGGGACGCCCGCGCCCGGTCGCAGCTCGGCTACGTCCTCCTGAGGCTGGGCGACCTGAAGACGGCGGAGGCGGCGTTCGCGCAGGCGATTCAGGACGACCCGCGCCTGGCCGAGGCCCACAACGGCCTGGGGCGGGTCTACGCGCAGACGCCCTACCGGAGGGTGGACGCCATCCGCTGCTTCCAGAAGGCGATGTCCCTGAACCGGGCCTACGTGGAGGCGCAGTACAACCTGGCGATGACGCACCTGGGGCTGGGGAACTTAGACGCGAAGAAGGCGTTTAAAGAGGTCATCCGGCTGGACCCCAGGCACTTTGACGCCTACTTCCGGGCCGGGACGATCTACGAGCGCCACGACAGGGACTATAAGGCCGCGGTGTCCTACTACGAGCAGCAGATCGCCGTGAACCCGGCGCACGCCGAGGCCAGGCGGCGGCTCGTCGAGGCCTACCGGAAGGTCGGGCGGTATCCGGATGCGCTGAGGATGGCCGAGGAGCTCCGGTCGCAGGACCGCCGGTCGGAGTCCAGGGGGCTCCTGTCCCAGGCGCTCGTCTATCTGGATCAGCGGGACTACGAGCGGGCGCAGCAGGCGTTTGAGGATTACCTCTCGACGCTGGACGCCCGCGAGCAGGCGGTCTACCGGGACCTGAGGTGGGTGGTGGGGAGAGACGAGGCGGCTGCGGGGGGGACGGCGAAGGAGGGCGCCGTCCGGAAGTACTGGCAGTGGCAGGACCCCACCCCGCTGTCGGACTTCAACGAACGGCTGGTGGAGCATTACCGGAGGGTGGCCTATTCCCGTGAGCGCTTCGCGGACGGGGCGTTTCCGTGGGACCGGCGGGGGGACGTGTACGTGCGCTACGGGGAGCCGGACCACGTCGGAAGGTCGGACGACGTCCAGTTTGAGATGGACCCGAGGGTGGTGGCCGTGAAGGACCGGTTTGTGCGGGCGGCGGACTCGGCGGTGAGGGACCTGTTAGTGGACCTGACCGGCTCGCCTCAGGGCCGGAGCCGCTACCGCCGGGTCGAGGTGCCCGCGCAGCAGACGGCGGAGGTGCGGGGGAGGCCGGTCTATCCGGTGCGGCCCGGCGTCCGGTGGGAGTACTGGGTCTACACGGAGGTGAGCGGGGGGGTCGAGTTCACCTTCACGGACGAGCTGGGCAACGGGCGGTTCGACTACGCGCCGGTGCCCTACGACCTGCCGCTGACGGCCACCCGGACGTGGCAGGCCCTGAACGGGGAGCGCCTGTTAGACGTGGCGACGGCGCGTCAGCCGGAGTACGCCAGGTGGGACGCGGGGGCGGAACCGCTCTCTCTGACCTGCGCCTCGGCGAGTTTCCGGGGGGAGCGGGGGAGGAGCCATCTCGAGGTCTACTGGGGGGTTCCGGCCTCGGAGGTGGTCTCCGCAGACTCCCTGCCGGGGCGGCTCAGGCAGGGGCTGGCCCTGTTCGATGGGAACGGGAATCAACTCGTCCGGTTCCGCGAGGAGGTGGCGGCGTCCGTCACGGCTGACACGGGGGCCTTCGTCCCCGGACGCATGGTGCTGGCCGTGCCGGAGGGGGCGTACCACCTAGTCCTGCAGGTGGAGGACCCGGCCACGGGGCGGACGCAGGCGCAGCGGCGGGACGTGGTTGTCCCCGGTTACGGGGAGGAGGGGTTGAGGCTCAGCGAGGTGGAGCTGGCCGCCTCCATCCAGAAGGACGCCCCGCCCGGACGGTTCACGAAGGGGGGGCTGCGCATCCTGCCGATGCCGTCGGGGGTCTTTCGCCGGGCGTCGCCGGTGTCCGTCTATTATGAGGTCTACAACCTGGGCCGGGATGCGCAGGGGAGGACGGCCTACCGGGTCGCCTACACCGTGAGGGGGCGGCAGGGGATGGGGGCGCGCGTGGCGCAGGGGGTCGGGCGGTTTCTGGGGATGAAGCGAGAGCGGGAGGAGGTGACGGTCACCTACGAGATGACCGGGGTGTCTGAGGTCGAGGCGGGCTACGCGGCCTTTGATATGAGCGGGGCGGAGCCGGGGGGACATACCTTGCGCATCACCGTGACGGATGGCCTCACGGGACAGCAGGCGTCGAGGGAGGTGGGGTTTAAGATCGTCAAGTAATATTTCTTGACTTCTGCCTCAGGTTCTTGTATATTATAGCACCCATACGGACGTGTCTTCTGTTTCTTGGACTGAGCATCAGAGAATCATCAGGCAAAGATCAGAAATTACGATACGATCTTTGCCTTTTTTTTATGCTCGCCGGATATCAGGGCGCGTCGAATTTCAGAAGGAAAGGGGGGAGAGACAGGATGGCTAACGGTATTGTCAAGTGGTTCAACGACAGCAAGGGCTACGGCTTTATCCAGCAGGATGGCGGAGATGATGTATTCGTGCATTTTTCTGCGATTCAGGGCTCTGGGTTCAAGACTTTGGCTGAGGGTGACCAGGTGACGTTCGAGGTCCAGCAGGGCCCCAAGGGGCTTCAGGCTGCCAACGTGGTCAAGGTCAATTCCCGGTAGATGGGCGCTGTTCCGTTGGAAGAGAGTGCCCCGGACCCCTCCAAAAGGGCCGGGGTATCCCTCTGGCGATGCGACATCCAGGAGGGGATTGTGGGACACGTTGGAATCAAGGTGCGGGATGCAGAACCGATTGAGAAGGTCCTGAGAAGGTTCAGCACGAAGGTCAAGAGGTCCGGCCTCCTCGCAGAGATGAAACGCAGCCGCTTTTTCATGACTCAGGGAGAAGTGCGCAAAATGAAGCAGCAGCGCTCCGCACGCAGGCGGCAGAAGGCCCTGCGACATCAGGGGCGATTCTCGAAAGAGTGACTCCCAATGAATATCTATGTGGGGAATCTGAGCTACGATGTGTCGGAGGCGGACCTGAAGGAGCTGTTTGAGACGTTCGGGCAGGTCTCATCAGCGAGCGTCGTGAAGGACAAGTTCTCTGGCCAGTCGAAGGGTTTCGGGTTTGTGGAGATGCCCACAGACGCCGAGGCGAAGGCGGCGATCAGCGGCCTCAACGGCAGGGACATGAAGGGGCGCACCATCTCGGTGGATGAGGCCCGTCCTCGGGCGGGCGGTGGCGGTGGCAGGGGCGGCGGCAGAGGCGGCGGTGGCGGTGGCGGTGGACGGCGTCCCCGCTACTGATTCGAGGTTGAGAAGCGCCATGGCTTACATAAGGAAGTCTCACCTGGTTCCCAAGGTCGAACGGGGTCGAGTTGACGAGTTGCTCGCGCAGGCTCGCGCCGGGATATCCGCCGCCCGCCAGGAACTGATTGAGGTCTATCAGATTCACGTCTACATTCAGGGAGATGCCCTGGTGGACGACATGAACCAGAAACCCGGCAAAAAGGGGAAGTGATCCCGAACCGCCGGTGATTTTAAAGGCCAGAGCCCGAGGGATGCGGGCTCTGGTTTTTTTGTGGACGCGCAGGGTATAAAATCGCATCTCCCGCTCACTGGGCGGAACCTTGGAGGGCCTGAGGAGTCTTATCGTGCAAGGATTCAGCCGCCGGGAAGAGAGGTAGGGGTCAGGGCTGTCCTTTCACCGTTCATCCAAGCCTGAAAGGAGTCATAATGTCGCCATGGTCACCAGATCGTCCCACCGCAGATCACTCCGCCATCCTTCCACACCACCTCACGCTCCCATGAGGTCCACCCCGCCAAACGCTCCCGTGAGGTCGCATTCCCATCCCTGCGCCACAACCCTGTTCATCGTTCATCGGTTATCGTTGGCGCTGTTTCTCTCGCTGCTGATCCTCTGCTCGGCGCTCGCGCCGCCGGACGCCGGCGCGCAGGGGGGCAGGGCCTACGCCAAGGAGTTAAGCCAGGCGTTCGCGGACGTGGCCAAACAGGTCGATCCGGCGATCGTCTCGATCACGACGGAGGCCACTATCAGGCCGACGGCGCGCGGCTTCGACCCGTCCGACGACCCTTTCTTCCGGCAGTTCTTCCCCCCCTCGCATCCCAGAATCCCTCGCAGCCAGAAACAGCAGGGCCTGGGGTCGGGGGTGATCGTGAACTCCAACGGCACGATCCTGACGAACAACCACGTCGTGGACAAGGCGGACAAGATCACGGTCGTCCTGAGCGACGGCCGGAAGTTCCCCGCCAGGGTCGTGGGAAAGGACTCTGAGTCAGACATCGCTGTGGTCCGGATCGAGGTTAGCGGCCTTCCCACCGCCAAGCTCGGCAACTCGGACAGGCTCCAGATCGGGGAGTGGGTGCTGGCTTTAGGCAACCCGTTCGGCCTGTCGCACACGGTCACGGCCGGGATCGTCAGCGCCAGGGGCCGGAACAACCTCGCAGGATTGGGCTTGACCTTCCAGGACTTCATCCAGACGGATGCGGCGATCAACCCGGGCAACTCGGGCGGGGCGCTGGTGAACTTAGACGCCGAGGTCGTGGGGATCAATGCGGCCATCGAGAGCCCTACCGGGGTCTACGTGGGCTACGGGTTCGCCATCCCGATCAACATGGCCCGGCGGGTGATGGAGGACCTGATTGTCAAGGGAAAGGCGTCTCGGGGATGGCTGGGCATCCAGATCCAGAATGTGACCGATGAGATCGCGTCCAGCCTGGGCTTCAAGTCCACGGATGGGGCCATGGTATCCGAGGTGTTTGCTGACACTCCGGCGCAGAGGGCGGGCGTGCAGACGGGGGATGTCATTCTCGCCGTGAACGGGAAGCCGATCAAGGACAGGGATGACCTGATGAATACGATTGCGGCGACCGACCCCGGAAAGCCCGTGGCGCTGAAGGTCGTGCGAGAGAAGAAGGAGATCACGATCTCCGTGACGCTCGGCGAGCGGCCTCCGGTAGAGAAGCTGACGGAGATGGGGGGCCAGGAGGAGAGGGCCTCGACGCGAGGCCTGGGCATCGAGGTGCAGGACCTGACCCCGGACCTGGCCGAACAACTCGGCTACAGGGGGCAGACGGGCGTCGTGATCGCGGACGTGGCCGAGGACGGCCCGGCGGCGGAGAAGGGGCTCCAGGAGGGGGACCTGATCAAGTCCGTCAACAAGATACCGGTGAAGAGCGCAGCGGAGTTTCGTCGGATCATCTCGACGCTCAAGCCGGGGGATTACGCGCTGCTGCTCATCCGACGGGGTCGCAGCAACCGGTTCGTCAGCATCCAGGTCCCGAAGGAGTGAGGCGTCAAACGTGAAACGTGAGATGTGAGACGGGTTAAAAAATTTTCGCTCTGCCTGGTCATCATCCTTTTTACCGGCGGGACGCGGGTTGCCCTTGCCGGGCCGGAGACGGTCACGCTCACGATCCTCCACACGAACGACCTGTCGGGGGACCTGAGGGGGGCGGCGGGCCGGGCCGCGCTCATCCGGCAGGCCCTGGCCGGGGGCCGGGGGATCGCCTTAGACGCGGGGAATGGCCTCAGCCCTGACCCGCTGTCGGCCCACGACCGGGGGGCGACGATGGTGGAGGTGATGTCCCGGACGGGCTACGCCGCGGCGGCGGTGGGGAGCCGGGACTTCGACTTCGGCGCAGACACGCTGCGCGTCCGCGCTGCGGAGGCGCGGTTTCCGTTTCTGTCGGCCAACGTGTCGGAGGCGGCCACGGGGCGGCCCCTGTTCAGGCCTTATGCCACCTTCACGGTCGGGGGGGTGCGGGTGGGCGTGGCGGGCCTGACGCCGGCGGAGGCCGTCCGGCTGACGACGGCGGAGCGGTTGAAGGGGGTGAAGGTGTCCTACCCCCTCGCTGCGGCGCGGTCGGCCGTGCGCGACCTCCGGGAGGGGGGGGCTGACTACGTCATCCTGCTGACGTCGATGCGGGAGGCGGACGCCCTGGACCTCGCCCGGTCCGCGGAGGGGGCGGACCTCGTCGTGGCCGGGGACTACCACCGGCCGTCGGAGGCGCGGAGGACGGTGGGGATGGCCTGGCTGATGGGGGGGGCGCGGGTGGTGAGC
>Ga0156186_1287_pt1 | contig 14327 bp, 14 predicted proteins | sample RifCSPlowO2_12_FD_107839 | JGI IMG/M metagenome (GOLD analysis project Ga0156186, IMG submission 107839) | Candidatus Handelsmanbacteria bacterium RIFCSPLOWO2_12_FULL_64_10
CCCTCCCTCCCCCCACATGTGGGGGAGGGAGGGGGAAACAAGGGCTTTGCCGCTTGGGATGGGGGAGGGCTGGGGGCCGTCTGCCGTCTGCCGTCTGCCGTCTGCTGTTTCGCCTTCCATCAGACAGTCAGACGAGACCCTTCCCCATCAGATCGTCAGACCTTCGGATATTATTTTTAAAAAAAGACAACTATTAATGAATATTGGCGTTTGTGGAGAATTTGGCCTGATCGAACGCCTAAAAAAGTGCGTGACAGCGCCCTCGGATTTTATTATAATTGGAATCTCCGACGATGCTGCGGCCTTCGAAACCGGGGCAGGGCGCGTCACGGTGATGACCGCCGACGCCTTCGTGGAGGGGGTGCACTTCGACCTCTCTTTTGTGCCCTGTCGGGACCTCGGCTGGCGGGCGATGGCGGCCAACCTCAGCGATGTCGCGGCCATGGGGGGCCGGCCGACCTGGGTGACGGTCTGCCTGTGCATACCACCCTCCTGCCCTGTGGAGTCCCTGGAGGCCCTCTACGCAGGCATGGATGCCGTGGCCGCGCCGCTCGGATGTCGGATCGTGGGGGGGGACACCACCTCCTCGCCGTCGGGTCTGATGATCGCCGTCTCCCTGCTGGGCGAAGTGAAGCGGGAGCGGATGACGCCTCGCGGCGGGGTGAAGCCGGGCGATCTCTTCTGCGTGACCGGCCACCTCGGGGGTTCGCGCGCCGGCCTGGAGGTCCTCCGAAAAAGGCATCTCGGCAGGCCGCTGCCGGGCCATTTTGAGACGGCGGTCGGAAAATTTTTGAGGCCGGTCCCGCGCGTGCGGGAGGCTGCGGCCATGGGCGATGCGGCGGCCATTCACGCCGCCATCGACATCAGCGACGGCCTCTCCTCCGAGGTCCATCACCTCTGCCGGATGAGCCGGGTGGGGGCGCGCATCGAGGGCGGATCGGTCCCGATTCACGCCGAGACGCAGGCCGTGGCCCGGCTGTGTGACGAGGAGGGTCTGGCGTTCGCCCTGTCGGGCGGCGAGGACTTTGAGCTGTTGTTCACCGTCGCGCCGCACGATGCGGAGACGGTGGCCCGCGCCGTGCAGGCAGCCACCGGCACGCCCGTCTCCGTCATCGGGGAGGCGGTCCCCCCGGAGGAGGGCGTCCTCATCCACCGGGACGGCGCCTGGCATCCGCTCGATAGTTCAGGATATGACCATTTCAAAAACACGTAGAACCTGTTGATTCGATTTTATGTCTAAAGCTCTGGGTCTGATCGAGACGCTCGGGTTCGTGGGCGTGGTGGAGGCGGCCGACGCCGCCGTAAAGGCGGCCCCCGTCGATCTCGCTGCGGTGGAGCAGGCGACCGGCGGACTGGTGACCATCAGGCTTTCAGGAGAGGTGGGCGCGGTCCAGGCCGCCGTGGACGCCGGGGCCGCAGCCGCCCGGAGGATCGGTCAGTTGCTCAGCCAGCACGTCATCCCCAACCCGCACGCCGACCTCGTCCGCCTGTTCCACCTGGAGGCTGCCCCTAACCCCTCCTCCTGCGCCGACGGCCCTCTCGCCCCTCCTCGCACGGACGACCTGGAGCGGATGAGCGTCGTGGAGCTCCGACGTGTCGCGCGGGACCTGCCCGGCCTCGGCATCAAAGGGCGCCAGATTTCAAAGGCCAACCGGGAGGAGCTCCTGCGGGAGATTCAGAAAGCCTTGAGGTGAATCGTGGAGACCTTCTGGGAACGGGTCAAGGGCGGCCTCTTTGAAGGGGCTATGACGGTCGCCGAACGGGCCGAACACCTCAGCTACGTCGGCCGGATGCGCCTCGACATCGCCAACGACAAACGCCTGATGCAGTCGGCGTTTGCGGAATTGGGGAGGCGTGTCTATCGCCTGCTGTCGGAGGGCGCCGCAGAAGAGGTCCCCAAAGATGGCGCAGTGCTCGACCTGCTCCGGCGCATCCGCCAGCGGGAGGAGACCCTCCGTGAGCGGGAGGCGGCGCTGGTGAGCCTCATGAAAGCGGGGAAGGCCGGGGAAAACCCGAAAAGTAGTGAAAAATGAAAAATGAAAAATGCAAAGTGAAAAGTGAAAAGACCAACCCGATCTCATTTTGCACTTTGCACCTTGCACTTTGCACTTTGCACTTCCCCGATATACGCAGGTTCTTCCTCCGTTGCGGGACGCTCATAGGAATCGTGGGCATCTCCGCTGTCGGGGCCCAGACCCCTTCGCGGGGGGCGCTCTCCGACGGCGAGATGCTCACGGGGCCTTTTATCGCCGTGGCCGAGCACCTTCGGCCCACGGTGGTGAGCATCTCCGTGCGCAAAAGCCGCGACGCCGATAATTTCTGGGACCCTGAACGAGGGAGCGTCAAACGCCAGAGGTCTGCGCCGCCCCAGTTCGGCTCCGGGGTGATCCTGAGCGCGGATGGCTACGTGTTGACCAACAACCACGTGATCGACCGGGCCTCCACCATCCGTGTCACCCTGTCCGACAACACGGAGTACAGCGCCCGAATCGTGGGCCAGGACCCGGAGACGGACATCGCCCTCATCCGCCTGCTCACGAACGCCCGCCTGCGGGACGACCAGATCGCCCAGATGGGGGATTCCGACGCCCTGCGGGTGGGGGAGTGGGTGGTGGCCATCGGCAACCCGTTCGGGTTTCAGCGCACCGTCAGCGCGGGGGTGGTCAGCGCGAAAGGGCGGCTCCTGGAGGAGATCGAGGGGGGCACCCCCTCGTTTCAGGATTTCATTCAGACCGACGCCTCGATCAACCCCGGCAACTCCGGAGGCCCGCTGGCCAACCTGAGGGGGCAGGTCGTCGGAATCAACACCGCCTACAGGCCGAGCGGGGTGGGGGTCGGATTCGCCATTCCGATCAGTCTCGCCTCAAAGGTGGCTAAAGAGCTCCGGGAGACCGGCCACGTCACCCGGGGGTTTCTGGGGGTCCATCCCCAGGAGCTGACGGCGGACCTGGCCGAGGCCAGAGGGGCCGAGCCGGGGCGCGGGGTCCTGGCCGGAGACGTCCAGAAAGGGAGCCCGGCGGACCAGGGGGGCATCCGGCGGGGCGACGTGATCCTGGAGGTGGGAGGGCAGCGGGTCCGGGACGTGGTGGGCTATCTCAGGGCCGTCGCCGACCTGAGGCCCGGCGCGCGAACGCCCATCGGCATCCTGCGGGACGGCAGGCCGATGACGTTGTCTTGCGTGATCCGGATGCGCCCGCCGCCGCCCCCCCAGGACCGGGAGGAGGCGGAGGCCGGCTTCAGCCGGGAGAAACTCTGGATGGGCCTGGTCGTGCACGACCGGGGGACGATCGAGGCGAGGCGCGCCAACGACGAGGCCGACGAGGGGGTGGTGGTCACCTACGTCGCGCCGGGGAGCGCCTCCGAGGAGAAAGGCATCGGCCTGGGCGATGCCATCCTGGAGGTCGAAGGGGCCAGGGTGTCCACGGTGACGGACTATCAATCGCTCTCGCGAAGGCTGGAGGGGCGAGGCAGGCCGGTCCTGGTCCTGATCAGAAAGAAGGGCGAAGAGGTGACGACCTTCGTTGCCCTGAGAGAGAGAAACTGAGCAAGGTGGCCATAGAGAGAAAACGTTCAAGGTTTGAAGGTTCAAAGTTCAGTCTGTGACTTCGACCTTCGACCTTCGACCTTTTAAAAGAAGGAGGTTTTCGGGCCCAGAAACAGTCTCGCGTCCTTTCACAAGACCGCGAAGGCCACGCAGGTATTCTCCCTTGCCTGTGGACCTTCATCACCCGTGCCTGGGTGCGATGTCCCCACATCCGCGCCCTCACGCGAAGAAGGAGTGGCTGACGAGTGTCCAAACTAGCAAGCAGGCCCTATACCCAAAAGGACGACTCCCTGGACCAGTATCTTCAGGAGATCGGCGATGAGAATCTCCTGTCGGCGAAAGAGGAAGTGGAGCTGGCCAAGCGGATCAAGCGAGGAGATCACCGCGCCCTGGAACGATTGACCAAGGCGAACCTCCGGTTCGTCGTCAGCGTGGCCAAGCAGTACCAGAATCGGGGGCTCTCCCTCGGCGACCTGATCAACGAGGGAAACCTGGGGCTGATCAAAGCGGCCAAGCGGTTTGACGAGACGAAGGGGTTCAAGTTCATCTCCTATGCGGTCTGGTGGATCCGTCAGGCCATTCTCCAGGCGCTCGCCGAGCAGTCCCGGATCGTCCGCCTCCCCCTCAACCGGGTCGGGGCGCTCCACAAGATCGGCAAGGCGTGCAGCGGTCTCGAACAGGAGTTCGGGCGGCAGCCGAGCGCGACGGAGATCGCGGATGAGTTGGACATGACTGCCCACGAAGTGTTGGATACGCTCAAGATCTCCAGCCGCCATCTCTCGCTCGACGCCCCGTTCAACGACGACAACGAGAATCGCCTCCTGGACATCCTCGAGGACGAGATGCAGCCCTCCCCCGACGAGGAGTTGATGAACGACTCCCTCCGGGAGGAGGTCAAGAAGGTCCTCAACACCCTGACCCCCCGTGAGGCGGAGGTGATCAGCCTCTACTTCGGCATCGGACGGGACTACCCCCTCACCCTGGAGGAGATCGGGAGCCGGTTCGGGCTCACCCGCGAGCGCGTCCGGCAGATCAAGGAGAAGGCCATCCGTCGTCTTCGACACGCCTCCCGCAGCCGCCCTCTGAAGGCCTACGTGAAGACGTAGGGGCGAACCCTTGCCTGCCCTGAGCAGGGTCGAAGGGTGGTCGCCCTATGTAGGGTCGAAGGGTGATCGCCTGACGCAGGGGCGGTCTCCCGGCGTCAGCAGAAGGGCCACGGCGCACGAGCGCTGTGGCCCTTGACGTTAAAGGGGGAGAGGTTTCCGGCGATGACAGGGATACCCTGGCACGAAATCGCGTGGTTTCTCGGGTCGGTCCTGGGCGCGGCGCTCCTGTGGGGGCTCTTCTGCTCGGCCCTCCGGAGAAAGGGGACACCCCTCCCCCTCCTCGCCCTGTTCTCTGCCGAGGCCCTCTGGTACAGCGGGGAGGCGTTGAGCATCCTGATCGGCCAGCCGGGGTCTCCAGCGGCCTCTCACGCCGGACAAGTTGCCCGCCTCGGCCTCTCCTTCCTGCCCTCCTCCCTCCTCGGAACGGCCCTCGCCTTCGCCGCCGAGGCAGAGATGCGGGCCGCCCATCGGCTGAGACGCTACCTGATCCTGCTCACCCTTCTCCCCGGCCTGGGCGCCTTCTTTCTGGGGAGATCCTCCCCCCTCTCGCCGCGAGCGATCCACGCCTTCAGCCTCTATGCCATCCTAACGCTCACGCTTTCAGCGCTCCTCTGTCTGCGGCTGAGGGGTCGCTCGGAGATGGAGGTCCACCGGCGGTTTTACGGGCTGACGGCCCTCGCCCTGACCGGCATCGCCGTCCTGACCAGCGCCGTCTATCCCCTGAACGGCATCGCCCATCCCGGCCTGGGGCCGGCGCTCTCCCTCGCCCTCTTCCTCTCGCCCCTCGCCCCCGCCTTCATCCTCGGCTACTTCGTCTACCGCTACAGCTTCTTCCGGATCGTCGTCAACCCGGCGCTCCTCTACTCCGCCCTGACGGGCATCGTCCTGACCGTCTACCTGCTCGGCATCCGCCGCCTCGTCGGAGAGATCAGAGGGGTCAGCGGCGGGTTCAGCCCGGACGCCGTCGAGGCCGCCCTCCTGGCCGCGATCATTTTCCTGTTCCAGCCGGTCAAGAACCGCAGTCAGCGGTTCATCAATCGGCTCTTCTTCAGGGCGCGATACGACTACCAGCATCTCCTGAGAGACCTGAGCCAGACCCTCAACGTCCCCTTCTCCCCCGACCGGCGTCTGAGGACCGCCGTCGAGGCCGTCGGGGTCGCCCTGAAGGTCCACCTCGCGGCGCTCGTCCTGCTCGACCGGGAGGGCGATCAGATCAGGGACGTCCGGGTGATCGGGAGCCGGGGGCTGCCCGGACTCCCCCCGCCCGTCATCCCGTTCAGCCCGGCGGACCTGTCCCACGTCGAACGGGTGGTCGAGTGGCTGTCCGCGCACCGGCGCCCCCTCGACGCGGGCGAACTCCACCACGGGCGTCTCATAGCGCCCCTCTTCGCGCAGGGCGTGCGGCTCTGCGTCCCCCTGCTGCAGGAGGACCGGATGATCGGCTTTCTCTGCCTGGGGGAGAAGAAGCGCGAGGTCCCCTTCTCGGCGGAGGAGCGGGAACTGCTCGGTACCCTCTGCAACCAGATGGCGCTGACCGTCGAAAACGCCCGCCTGGTCGAGCAGAGGCTCGACATGGAGCGCCGGATGTATGAGGCGGAGCGCCTCTCCTCCCTCGGCCTCCTGTCCGCCAGCATCGCGCACGAGGTCAAGAACCCCCTCAGCGCGATCAAGGCCATCGCGACCGTCCTCCGGGAGGACCTGCGGGACGACCGGGCGAAGGCGGAGGACCTCTCCATCGTCCTGGGCGAGATCGACCGGCTGAGCCGCACCGTGGACCGCCTCCTCCGGTTCGCAAGGCCCCGGCAGGAGGGGTCGCCCCGCCCCCTGCGCCTGCAGGAGGTCCTCGACGACATCGTCCTGGTCCTCGCCCACGAGGCGGAGCGCCGGCGCGTCTCCATCCGCTCGGAGGTCGAGGAAGGTCTCAAGGTCACGGGGGACCTCGAAGACCTCAAGGAGATATTTTTCAACCTGATCCTCAACGCCATCCAGGCGATGGAGGAGGGAGGGGAGATCACCCTCACCGCCCGGAGGAGGCAGACCCCTCCCCCGCCCCCTCCCCCAGGGGGAGAGGGGAGAGAGAAGGAGAAGAGATGGGTGGTGGTGGTGGTGGAAGACACCGGCCCGGGCATCCCGGAGGAGGCGCAGCCTCACATCTTCGAGCCGTTCTACACGACGAAGGCGTCGGGGACGGGCCTGGGGCTTGCCATCGTGAAGCGAGACGTCGAACGCACGGGCGGGACCGTCGAGGTCATCAGCGGCGTTCGGGATGGGCGGGGCGCGGCCTTCACCGTCCGGCTCCCAGGAGGAGGCGATGAATCCTAAAATCCTGATCGTGGACGACGAACCCGCCGCACGGCACGGCCTGAGGCGCGCCCTCGACGCCCTGCGCTGCGAGATCGTGGAGGCCGCCGACGGGGCCGCCGCGCTGGAGGAGGTGGAGCGCTCCGGCCCGGACCTGCTGATCTGCGACATCCAGATGCCCAAACTGGACGGCCTCGCGCTCCTGAAGGCCCTGGCCGGAAAGCAGAACGCGCCGCCCGTCATCGTGATCACGGCCCACGGCTCCGAGCGCATCGCCGTGGAGGCCATGAAGGCCGGCGCTTACGACTATCTGAGCAAACCCTACGAGGTCGACGAGCTGCGCTGCGCCGTCCAGAAGGCGCTCGAGGCGGTCCGTCTCCGGCGCGAGAACGAGCGCCTGCGCGCCGAGCTCCGGCAGCGATCAGGCTTCGGGGTGATGCTCAGCCGGGGCCGGGGGATGGAGCGCGTTTACGACCTGATCGGGAAGGTGGCCGGGACCGACGCCACCGTGCTGATCTGCGGGGAGAGCGGGACAGGGAAGGAGCTGGTGGCCCGGACGATCCACGCGCAGGGCCCCCGGAAGGACGGCCCCTTCATCGCCGTGAACGCCGCCGCCCTGCCGTCCGAGCTGATCGAGAGCGAGCTGTTCGGGCACGAAAAGGGGGCCTTCACCGGCGCGGCCGGCCGCCGGGTCGGGAAGTTCGAGCTGGCCCACGGGGGCACCCTGTTCCTGGACGAGATCGGGGACATGGGCCTTGAGACGCAGGCCAAGGTCCTCCGCATCCTTCAGGAGAGGCGCTTTGAGCGGCTGGGCGGCGCGGAGACGATCTCGGTGGATGTCCGGGTGATCAGCGCCACGAACAAGGACCTCCCGTCCGAGATCGCCGCCGGGCGGTTTCGGGAGGACCTCTACTACCGCCTCAAGGTCGTGGACATCCCGCTCCCCCCCCTGCGCGAGCGCCCGGAGGATATCCCCCTCCTCGTCGGCCACTTCCTCGAAGGGTTCTGTCACCGGCACCGCAAGGCCGTCTCGGAGGTCCCGCCGGAGGTGATGAGGCGCCTGACGGACTACCGGTGGCCGGGGAACGTCCGCGAACTCATGAACGTGATCGAGCGCGCGGTCGTCCTCTCTGACAGCCCCGTGTTGCGGAAGGACCTGATCCCGCCCGACGTTCAACCACCAGCGCCCCAAAGCCCCGACTCAGCACCCCTCGACGTCGCTCAGGGCAAGCTCAGCACCCAGCACTCAGCACTGTCTGTCTGGCAGGAAGATGTCTCCTTCCAGGACGCCAAGCGTCAGGCCGTGCAGTCGTTTGAGACCGCCTTCCTCCGCGCCGCCCTGGGGCATCACGCCGGAAACGTCAACCGCACCGCCTTGGCCCTCGGCCTGAAGCGCCAGGCCCTCCAGCAGAAGCTCAAAGAGTTGGGGATAGACCCAGACATCTATCGACGCTAACCAGATCATTCAGCATCACAAAGGGAAGATCGAGGTGGAGAGCCGGGTGGGTAAGGGGACGACGGTGACCATCTCCCTGCCGGTGTCAGGCGATTCGAGCCGACAGCCCGTATGAACGAGGGCTTCACCGCGATTCGCACCTTGCTTTCCTGTGCCGATCACATTAGATTGATGGTGTAGCAAGACCATGCGAATTTTCTGTAGGGATGCGATTTTCCGTGGTTTATGCGTGATATGGATCAACAAAAGGAAGTGAACAAAGATGGCTAAGAAGAATGAAAAGAAAGACGATACATTTCGTATCGACGAGATACGGGAGATGTTTGACAACGAGTGGGTGCTGGTCGAGGTGACCAGACTGCGCGGACCCGGTCAGCCGTCGAGAGGCAGGGTTCTGGCTCATCACAAGAGTCGGATGAAGATCGCCAGGATGACGCGAAAGTTTCACGCCGCCAATCCGGGTAAGATGTCCTATACCCTATTTTCCGGCGAAGTCATTCCAAAAGGGGTAGTCGTTGTCCTTATGATGATTGAATTCGATAGGGCGACGCTCATCCTGCGCCACAAGAGGGGAGGGTGAGGCGATGGGACGGGTCACAACATCCGATCCAATCCCGATCAAGATGCCCATTCCCACGCCTGCCGGGTCTGGCAAGACCGTGCCCGCAGGCCCCGGCAAGGTCGTGCCCGCCGGGTCTGGCAAGGTCGTGCCCGCCGGGCGCGGGACAGGCCACTGGCGCACCCATGATATATCAGATGGGCTTGGAGGCCAGATAGTGGAATCGATTTTCCAGGATCGGGAGGGGTACCTCTGGTTCGGCACGTATGGCGGAGGCGTGAGCCGGTATGATGGGCAGAAGTTCATCACCTTCACCTCACAGGATGGGTTGGTGGACAATTTTATAGTTTCAATTTTTCAGGACTGTGAAGGTCATCTCTGGTTTGGTATAGATGGCCCCTACTACGCTAAAGGTGGTGTCAGCCGATATGACGGTAAGACCTGGACCAACTTTGTCCCCAAAGACGGCCCGGCCGACCGGGTATCGTCGATATTCCAGGATCGAGAGGGAAATTTCTGGTTTGGCACCCATCAGGGTGTATTCCGGTATAATGGACGGAGATTTACTTCCTTTACTGTCAAAGACGGGTTGGCAGGTAATTGGATAACTTCAATTTTTCAGGATCAAGAAGGGCATCTTTGGTTCAGCACCAATGGTGGCGTGAGCCGGTATGATGGGCAGACCTGGACCACCTTCACGGCCAAAGACGGCCTGACGGACGGTTGGGTGCACTCGATCTTGCAGGATCGGGAGGGGATTCTCTGGTTTGGCACTGAAGGTGGGGTGAGCCGGTATGATGGGCAGACCTGGACCACCTTCACTATACAAGACGGCTTAGCATATAACCCGACTTTGAGAGTTATGAACAAAGAAAAAGTAATTAAAAAACAGATAGTTAGTTTGTTAACATTTTATAATTTTAGAATAATTTTTGAAAAGTGGAGAATTTTATCATTTGTGGTCTCGTAACTTCAATATTTTCAATGATAGTGGAAAATCTTAACAGTTGCTAACTCTCAAAGTCGGGATATAACCATGTGACTTCAATTTTGCAGGATCGGGAGGGGGTTCTCTGGTTCGGCACTGGAGGTGGTGTCAGCCAGTATGACGGGCAGAAATTCATCACCTTTACGGTCAAAGATGGGTTGGCAGGCAATGATGTGAGGACAATATTTCAGGACCGTGAAGGTCATCTCTGGTTTGGCACCGTGGGAGGAGGAGTGAGTCGATATAGTGGACAAACCCTGACCACTTTTACCACCAAAGATGGATTGGCGGGTGATTTGGTATCCTCAACCGTTCAAGACCAGGAGGGGTACCTCTGGTTTAGCACTTCAAGCGGTTACAGTTCACATGGCAAAGGCGTAAGCCGATACGATGGACAGGAGTTCGTTACGCTTACCACAGAAGACGGTTTGGCGTCCAACTCAATGAGTTCGGTCCTTAAGGATCGAGACGGACATCTTTGGTTTGGCACCAGTAAGGGAGTGAGTCGATACGATGGAAAGACCTTTACCACATTCACCACGCAAGAAGGTTTAGCAGACAACTATGTGAATTCAATCATTCAGGATCGGGAAGGAGACATTTGGGTTGGCACCCCCGGCGGGGTGAGTCGATATGATGGAAAGACCTTTACCACATTCACCACGCAAGATGGGCTGGCCAATCATCGGATCAGGTCGATCTTTCAGGATCGCGAAGGGCGCATCTGGATCAGCACTTTTAGCGGCCTGAACCTTTATGATGGTCGTACGTTTATGACCTTTACCACGCAAGATGGGCTGGCGGGCAATTTCGTGGAGTCCATCATTCAAGACCGAGAGGGTTTTCTTTGGTTTAGTACAGTGAATGGCGTGAGCCGTTATGATGGTCGTACGTTTATAACCTTTACCACACAAGATGGGCTGGTAAACAACCAGGGGTCATCCCTCTTACAAGATCGGGAGGGTTGTCTCTGGTTTAGCACCGGTGGGGGAGTGAGTCGATATGATGGACAAACCTTCCAGACATTGACCCGTCAAGATGGATTGGTGGGCAACTGGGTGGAGTCAATTTTCCAGGACCGGGAGGGGAATATTTGGTTTGGGACAACCAACGGCGTAACTCGCTTTCGCCCGCCTGCGCCTTCACCTCCTCCGATCTTCATCGACGCGGTGATAGCAGACCGTCGCTATGAGGGTGTTTCGGAACTGTCGATTCCCTCCACTGGGGGGGTTACGATCCTTGAATTCCACGGGATGAGCTTCAAGACCCGGCCCGACGCGATGGTCTACCGGTATCGGCTGAGGGGTTACGAGGAAGAGTGGAAGACCACGCGCGAGCGTCGCGTGGAATACCATGACCTCCCTATTGGGGATTATGTGTTTGAGGTCGTGGCCGTGGACCGGGACCTGGTCTACTCCGAACAGCCGGCGACTGTAAAGGTGACAGTAGTGCCAGACCCGCGCATCGAGGCATTGACGGAGGCCCTGAGCGGAGCGTCGGGCGAGTTCGTGGGGACCAGCGAGGCCCTGCGCAAGGTGCAGACGCAGCTCTCGTGGGTGGCCCAGACCGATGTGGTGGCGTTGATCCTGGGGGAGACCGGCACGGGCAAGGGCCTGGCCGCCCGCGCCGTGCACGCGATGAGTGAGGAACGGGACGGGCCATTCATCCAGGTCAACTGCGGGGCGATTCCCGAAGGCCTGGTCGAAAGCGAGCTGTTCGGGCACGAGAAGGGGGCCTTCACCTGCGCGACCTCCCGCAAGCTGGGCAAGGTCGAAGTGGCAGAGGGAGGCACGCTGTTCCTGGACGAGATAGGGGATATGCCCATAGAGGCCCAGACCAGGCTGCTGCGGCTGCTGGAGGAGCGGACGTTTGAGCGGGTGGGGGGCACGGAGACCCTGAAGGCGGAGGCGCGGGTGATCGCGGCGACCAACCGGGGCCTGGCGCAAATGGTGTCAGAGGGAAAGTTCCGGGAGGACCTCTATTTTCGGGTCACGACCTTTCCGGTTCGGATGCCTCCGCTTCGGGAGCGCCGGGAGGACATCCCCCTGCTGGCGGCCTACTTTATGGAGCGCATGGCCTCGCACCTGAACAAGGAGGTCTCGCATCTCACTTCGGATGCGCTGGCCCTGTTGAGGACCTACGACTGGCCCGGCAACATCCGGGAGCTGGAGCACGCGGTTCAGCGGGCCGTGATCGTCTGTCGCGGACCGGCCCTCCGGGCGGAGGACATCACCCTTGAATTCGGGAAGGCCGGGAGCGCCCCGGCAGAGGAGGTCGTAACTTTAGAGGAGCACGAGCGGCGCTACATCCAGTCGGTACTGGACAGGACCGGCTGGGCCATCCGGGGGCCTGACGGCGCGGCGGCGATTCTGGGCCTGCACGAGGCCACGCTGCGTAGCCGCATGAAGAAGCTGGGCATTCTCAGACCTCAGGCGTGACATCTCACGGGGCGCGTGAAATATCACGCATCCCGTTTTTTCTTACAACTCACTGTGGACCAATGAAATAAGAGGATAGAATCGGAATGGGCGCGTGACATCTCACGCACGAGCCGGATGACATTCAGAGGCTCCAGGCTCATAGCCTAAGCCCGTATCATATTTTAATCTCCTTACAAACAGCCACTTGAGGCGGTCCGCCTCGGGTGGCTGTTTTTCTTTGGCAGGGGGATTGCGTAAAAGAAAAGGCAGACCTCACCCACCCCTGACCCCTCCCTCTCCCAATGGGAGAGGGAGGGGAAATCAGGGCCTTTCTGAAGCGATGGGGAGGGTGAGGTCTCACTTACCGGAGGCTCCCATGCTGCGGATTACAGTCATGTCCCAGACGAAAGAGGAGGTGGTGTTGAAAGTGGAGGGCCGGGTATCCGGCGCGGACGTGGAGTTGCTGGAGCAGGAGGGGACGCGCTATCTCCGGGACGCCGGACGCCTGACGCTGGACCTGACCGGCGTCCGGTTCATCGACGAGGCGGGCCTCGCCCTGCTGCAACGCTGGTCAGGCGAGCGATTGACCCTGCGCGGCGGATCTCCGTTCGTCTGCGCGCTGTTGGCAGCCCACGGGCTATTGTCCCACGAAGGAGGACCACATGGCGGATGATATGGACCTCTGTCGCGCCGCTCGGTCTCCTCCGGGGAATGCGCCAGGGAGAGTAATCAGGCGAACGCGGACCGCCTTGACCTGCCATCCCCCTCTTGCACCTGCAAGCATAATCTTGCGCCCCTCGAAGCGCATCGAACAGGGCGCTCCCTGAAAAACGCCCATTTTCGCTTGAGTATTTCCCAGGCACACGATTTGCGTTCTCCTGTTGACGAGGTCATTGAGAGGCCACGGTCACACTGCCACGAAAAGTAGGCACAGACACGGTCACAGGTCATTCAAGGAGGGTAAGCCGATGAAAAAGACCCTGATTCTCGCAGTCGCCATACTGACGGCGTGCGGATTTTCTGCCGCCTGGGGCGATGATCCCACCTTTCTGACAGGCGTTGGGATGCTCAGCGGGAGAGGTGTCCAGCCCACCCCCGGCGTGACTGTCGGCATCGACATCAACACGCCGAGGCCGGTCGGAATCGGCATCTTCAGCGACTTCTACCTTTCACCAGACGGTGGGTATAGGCCCACGACTTTTGTCGGCGTGAACGCGCTTTACAAGTCCGCCTCCATAGAAGAAAGTCGCAAGGGGAGAGCCTATTTCGGTGGAGGTGGCGGTTTGATGAATGCGGATTCTAGCCGTCTGTTCATCAACGGCGTTGTGGGTGGCAATGTGAAGGTGGCCCAGGGGGTCAACCTCTTTATCCAGAGCAAGTTCTATTATATCCCAAAGGGCCGGTGGAATACGGGCCTCCACGTGGGCGTCTCCTTTTGAGGGATGCGAAAGAGGGATAATCCCATGCGCCAGATCGTTATTTCTGGGGGCGTAGCCCTCGGTGTCCTTGGTGCTGTCATCGGCGCGGGCGTCGGCGCTATACGCACCGAACGATGGGAGCGGGCGCCATTAGAACCAATTCGCATGGGCATCGCGCCGCAGCGCCACGGTGGGATCAGGCTTGCCGCGTCGTTCAAGTTCTGAGCCAGCAGCGAGGACGGTCACGGCGAAGTTGCCGTGCGCTGCCTGGGGAGGGCCGTAAACACTGCTTAACCGACGCCTGAAAGGAGGGAGCTATGTCACCGATGATGCGCGGTGTCAGTCTGACCCTGATCGTAGCGCTGCTGTCGCAGACGGCGGGATGCTACACCACCCGGATACAGCAGACCATAGGAGAGGAGATCAAAGGAGAAATGTTGCAGAAAGGGATGCTGGTATACATGACACGTCTGATGTGGAATGATTTTGTAAGTTATTGAAAATACTGATCGGGATTTTTAGGCCTCAAAATGGC
>Ga0156186_1076_pt1 | contig 14224 bp, 18 predicted proteins | sample RifCSPlowO2_12_FD_107839 | JGI IMG/M metagenome (GOLD analysis project Ga0156186, IMG submission 107839) | Candidatus Handelsmanbacteria bacterium RIFCSPLOWO2_12_FULL_64_10
AAGGAGCCTTCGAAAACAGAAACCTTTTGTCTATGCCCTTGTCAAATCAACCAGATGTACACCAATAAAGAATCGCCGCACCCTATTCAAATTCGATTATGTCCATGTGGACCAAACTCACCCTCGACGTGCCGGGGGACCTGTCGGACCTGGTGTCTGGCCTGCTGTTCGAGGCCGGGACGAGCGGGATCGAGGTGGAGGACGGGGCGGATCGGACGCACGTGCGGATGTCCGCCTACTTCGAGCGCGAGGAGGGGCGCGCGGCGGCGACGGCGGCGCTGGACCGGCTCAGGCAGGACGAGGCAGGGGTCGGGCCGGCGGTCGTGGCGGAGGTGCCGGAGGAGAGGTGGGGGGAGCAGTGGCGGGCGTTCTTCCAGCCCGTGCGCGCCACGGACCGGATGGTCGTGGGCCCGCCCTGGGCGGAGATGGAGGCGGGGCCGGGCGGGATGGTGATCGTCATCGAGCCGAAGATGGCCTTCGGGACGGGGCGGCACGAGAGCACGCGGCTCGCGCTACGGGCCCTGGAGCGGGCCGTGGGGCCGGGGGACCGGGTCCTGGACCTGGGGACGGGGTCGGGGGTCCTGGGCATCGCCGCCGCGAAGCTCGGGGCGCGATGCGTAGCCGTAGACATTGATCCGGTGGCGCTCGACAACGCCCGCGAAAACGTGGCCGCCAACGGCGTGGCGGATCGGGTGGAGGTCCTCTGCGGGTCCATAGACGCCGTGCGCGAGGCCGGGTTTGACGTGATCGTGGCCAACATCCAGACCCATGTGCTCGTCCCCCTGCTCGGCGACCTGCGGGGGCGCCTGCGGCGCGGGGGACGGCTCATCCTGTCCGGCATCCTGGACCGGGAGGAGGTCCAGATCAGAGAGGCGCTGCGTCGAACGGCCTGGGGGGAGCCGGAGGTAATCAGGGAGGGGGAGTGGATCGGGGTCGTCGCCGAAAGGCCCGCCTGACAATTTGGAACTCAGGAAATCAGGAAAAGAAAAAGCGGGAGTGGATCGGGGTCGTCGCCGAAAGGCCCGCCTGACTGCGCCGGGGTTCTACGTCCTCCCGCAGGACGCGGCGGGCGACCGGGTCGTCCTGCGGGGCGAGGAGGCGCACCACGCGGCGCGGGTCTGCCGGTGTCGGGCCGGGGACCTGATCGACGCGACGGATGGAGTGGGGATGCTCTACCGCTGCCGGGTGCTGTCCTGCTCCGCTGAAGGGACGGAGGCGGAGGTCCTGGAGCGGCTGCCGGAATATGGGGAGGCGCGGACGCGGGTCACGCTGGCGGTCGCGCCGGTGAAGGGGGAGCGGTTCGACTGGCTCGTGGAGAAGGCCGTGGAGGCGGGCGCGGCGCGCATCCTGCCGGTGGTCACCGCGCGGACGGTGATGGAGGCGGGGGGGCGGGGCGAGCGCTGGCAACGGGTGGCCCTGGCGGCGATGAAGCAGACGAAGCGGTCCCGGCTGACGGAGGTGGCGGAGGCGCGGCCCTTCGGCGAGGCGCTGGCTGGGCTGGCGAGAGGGGTGGACCTCCTTTTGATGGCGTGGGAGGGCGCGGAGACCTCCGCTGACCTGGCGAAGGTCATCCCTTCTTCACCTGTCGCGTCTGTCGGGGTCCTGGTCGGGCCGGAGGGGGGGTTCACGGACGAGGAGGTGGCCGCGGTCCGGTCGCTCGACGCAAGGCCCTTCTCCCTCGGCCCGCGAAGGCTGCGGACGGAGACGGCGGGGGTGCTGGCCGTGGCGCTGGTGTTGTACGAGATGGGGAAAGTAGCGCACGTAAAAAGCGCGGAGGTCTGACATGGGCAAAGGCGAAAAGATCGTGGTCATGAACCCCATGGGGTATCCCCCGGCGATCCAGCCGCTGGGCATGGCCCCCCGGCCGGGCAGCCTGAAGGGCAAGACGGTCTACCTGGTGGACTGCCGGTTCGACGACGGGGACATCCTGATGCAGCAGATGCAGGCGTGGTTCGTCGAGCACATGCCGGAGGTGAAGGCAGAGTTCCGGCGGAAGTCGGGCGTGTACACGGAGCGGGACCCGGCGCTCTACGAGGAGATCCGGGAGAAGGGGGCCGCGGCGATTGTCGCCGTGGGGCACTGAAGCACGTGCGCGCCGGCGGTCGCCGAGCAGTGCGTCATACTGGAGACGGAATACGGGGTGCCCACGGCCTCCATTCAGACAGACTCCTTCAAGGACCTGGTGGACCAGTTCTCGTTTGCGCGGGGGATGCCGCGCCAGCGGTTCGTGTTCGTGCCCCAGCCCGTGATGGGCAAGTCCCCGGCGGAGCTGAGGGCCTATGTGGACGGGAGGGACCCGATCACGGGCCGGCCGGTGATGGAGGAGGTGATCGAGGCGCTGACGAGGCCGCTGAGCGAGGAGGAGAGACGGGGAGGGCGGTCTGATCGCTCCACGCCGAGGCTGGTCGAGCCGGACACGGAGGAGGACCTGCACCGGCTGTTCCTGGAGAATCAGTGGACCGACCGGCTGCCGGTCGTGCTGCCCACGGAGGAGCGGGTGGCGCGGATGCTGGCCGCGACGAGCCACAGGCCGGACGAGGTGGTGGGCCGGATGAGGCCGACGTCCACGCGGGAGGCCTGGGAGTACACGGTGGAGAAGGTGGCGGTGAACGCCGTGATGTCCGGGGCCAGGCCGGAGTACTTCCCCGTGATCCTGGCCCTGGCGTCCACCTGCGCCACGGCGCGGGGGAGCACGACGAGTTCGGCGGCGGCGATGGTGGTCGTGAACGGGCCGATCCGGCGCGAGATCGGGATGAACTGGGGGACCGGGGCCATGGGGCCTTACAACCCCGCCAACGCCACCATCGGCAGGGCCTACGGCCTGCTGTCCCAGAACCTGCAGGGGGGGTCGGAGCCGGGCAAGACCTACGTGGGATCGCAGGGGAACAACTACGCCTACAACAACGTCTGTTTCGCCGAAAACGAGGAGCGGAGCCCCTGGACGCCGTTTCACGCGCAGCACGGCTTTAAGCCGGGGGAGAGCGTGGTCAGCGCCTTTGGGGGGTGCCGCTCGACCGCCTTCACGCTCGGGCTGCGGGAGAAGCACTGGCGGGAGCACGTGATCTACCTGCTGCGGGGGATGGACCCGCACACGGGGGCCACGTTTATTCTGGACCCGATCACGGCCAGGCAGTTTATAGATCGGGGCGGGTTCGACACGAAGGAGAAGCTGATCCAGTGGGTCCACGAAAACGCCACGCTGCCGGCGGGGATCTACTGGGACTACCAGCTTATCCAGAACTACGTCTATCCCCGCGCTTTAAACGGGGTTGAGCCTTACGCGACAAAGCTGAAGGCGGCGGACGACGAGCTGATCCCGATGTTCCGGCCGAGCGACATCCACGTCGTGGTCGTGGGGGGAGAGACGAACGGCTACTGGCGGATCATGGGGTGCGGCTATCAAAAGAGCGCCTCGGTGGATGCGTGGAGATAAGCGGAATTTATGGAGTGGAAGAACGGCCCTTTCACCCTGTCTGACGACCGGGACCGGCTGGACATGGACTACGTCTACGAGTCGCTGCAGAGGGCCTACTGGTCCTCCGGCAGGCCGCGACATATTGTAGAAGAGTCCTTCAAAAATTCGCTCTGCTTCGGTCTGTACTGCGGTGACCGGCAGATCGGCTTCACCCGGATCGTCGGGGACAAGGTCGTCTTCTCCTGGTTCTGCGACGTCTGGGTGGACGCCGAATTCCGGGGCCAGGGGCTGGGGCAGTGGATGATGCGGCGCATCATGGAGCATCCGGACGTGGTCCGCACGAGACAGGTGCTGGTCACGCGGGACGCGCAGACGTTCTATGAAAAGGTGGGGTTTGAGCGCAGGGAACTGCTGGTGAAGCCGGCAAAACGGGATTATCCGTGAGGCGAGGAGGCCATGCCCGACTGCATCTTCTGCAAGATCGCGACGCACCAGATCCCGTCGAAGATCGTTCACGAGGACGATGAGATCGTGGCGTTCGAGGACGTGCATCCGCATGCCCCGGTCCACATCCTGGTCATCCCCAAGCGGCACATCGCTAGGTTGTCGGACCTGACGGAGAAGGACGGGGCCCTGGCCGGCAGGCTGGTGACGACGGCCAGCCGGATCGCAGCGGACCGGGGGGTCGCGGGGCGCGGATACCGGGTCGTGATCAATTGCAACGCCGAGGGGGGGCAGACCGTGGACCACCTGCACCTCCACCTGCTCGGCGGCCGGCAGATGACCTGGCCGCCGGGATAAAAGCCCAACGCGGAACGCAGAACGCTGAACGATGAGTCAAAACCCATGAAAATTCTCGTCATTCATGGCCCTAACCTGAACCTTCTGGGCATCCGGGAGCCCGGCGTCTACGGGGCGGAGACGCTGGAGTCCGTCAACGGGTCGATCCGGGCGCTGGCCGGGGAGCTGGGGGTCGAGGTCGCGTTCGTCCAGTCCAACCACGAGGGGGCGATCATCGACGCGATCCAGGAGGCCCGGACGCAGGCCGACGGCATCCTGATCAACCCCGGCGCGCTCACGCACACCAGCATCGCCGTCCGGGACGCCTTAGCCGGCGTGGGGCTGCCCGCCGTGGAGGTCCATCTGTCCAATATCCACGCGCGGGAGGCGTTTCGCCATCACTCCGTCACCGCCCCGGTCTGCGTCGGGGCCGTGGCGGGGTTCGGGGGGCGGAGCTACCTGCTGGGGCTGAGGGGGCTGGTGGAGCACATCCGGGCAAAGACGTGATATGAGACTATCCTGTTTTATCCTCCTGTTCCTGGGGCTCCCCTTCGCGGCCCTTGCTCAGCCCATCCGGCACGGCGACGAGATCGTGGAGATCGTCGGGGCGGATGAGGTCAATGTGAGGGACATGAACGGCATCGAGGGGGAGGTGATCGCGAAGATCCAGCGCGGGGAGAGGCTCAAGCGCCTCGGCAGCGAGGAGGGGTGGTTCCACGTGGTCCTGCCCGACGGGCGGGAGGGGTGGGTGAACGGTCGTTTTGCCCGCCCGGACGTGGCCAGGGAGGTGCTGATCGTCACGTCGTCGGCCATCAAGCTCCGCCGCAACCCGTCGATGGGCGCGCCGGAGGTGACGCGGGCGATGCAGGGGGATGAACTCAAGTTTCTTTCCGAACGGAACAACTGGTATTTTGTCCTGACGCCCGACGGCCAGAAGGCGTGGGTTCCCAAGGAGTTCGTCGCTTTCCGGTCGGAGAGAAAGGCGGAGGCTGCGCCGGGGGGGACAGAGGCGGCCCAGGCCCCGCAGGGGGAGGCGCCCCAGAGGCCGGACCGCTTTCAGGAGGGTCTGGATCTCCTGAAGGTCGGCAATCAGGACGGGGCGCTGGGGGTATTCCAGGCGCTGCTCCAGGAGGTCCCGAATCACGGAGGGGCGCACTACGAGATCGGGCGCATTCTGAAGAACAGGGGGCGCACCCAGGAGGCGCTGGGGCATTTCGAGAAGGCGTTGACGGGGGACCCCAGGCATCCGGAGGCCCAGTTCCATATCGAGGAGATCCAGCGGGGCAAGACCCCTGTCTCTCCGGGGGCCGGGCCGGAGAGGTCGTGGTCGGTGGGGTCGCTTCTGGCGGACGACGCGATCGCGCAGCTTATCCTGTGGGGCGGAGGGGTGGCCGCGCTCCTTTTCCTGACGATCCTGCTCTGGGTCTACCGGCGGCGGCGCAGGGCGCTTTCGCGAGGGGGCGTGGCGGGGCCTCAGAAGCGAGACAAGGGGTTTGAAGCGACGCTGAAAGCGGCCGTGGAGAAGCGCCCCCTGTTCCGCGCCATCGAAGAGGCGGAGAGGCGTCAGGAGGAGACGGAGGAGCAGATCCGGAAGCGGTTCGAGTCGTTTGGCGGCGTCTCCGTCGAGGCGGGGGCCTCTCTCGAACTGCCTGAGGCAGAGCCGGTCCAGGCCCTGCTGAAGAAGGTGGAGGAGATCCGGCAGGTGGTCGTGGAACAGGAGGAGCGCGCCAGGATGTACACGGATTTGATCCGCTTGCAGAACGGCAAGATCGAGGCCCTGAATGAGGAGATCGAGGCCCTGAAGCGGTTGCTACAGCTGAAGGCGGAGGGGGAGTCCAAGCGGGACAAACCGCGCACAGCGAAACAGAAGGTCTGAAGAAGGCGAAAGGTGAAAGGCGAAAGGGAATGACCCTTTCCCCTTGTCCCTTAAAAAGGTGGGGGCGCCATGATCTGGATCGTCGTTACGCTCGTCCTCGTGCTCATCGCCAAATATTACACGGCGATCAGCGTCAAAAAACTAGAGGCGCGCCTGAACGAGGCCAAGTCGGGGATCGAGGAGGCCAGGGCGCGGCTGAGGGTGGCCAAAGATCGCCAGGATGCGGCGAAAGAGCAGGAGAAGAACCTGAGGTTCCGGGTGGAGCGGCTGCAGGCCCTGATTCAGGACATGGAGACGGACATCCGGATGCCGCGCCGCAGTGAGGAGGAGTACGAGGAGGTGACGAGGTAAAAAGGTAGGGGTATATGGTAGGTGGCATATAGGATCGCTCCCCACCTACCGCCTACTACCTACCTCCTACCTGTTTCACGAAAACAGCCCTCCGAGAATGCCCTTCTTCTTCTTCGGCTGGGCCGCCGCCGGGGCGGGCTCGCCCGTCCGGGTGCGGTGGAGTTGCATCAGTTGTCCGCCCCGCGTTCCGATCCGGTCGAGCATCACCCTCGCCCGGTTTTTGTTGGCCGGGTCCATCTCCTTGTCGTTGAGCACCTGCATGGCGCGTTTCATGCCCGCGTTGAAGTAGTATTTGCCCAGCTCAAAGATGGCCTCCTCGTTGTCTATCTGGTAGGCGCGGAAATAGAGTTCTCCGATGAGGGCGAAGAGCTTGAGCTCCGCCTCCACGCCGATCTCCCGGACGAGGTTGTAGGCTATCGAGTAGTATTTGCCGGCCAGTTTCAGGGCCTGGGCCTCCGTGAACACCATCATCGGCTGAACCGGCAGAGATGGCTGCGGGGGGATGAGGAGGGTATAGCCCTCCTGAAGGGATTTCAGGAATGCCTCGTAATCGGGCTTGGAAATGGGGGAGGCGTAGAGGTCCCGATCCCGGTACATCCACGCCAGGCGCAGGTAGAAACGGGCCAGGTCCCTGACAGAGGGGTTTTTCTTCAGGCACTCCGAGTAGATGCCGAGGAAAAACTTGTCGAGGGTGGACTCGTAGGGATAGTCCGGGTCGATGTCGTGGCCCAGCCTGGCCAGGGCGCTGCCGGGGTTCTGGAGCGCCGCAAAGTGCTGGTCGAAGACGCCCTCGATGAAGTTGTTGCGGTATTTGGCCTCGTCTTTCTCCCAGGTCCGGAACTCCTTGTCGTCGATCTCCGCCGTGAAAAAGCAGGTCGTGCAGGATGCCCAGAAGAACTGAAGGGGGCTCGTGTGGGAGAACGCCCTGTTCTTCCAGATGATCTCTTTGGGATGCTCATCCTCTTCCTGGGCGTTGATCCGGAAGGCGTCCCACGAGAGCCGCTCGTGGGCGTTCGCGTTGCCGCACACGGGGCAGGCGACTTCGTAGGCGCGGTAGGGGAGGTTGTCCTCAAGGTTCTCAACGGGCATAGGGCGTCTCCTGCTGTATGTATCCAGACCTGTGGTGTCGGCGGACGATACCTCGTGGATGGCATATATTATACGCACCTCACCTTGAGATTGTCAAGTCCAAATCTTCCATGTCCGATCTCCGGGATCGCATCCATACCTATCTAAGGGAGCGGCCCTCGGGGGCCACCTCCGAAGAGATTGCCGCAGAGGCCCTCAAATTGCGCGGGAATCCGGGGGTGTTCGAGCGGGTCGTCGGGACGGCTCTCCGGGACGATGCGCGCTTCACCAGGTCCTCCGACGGGCGATGGCGTCTGGCCCCTTCGACCAGGGCCACGCCTCTGGATCGGGCCGTCTTCACCGTCGTGTCACTGGGCGCATCAGGGCATGCCTCACCCCGCCCGAGCCGGATGGCTGAGGTCGGGGCGCTCAGGGTCGTCGGGGGACAGGTCGCGAAGCGGTTCTATTGCGCCGTCCTCCCTGGAGCGGACGCCCGTTCAAAAGGGGGGGCGACGGCCAGCGACGCGAACGAGGGGGTGGCCGCCGGACAGGCCCTGACAGACCTGGCGGCCTTCTCGGCGGACTCGACCTGGGTTGCGGAGGATCTGCGGGGGACGTTGAGTCTCATAGACTGGGAGGCCCGGAGGGCCGGGGCCCCTCGTCCGCCTTCGGAAGGGGTCTCTCTCAGGCGACTTGGCCGAAGGCTGTTTCCAGAGATCAGGGTCCGCGGGGTCCGTGATCTGGCGGCGGCCCTGGGGCTCTCCCGGCAGGAGGTTGGGCGCGCGGACCGGGAGGCGGACGCGCTCGGCGCGATCCTGGTCGCCCTCCTCGACCGGTGCCGGTCGCAGGGCGCAGCCACCCTGGAGGCCGTCCTGGCCCTTCAGGAGCCCGATCTGGAGGGGGTCGATTTCAGCGGCTATGCGTTTGACCGGGCCTTTCTTCGCGGCCTGCCGGAGCGGACGGGGGTCTATCTCATGTTGGACAGGAACGGCACGCTGCTCTACGTCGGAAAGGCGAAGAGTCTGCGAGACCGGGTGGGCGCCTACTTCGCCCGGACCACTATGCGGTCGGAGAGGATGAGGCAGTTTCTGGGGCGCGTGTACGACCTGCGCGTGGAGGTGGTGGGGTCCGAGCTGGAGGCGTTGCTTTTAGAGGGGCGGTTGATCCGCGCGTATCGTCCGGAGGTCAACGTGCAGATGGAGGTCCACGAGCGGTCCGCGGCGCAGCCCCTTGGCGACGCGATCTTCGTCCTGCCTTCGGCGGCGGAGGGGTGCGTGGAGCTGTTCATGGTCCGGGAGGGGATGGGGCTGAGACAGGTGAGGGCGCAGCAGGACCTTTCGGACATCGACGGGGTGAAGGCAGCGCTGGAGGAGGTCTACGGGGACCAGGAGGACGAGAGTGAGCGGTCGGAGGACGAGCAGGCGGACGCGGAGATCGCCAGGAGCTGGCTCACCGCCCACGGGACAGGCGTGAGCCGGCTGGAGATGAAGCGGGTCAAAGACCTGAAGGAGGGGCTCCGGCTGCTCAGGGACTACATCGCCGGGTGCGCGCCGACGTGGGAGCGGGTGACGTACGTGTAACGTGAAACCTCACCCTCCCCCAAGCCTGTGGATAAGGCCCTTGAAACCCCCTCCCTCTCCGTATACGGAGAGGGAGGGGGTTGGGGGTGGGTGAGGTCCGTTTGCCTTACAATTCTATCTCCATCCCCTCGCAGGCCAGTTCGAGCTCGCACGGGCGGCCTCCGGCGACGCGGCGCATGTAGTCCTTTGCGGTCATGAACAGCTGCCAGAGGCTCTCATCGTCCATCGCCGGGTTGTAGTGGAAGAAGAGGAGCTTTTTGACCTCCGCCTGCAGCGCGATGTCCACGCCGATGAAGGGGGTGCTGTGCCCCCAGTCCGAATTCAAGAAAGAGTCCTTCAGGCCGAAGAAGGCGTCGAAGACCAGTACATCGCACCCTCTGTACTGGTTATAAAAAGGCTTCATGTGCGCGTCGTCGAACTGGTTGTAGGAGGAGTCGGAGGCGTGAATGAAGACCTTGCCCTCGTGCTCGATCCGGTAGCCGAAGGCATGGCCGGGATGGTTCAGCTCAAACGGTTTGATGCTCACGTTCCCGAATTTGCGCTGCCGTCTGTTGGTCAGCTTGACGAACCGGATGTCGGACTTCATGACGTCGAACGGGACAGGGAAGTTGTAAGGGTGGTGCTGGTTCTGAAAACGCTGTTTGAGGTCGTCGTGCACGCTGTAGATGAAGAACCGGTTGCCGGGGATGTAGGCGGGCACAAAAAAGGGGAATCCGTTGATATGGTCCCAGTGGGTGTGGGTCATAAAGATGTGGGCCGTGCCCTTCCCCTTCCCGAACTCCTCGCGCATCAGCTGGCGCCCCAGATCGCACAGGCCGGACCCACAGTCCAGGATGAAGAGCTGGCCGTCGGCCCGCACCTCGATGCAGGTGGTGTTGCCGCCGACGGTCCCCCGTTTGTGCGGGGGGAGCGAGGCCAAGAAACGCTGCACGGCCTGAGGGGTATCGAGATTTTTCCCCCTGGCCTCCAGCAGGGCCTCGGTGATCTTGCGCTCCACCCGGTCAGGGGTAAGCGGCGTGGGGATGGAGCCCCGGACGCCCCAGAATTTGACCTTCATACCTGACCCTCCCCCGATGAGGCCGGAGAAAGAGGTTGACCCGTTCGTGACCCGGCGCGTCCGCTGCGCCGGACGATTTTATTAAAGGTCGCAGATTATTATAGGTTACAGCAAGCCTTTTGTCAAGCTCTTTTCAGGACCTGCGCCCCCGAACTCATACCCCTTCCGTGCGCTAGAACTCCACCCCCTCCGGCCTGGGGATGTTGAACCGCTCCCGAAGCCCGGTGATGAGGCCCTTCGCCTCCTCCTCCAGCGCGACCCGCCTCTGCCACACCTGATCGGGACCGACCGTGCCGGCGTAGAACTGCACGTGGAACCGGAGCGAGTTGGTGGTCCCGGAGGGCCGGATGGTCAGGTAGTCGAACTTCGACTCGAAGTAGAAGCGGATGCCCTCGTCGGGAAAGCCGGGCCAGTTCGCCGCGTCGTATTTCCCGGTCGTGTATCTTTTCGCGGAAGTCACTCTGCGCCCCCCTATCCTGAGGCCTCCCTTCTGGGCAAGCTGATAAAGGGCCTCCGTCCCATCCAGGATCTTCTTCTTCTTGGAATCCCCTTCCAGCCCCGGATACTCCCCGTCCAGCGGGTCGGGCTCATAGTAGTTGACGAACAGGCCGACATCGGGATCAGCATACACGCGCTGCGCGAGCAGGGAGAGGATGTCCGTGCCGAGCTGCCTGGCATAGGCCGCGACCTCCGTCACCAGGAGGGCGGCGAACGTGCCGTCCTTGTCGCGCACGTGGCCGTCCGTCCCCAGGGCGCGCTCCGGGTTGGCGGGCGGGCCTCCGAGGATGGAGAATCCGTTGCTCTGTTCCATCGTGGCGACGTTGATCTTCCCCCGCGGGTCCATCCCTGTGGTGTCGTAGAAGACCATGTGGCACTTTTCGTCGGACTCCAGGGCCTTCCCTTCCGCAATCCTGGGCAGGGGTCTGTCGCTCCACGCCTGGGCCACGGCGTTCGAGAGCCATCCGAACCCCACCCAGGTCTTGAGCACCCCGAGGCCATACTTGCGCGCCAGCTGCGCGATCATGTCGCTGGTCGTGTGGCTCAGCGCCACAAACTTGCTCTCCGGCGCAACCACCGCGCCGTACTGCTCGATCTCGAACTGGAGGCGATACCAGAGGAGGAGGGCCCACACGTCGTCCGCAGGGACAAGCGCGCGGGCCTGGGTGGAGCGGAGCGAGGGGCGGTCCCTCAGCACGGCTGCGAGGGGTTCGGGGGGCTTCACGATGACGCCACATCGGTCCGCGTCGGGGTCGGTCCCGATCAACAGGTCTGCGTCCGCCCACGCGATGAAGCCCTGGATATTCTTTTCCCTGTACCTGAGCTCGTCCTTCTCCAGCTCCTGAAGCGCGATGCGCGCCGCGCGAGGGTCGCCCGGGTCCGGCTGCTGTTCCTCGCCAGGGTCGCTCTTGAACGCCGGGAAGAGGCCATTCAGGGGGTCCAGGGAGGTGACGCTGTGGATGCGGTTGCAACCGAGTTCCCTCAGGATACGGGGGACTGCGCGACGCCCTGAGCCGTTGAATGCGGCGAAGACGATGTGGAGGTCTGCGCCGCCCTGCATGGTCCCGTTCGGGTTTTTTCGCAACAGGAAGCGTTTGACCTGATTGACGTGCCTTTTGTGCATGTCGACCAGGTCGCCCTCGCGTCCGTAATAATTTTTATCCGGCAGCGTCTCACTCCCGCCCAGAAAGTAGAGGCGACTCAGCGTCTCCGCAGACGCCTCCTCCAGTCGCGCCAGTCTGATGTCGCCCGGCCTGGCCGCCTGGATCTCCTTGAGGATCTTGTTGCGCTCTTCGGGGGGGATCTGCGCGCCGTTTGGGCCGGAGAGCTTGAACCCGTTGTAGCGGTAGTCGTTGTGGCTGGCCGATATGAATGTCCCGATGTCGGCCGACAGGTCCGGGATGGCAAAGGTCACCTCAGGGTAGGGGACAGGCTCGTCAAAGAGATAGACCACGATGCCTTCGGCGAGGAAAAGCTCAGCGATGATCTTGGCGAACGCCTCGCCTCCCACGCGGCTGTCATACCCGACAACCGCCCTCGCCTTCGGCGCGCCGCTCCCGGCTGCTCCGTACCTGTCGACCAGGTAGCGCGCCACGCCATAGGCGGTGCGCAGGACCACAACGTTGTTGATGGTGTTGGGGCCCTTCAGGATGCGCGCATCCAGGCCTTTTTCCTTCAGCCTGTCGGTGGAGTCCTTGAGCCTGTGGATGGACGCCCTGTCGAAGGCCATCAGGGACCGAATGCCGCCCGTGCCAAAGGTGACGTTTCTGACGAAGGCGTTCACCAGGTCTTCCCACCGCTGGTGATCGACCGCGTCGCGGATTCCGAGCTTCAGGCTGGGCGACAGCCGGTCGATGGCCGAATCCGTGTACCAATCGCGCAGGTTGGGAATGACGTTGTTGATCGCATCCTGATAGTAGTTCTCGGCCAGTTCACCTTTCTCCCGCTTCTCCCGCAGATAGCTGCGAATGCCCTTTTCGGCCCGGTCGAGGGTCTCATTCGGGGGGGGTTCTGCGCCGAGTCGAGAATCTGGCGTGCGCGACATAGGTTGACTCCTTCGTGTCTCATTCATCCTCGTGCTTCCGTGGCTAAAGGTTGCGCCTAAATTATACGCTATCCTTCGGGGGTTGTCAAGTTTACCAAGCCGTCAATCGTCAGGAATCAGGGATCACGCCGCCCATCTTCCTCCTCCTCGTCCTCCTCCCCGACGTATTCCAGGTCATCCTCCGTCTCCGGCGTCTCAAACACCCATCCGCAGGCGCAGATGGGGGCATCTCCATCCCGTCTCACCCCGCACTCCGGGCAGCGCTCCCCCGGCCGTCCGAGCCATCTTGCCAGCAGGGCCAGGGCGATGACCCCGGCGAGTATCAGAGAAAGAAGCATAAGAATTAACCGCAGAGAAAAGCGAAAGTTTAAAATAAAAAAGCCGAAATCGCGTTCTGGATTTCGGCTTTCAAACAGCGGTCGGTGGCCATCCCATCTTCAGCAGTGCTGCAGGACCAAGGCTTCCTTACGCCACAGCCTTCTTGAGCGCAGCGCCGGCCCTGAAACGAGGGACCTTCTTCGCCTTGATCTTGATCGTAGCCCCGGTCTGCGGGTTGCGGCCTGTGCGCGCTGCACGCTTGGAGATGCCAAATGTGCCAAACCCGATGAGCGTGACCTCGCCACCCTTCTTGAGGGTCTTGGTGACGTTGGAGATGACCGAGTCGAGCGCGTCGCCGGCGGCCCTCTTGCTGAGGCCAGCATCCTTCGCCACGGCTTCAATCAGATCCGCTTTGTTCACGATGTTCACCTCCTTATGAACGCCCCCGCTCCTGCGGGGTTACGTCAAGATGTGAGGATCGATTCCTTCGCGGCGCACCGCTTTCAAAGGCGCGCAAAATCGCTCGGAATATAGACACCGAAGGCCATTTTGTCAAGCGGAAATCTGTCTCATGGCCCAATATTTTGAGGGTTTCGCGGGAAGATGGGATGATCACGCCCTTTCACTGAATGGCATCCTTGAGCGTTTTGGCAGCTTTGAACCTGGGGACCTTGCTGGCAGGGATGGTGACAGAGGCCCCGGTCCTCGGGTTGCGACCCGTACGGGCTGTCCGGTGCCCGACGGAAAAGACGCCAAACCCTGAGATGGTCACCTTCTCCCCCTTTTTTAACGCCTGCGTCAGATAGTCGACCAGGGATTCAAAGGCGCTGTCCGCGTCCTTCCTGGAGAGGCGCACGGCCTCTGCTATGGCCTGAACCACATCGCCCCGGTTGGCCAACGTTCCTCACCTCCTTTCGTCGGCAGGTCGCGTCTTAGAGCGGCTGGCTGTTCATCATCTCGGCGAATCTCATCAGGACCCAATAGAGCGCAGCGACCACGAGTCCGATGCCTACGGCGATGGCCAGAAGCACCCACTGGGAAGGCCTGGGAAAGCGGGACTCCAGGTCGGGCTTCATGCGCGGTCTCCGGTGGGATGGGTCGCGAGTATTATAGGACGGGCAGGAAAAATTGTCAATATCAAATTTCAGGACGATCTCAGAGCAGCGCATCACAAGAACTCCTCGATCTGCTTAGCCAGGGCCTCCCAGTCGAACAGGGTCTCGGCCCGGCGGCGTCC
>Ga0156186_1127_pt1 | contig 14141 bp, 12 predicted proteins | sample RifCSPlowO2_12_FD_107839 | JGI IMG/M metagenome (GOLD analysis project Ga0156186, IMG submission 107839) | Candidatus Handelsmanbacteria bacterium RIFCSPLOWO2_12_FULL_64_10
CCACCCCCTCGTGAAGCAGAATGCGGCCGGTTTCCTGGATCATGGCGGCAAGTACTCCACCACCTGCTCGACCCACATCTCCTCCGGCTGGCCGTCGCGGGCGCCGGGGACGAACGTGTACTGCCGGACCGTGGCCAGGGCGGCCTCATAGTAGCGCTCAGGGCCGCGCACGGGGAGGGCCTCTTTGACGCGCCCATCCCTCCCCACCAGAACCTTGATGTAGACCTGAACTTCTGTGGGATACAACTTCAGGCTGTCGGGATAGACTAAGGGCGCCGCCTGCGAGACCTTCGGCAACTGGACCGACGACGCGGCCCCATCCCGGGCGGAGGTGTCCGGCCCGGCGTCCGTCGGAGGGGGAGTCCCCGAAACAGAGCCGAGGGAGTCCGCGCGCGCGAGGGACTTCAGGGAGTCGGCCCTTGCCGTCAGACGGAGCGAATCCGCGCGGGCGGCCTCCCGGATCGAATCGGCCCTCGCCGTCAGACGGAGCGAATCCGCGCGGGCCTCCTCGACCATGGCCTCCACCTTCCTGCTGGCCAGGCCCCCCACGGCCGTCTTCGCATACCGCTCGGCGACCTCCTGATACCGTCTCCGGGCCTCCTTCCCATCCCGGAGGGCGTTCTCGTAGGTCCACGCCGCAGCGTAGAGGGCCCTGGCGGCGGTGACATCCCTGGGGTAGTCGGAGGCGATCTGCTCTAGAATCGGAAGGTAGGTCTCGGGATCTGCGCCCGAGAAGCGGAGGCGCTCCGCCTCCTGATAACGGGCCTTCACGGCCTCGTTGGCGACGGTCCCGTCGCTGAGCCAGGACGCGGCGGCCTCCGCGTAAGCAGTGCCCGGATAATCCCTCACCAGCGAGGCAAAGGCCTCACGGGCCGCGCCGCTGTCCTGCTTCACCTCCGCGCAGATCCACCCGACGGCGTACATCGCCTTGGGCGCCAGGTCCTTCGTGGTGTCCCGCTCCGCCACCTGCCGGTAGGCGACGAGGGCGGAATCGGGCTCGTTGAGGCGCAGCCGATACAGCTCGGCAAGGTCGAACACCGTGTCGAGGGCCCCGGTGGAGTCGGAGGCGATCTTCTGGAGGTAGCGCTCCAGGGCATCCAGGTCCTCCTGTCGCTGCCGGGCGAGCTCGTAGGCCGGGGCGTTCCGGTCCTCCTGCTGCGCCTTCCTGAAAAGCTCCTTGACCTCTTCGGACTTCCTGTTCTGCCGCTGGGCGATCAGCCCCATCCGGTAGTAGGCCATGGCCGACTGGGGCGTGCGCGGAAACGCCTCCGTCACGTCCTTGCAGAGCCGGTAGGCCTCGTCGTCCTGCCGCAGGTGATACAGCGCCCCGGCGAGACCCAGGCGGATGTCCGCCTCGAAGCTCCTTTTGAGGCGCTTCACCTTCAACATCCCCGCGTAGAGATCGCGCGCCTTCGCGAACTCCCTCCGCGCCTCGAGGATACCGCCCAGGGCGGTCCGGGCCTCATACTCCACGCGAGGGGAAGGGGTGTGCTTGAGGACGTTTCGAAGGGCCTCCTCGGCGCCGCTGAAATTCTTGAGCGCCGCCTGCGCCTCGCCGATCTTCTGGTAGATCCCGGACCTCAGGCCGCCAGCCCGGAGGCGGGTGAGCAACTCCTCCCCCTCCCGGACGACCGAGGCATAGTCCTTCTGCTCCATCCCGACCTCCAGCAGGGCGAACGCGGCCCGGTCCGCGAAGGCCGAACGCCCCTCACGGGCCAGACCGAGGAGAATGCGCCGGGCGTCGGCGTACCGGCCCATCTTCCAGTTCGCCCGCCCCTCCCACAGGCGAGACTCCTCCAGCAACTCACTCCTCGGAAAGTTGGATTGAAGCTCGGCAAACTTTCGGAGGGCGTCTATGTAGCGCCTTCGCCAGAACTCCGCCTTTCCGATCAACATCAGGGAGTCGTCCACATACTTGCTGTCGGGATGCAGGTCCAGGACGGCGGAGGCCTTGGCGATCGCCTGGGAATAGGTGTCCTCCACCAGCCGCTCTGCCGTCCGGTCGTTCGGGTTCTCCTCCGCCTTCAGCCGGTGCTGCTCCGCCTCCTGAAAGCGCCGCTTGGCGTTGTAGAACATGTTGAAATAGACGCAGCCGGAGGAGAGGAGACAGAGGAGGAGGGTCAGTGTGAGAGAGAGGCGTTTCATGAGGTCTGTTGGTGATACTCTTGCAGCGTCTTGACCCGAAGCGGTTTCGTCCGGATCGACTCCATGCCCGCCACCGCCGCGGCGGCCCCCGACAGGGTGGTCGTGTAGGGCACGTTGTACTGGACGGCGGCCCGCCGGATGGCGGCGTCGTCGCGCTGAGACTGTTCGCCCAGGGGGGTGTTGATCATCAGGACGATCTGGTTGCTCTTGATGGCGTCCACGATGTGGGGACGGTCCTCGTTCAGCTTGGGGATGCGCGCCGCCTTCACGCCGTGCGCCACGAGGAACCGCTGCGTCCCCGACGTGGCTAAGATCGTGAAGCTCAGGGCCTCGAGCCGCCGGGCAATGTCCAGAACACCCGGCTTGTCGCGGTCGTTGACGCTGATGAACACGGCGCCGCTCTGCGGAAGACGGACGCCCGCGCTGAGCTGCGCCTTGAGGAAGCTCAGGCCGAAATCGGTGTCTAAGCCCATCACCTCGCCGGTGGACTTCATCTCCGGCCCCAGGACCGTGTCCACGCCGGGGAACTTGATGAACGGGAGCACGGCCTCCTTGACGGCGATGTGGCGGATGTCCACCTCCCGCGTGAACCCCTGCTCCCGGAGACTCTTTCCGACCATCGCGCGGGCGGCGACCTTGGCTAAGGGCACGCCGATGACCTTGCTGACGAACGGGACGGTCCGGGAGGCCCTCGGGTTGACCTCCAGGACGTAGATCCTGCCGTTCTGGACGGCGTACTGGACGTTCATCAGGCCGACGACGTTCAGGGCGCGGGCCAGGTCGTGGGTGTGCCGGCGAATGTCCGCCAGGTTCTCCCCCGAGACCGCGTAGGGCGGGAGCACGCACGCGCTGTCCCCGGAGTGGATGCCCGCATTCTCGATGTGCTGCATGATGCCCCCGATCACCACCTCCTGCCCGTCCGCCACCACGTCCACGTCGAACTCGTGGGCATCCTCCAAAAAGCGGTCGATCAGGATCGGGCGGTCGCCGGACACGCCTATGGCCATCTCCATGTATCGGGCCAGGTCGTCCCGGTCGTAGACGATGACCATGGCCCGTCCGCCCAGCACGAAGGAGGGCCGGACGAGGACCGGATACCCGATCCGCTCCGCCACGGCCACGGCCTCGTCCACCCTCGTCGCCGTGCCGTTCTCGGGCTGCCGGATGCCCAGGCGTTCGATCAGCGCCGAAAACCGCTTCCGGTCCTCCGCGATGTCGATGCTGTCGGGCGACGTGCCGATGATCGGCAGGCCGGCGGCCTCCAGGCCGTGCGCCAGGTTGAGGGGTGTCTGCCCCCCGAACTGCACGATCACGCCGTCCGGCCTCTCCACCTCCGCGATGTTCAGGACGTCCTCGACCGTGAGGGGCTCAAAGTAGAGCTTGTCGGACGTGTCGTAGTCGGTGCTGACCGTCTCCGGGTTGCTGTTGACCATGATCGTCTCAAACCCGTCCTCCTTCAGGGCGAACGAGGCGTGGACGCAGCAGTAGTCGAACTCGATGCCCTGCCCGATCCGGTTGGGCCCCCCGCCCAGGATCATGACCTTCTTCCGGTCGGTGCGGACGGCCTCGCTCTCGCTCTCGTAGGTCGAGTAGTGATACGGGGTGTGGGCCTCGAACTCGGCGGCGCAGGTGTCGACTGTCTTGTAGGTGGGCAGGACGCCGAGGCGCTTGCGAAGCTGCCGGACAACGGCCTCGTCGGTCCTCCAGAGGTGGGCGAGCTGCCGGTCGCTGAACCCGTACTGCTTGGCCTTCAGCAGCGCGGCGCGGTCGATCTTCAAAAGGAGGTCTTGCAAGGTCAACGAATGATTCATCAAGTTCCTTTGTCGAAAGGATCAGTCCCAGGCGTTGAGAAATCCCCCTACGCCACCAGCGCCGCCAGTTCCTTCTCGAACGCCACGATCTCCCGGATGTTGTGCAGGAACCAGGGGTCGATCTTCGTGAGGGCATATATCTCATCTACGGACATATTCGCCTCAAGCGCGGTCTTGATGTAGAAGATGCGCTGCGAGTTGGGGACCTTGAGCCTCTGCGCGAGGAGGTCCCGGTCAAGCGCGGCAAGGTCGAAGTCCTTGCCGTCCGCGCCCAGCCCGGCCCGCCCGATCTCCAGGGAGCGCAGCCCCTTCTGCAGGGCTTCCTTGAACGTCCGCCCGATGGCCATCGTCTCCCCCACCGACTTCATCTGCGTGCCCAGGATGTCCTCCGAGCCGGGGAACTTCTCGAACGCCCAGCGGGGGATCTTGACCACGCAGTAGTCGATCGTCGGCTCGAACGAGGCGGGCGTCTCCCGCGTGATGTCGTTCGTGATCTCGTCCAGCGTGTAACCCACGGCCAGCTTGGCCGCGATCTTGGCGATCGGGAAGCCCGTGGCCTTGGACGCCAGGGCCGAGGAGCGGGACACGCGGGGATTCATCTCGATGATGACCATGCGCCCGTTGTCGGGGTTCACGGCGAACTGGATGTTGGACCCGCCCGTCTCCACGCCGATCTCCCGGATGACCGCGATGGCCGCGTCGCGCATCATCTGGTACTCCTTGTCCGTCAGCGTCTGCGTGGGCGCCACCGTGATGGAGTCGCCCGTGTGGACGCCCATCGGGTCGAAGTTCTCGATGGAGCAGATGATGACCACGTTGTCGTGCAGGTCCCGCATCACCTCCAGCTCGAACTCCTTCCAGCCGATCACCGACTCCTCGATCAGGATCTCGTGGATCGGAGACAGGTCGATGCCGTGCGCGGCCATCTCCTCGAACTCCTCGGCGTTGTAGGCGATGCCCCCCCCGGCCCCGCCCAGCGTGTAGGAGGGGCGGATGATGGCCGGATACCCCACGTCGCCCACCAGCCGGAGGGCCTCGTCTATCGAGTAGGCGAACCGGCCTCTGGGCAGGTCGAGGCCGATGCGCTCCATCGACGCCTTGAACAGTTCCCGGTTCTCGGCCTTCTCGATGGCGTCTAACTTGGCCCCGATCATCTCCACCCCGAAACGGTCCAGGACGCCCGACCTCGCCAGCTCCACGGAGACGTTCAGGCCGGTCTGCCCGCCCAGCGTGGGCAGCAGCGCGTCGGGGCGTTCGCGCTCGATGATCGCCGCGCAGATGTCGGCGGTGATCGGCTCCACGTAGGTCCGGTCGGCCGTCTCCGGGTCGGTCATGATCGTGGCCGGGTTGCTGTTGATCAGGACGATCTCATAGCCCTCCTCCCGGAGGGCCTTGCACGCCTGCGTGCCGGAGTAGTCAAACTCACACGCCTGCCCGATGATGATCGGGCCCGATCCGATGATCATGATCTTCTTCAGGTCAGTGCGTCGGGGCATGGGCCTCTCGGGTCAGATCTTCTGGAACCAGACTAAGTAGATCAGATAGAAGATGAAGAGGAGGGTCAGACTATAGCAAAACCTCAGGACCAGGAGGTGCGACCGTTCGCCGAGGGCCCTCCTGGGCTTGATGGACACCTTGGGGCGCCTCGGCTCCCGGACCACGCCGGGGAACCGCTCGCGCTCGATCAGGTCCACGAGCCTGGGATCACACTTCCCGATCGCCTTCAGGATGATCCGCTTGTTCCGGGCGACCTTCTCCGCAAACCGCTCGGCGGGAGACTTCTGGCCCCCCTCCTCCCGGAGCGTCCCCCCTTCCCTCCCGGACTCTGACAGGTCGGACACTAAGCTGCAGGTGCGGGCCAGGGCCAGCTTCTCCGCCAGGTCCTCCAGCTTCCCCTTGTCCCTCACCTGCTCCCGGATGACCTTCTCGCAGGCGTCGATGAAACGGTCCAGATCGACCTTGATCTCGCCCTCGGACCGCCCCATGAGGTAAGATTCCTCGATCAACTCCTCGATGGTGTCTTTTAGCTCTGGCATGGCTCAGACCCTGAAAATGAAGAAAACCCCTTTCGCCTTTCGCCCTTCGCCTTTCGCTCTCTCTTTCACGCGCCTTCAAAGTACGGATTTTGCAACTCCCCCTCCCCGGCCTTTTTCACGGCCTCCGGCAGGGCCTCGACCAGGTCCCCGGCGGCCAGCCCGACCTCCCCTGATCGGTCCCGCGCCAGGTCCCCGGCGGCGCCGTGCAGGTAGACGCCCAGCCGGGCCGCGACCTCCGGGCCGAGACCCTGGCCGATCAGGGCCGCGATGACCCCGGTCAGCACATCCCCCGCCCCACCCGTGGCCATGCCCGCGTTGCCGGTCGGGTTCACAGAGACGACGCCCGACGGGTCCGCGACGACCGTGGGCGCGCCCTTCAGCGCGACCACAACCCCGTGAGAGACGGCGAAGGCGCGGGCGCAGCCGATGGGGTCCGCCAGCAGGTCCGAGGTCGGCCTGCCCGTCAGCCGGCTGAACTCCCCCGGATGGGGCGTGATTATCGTTGGCTCGTGGCGAGACCGGAGAAGTTCGGGCCTCCCCCCCAGGACATTCAGACCGTCGGCGTCTAAGACAAGCGGGACCGGGAGGTCGGCCAGCAGACGGTGGACCAACTCCGCGGTCTCCCGGTGCGTCCCGATGCCTGGACCCAGGGCCACGGCGTCGGCCCGTTCGACTAAGCGGCGGACCTCCCCCCGCGCCCGCAGGGACAGGCAGCGATGCCGGCGGACCTCCGGGAGTGGGACGGTCATCGCCTCCGTCAGCTTCACCTCCAGGATGTCGTTCAGGCTGGACGGCGCGCCCACCGTCACCAGCCCGGCCCCGGACCTCACCGCCGCAGAGGCGCAGAGCGTCGCCGCGCCCGTCAACCCCACAGACCCGGCCAGAATCACGACCCGGCCGCAGTCCCCCTTGTGGGCGTCCGGCCTGCGTCGGGGCAGCCAGGACCGGGCGTCCGCCGCCGTGGTGAGATGGACGTCTATGCCCTCCGCCTCGACCGCCGCGTCGGGGATGCCGATGTCCACCAGACGGAGCGCCCCGCAGAGCGTCCTGCCCGGAAAGAAGAAGTGGCCGATCCTGGGGAGCGCAAACGTGACCGTGAGCGCTGCACGGACGCACGGCCCCTCCGCCCGCCCGGTGTCCGCGTCCAGGCCGGAGGGCACGTCCACGGCCACCACCGGACGACCGGCGCGGTGGATCGCCTCGATGACCTGAGCCGCCGGCCCGCGCGCCCCCCCCCGCAGGCCCGTGCCCAGGATGGCGTCCACGACCAGGTCCGAGGCCTCAAGGCCCCGGATGAGACGCTCAACGTCCTCTGCCCGGACAACCTCTTCTACTTCAACCCCCGAGGACCGGGTCTGTTCCAGGTGCGCCCTGGCATCCCCGGCGACATCCTCCGATCGGGCCAGGAGGAAGGTCTGGACCGGAACCTGCGCCGCCCTCAGAAGTCGGGCGACCACAAACCCGTCGCCCCCGTTGTTCCCCTTGCCGCAGACCACGGCGACGGCGTTTTTAGAAGGGACGCGCAGCCGGCCGACGACCGCCTCAAAGACGCCCCGGCCCGCGTTCTCCATCAGGTCGAAGCCTGAGACGCCGGAGTCGATCGCGCGGCGGTCGATGGCGGCCATCTGCCGGCCCGTGACAAGCTTCAATGCCTATTCCTCGACGACGACCACCGCGATGGCGTGCGTATGCGTGTGCGACAGACTCACCAGAAACCGCCCGTCGCGCCCCAGGGCGCGGGACTGTCCGTGCAGGGCGATCTCCGGCGCAGCCCCCGGCCTCCGGACGACCTCGATGTCCACCCACCGCACCCCGCGCTTCCAGCCCGTGCCGAGCGCCTTCATCACGGCCTCTTTGGCGGCGAACCGCGCGGCCAGAGACCGGTACTTCTCCCCCTTGTGAAAACAGTAATCGATCTCCTCCCCGGTGTAGACCCGCCGGAGGAACCGGTCGCCCCACCGCTCCACGGCCTTTTGCACGCGGTCCACCTCCACCAGGTCCACGCCGACGGATCGGATCATGCGCCCGGCTCCTTCCATTCCCACGGCCGCCACAGTTCGCGGAGGCGCCGAGACGCGCTCAGGTCGCACCCCTTGCGCGCGGACGAAAGCGCCTCGTGGCTCAGAACGACCCAGAGCCCCACCACCGAGACGACCCCCAGGAAGAGCCCGACCCCTGTCGCAGCCCCGGCCAGGAGCAGCAGGCCCGCGACTGCCGACGCCCCCAGGCAGAGGCCGGGACGAGACAGGACCAGGCCCGCTGCTGCAAGAAACCCCTCCCGGACGCGGCCGGTCTGCGCCGCGGCCTCAACCCACATCGGCGCGACCGTCAGCAGCCCGACGCCCGCCCAGAGCACGATCCCCAGCAGGACCCACCCCACCGGCCTCCAGGGGCCTCCGAGACCCGCGTAATAGCTGAAATTCAACGCCAGAAGGCCGGCGGCCCCGGCCAGGAGAAGCCCCACGGCCTGAGCCGCCCAGAAACGCCGCCGGAACGCCCTCAGAAAGACCCGGACCCGGCCCCCGAGGCCCAGGTCCGCCTCCCGGACCGCATTCAGAAGCGCCGCCGTGGGCGGAGAGATCAGGCCGATGCAAACCGCCGCCGCGGAGACCGCAGCGCCCAGGCCCACCTCTCCGCCCCTGGGATGGAGCGACGCGAGAGGGAACAGGAGACAGGCGGCGAGGCACCAGGGCAGGTTCAGGACCGCCCAGACCAGATTCAAAACGATCAGGCTACCGAGGTGATCGTAGGTCTGAAAGAAGAGATGTCGCAAAAGGGCCGTCAAAGAAGGCACACGTGGGGTGGTTTCGCGCTTTTCGTCCCTTTCGACCCTTTCGCGTTCCCTCACTCCTTCTTCCAGGTGTCGGTGTAGCGGTTGGGAACCGTCACCGTCAGGCTGGCCTCCTCGAACGTCTGCGCCACCCCGTTGCCATAGGTCAGCGTCGTCTTCTTGCCGTCCACCGTGAGTCGGCCCTCCAGAGACCTGGGCGCGGTGTCCGTCTCAACGGGACCGTCGCCGTGCAGGTAGGACCGGCCCATCAGCAGGGACCGCTCCATCGAAAAAGCGGACGCGGAGACCGTGCAGGCGTTGTTCTCGAAGTCGTAGGTCCTCTGCCCGTCCCCCTGCCCGGTGATGGCGACCGTGACGTGCCCCCGGCGGTCGTTGATCGCAAACCACTCCATCAGCCCCCCCACGTCGGGCGGCTTCAGGGTCGTCCCGTCCGGCAGGGTGCGGGCCGTCAGCTTCCAGGTCCCCTTCAGATTGTCCTGGACAGTCAGCTTCTCCTCCCCGCAGCCAACGAACCACATTCCGAACACGATGGGGACCAGGAACCAGAGTCGTCGCATGAAACCTCCCCAATGGTGAACTATCCAAGAGTTTCGAGGTTCACCCAATGCACATTTTTGAAGATAACGACAAAAAGCCCGGCCTGTCAACTCCTATTTTGTCCGCCACACAGGACTTGACAAAAGGGCTAAACTTGTGTATTCTCTTGAGCATTGTTCAGAACCATTTCTAACAAGGAGATTCCCCATGCAACTGGCCGAACGCCTGTCTAAAATCCCTCCCTATCTCTTCATGGAACTGCGCCAGAAGGTCGGAAAGGCCCGCGCCGCCGGCGTGGACGTGATCAGCCTCGGCGTGGGCGACCCGGTGGAGCCGACCCCGGACGGCATCATTGAGGAGCTGGGCAGACAGGCCCGCAACCCCGCCAACCACCAGTACCCCCCCGACGAGGAGAAGGGCATGGGGGCCTTCCGGCAGGCCGTGGCCGATTTCTACAAAACCCGCTACGGCGTCAGCCTCGACCCCGCGACGGAGGCGCTGGCCCTGATCGGGTCCAAGGAGGGCATCCACCACTTCTGCCTGGCCCGCGTGAACCCCGGAGACGTGGTCCTGATGACCGACCCCGGCTACCCGGCCTACCGGGCGAGCATCCTGATGGCCGGCGGGGAGCCCCACTCCATCCCCATCCTGCCGGAGAACGGCTACCTCCCGAGGCTCGGCGACATCCCCTCCGACCTGGCCCAAAAGGCGAGCGCCCTGTTCCTCTGCTACCCCAACAACCCCACCGGCGCGCTGGCCACGAAGGCCTTCTACGCGGACCTCGCCCGCTGGGCGAAGGACTACGACGTGGCCATCTGCCAGGACGGGGCCTACAGCGAGATGGTGTTCGACCCCGCAGACCGGGTCAGCTTCCTCCAGGCCCCTGGCGCGATGGACGTGGGCGTGGAACTGGGGTCCCTGTCCAAATCCTACAACATGACCGGCTGGCGGCTCGGCATGGTCATGGGCAACCGGGACCTGATCGCCGGCATCTCCAAGGTGAAGGAGAACACCGACTCCGGCGTCTTCGCGGCTATCCAATATGGGGGGATTCACGCCCTCCAGCGCGAGAACGGCAACATCGACAAAATGCTCGGCATCTACCGGAGGCGGCAGCAACTCGTCGTGGAGACCTTCAACGGCCTGGGCTGGAGCTTCCGGCCCCCGAAGGGGACCTTCTACCTCTGGCTGCCCACCCCGAAGGGGATGTCCTCCATCGAGTTCACGAACCTGCTGTTCGACAAGGCCCAGGTGGTGGTGGCCGCCGGGACCGCCTACGGGCAGTACGGCGAGGGCTTCGTCCGCATCTCCCTGGCCGTGCCCGACGCCCGGCTGACCGAGGCCATGGAGCGGATCAGGAAGGCGCTGAGGTCATAAATGGAAATCCGAGACAACAAGCTTTTCTTGGGCGGCCTGTCCGCCGAGCAGCTCGTGGCCGAGTTCGGGAGCCCCCTCTACGTCTACGAGGAGGACACGCTCCGCCGGCGCATCCACGACCTCAAGACCCACATCACCTACCCGGACCTCCGCATCCACTACGCCTGCAAGGCCAACACGAACGTCACCCTCATGCGCATCCTGCGCGAGGAGGGGGCCTATCTGGACGCCGTGGCCCCCGGCGAGGTCTTCCTGGCGCTCCGGGCGGGATACAGGCCGGAGCACATCCTCTACACCGGCAACAGCACGTCCCGCGCGGACCTGGAGTTCTGCAAGCAGCACGGCCTGCTGGTGAACGTGGAGTCCCTCACCCAGCTCGACGCCTATGGAGAGATGAACCCCGGCGCCCTGATCGCGGTCCGCATCAACCCCGACGTGGGCGCGGGCCACCACAACCACTGTATCACCGGCGGGCCGGACAGCAAATTCGGCATCTATCAGGACCGGATCGGAGACGTGATGGACCGGGCGGGCCGGCGCCGGCTTCAGATCGTGGGCCTGCACAGCCACATCGGGTCGGGCATCCTCGACCTCTCCATCTACCTCGAGGTGATGGACATCATCCTCCGGGTGGCGCAGGAGTTCCGTGGGCTGGAGTTCATCGACTTCGGCGGGGGGATCGGCGTGCCCTACCGTCCGGGGGAGAGACCCATCGACATGCCGGCCTTCGGAAAGGCGGTGACGGAGAAGTTCTCGGCCTATGTGAAGAGCAGGGGGCGACAGATGGCCCTGGCCATCGAGCCGGGCCGGTATCTGGTGTGCGAATCGGGTTTCCTGCTGACCCCGGTGAACAACGTCAAGGAGACCCCGAAGCACAAATTCGTCGGGACGGACACCGGCTTCAACCACCTGATCCGCCCGATGGCCTACGGCTCTTACCACGAGATCCTCAACGCCTCCGGCGCGCAGGACGGGAGAGAGGCCGTCGTCGTGGCCGGAAACATCTGCGAGTCCGGCGACGTCTTCACGCGGGACGAGCACGGCCCCGTGGATCGGGAGCTGTCGAGGGTGCGCATCGGCGACGTGCTGGCGATCTGCAACGCCGGGGCCTACGGGTTCTCGATGGCGTCCAACTACAACTCCCGGCCCAGACCCGCCGAGATCCTCGTCAAAGACGGCCAGGCCAGGGTCATCCGCAGGGCGGAGACGATGGAGAATCTCCTCTACGGGATGGAGTAGGGTCGCGATTAATCGCGACCCTACTATAGTACCCCTACCACGCCTCGCCCCTGCGGACTTCCGCGCCGGAAATCAAGAAGGCCCTCGCGCTCAACGCGAGGGCCTTCCTTCATCCCCTCTCAACCCTCTCTCTGTCTCCTCTCGATCTTGGCCCAGGTGTCCCGCAGAGACACCGTCCGGTTGAACACCAGTCCCCCCCCGGAGGAGTCCGGGTCCACGCAGAAGTAGCCCAGCCGCTCGAACTGGTAGCGGCTTCCGGGGGCGGCGCCGGCCAGGCTCGGCTCCACGCGGCATCCCTTCAGCGTCTCCAGGGAGTTCAGGTTCAGATAGGCCTTGAAATCAGCGCCGCCCTTCTGGTCGAGAGGGTCTTCCCCCAGGAAAAGGCGATCGTACAGACGCACCCCGGCCTCGACCGAGTGGGCGGCCGAGACCCAGTGGATCGTCCCCTGTACCTTGCGCCCGTCCGGAGCGGCCCCGCTCCGCGTCTCCGGGTCATAAGCGCAGCGCAGCTCGACCACCTCTCCGGTCTTCTCATCCTTCACGACCCCCACACACCGGATAAAGTACCCCCACCGCAGCCGCACCTCGCGGCCGGGGGCCAGACGGAAGTACTTTTTGGGCGGGTCCTCCCGGAAGTCATCCCGTTCGATGTAGAGTACGCGGGAAAAGGGGACCTTCCGCGTCCCCGCGCCGGGGTCCTCCGGGTTGTTCACGGCCTCCAGCTCCTCCATCCGGCCCTCCGGGTAGTTTTCGAGGACCACCCGCAGGGGGTGCAACACGGCCATCACCCGTGGCGCCCGCCTGTTCAGATCATCCCGGATGCTGTTTTCGAGCAGGGTGACATCCACCAGATTCTCCCTCTTGGCGACCCCGATACGCCCGCAGAAGGCCCGGATGGACTCCGGGGTGTAGCCCCGTCTCCGAAGGCCCGACAGCGTGGGCATCCGGGGATCATCCCAGCCGGTGACGCGCCCTTCCCTGACCAGCTCCAGGAGAAACCGCTTGCTCAGAACCGTGAAGTTGAGGTTGAGCCGTGCGAATTCGATCTGCCGGGGGTGGTAGATTTCCAACTGGTCCAGAAACCAGTCGTACAGGGGACGGTGATCCTCGTAAAAGGTGTCGCAGAGCGAGTGCGTGACCCCTTCAATGGAATCCGACTGGCCGTGCGCCCAATCGTACATAGGGTAGATGCACCACCTGTCGCCCGTGCGGTGATGGGAGGCGTGGATGATGCGATACATCACCGGGTCGCGCAGGTTGATGTTTCCGGAGGCCATGTCGATCTTGGCCCGCAGGACGCACGAACCCTCGGGGAACTCCCCCGCCCGCATGCGCCGGAAGAGGTCTAAGTTTTCCTCCACCGACCGGTTGCGGTAAGGGCTCTCCTTCCCCGGCTCGGTCAGGGTGCCGCGATACTCCCGGATCTCATCGGGGCTCAGGTCGTCAACGTATGCCTTGCCCTTCTGGATGAGCCTCACGGCGTATTCATAGAGCTGCTCGAAGTAGTCGGAGGCGTAGAATTCGCGGTCTCCCCAGTCAAACCCGAGCCATCGAATGTCCTCCTTTATGGCCTCGACGTATTCGACATCCTCCTTGACCGGGTTGGTGTCGTCGAAGCGCAGATTGCACTTGCCCCCAAATTCCTGGGCGACGCCGAAGTCAATGCAGATGGCCTTGGCGTGCCCGATGTGGAGATAGCCGTTCGGCTCCGGCGGAAATCGGGTCATCATCCGGCCCCCGAACCGGCCGGTTTTCATGTCCTCTTTGATGGCCTCCCGGATGAAGTCGGAGGAGGAGGCATAATCGGTCGTGCTCATAAAAAAGATCACTCCTTCACGTTTCTGGGCCGTTATCGAATGGGGTCAGATACGGTTAAATATATTGATTAAGCCTTGATAAGACAACACATGAATTGGCCCTTCCCCTTTTTATTATTGACATTACCTGACCTTATCTTTATATTTTCCCCCTACTCAGGAGGGCTAGTCCTAACTGGTAAGGCATCGGCCTTGAAAGCCGACGGGTGCAAGCCCTTGGGGGTTCGAGTCCCTCGCCCTCCGCCATGAATACGGCAAACGGCAAACGGCAAACGATAAAACATAACGTTTTCGCTTTTCACGTTTCACGTTTCACGTTTCACGTTTTTCACGGAGAGGTGCTGGAGCTGGTTGAACAGGGCAGCCTGCTAAGCTGTTGTAGGGGGTG
>Ga0156186_1033_pt1 | contig 14105 bp, 11 predicted proteins | sample RifCSPlowO2_12_FD_107839 | JGI IMG/M metagenome (GOLD analysis project Ga0156186, IMG submission 107839) | Candidatus Handelsmanbacteria bacterium RIFCSPLOWO2_12_FULL_64_10
GGGACAATCCAATTCGTAGATGCACGCTCTGCAAGGATCCCGGCCAGCCCGATCGTGTACACGGGGAGATGGCGGCGAGGCAGAAAGTGACAAGTGGTGAAAGACTGCCGTCGAGTCAAGACGTTCAAGATCCGGTGGCATGGATTCCCGGGCGAGCCCGGACTGTGTGCCACGGGCTACCCGGCTGCTGATTGCGGGTGATCGGGCGTCGCCAGCGGCTGCGGTGGGCGGCCGAGCTTCCCGACCGTCTCGACGATCGTCTCGAACCGACGCTGGTGGGCGCGGAGGCGCCGGCGATGGGCCTCGATCGGCCGCACGGCGCGGGCGAATGCCTCCGCGGAGCGGCGAGCGAGGCCGAGCTCCCGGAGCCTGGAGGCTGACAGCCGGATGTCGCTGCGGTTGTATCCGCGCAGCCGCAGACCCGGCGCGCGGGGGCGCGCCGGATCCTCGTCGCCTACCGCCAGCTCGAGGGAGTAGCTCTGCCGGAGGGCGGCGATGGCGCGGCCGAGGTCGCCGACGCGGGGGCCACCAAGGAGGGCGCGGGCCGCTTCGACGCCGGGCCGGGCTGCTGCGATGTCGGCGCGGACGCATTCGGCGAAGGCGGCGGCCGCAGCGAGGAGCCGCGGCAGATCGCGGCAGGTCCCGTGGCGCAGCATGAAACGGTGGAGGTATTCGGAGAGGGCAGGGTCCGGTTCGGAAGGGGCCGTCGTGTAGACGGACAAGAACTTGCGGGCCTGCTGGATGGCGCGGCGGGCGGCGCGGGCCAGGGCGGCCCAGCGCCGGCGGGCCGCGTCGGCGGCCCGGTAGGCAGGAAGATGGCGGGCGATCTTGCCGCGCCGGCGGACCTTCTTGAGGTTGAGTTGCGAGCTGCTGCGGACGGTGCAGAGCGAACTGCCCGGGCGGCGGCTGAGCGATCCCCACCGAAGTTCGAGAGAGGTGGCGCAGCGGTTGCCGCAGACGAGCTGGTAGCGTGGACAGCGAATCGTCTTCTGGAAAGAGGTCACCAGGTCCCGGGCGCCGGCGGCGGCCGTGTGTCGCGCGGCCACGGCGGCGAGAACGGCGGCCGCCAGAGCGCGGGCGATGGGATCGGCCAGGGGAGGAGGGTCGAGGACGGGCAGCGCGGCGGCGATCTCCCGGTCGGCGCGGCGCCAGCGGTCGATCGCGGCGTCGATGGCGCGGAGATTGCGGTGGGCGCGCTGATCCTGGTCGCTGTTTCGGTCGCAGGCGTGGATGAGGCGGCCGATCTTGTGGCCGAACGTGCGTTCCTCGTCGCCCCAGAAGCGGAAGACCTCGGCGAGCGAGGCGATCGGGAGCTCCCGGACGATACGCTGCTGCGCCTGGTCCGGCACGAAGCGGTCGACCAAGGAGGCGGCGTGGATGTAGTCGGGGGTGAAGGTTCGGTCCGGGTCCCACAGCACGAGCCGTGCCGGGTGCGCAGAGGCGAAGGCCGCCAGGGGTTCGGCGTCCGGGTCCCACTGGGTCACGCGATCGGCGCGATCGACAACGGCCACATGACGGATCTTGCCGACGTCGTGCAGCAGCGCGCCGAAGAAGAGCAGGAGGCGCAGCGCACCGGCGTCGAGCCCCTTGAGCGGGCGGTAGCGCAGCGGCATGCGCAGCGACCAGTAGGCGGCCTCCAGGCTGTGCTCCAGCAGGCCCCAGGGGAGGGCGTGGTGAGGTCGGGCGGAGGGCTCGACGGTGGGATCGGACGCGGGCAGATCGTAGATGAATTCGGCGAAGCGGCCGGCGGCGGGCAGTATCCAGCCGTCGACGTCGGCGGCGGGGAAGGGGAGCCGCCGGCGGATCTGGGTCGTGAGCCATTCGGAATAGGGAAGCTCGATCGCAGGGGAAGTTGCAATGGTGAGGGCGGGAGAACTCACCGGCAGACCAGCGGATGAACCAGGGCCCGGGGATACTGGGGATGATCGCGCATGACGGCGTACAGTATCCTGGTGACCGGGGAGAGCACGGGAGGTCTGTCGGCGGGCTGCCACCCAAGCCGCCGCGCGAAGACCGCCAGTACCAGTTCGTCAGCTGCGCGGCGAACGGCCGATGCGGCGGCGACCAGGGGCAGGCGCCGGCGAAGATGGCGCGGCGGGATCGAGCGGGAGGCGTAGCCGTACCGGAGGCATTCAAGTTCCACGGTCCAGTCGAAGCGGCGGCAGCCGACATAGAGGGCGGAGTCGGCGTCGATCGAGCCGTTGTCGACGAGACCCGGCAACCGGCATCCGCAACGATCGCTGCCGGCGAGGGTGCAACAGGGGCAGAAGAGATCGTCGGGATGATGGGGACTGCAGCATGAGCAGGCGCGACAGTAGCGGGGCGCATCCGGATCTCCGGCTCCGCGGTGGACGAGCGCCAGGATGTGCGCGCGAAGAGCGCCCACCGGAAGGGCGGGCCGAGACTTTCGGGTTTTGAAGAACGCAGCGATCATGTCAGGCCACCTCAAGGAAAACGGGGGAGCGCTCCGGCCGGCGGCCGAGCCGAAGCGAAGGCAGGGTCGTACAAGCGTCGATGACGCGCAGAACGCGCGTCAGCTGGGCTCGACGCCGGCGAAGCCGCTGCCTGAGGGCCGGACGGTCATCATGGCGCCGGGGGAGACGATCCAGTGACGCGCTCAGGTGGCGCACGCTTTCGGCGAAGCGCACGGCGCGAATTCGAAGGAACTCCAACCCCGCGCGCCGCCGAGGCGACGGGTCGTCGATGGCGCGAGAGATCGCGTGCCACACGCGATGCGGAACCTCAAGAACGGGCGCCGCCGCCAGCATGGGACGGATGTCGCGCGCGTCGGCAGGCGAGATCCGAGAGTTGAGCTCGGTGAGTCGGGAGGCCCGGCGTCTTTGATTGATGCGCGTGATGCGACCGTATCGGCGATCGTCCAAACAGCCGACGCGCCGCCGGGCCTCAGCCTCCAGATCGGGGGCGAGCTCTCGCAGCGCCGGCCCGAACCGGTTCAACATCACGATGGAGGCAGTCACCAGGCGATCACGCACCGAAGTTCGGTGGAGGTCCAATTCGGCGGCGATTTGGTAATCGGACTTGCCGTCGATCCAGTGCGCCAGCGCCACCTGCCGCACGGGCGGCGGAAGATCCTGGTCGATGATGCGGCCGAGCACTGCCAGGAGGTCCTCGGCGGCCGCCTGGTCGGCCGGGTCGGGTTCGGAACCGGCGGCGCTGCGCGGAAGAGGCCGGCGCGCGCCGGCGGATTCGAAGCGATCAGATGTGGTCATGAGTTCGTGCCCCTCCTTTTGGGATCGAGAGTTCAAAGCCACGCGAGCAGACGGAGCAGAAGATTGCGCCTTCGCCAAGACAGCGCCTGGAAACCCGAAGGATCCGCGGCGGCTCGCACCGGCAGACGGCCTTGAGGTGCCGGTTCCCGGCCAGGGGGGTCGGAAGCAGGAACCCTCCGGGCCAGGCGGGGAGATCCTGCGCGAGGGCGTCGAGTCGGGCGTGCAGGCGCGGTCCCATCGGGGTCTGGGTCCAGGGGCGCCGAAAGCCGACGTCGGCGGCCAGAAGCGAGAAGGGGCGCCGGTGGCCGTGCTCGACGCCGACGGCGCAGTGGATCATCTCGTGCAGCTCGGTGCTGAGGATCTGGACCGTCGTGTCGATCGTCGGAGAGATCAGGATGAGCAATTCGCCCTCGAGGTTGCGGACGGCCTCGCCCGCCCAGCACTGACCGGTGATGCGACGGCGCGATCGGCCGGTGCCTCCGCGCGAAGGAAGGCTCCAGGCAATCGTGACGGCTTCGGGCGCGTCGGGAAGCAGATCCCGACGCAGGCGTGCGTAGGCGAGGCGCAGCCAGGCTTCGCGATTCGGACCGGGAAGGATCGGAGCGGTCATCGGGATCTCTCCCGCCGCGGTCCATCGGCACGGAAGAGCGCCCCGGCACCGGCTCGTGGTGCGGCGCCGGGGCGGCTCTTTCCGAGCTTGGAGCGATGGTCGGCTGCATGACGGCTGACGGATGAGGCAATGACGAGAGAGTGGGTTGGCAAGCCGGCAGACGGCGTCGCTCCGATTACATCATGGGCCCTCCTTTCTTGGGAAGCGATCATCGGCACTTCGTCGTATGTTCGTTTCATGGCTGCGGCACGCTCAAGCGGCAGGTGCCGTCCCCTCGTTACGGAAATGCTGATCAACGGAGGTCAGGCGGATGTGGGCGAGTTCGTCGCTGAGGCCGTCCACGTGGACGAGCCGCCGCCAGACGAGAATCCAGAGTATGCATTCGGCTTCGCGGGCCAGCGCGATAAGGTCGGACCGCCCGATGCGGTGGCCGAAGCCTTCGGCCAGCTTCAGGGCGTTGACCGTTGCGAGGTAGGTGGCGCGGAGGACGTCCCAGTCGGCCGTGGTCAGCGTGATGGCCAGGACGGGGTCGTCGAGCGCAACGTCGATCCGGGCGGCCGCCGCCCGGGCGGCCTGCGGGGCGCACGGATCGCGGTCGATCGCGGCGAACCGGCTGCGGATGGACTCGACGGTGCGGGAATAGGAGCCGAAGGCCGCCAGAATGGAGTCGCGGGAGATCATGGTGGGGTGCCGCATGGTGGAGCTCCTGGAAGTGGGGGACGTCTTCGGGCTCTGCGCGTCGATCGTCATGTTCATGTCTCTCCACAGTAAGAACAGCCACCGACGGCGCCGGGGCGGTCGCGATCGTGTCGTAGCGTCAAAAAAGTGGCGGCCGGGCGGCGGGCCGATGGCGGGATTGCCTTGACCGAGGCAGGGGGGATTGATAGTCTTCGCGCAACAGCGTTTGCCTCCGGGGAAGCCGAATTCGGCAGGCGGAACCGGCGGCGCGAAACGCGGGTCAAGCGCAGGAGGTAACGAACTTCGGCCGGCCACCGAACGGTCCTGCGCCGCGACCTGACCTCTCTGGGAGGCGTGTTGGACGGAATCTGGAAGTTCAGGCCAAATGCGACCGCCCCGGCGCCGTCGGTGGCTGTTCTATCCGTAGACCATGAATCCGGTTCATCAAGAGCCGCCCATGTCTGAGCTGCCGATGGCAGACGGCGCCGCCGCCGGGCCCGTGCGGACGCAGCGGGGCCGACCGACCGGATTCAGTCAGGTCCTGCGGCGCAGCGTCGCGGGCGACAACGAGGCGGTCAAGCAAGCGCTTCGCTGGTACATGCCGATGATGTCGAAACTGGTGCTGACCCGCCTGGGCAAGGGATCCGGGCAGGCGCTCAGCAACGACGAGAGAATCGACGCCGCCGGGGAGATCCTGCTGAATCTGCAGGCGGTGGCGTTCACCAAGGCCGACGAGTCGACCATCACGCACTTCACCAACTTCCTCGCCAGCGTCGCGCGGGTCGAAGTCTTCGCGGAACTGGACCAACGGCGCCGGCGCAAGGGACGCACCAAGATGATCAAACGGGAAGTGGAGCGAAGGCGACGGATGGGGATTCCCGTGGAGGAGGTCTCCGGCGAACCGGATCCGGCCGAACAGGTCTCGGGCGAGGAGTTGCTGGGCGTCCTGGGCCGGTTCATTGAAGTGGAGCTTCCGCGGCAGCTACGAGCGAGCGTCGTCGCCCGCTGGATCGAAGGCAAGGACGAGCCGACGATCGCCCGGCAGATGCACATCCACAAGAGCATGGTGCAACAGCACCTGCTGAAGGCTTCGGAGTTGATCCTGAAGCGATTCGGTCCGACGCTGCGCGAGCTCGCCCCGGATCTGGTGAGCGAAGCGAAAAAACGGGTCGAGGACGCAGAGGCGCGGGAGTACGACAAGAAGCGCCGGTTCAGAGAGCGGCAGTACCAGACGCATCGCGACGGAGAGACGACGCCGTGAGCCTCACGAGCCTGGAATCCTGGCTGGACTCGCCGGCGAGGCCGGAGCTTTTGGGCGAGCGCTGGGAGATCGACTACGAACGCCGCCTGGGCGCAGGCGCGCACAGCGAGTGGTTCGAAGCCGAGGACGGCCGGCTCGGCGACGCGCAGGAAGACCGGCCTCTGCGCGCGGCGGCGCAACTGGTACGGCCGGACGCCCCCGTCGAGGTGATCGAACGACTGGCCGCCGCGGGGTGGCTGACGGCGGCGGTGCAGCACCCCCGCGTGATCCGTACGCTGGATCGGGGCCGCGAGTCGACCGCGGCCGGCGAGCTGTACTGGTCGATCACCGAGCTGGTGGAGCACCCGACGCTGGAGGCCTGGGTGCACGACGTGGCCAAGGGCGAGACGCGCGACGCGCTCCTGATCGTGCAGCTGATCGCGCAGACGCTGGCCGAGATCCGCGAGCGGTTCTTTCCGCGCTCGCCCGGCCAGGCGCTCCATCGGGATCTCTCCCCCGGAAACATCTACATCGTGTGCGACCGGCTGCCGGGCGGGGGGTACGGCCCGGTGCTGGACATCCGGATCGGCGACTGGACGTTCGCGCTTCAACCGCGCAACCGCGAGCTGACCGAGATCCGCGCCAACGCCATCAGCGTCGGCACGGCGGGCTACCGCGCGCCCGAGGTGGCGCTCAAGCAGCCGCCGACGGACGTCAGCGACATCTACAGCATGGCGGCGCTGGCCTACCGCGCGCTGACGCTGACGGATCCCGACGACATGCGCGCGCCGACGGAGCTTCCGGCGGACGTGCCCAAGCCCGCGCGCGATTACCTCCTGCGCATGCTGGCGCAACGTCCCGAGGAGCGCGTCGGCTATGCGCGCCCCGCAGGCGACGGCCAAGAGCAGGAACTTTCGAAGCGACCTTCGGCCGAGGCGCTGGTGGCGGCGGACGTGCGGAGGCTCATCGACGATCTGTACGGCCCCTCCGCGGCGGCGCCGAGGATGCGGGCCCCCTGGGGCCTGGCGGCCGCAGTCGTCCTGGCCGCCGGGATCGCGGGGACATGTTGGTACTCGGCTTCCCACCCCGGCAAGATCCCGGCCCTGGACCGGCTGTGGGGTGTCCGAACATCCGCCGCCGGCGAGCCGGCCGGAACGAACGATCGCGGATCGGGCGGCCCCTCGCCGGATACGACTCCCGAGAGCGGGCCGGACATCCACGCGGGGCCGAAGTTCATCGCTCCGACGGCGGAATCGGCGGACTGGAGCCGCATGGTCGACGAACTCTATCGCGACGCCCGACCGGCGTCGCAGCGATTCGACTTTGGGCCGCTGATCGAGGCGCTGGAGCGAGAGGGCCACGAGGGTCCGGCCGACTCGATGCGCGCGGCGGTCGCCGCGTGGAACACCGGCTCCGGGCAATGGAAGACGGGGACGCCTTCGCCCGCGGCGCGTTTCCCCAAAGGCGAACTGACCCGGATCGAGACGGTGACGGACGATTCGGTCCGCGGGACCGCATCGAGCGGGCAGACGGTGACGGTGGCGCTTTCGGATCTGGATGCCGTCCCGATCTTTGCGGCGCTCGCGCCGAAGGACCAAGTTCGCGCGATCTGGGCGAGCCGCGACGCCCTGACGGCGGCGACGCTGGCCGCACGCGAGGGCATCGTCGTCGACGAGGGATGGTGGCTCGTGAGCCGCGCGCTGGGCGAAGCGCAGACGCGATTGGAGGCCGTCGAATCATACGTGCTTGGAGAAATTCGCCGCGAGCGGCCGAAACGCGAAACGCCCATCGCCCCGCCGATCGTGGGGCACGACCTTCCCCCGAGGGCAGAGCCGCTTGAGATTCGGATCCCCGAAGAGGCGATCCGGGAGCGCCTCGGCGCCGTGGCGCAGCTCGTGGAGGCGCTCGGACAGGCGGGCTGGTGGGAGGCCATCGTGACGGTCGACGGCGCGCTCGAACGCGAGCGCGCCCGGCTCGCCGGCGAAGTGGCCGCCTGGGCGCTCTTCGGAAAGCGCGACGATGAGGCGCTGGCCAGGGACCATGCGGCCGCGGCGGCGTTCGGCGCATGCGTCGAACGGACCACGATCGAGCGGTTGTACGGAAGCCGGAATCTCCTGGAGATGGAGAACATCAAGCGCTGGACCTACGGCCAGGAAGGGGACACGGCGGCGCCGCCGACGATCGAGCGCAAGCCGAGAGGGCAGGGCGATGAAGCGCTGCTTCACGCCGCCGCCGGCGCGATCGAACTGGCCCCCGAGCACTACCAGAGCCGTCCGCACGTCGGATACGTGCGGGTGCGCGCGACGCTCAAGAGGACCGCCGAGCGGGCAAGTCTCTGGTTCCTGCTGGGCCAGGACAGCGCCGACGGCGAACGCGTCGAGATCTCCTGCGCCGCCTCGGCGGGCGGCCAGGTGACGCTCTGGTCGGAGGGAGCGCCCAGGGCCGACGTGGAGGACCTCTTCGATCCCGATCGCGTGATCGAACACACGTTCGAGCTCGTGGCGATCGGGCGCACCGCCGTGGTAAGGGTCGACGGTGTGATCCGCTACGTGACCGAATGGAAGGACAAGGGGGCCACGTGGCCGCGGGTCGGCTTCCAGGGCGTCGACGGGATCGTGTCGGAGATCCGCCAGTGGGAGGAGCCGACTCAGTGAGATTCGTTTTCGTTCATAGAAGCATGGGGATCGTCGCGCTGGTGGCCGTCGCGACGGCCGCGTGGGCGTTCCCCGGAGAAATGCGGCGGCAGGACGGGGCCGCCTCGTCGACACCGAGCGCGTCGCGCCCCGGCGGGTGCGGCTGCACCGACATGGTCCGCGCGGTGATCCTGCTGGAGAACACCGCCCAGGGAGATCAGATCTCGCTGGCGGCGGAGCATCCGTTCGCGCTGTCGATCCCGCTGTCGGTGACGGACGACGCCGGCAACGTGCGCGACGTAAAGTTCGACGTGGCCAAGGGCGACGCCCGCTGGCGCCAGTACGACGACGAAACCTCGGGCGTCTACCACCTCGACGGCCTCGACGCCTCGACGGCGGGCGGTGCGGGCACTTACGACTACGATCGCAAGGCGCTGGGCGCAGGCGACCCGTGCTTTTGTTCGTACGTGAAGGCCGGCGTCACGTTCCGGCCGCTCCCGCACGACCCCGAGATGGGGGCGTCGCAGACGCTCCTGGCGATGTACGAGGCGACCATCGAGATCCTGCGCTACGGCGCAGTGATCGAAATCAAGTTCTCCGGCCCCGGGGTCAACAAGACGGTTGGGCCGTACCTGGAGAAGGTGGGCCGCAAGGTGATCTTCCAACTGGTCTCACCGAAAGCCGCCGAAGGCGCGTCTGATGTGAAGGTCGATTCGATCCTTTCGGTGGGACCGGACCTGGTGACGCACTACGGCCACGAGTCGAGAACGCAAGAGTCGCCGGCGAATGGAGAATCGACCGACTCGACGCAGCGCCCGGTCACCCGGCCGCACGACCGCGCGATCAGCCTGGCATTCCGCCCGCCTCCGATTCGGCCGTACGGCGGCGAGCCGACGGCCGTGGGGCGCACGAAGCCGTGCGACAAGTTGCCCTACACGATCGACGGATCCGCCGGGTCGACAGCCGACGGGGAGGCGATCACCGCGGGCGGGGCAGGCGCTCAGACCACAGACCGACCGTGGATCTCGACGGACGGTACGCCCATCGGAACAGATCCGACCGCCGCGGCCGTCGACGAGGGCGGAACCCCGGCAGGCGGCCAGGACGGAAACCGCGGCGACACAACGACAGGAACGAACGACACGACGGGGGGCGCCGAATCCGGCAGCGGGACAGGAACTCGAACGCGGCCGCGCGAGCTGGCGATCACTCCGGCGTTCCGCCTACCTCCGATCAGACCGTACGGGGGCGAAGCTCCGACCACGGCGCGCACGAAGCCGTGCGACGAGCTGCCCTACACGATCGGAGGAACCGGAGGGCCTGACCCCGACAACGGTCCCGGCAACGGCGATGGACCAGTCGATCGCCCCACGTCCCCAACCGCGTCTTCGGACGGATCGGTCAACGACCCGACCGCTGAAGAGGGCCTGCCGACCGATGGAGGAACTCCTACTTCGACGGACGATCCGATCGGCGGATCGGGCGATCCGGTCGGATCCGAATCCCCGCGGGCCGGCAGCGCGCAGAGGCCTTTCCCCCAACCGCCGATCCGGGGCCTCCAGAACGGCCCGTTGGGGCTGAAACGCAGAGGCCCCTGTGACTAGACTATTTTCGCAAGAACATGCGATCGCGACCGCCCCAAGGCCGTCGGTCGCTGTTCTAAGAGTGATGACACGCAACATCGTCGTGGAAAAGTGGTCTTGCGCGAACTACAATCCCGCGAAAACCCGAAGGGAATTCTTCGCGGAAGGAGGGCACCGATGAAAGCCGCTACCCGTCTGGCGACCGTACTTTTGACGTTCATCTGCATCTCCGAGCTCGTGGCGCAATCGAATCCCGACTGCGACGGGGTGCGCATCCCGGCGTCGGTTTCGTTCGACCTGCGCGGATCCGGCCTGGCCGCGTCGGCGCCGACCCCGCCCCTCACGGCCGCGCGGGTTGCGGCGAACATCGGCAAGCCGGCCGCCGTCGTCCACGCCCCGGCGCCGCCGGCGCTCCCGACGGCGACGAGCGTGCTCTCGTCGATGAGTCTCTACACCGGCGGCTGGACGCTGGCGCTGCCGCCGGCGCCGGTTCCGATCCCCGGAATGGTCCCCGTGGTCCCGTTCGCATCGAGTTCCAACACGGCGGCGACCGCCGACCCGGGCGCGACCGGCCCGGCGACGGCGCTGGTCGCCTACGCCGTGATCCCCGTCACCCCGAGTTCGGCGACGGTCGCTCCGAGCGTGGCCGCCCCCGCGGTGGTCACGCCGAGCGCGACCGTGGTCGAACCCGCGAAGGCCGCGGCGGCCGCCGCCCCGGCCGCGGTCAAGGGAGTTGAAGGTGCGGTGATCGGGGGGGCGGCGGGCGCCGGTGGCGCCGTCAAGGGCCCGTAAGCTGGGGAACGACCGATCGACGAAGGCTTCTGCTGGATGAACGAAGACCGTGAGAAGATACTTGTCCATAGTGCTGTGCTGCGCCGCCGTCCTGACGGCGACCAGCGGATCGTCCGCCCAGGACCTGGCCGAGGAATTGCGCCGGGCCGTGGCCGAGGCGCGCCACGCCGACGCGGTGGCGATCCTGGCGAAGGCCGAGCCGGAGGACTTCGGCTGGTCGGCGGCCGAACTGGAGATGGTCCGCGCGCGCTATCAGAACCTCGCTACCGACTACGTCGGCGCTGAAGCCAGCGCCCGCAAGGGCTTGGGCCTCGCGACGGCCGAACTTCCCTCCCACATCGAGGCCAACTGCCACCTCGAGGTCGGCGTAGCCTGCTTCAACCAGAAGCGCTACGAGGAGGCGATCCCCCAGCTGCGCGTCGCCCTGGACCAGGGCTGCAGCGAGCCGGGAATGGCGCGCAGCCACCTGGGCGCGGCGCTGGCGATGACCGACAACATGCAGGAGGCCCAGAAGGAATTCGAGAAGGCGATCGAGGACCTGGAGCCCGGCTCGCTGGCATACCAGTCCGCACAGGACTGGCGTCGAAACCTCAGCGAGGGCGGCGGGCCGGCCGCCGGCGACCGTAATTGGGGCGTGAAGCTCCGCGCCGGTCTCGGACACAACTCCAACGCCCTCCAGTTCAACGTCTCCGACTCGCAGCTGCCCGGCGGCGTCAGCGACCGCTCCAGTTTCTTCTTCGACGCGGGGGTCGACGCGTACTTCGACCCGTACCGCGGCCAGGAGGACGGCGTTCGGATCTACGATTCGGTGGCCTACCGCCACTACGAAGACGCGCGGTCGTTCAGCCGGGTGACCAACACGCTGGGGGCGACGTACTTCTACCAGGTGGATCCGCAGCTTCAGTTGGGGGTCGACCTTCGGTGGCAGATCAGCTGGCTGATGAATCCCGGCCGCAAGTTCTACCGCCAGTACGTTCCGAGCCTCTACGGCGAGTACAAGTGGGACGAGTACAACACCACGTACGCGACCGTCTCGCACGCCTGGACCGACTACGTGCTGGCCGGGAACCGCGGCGTCCGCGATCCGGACAGCCGCACCTGGACGATCCGCGCGCAGCACAAGCTCTTCCTCGACGAAGCCAAGACCCTGGCGCTGATCCCCTCGGCGGGAGCCTGGTTCTCCAGCGCCGACGGAGACGACTGGGACAACACCGGCTACGACGTCTCGGCGGCGCTCTCCTGGCAGGCGACCGAGGATCTCAGCGTCACAGGCGGGGTGCGGGTCGCCTGGACCGACTTCGACCACGTGCACAGCTTCTCCTCGCGGCCGAAAGAACGCGAGGACGTCACGACGGCCCCCTTCGTCTCGGCGACGTATCAGTTCACGCCGTACTTCGGCGTCACGGCGCTGGCCGCCTGGACCTCCAACAATTCGAACATCAACGAGTTCCGGTACGACGACTTCCAGTATGCCCTCCTGCCGTATCTGGACATCGGCGAGTTGGTCACGGGTGCATTGGGTGGAGACTAGACGATGAAACAGAGCGCGGTTCCGATCGTTGGAGCGTTCATCATCCTGGCGATCGGGCTGGGTCTGGGGTACGCCCTCTGGGGCGCCCCGGTGGCCGCCGGCGGGAGCCGACCGACGTCCCCCGATCGCGCCGGCGGCGCCGACCAGGAGACTTCGGGAGCGCGGGACGCCGGCGACGCCTCCGCGACCGCCGACGGACGGCCGCTGCGGCCGCGGCGCGTCAGCGACGCCGACCCCGTCAACACCTGGCGGCCCAAGATCCGCCCGGGCGACGAGCACCCCTGGGAAACATGCGCAGACGAACACCGCGACTTCGTCGCCGACGAGATCGCGCATCCGTCGATCTACGTCCCGCGCAAGACGGCGCAGGGCCGGCGCTTCATGTTGCGCTGGCCGGAGCAGATCGGCCTTCACATGCACCTCTTGGCGGCCGCCGCCGACGGGAAGAGCTGGCGCACGCTCTCGACGCACTGGCCGACCGACCCGCAGGCGCGCGACGAGGTTCTCACGCACATCACGCCCGACGTCGACGTCCTTCTGGTCGTCGTGCCGCCGAGCGTCCAGTCGTACGGCGTTGAGGACGAGGTCGGCCAGACCGCCTACGAAGTGACGATCCCGCCGACGGTCGTGGCCTTCACGTTCGGCAGGACCGAAGCGGCGGGCCTGCGCCATGTGCTGGCGCTGGGCGCGGCCGGAATGACCGGCAGCTATGCGCTCACGCCGGTGAGCCAGACCTGGTTCGCCCTTTCGATGTTCGGCGTGCGCGACCTGGAGGCCAGCAGCGTGCGCTTCGGCGACACCGTCCTGCCGTCGGTCTTCTCGGCCGGCGTCGAGCACGACGACGGGACCTACAGCTGGTTCTTCGCTTTCCCGTGGCCGCGCACGATGCTCCTGGAACAGGCGATGGCGCAGATGGTGGACCTCGATTTTGTGGACGTCTCGGGACGAAAGTACAGCGTCGGCGCCAGCGCGCCGGCCAAGCCGCAGATCTCCATCATCGAACCGAACGAGCCGCACAAGACGGTGGTGATCCTGGCGGCGCTGTACGGCGATCCCGGCACGCGCTACCACGCGGGTTTCTGGGCATGGCCGGAGCGGCGCCTCAGGGAGAAGGAGAACGGCCAGGACGGGCCGAAGGGAGCCGACGGCGCCGCGGGCGTCGACGACGGCCCCCGAACCTCGGTGAACCTGCTGAGCGACCTGTGGGAGTTCGCGCCCACCGCCCAGGAAGACAGGATCCAGAAGAAGGAGATTTCGGTCAGCCGAGAATCCAGCGACAAGGATATCGGAATGTCGACCATGAAACTGTGTCCGCTGTGGCCCCAGTAGAAACGATGAACCGGAGGTAGACCATGAGACAGACGATCTTCGCAACGGCGCTGGCGCTTCTTGTCGGGGCGGCCGGCGCCGCCAAACCCGCCGCCGCCCCCGGGGCAGAGGACGAGCCCAAGACGTCCACTCCCGCGGCCGACGACACGATGGGCCCGGTGCCGCTGACGCACCTTCTGGATCTGCGAAGGAGCAACCTGACGCTCTGGGCCTGGTCGGAGCCGAGCGCCCGCGTCTTAGTCACCGAGGACGGAAGCGACAAGGTCGAGGTCGTCGACACGTTCCGGCCCGAGATCACCACTCCGTTCATGATGTGGTTCTGGTACGACGGCGATTCGCTGGCGGGTCTCGGCGGCTGGGGCTCCAGCGGCGTGAAGGCCGGAGCGGGCTCCCTCAACGGCGCGATCGGCGGCGCCAGGGGCGCCGGCGCCGGATCGGGCCTGACGCCGGTAGGCCCGGGAATCGACCCGAGGCCGGAT
>Ga0156186_1394_pt3 | contig 13887 bp, 12 predicted proteins | sample RifCSPlowO2_12_FD_107839 | JGI IMG/M metagenome (GOLD analysis project Ga0156186, IMG submission 107839) | Candidatus Handelsmanbacteria bacterium RIFCSPLOWO2_12_FULL_64_10
ACCACGGGCATGACGCAGCCCTCGATCCAGGGGGCGTGCCCGCCGCTGAAGGTGGTGGTGGCCAGGACCTCGTTGGACGGGTCGACGTGCAGGTAGTACTGTTCGGACCTCATCCTGAAGTCCCGGAGGCCGGCGGTGATGGGGTCTTCGTGATTGATAATGTGGACTTCGTAGTCGATGATGCCGCCGGGGTGCGCGACCCACTGGCCTCCGACCATGAACTGGTATTCGGTGTTGTTGCGGAAGGCGTCGCCCATTCCGCCGTGCCACCCCGCAATGCCCACGCCGCTCCTGACGGCGCCCAGCAACCCCTTCTCCTGCTCGCGCGCGATGGTCCCCATCGTCCAGACCGGCACGATGAGGCTGAGGGATTTCATCCTGGCCTCGTCGAGGTAAACGTCCAGGGTGTCTGCGATCTCCACCTCGTAGCCCTGCGCCCGCAGGAAGGGGGCGAAGATCTCCACGCATTGCCTGGGCTCGTGGCCCTGCCAGCCGCCGTGGACCATGAGTGCGGATTTCATGAGGGTCCTCCTTCGTGTTTTGAGGTCAAAGCCCCACCCACCGTTTCGGCAGCCCGTGCTGCCGACCGACTTTCTGAACGATCAGAAAGTCGGCAAAGAATCGCTCGCTCAAACGCCGCGAGGGGCTTGGCGCGGCGTAATCCATCCCCCGTAGCAAATCGGGGTTTCGTAACCCTTCGATGTGCGGCAGCCGCTTGGGAGCCGGAGGGTATAGGATTTTGACGCCGCGCCGCTTGTCATTTTGACAAGGTTGCTCCCCCTTTCCTTTAGGAAAGGGGGTCGGGGGGATAGGTTGGTTTTTGACGGCGCGCCACTTCACCCCAGTTTTTTTCTCTTGGCCAGGTAGCTGAATAGAACCGTGTCGAACGGCTCCGCCGTGTCCACCGGCACGTAGTCGATCATCCCCTCCCGGCCCTCCCGCCGGTAGCGGTCTAGCTCCTCCCGCATGACGCGCCGGTACTCCTCCGCGATGTGCCAGGGCTCCGTGGCCACCTCCGCCCCCCGCTCCAGGCCCACGAACCGCGTCTCCCGGTCGAAGGTGAGGTCCCTCTCCTTCGGGTCCAGGAGGTGGAAGACGATGACCTCGTGCTTCCGATGGCGGAAGTGTTTGAGGCCCGAGAGCACCCGGCCCACGTGGTCCTGCCGCTTCGAGAGGGTGTCGCAGTCCTCCGTGGGCGTAAAGTCCGAGATGACGACGATCAGCCCGCGCCGCCGGATGCGCTCGGCCATGTCGTGGAATGTCCGGGAGAGGTCCGTGTCCGCGCCCGCCTCCGCGGCCTGGATCTCCCGGAGGAGGGTGTGCAGGTGCGTGGTGGCCGACCGGGGGGGGACGTAGCGCCGGATGCCCGCGTCGAACAGGACCAGCCCCACGGCGTCCCGCTGCCGGAGCATGAGGTGGCTGAGGGCGGCGGCGATAAGGCAGGCGTAGCGGAACTTGGTGAGGTCGGCCGACCCGTAGGCCATGGACCCGCTGGCGTCCAGCAGGAGGTAGGCCTTGAGGTTCGTCTCCTCCTCGTGCTCCTTGACGTAGAGCCGGTCGGTCTTCCCGTAGGCCTTCCAGTCGACGTCCCGGATCGGGTCCCCCGGCATGTAGGGCCTGTACTCCGCGAACTCCACCGAGAACCCGTGGTAGGGGCTCTTGTGGAGGCCGGTGATGAACCCCTCCACGACGAGCCGGGCCACGATGTCGAGGCGGGAGAGGCGGGAGACCGTGTCGGGCCTCAGGAATTCGCGGTAGTCGGGCATCTATGCCTTTATCTCCTCCAGCAGCCGGCGGACGATGTCCACGGCGCCGATCCCCTCGGCCTCGGCGTTGAAGTTCGTGACGATGCGGTGTCGCATGGCGGGGATGGCCACGGTTCGCACGTCTTCCACCGAGGCGGACGGGCGGCCGTCGAGCACGGCCCGCGCCTTGGCCCCCAGGACCAGGCACTGGGACGCCCTGGGGCCGGCGCCCCAGCTGACCGTCTCCCGGACGTAGGCCGGCGCTCCGTTGTGCCCTGGCCGCGTGCTGGTGACCAGGCGCACGGCGTAGTCGACCACGGGTTCAGGCACGGGCACCCGGCGGACGAGGCGCTGGAGTTCGACGATCTGGTCTGCGTTCAGCACCTTCTGCACCTCCCCGACGTAGGCGCTGGTCGTCTGCCGGACGATCTCTCGCTCCTCCTCCTCCGTGGGGTAGTCGATCCAGAGGTTGAAGATAAACCGGTCGAGCTGGGCCTCCGGCAGCGGGTAGGTCCCCTCCTGTTCGATGGGGTTCTGGGTGGCCAGCACGAAGAACGGCTCGAAGAGTTTCAGGGTCTCCCCGCCCGCCGTCACCTCGTGCTCCTGCATGGCCTGCAACAGCGCGGCCTGCGTCTTGGGCGGGGTCCGGTTGATCTCATCGGCCAGGACCACGTTCGCGAAGATGGGGCCCTTCACGAACCGGAAGACCTTGCGGCCGGTGGAGAGGTCCTCCTCCAGGACCTCGGTCCCGGTGATGTCCGACGGCATCAGGTCGGGCGTGAACTGGATGCGGCTGAAGGAGAGGTCCAGGGCCTTCGCCAGGGTGTTGATCAGGAGGGTCTTGGCCAGGCCCGGAACGCCCACGAGCAGGCAGTGGCCACCGCACAGGAGGGCGATCAGGAGCTGCTCGATGATCTCCTTCTGGCCCACGATCACCTTCCCGATCTCCCCGGATATCTTCTCCTTCGCCTCCCTGAGACGCCCCATCATCTCCCGGTCGCCCATCCGCTCTGCCGCCATGAAGCCTCCTTACGTTTGCCTTGACATTTTCGATCCGGTGTCGTTGATTCAGTAGCCCGCCGTCTTGTCCACGACGCCGATGAGGGGCCGGCCCTGGACGAACCGCCGGAGGTTCTCCAGGACGGTCTCCAGGTTGCGGCCGGCCCGGTCGGGGGAGTTCCCGGCGATGTGGGGGGTGATGACCACGTTCTCCATGTCCCAGAGGGGGCTGTCGTCCGGCAGGGGCTCCTGCTCGAACACGTCCAGGCCGGCGCCTGCGATCCGGTTGTTCCGCAGGGCGTCGATCAACGCCTCTATGTCCACGACCTCCCCCCGGCCCACGTTGACGAGGATGGCCGTCGGCTTCATCCGCTCGAAGGCGGGGCGGTCGAACATGCCCTTCGTCTCCTGGGTCAGGGGGACGGTGAGGACGACGGCGTCGGAGCAGGCCAGGAGGTCGTTGAGGCGGTCTGTCCCCCACACGGCGACGCCCTCCGGCGCGTCGTCTGACGGCGTCCGTCGGACGGCCACCACGTCCATGTCGAACGCCCTGGCGCGGCGGGCCAGGGCGAGGCCGACGCCGCCGAACCCGACGATGCCCAGGGTCTTGCCCCTCAGCTCTGAGACGCCTCGACCGGCCCTGCTGTTCCGGCCCCACGTCTTCATCCGGGCGCACACCGCGATGCCCCGTGTGAGGGCCAGGACCAGGGCGAAGGCGTGCTCGGCCAGGAGGGTGCCGACCGCGTGCCCTTTGGCGCAGGTCAGGACGATGTCCCGTGAGACGAAGTCGGGGCAGAACAGGGGGTCCACGCCGGCGCTGGAGGTGTGGATCCACCGGACGCGCTTTGCGGCCCGGACGAGGCGCTCGAACTGCGCCCCGGACGATCCGCCGAACCCCCCGATGATGGCGTCGGCGTCCGGCGCGGCCCGGAGGAGGGCCTCCTCTCCGGCGACCTGGAGGATTTCGATGTCCGGGGAGATGGCCCGGACGGCGTCTTCGGGGAGGCGATGCGTGGTGACGAGTTTCATGGGGTCTCCGATAAGGAAATTGATTGATCTGGCGGAAGATGATAAGATAATCGAAAGAGAGCGGTAAGGAAAGAGGAAAAGGAGAGATTTATGAAACTGGGTTACAGCACGTGGGGCATGCCGAAGGCGCCCATCGACAGCGCCCTGGCGCATCTGGCGGGGCTGGGGTTTGAGGGGGTCGAACTGACGGTGATCCCCGGCTACACGACGGAGCTGCGCACGCTCGACGGGTCAGCGCGGCGGCGCATCCGGGACCTCTACCGGGAGTATGGCCTGGATCTGCCGGCCATCGCGGCGCACACGACGTTTCTGGAGGCTGACGCGGAGAGGCACATGTCCAACATGGACCGGCTGGCCGGGGCGATTGACCTGGCGGTGGACCTGGCGCAGGGGCCGACACCTCCGGCCATCGACACCACGCTGGGCGGACGGCCCGACGAGTGGGAGGCCGTGCGCGACCGGCTCGTCGAGCGGGTGGGAGAGGTGGTGCGGCGCGGGGCCTCGCGTGGGGTCACGATTGCGCTGGAGCCGCACGTGGGGGCGAGCATGGACCGGCCCGACCGCGTCCTGTGGCTGTTGCAGCAGGTGAATTCCCCCTATCTCAAGCTCAACTTCGACATCAGCCACTTCGACGTGGTCGGCCTGGGCATCGAGGAGACGGTTCCGGTTATGGCCCCTCACTCGGCCCACACGCACGTGAAGGACCAGCGGGGGCGCGCCCCCCACCACGAGTTCCTGATCCCCGGCGAGGGGGCGTTCGACTACGTGCGCTACCTGAAGGCCATGGAGCAGGCGGGGTATGACGGCTATATCACCGTGGAGGTGAGCGTCATGGTCCAGCGGAGGCCGGATTACGACCCCTACGCCGCCGCGGACCTGTCTTACAAGACGCTGTCGGAGGCGTTCGAGAGGGCCGGGATCAAACGGGGTTGACGGGTCCGGGGGAGGGGTGTATATTAGGACCTCACCCACCCCTGAACCCCCTCCCTCTCCGCACGCGGAGAGGGAGGGGGCGCCAAGGGCTTTTCCTCCAGGCTTGGGGGAGGGTGAGGTCTTTCACCCAGGAGGTCTTATGGCTGCCACACCGAGGGATGCCGCTTACTGGCAGGCGGTCTATGACGAGCATGAGACGCCGCCGTGGGACAAGGGGGAACCTGCGCCCCCGCTCGTGCGGGCAGTCCGGGGGGCCAGGCTCCCGAAGGGGACGCGCGCCCTGACGCCGGGGTGCGGGCGCGGGCACGAGGCGCTGTTCCTGGCGCGGGAGGGGTTCGAGGTGACGGCGGTGGACTTCGCGCCGGGCGCGGTGGCCTACCTGAAGGCGCGGGCAGGCGGGTTGCCCATTCAGGCGCTGGAGCGGGACCTGTTCTCGCTGGGGGAGGACATGGCCGGGCGCTTTGACCTGGTGGTGGAGCACACGTGCTTCTGCGCGATCCCGGTGGAGATGCGGGACGCGTACGCGGAGGTGGTGGCGAAGGTGCTGACGGATAGCGGACGGATCATCGGGCTGTTCTACGAGACGGAAAAGGAGGACGGGCCGCCGTTCCGGACGACGGACGAGGATGTGAGAAGGCACTTTGAGGGGTATTTTGACATCTTGGGCTGCGCGAGGCCGGAGGACTCGTTCGAGAACCGGCTGGGGAAAGAATGGCTGGTGGAGATGCGCAAGAGGTTAAGATGATATGAAGGAGGTGAGAGGACATGGAACAGAGCCTTGAACAACGACTTCGAGAAACACTGGCTGAACTTCCTCCTGAGGATGTACATGCTGTCGTCGCCTTCGCTCAATTCCTGCGAGAGCAGCGGGAGTCAGAAAAGGGGAACAGCTCAGAAGGCGAGCTTTCCGAGGAGGAACATGCTCGGATTCTCTGTGAACTGGATGCGGTCTCTGTGCTTTCGGCAGAGACAGGTCCTCCGGTGAGCAACCGGGATCACGACCGCTATCTGTACAGGGAGACCTAATGGCTATTTTTGTAGACACTGGCGCCTGGTTTGCCTACTTTGTGCGCCGTGACCCGGATCATACGGCTGCTATGGAGTGGATACGGCAGAATCGCCAACCCTTGATGACGACCGATTACGTCCTTGACGAGTTGCTGACGCTTTTAAAACTGCGCGAAAGTCATCGCATTGCTGTTGCTGCAGGCGAAAGGTTATGGCAGCGTAGGATAGCCCGGATAGAACATATCACAGATGAAGATATTCGTCGAGCCTGGGAAGTGTTCAGACAGTATCACGATAAGGACTGGAGCTTTACAGACTGCACAAGCAAGGTGGTCATTGAACGTCTGAGAATTGCACAGGCGTTCGCCTTTGATAGCCATTTTGAGCAATTTGGAACTGTTGTACGGCGTCCATAAACCCTGAACAAGAGGAGTGAGCCATGAGCAGCGAGGACGGCAGGCGGATTTATGAGGAGTTGGGCGTGAAGCCGCTCATCAACGCGGCGGGGAACGTGACCATGATCGGGGGGTCTCGGCCCTCGGCGAGGGTGCTGGAGGCCGCGGCGCAGGCGAACCGCTACTTCGTGGACATGGAGGAACTGCTGAAGAAGTCGGGGGAGTACATCGCGGGGGCCTTTGGGGCGGAGGCGGCGTTCGTGACGCCGGGCTGCGCGGCGGCGATTGCGCTGGGGGCGGCGGCGTGCGTGTCGGGGAGCGACCCGGAGAAGATCGAGCGGATGCCCGACACGACGGGGATGAAGAATGAGGTTCTGATCCAGAGGCGGCAGCGCTACAAGTACGACCGGGCGCTGACGATCTTCGGGGCGAAGCTCGTGGAGGTCGGGGATGAGCAGGGCGCGACCTCGGTCCAACTGGAGAAGGCCATCACGGAGCGGACGGCGGCCATCCACTACTTCGCGCCGGGCGGGGGCGAAGGCGTGCTGTCCATCGAGGAGGTCATCCGAATCGGCAAGGCGCGGGGCGTGCCGGTGCTGGTGGACGCGGCGGCGCAGGTGTTTCCCCTGGAGTTGATGAAGCGCTACACGGGGCTGGGGGCGGACCTGGTGTGCTACGGGGCGAAGTACTTCGGGGCCTACAACTCGACGGGGGTCCTGTGCGGGCGGAGGGCGCTGATGGACGCGGCGTTCACGCACTGCTTCATCGGGTTCGAGTCGAGCCCGCGCCGGTCGCTGGGGAGGCCGCTGAAGGTGGACCGGCAGGAGGTGATCGCGGTGGTGGCGGCCCTGCGCGACTGGCTGAGCGCGGACCACGCGGCGCGTCTCAAGGAGCACGAGCGGAAGGGGGAGGTCATCCTTCGGGCGCTGGAGGGCCTGCCGCACGTTACCGCCGCGTGGACGCCGGACCCGAGGAGTCTGTCCAGCGGGGTGCGCGTGACGCTGGATGAGAAGGGGCTGGGGAAGACCGCGGCGCAGGTCATCCGGGCGCTGCGGGAGGGGACGCCGGGCATCTGGACGCGCGGGAGCGGCAGTTCGTTTCAGGTGGCCACGCCCCTGCTGTCGGACGGGGACGAGCAGGTCGTGGCCGAGCGCCTGCGGGAGGCGCTGAGGAGATAGGTTTACCGCAGAGGGCGCTGAGGACGCGGAGGAATAAAAGTGTGAGGGGGAAGGGAAACACTCACTCTCTCTCTCACCGCCATAGATAAACCCAATCAAGAGGAGGTTGATCCCATGTTGCGTGCTGCGAAGTCAACGGTCATTCGAGGGTGCTGTGGGTCTGTGATCGCGCTGGCGCTGGCGCTGATCTTCGCCCCCATCTCCGCTCAGGAACACCCGGAACATCCCAAGGAGCACCCGAAGGGCAAGGGGGCAGGGGTCACCAAGGACGCGATAGCGAAGGCGATCCAGGACTACGTGCAGAAGGACGCGGGTCTCAAGGGCGGGTACTTCCTGGTCTACGACCCGGTCGCCAAGATGCCCCTCGCGCTCACGCTGGACCGCGTACACGACGACAAGCTCTGCCAGGTGAGCGAGCAGGTCTGCTTCGCCTGCGCGGACTTCAAGACGCCGGAGGGAAAGGTCTACGACCTGGACTTTTTTGTGAAACATGCCAAGTCGGGCCTGGAGGTGACGGAGATCTCGGTCCACAAGGAGGACGGCAAGCCCCGGTACAACTGGACCGAGAAGGACGGGGTCTGGAGCAAGAAGGGGATATAAAAAAGGCGGAAGGCGGAAGGCGGAAGGCGAAAGGGCTATTTTTCGCCCTTCGCTTTTCGCTCTCCGCATTTGGGAGAGGAGGGCAGAGGGTAGGTGAGGGCTGTGGACCGTTTCTGACGTAGAGAGGAGATGCTCGGTGGGCAGACCGTTCCGGGTTTGGAGGGGATTTCTGCGCCTGTGCCTGATGCTGTCGCTGGCGTCCTCTGCTGACGCCCAGAAGGAACGGCATTTTGTCTTCACGTATGAGGCCGTCGTGCGCGACCTCCCGGCGTCCGCAAAGAAGGTGGAGGTGTGGCTGCCGGCGCCGCCGGACACCCGCGAACAGCGGGTGCTGGACCTGAAGTTCACCTCGCCCGTGGAGGGCGCGGTCAGACAGGAGCGCGTCTACGGGAACCGGATCTGGCACGCCAGCGCAGGGCCTCCGCCGGACGGCGCGCTGCACGTGACCCAGCGGCTGGAGGTCGTGAGGAGGGAGCAAAAGACGGACTGGGGGGAGAAAAACGCGGACCTTTCCGCGCCCGACAACTTGAGCCTGTTTCTTCGACCGGATCGCCTGGTGCCGATCACCGCGCGATTTGAGGAGATGGCGAGGGAGGAGACGCAGGGGCGCAGCGGGGTCGTCGCTCAGGCCCGCGCGCTCTACGATTTTGTCCTGGGCAGGATGAGCTACGACAGGTCGGGCGAGGGCTGGGGGCGGGGGGACGCGAACTATGCGTGCGACGTGGGCAGGGGCAACTGCACGGACTTCCACAGCCTGTTCATGGCGCTGGGGCGCTCGTTGAAGACGCCGATCCGGTTCTGGATCGGGTTTCCGCTCCCCCCGGAGCGAGGGGAAGGGCGCGTCGCGGGCTACCACTGCTGGGCGGAGTTCTGGGCGCCCGAGGCGGGCTGGGCGCCGGTGGACATCTCCGAGGCGGACAGGCACCCGGAGAAGGCGGGGTATTTCTTCGGCAATCTGGACGAAAACCGCCTGGTGTTTTCTCTGGGCCGGGACCTGGCGCTGGAGCCCGGCCAGCAGGGTCCACCGATCAACTTTTTCATCTATCCCTACGTGGAGGTGGACGGGATGCCCTGGGATCGGGTGGACTATCGTTTCTCCTACCGGGACCTGCCGTAGGAGGCACTCACCAGTAGAGGCTGTGTCCCCGGCCCTGAAACCAGATCACGTCGATGAGAAAGGAGAGGCCCGCGCCGGTGAAGTGGCCCAGGACGAGGCCGACGAAGAAGGGCTTGGCCCGGTTGTAGAGGATCAGGCCGCCGACCCGGATGATGGTCATCTTCACCAGCCAGGCCAGGAACAGCGTGAGCACGGACAGGCGAACCTGCCCCACGGAGGCCACGGAGAACCCGATGGGGTGGAAGCGCCACCATAAGAACCGGTGCCGCAGGGCCGTGAGGCAGGCGGTCACCAGCGCGCCGCCCCCCATGAAGAGGAGGCGTTTCACGCCCACGCCCTCGGCGGCCCGGATCTTCTGGACCATTGTGTCGTAGGGCACGCGCCCGCCGCCGGTGAACACCCACTCGCCGAAGTTGAAGCCGCCGAAGGCGTAGGCCAGCTTGAGGGAGACGTAGAAGGAGACGACGAGGCTGATCGCCAGCGCCAGGGCGACGGCGGTGACGTAGGTCCCTCGCGGGAAGCGGCGGTCGCTGTGGATCCGGGCCGCGTTCGCGCCGGAGGGCATGAAGATGGCGATGGGGTCGCAGGTCCATCCGTAGGAGAGGGCCAGGCCGGTCATCGTGGCCCCGCCCAGGTTGGCCGGCCCCAGGGCGTAGAGGGGGAGGGCCTGGGGCACGAGGGGGCTGCGCACGAAGACCAGGCCTCCCTCCACGGCGATACGCGTGAGGCCGAGGTAGATGACGGTCGCGCTCAGGAGCAGGAGGAGGGCGGCCGGCAGGGAGACGCCGACGGCGCACAGCCAGAGCAGGATGAACAGGGCGGAGAGGAGGAGGCCGAAGACCGCCGCGCGGTAAGAGAGGATCTCGCCGCTGTCGTCCACGGAGGGGTCGCCTCTAAAGGCCTTGCGGAAGGCGTCCCTCAGGTGGCTCCGGGCGACCCACACCCCTCCGGCGACCATCGCCGCAAAGGCCCCGAACCCCTGCCAGGCCAGGGTCGAGGGGTCGATGGAGTAGGTCTCGGACCCGCCGATGCTGAAGCCCGTCCGGTTGAACAGGATCGTCTCCGCCGTGTTGAACAGGTAGAAGAACCAGACGCTGAGGATGACGTCCACGTTCACGAAGTAGCAGAGGCCGATCAGCCAGAAGGAGACGTAGGTCCAGATGCCGGGGAAGATGGGCCCCCGGGGGAGGTTGAGGGCGATGAGGGGGATGGAGGTCCAGTGGGGGAGGAAGTAGCCGGGGATGTTCCAGACGACCCGGAAGATGGAGAGGGCGAATCCTCCCCAGAAGAGTTTGCTGCGCATGAAGCGGGGCAGGATGTGGTCATCGTCGGAGGCCCGCATCATCTCCAGGGGGACCTCCGCCAGGGGAAAGTTGAGTCGTTCCCGCTCCACCCACTGCCTGCGGAAGAGGGCGACCAGGCAGGCGGAGAACGCCAGCGTGGCGACGATGAGGGGGGTCCACCAGCAGAGCGGGCCGGTCCACGCGCCCCAGGGGATCGCCCGGCCCGGCGGCAGTCCCTCGAAGAAGTGGGTGAGGGCGTCCCCTTCCCGCAGGGTCACGCCCCTGGGGATGTGGGGGAGGATAAAGTCGGCCCACCGGTTCTCCGTAGAGGCGAAGTAGAAGGGGGAGGCGGCGATGGAGATGACGTAGCCGGTGATGCCGTAGGTGGGCACGGACACGGCGGCGAGGAGCATGATGTAGATCACGCCCAGTTCGTCCTCGCGCAGGCCGGAGCGCCGGCGGAAGAGTTTGAGGAGGGGGTTGAGGACGACGACCACCAGGATGAACGCGAAGACGAGCCCCAGCGGGAAGTAGCTGGTGGTCATGTAGGTGGAGCGGACCACCCATTCGGAGTAGGGGGCGACGGCGTTGATGGCGACGGTCGCGACGGCGCCGATGCAGAGGGCGCGGACAGTCAGGGCGCGACTTGCGTTTTGGGAAGGCGTGTCCATAGGGGTTGAGGAATATACTATGGGTGGCCGTCCGTGTCAACTTCGCAGGCGGAGGAGATTTTCATGATCATAGACTCGCATACCCATGCCTGGGAGCGCTGGCCGTATCAGCCGGCCGTGCCGGACGGGGAGAGCCGGGGCCGGGTCGAGCAGTTGCTCCACGAGATGGACCTGCACGGGGTGGATCAGGCCGTGCTGGTCTGCGCGCAGATCGACCACAACCCGGAGAACAACGCCTACGTCGCAGGGTGCGTGGCAAATCACCCGACGCGCCTCCATCAGTTTGCGGACGTGGACTGTTCCTGGTCTGCGACCTATCACGCGCCCGGGGCGGCGGACCGGCTGGCCGGGGCGGCCCGGCGCTGGCTGATCCGGGGGTTCACGCACTACGTGAAGGGGGAGGACGACGGGTCCTGGTTTCTATCGGGGGAGGGGCTGGCGTTCTTCCGGAAGGCGGAGGAGCTAAAGCTGATCGCCAGCTTAGCCATCGGGCCCCGGCTGCAGCCGGTGGTGCGGCAGCTGGCCGAACGGTTTCCGTCGGTCCCGTTCCTGTGCCACCACATGGCCGGGGTGAGGGCGTCGGAGCCGCCGCCCCATCCGATGCTGAAGGAGGTCTTAGCCTCGGCGCGCTGCGAGAATGTCTACGTCAAGGTGTCGGGGTTCGCTTATGTCTCGCAGGTCAAGTGGGGCTACCCTTATTCTGAGGCGATGTGGATCGTGCGGGCTTTGTATGAGCACTACGGGCCGCATCGTCTCTGCTGGGGGTCGGACTATCCGGTGGTCCGGTTCACCATGACCTATCAGCACGCGCTGGAGGCGTTTCGGACGCACTGTACATTTATTCCGGAGGGGGATAAGAAGGTGATCCTGGGGGAGACGCTGGGGCGGCTGTTGAGCAGGTAGGATATCCACCACCCTCCACCGGTTTCCAACTTTTCTTGCTCGTGCAAGAAAAGTTGGACAAAAGAAGCACGCTCGCTCAGACGCCGCGCCCTCTTTTGCCTTCTTTTCGCGTTTTTCGCATTTTTCGTTTTTTCGCGATTGGATTTTGACGCCGCGCCATTGGTCGTTTTGACAAGCCTGCTCCCCCTTTCCTTCAGGAAAGGGGGATGGGGGGATAGGTGAAATTTACGGAAAGGAGTTCGTTTTGAATATCGTCGTATTCGGCGCGGCGGGGTGGCTGGGCCGCGCGACGCTGGAGAACATGAAGGGCAGACACACGGTCCGGGCGTTCGACCGGGGGCCGGAGGCGTGGGCCGTGGAGCAGACGCCGTGGGACGGGGAGGTCGTGCACGGGGACATCGTGGACTTCGGGACGGTCCACCGGGCCACGGAGGGGATGGAGGGGATTATCCATGTGGCTGTGTACTTCTCGTCTGAGAAGGGGGCCTACGGGGTGGATGACCCGTTGCCCTTCCTGATCAATCTGAAGGGGCTTTACAATGTCCTGGAGTCGGCCCGGCAGCGGGGCATCCGCCACGTGGTCCACGTGGGATCGTGCCAGACGGTCCACCCGAAGGGGGTCTTCTTCACGTCGGAGGTGCGCCGGCCGGACGGGGGTCTCTACGCGTTGACCAAGCGGCTGCAGGAGGAGATGTGCCGGAGTTTCCACGAGGCGCACGGGATGCGGATCGTCGTCCTGCGGCCCGATTATATCGTGGACAGCCGCCTGGGCATCGGGCGGCACCGGGAGAAGCTGGGGCCGGAGGGCAGGCCCCTGCGAAACGGATGGGTCTGCCGCCACGACCTGGCGGAGGCGTGCCGGCTGGCCGTGGAGTCGGAGACGGTCGATTTCGACATCTTCCACGTCGTGGGCACGCCGGAGGCGGACGCCACGTGCAACACGGCCCGCGCCCGCGAGGTGTTGGGGCTTGTGTATCGGGGTGATCTGGAACAGTACCGGGTTCAGGGAGAAGCCTGAGGAGTCGACATGAAAAAATCCACAAGCAGGCCACTCCGGTTCACGCATATCCATGTGGAAAACTGGCGCAACTTCACCCGGATCGAGGTGGACCTGCAACGCCGCGCCTTTCTGGTCGGCCCCAACGCCTCCGGGAAGTCCAACCTGCTGGACGTGTTCCGGTTCCTGCACGATATCGTCTCTGTGGGGGGCGGGTTCCAGGGGGCCGTTGAGAAGTGCGGGGGGGTGTCCCGGCTGCGCTGTCTGGCGGCCAGGGGTTATTCGGACATTGCGATCCAGGTTCACATCGGCAACGATGAGATCCCATCCGCCTGGGTCTATAAGATTCGCTTCAGCCAGGATAAACAGCGACGGCCCAACCTTAAAGAAGAGCGGGTGATTAAACCAGGGAAGGAGATTCTGGTCCGGCCCGACGACAAGGACATGGGGGACGCCGAGCGCCTGACGCAGACTTATCTGGAACAGGTCAACGCCAATCAAGCGTTCCGGGAGGTGGCGGAGTTCTTCCGGTCCGTTCGCTATCTCCACATCGTCCCCCAGATCGTCCGGGAGCCGGACCGCTCTCAGGGAAAGGCCAACGACCCGTTTGGGGGCGATTTCCTGGAGCAGATCGCCCTCACTCCAGAGCAGACCCGGAATGCCCGATTAAGACGCATCCAGGACGTCCTGCGCGTGGCTGTACCGCAACTTCAGGAGCTGGAGCTATACCGGGATACTCGTGGGGTTCCCCATCTCCGGGGGAAATATGAGCACTGGCGTAAGGAAGGGGCGTGGCAGAGCGAGGATCAGTTCTCGGATGGGACGCTCCGGCTGATGGGGCTGCTCTGGGCCGCGCTCGATGGGACAGGACCGCTGCTGCTGGAAGAGCCGGAGCTATCGCTCCACCCCGATGTCGTGCGGTTCATCCCGCAGATGTTCCAGCGCATCCAACGACATACAGGGCGGCAGATACTTGTGAGCACCCATTCGACTGACCTGCTTCGAGATGACGGGATCGGGCTAGACGAG
>Ga0156186_1301_pt1 | contig 13880 bp, 9 predicted proteins | sample RifCSPlowO2_12_FD_107839 | JGI IMG/M metagenome (GOLD analysis project Ga0156186, IMG submission 107839) | Candidatus Handelsmanbacteria bacterium RIFCSPLOWO2_12_FULL_64_10
TTACGAATTGAGTATTCGACATTCGACATTCGACATTCGACATTCGACATTCGACATTCGACATTCGACATTCGACATTCGACATTCGACATTCGACATTCGACATTCGCTTTATGGACATCCTCCTCGCCCACGGCTATTTCCTGAATGAGGACCCTAAGGAGCGGCGGATCATGCGGCCCTATCCGCCCCTCGGCCTCCTCTACCTCTCGTCGCACCTGAAGGCGAGGGGTTTCGACGTGGGGGTCTTCGACGCCACCTTTCAACGGCGAGAGGAATTTTCGGAACTTATTCGGCGAGAGGGCGTTCCGGCGGTCGGTTTATCCTGCAATTTGATGACGAAGGGGAGTGTCCTGAAGATGATGCAGGAGGCTCGTGAGGCCGGGGCGTTCGTGGTCGCGGGGGGGCCGGACCCTCCCTATTACGCTGAGGAGTACCTGGTCCACGGCGCGGACGCGGTCGTGGTGGGGGAGGGGGAGAGGACGCTGGAGGAGTTGTTACCCTGTGTCCTCCGGAAGGGGAAGGCGGACCTGGCCCACATCCAGGGGCTGGTCTACCGGGATGACCGGGGTCGGGTCGTGCGCACCCCGGCCAGGGAGTTGATCGAGGACCTGGACGGGCAGCCGTTCCCGGACCGGGCGGCGGTGGATATCGGCCAGTACCTGCGGGCGTGGCGGGGGCGGCACGGCGTCGGGTCGGTCTCCCTGATCTGCAGCCGGGGCTGCCCCTACACCTGCGCCTGGTGCAGCCGGTCGGTGTTCGGGGAGACGCACCGGAGGCGGTCCCCGCGCCACGTGGCCGACGAGGTGGAGCGGATCGTTCAGGACTATCGGCCCGACCTGCTCTGGTACGCGGACGACGTCTTCACGATCCATCACCGGTGGTTGTTCGATTACGCGAATGAATTGAAACAGAGAGGTTTATGCGTCCCATTTGAGTGCATTTCGCGGGCGGACCGGCTGAACGAGGGGATCGTCCGGGCGCTGGCGGACATGGGATGCATGCGGGTCTGGATCGGGTCCGAGAGCGGGTCCCAGCGGGTGCTGGACGCGATGGACCGGCGCGTGACCGTGGCGCAGGTCCGGGAGATGACGCGCCTCCTGAGGCGCTACGGCATCCAGACCGGGATGTTCATCATGCTGGGCTACGAGGGGGAGGAGATGGAGGACCTCGAGGCGACAGTGGATCACCTCAAGCAATCGGACCCGGACCTGTTCCTGACCACCGTGGCCTATCCGATCAAAGGGACGCCTTACTACGACCGGGTGGAGGGCCGGATCGTGGCGCGGGGGGCGTGGACGGACCGGACCGACCGGGACCTGGAGGTGGCGGGCCGGCGCTCGCGGCGGTTCTACGCCTTTGCAGCCCGGTGGATGCAGGGAGAGGTGGCGGTCCACAGGCAGCTTCGGAACCCGCGCCGGAGCGTCCTGCATCTCGCCAAGGGATTCGTCAACGCGAAGGTCGGGAGGATCGGGATGAGATTGACGCTGTAGAGGCGGTTCGCAAACCGCCCTTACAGCATGTACTCCCGAATCACAAACTTCTCGAACAGGTGGGGGATCACGATCTCCCGGACAGGGATGAAACCGCCCCCTTCGGCGATGCGGGCTATCTCGTCCAGGTCCATGTCCGTGGAGTAGATGAGGATGACCCTGCCGGCAGGGGCGAGGAAACGCCCGGCGTCGCGGAAGAAGTCGCGGAGGGTCTGATACCCCGTCCCGGCGAGCCAGGCCCGCTCCTCGTCGTTGGCCGGAGGCCGAGGATAGAACGGCGGGTTGAAGACGATGTAGTCGAAGCGGCGATCTTCAGGAATCGCCGCGAACAGGTTGCTTTCTATGACCTCGAACCGATCCGCGACGCGATTCCGTTGGGCATTGGTCCGGGCCAGGGCCACGGCGGTGGGGTTGATGTCTACAGCCAGGACGCGCGCGCCCTGCCTGGCCGCCAAGATGCCGAGCGCGCCCGACCCCGTCCCCACATCAAGTAAGGTCTTTTCTCTAAGACTCAGGCGCAGAAGGTGTTGTGCGAGGAGTTTCGTGGAGAAGTAGAGGCCGGGGTGGAAGACCCCCGGCGCGGCCCGGAGTTGGCATCCGAACAGGGTCGCGTCGCGCAGGCTCAGGCGTCTGAGGAGCGGCTGAAGGAGAAAGAGGGCGGCGGGGCGGAAAAATCGCCTGAGGAGGAGGCGCATCCTCACGCCTCCATGAATTCCATCTTGCGCGGTGCGGCTGGGGTCGTGGAGGCGTACTCCTCCGGCGTGAAACTGTCTACCTGAATGGCGTCGTCGCGCGCGGCCTCGGCCTCTTGCATGAGTTGCGCCTCTGCCTGGCTGATGACCCTTAGCTCCAGGGCCTCTGCCACGAGCTGATCGGGCCTGCCTCCGGGCAATCTGCGCGTCTGAATCGCCTCTTGAATCTTGCGCACCACGGCCTCGGCTTCGTGCGAGAGCCTGAAGGCCCGCTCCAGTCTTCCCAATGCCTCCTGGGGATCGGATGGCAGGTAGATGCCCGCGGTCAGCGCGTCCCGATGGGGGCCGGGCGTCTGAAGGGCGCGCGCGATCTGGCCGCCCAGCGCGTCGGGGGGCATCCTCCCGATGGGGTTGAGGCGCGACCAGAGCGCGACCGGGCCGCGGAGGAGCAGGCCCAGTCCAGGGAGGCTCAGGTTCTGGAACAGTCCTTCGAACCCCTGCTGGACCTGCGCCAGCGCATATTGCGCGGACCAGCGCAGGAAGGGTAGGTCCTCTTTTCGGCGTCCCTCGGCCTCGAACCGGCGCAGGACGCTCACCCCCAGGTACATCCACGAGAAGATGTCGGCGAATCTTCCCGTGATCTTCTCCCTTCGCTTTAAGTTCCCCCCCAGAGCGATCATGATCACGTCCGACAGCAGGGCAAACGAGGCCGACGCCCACGCCAGTTTCCGGTAATACCGGGCTGCGGGGCCTCTGACCGGCGAACGGGTTAGATGTCCACGCGACAGGCTCAACAGGGCGGAGCGGAAGAGGTTGCGCGCGACGTGGCCGAGGTGTCCCCAGAAGGCGCGGTCGAAGGCGTCCAGGTCCCCGGTTTTGAGCGCCCGGATCTCCCGGTAGAGGTAGGGGTGGCACCGGATCGCGCCCTGCCCGAAGATCATGAGCGTGCGCGTCAGGATGTTCGCCCCTTCCACGGCGATGAGAATGGGGGCCAGGATGTACCTGTGGGCGAGTAGGTTACGGGGTCCGAGCATAATCCCATTGCCCGCGAGGATGTCCATCCCGTCCTGGATGGCCTTCCGGTAAAGCTCCGTGAAATAATACTTGGCCATCGCCGTGGCGACGGAGGGCTTCGCGCCCCGGTCGAGCGCCCCACAGGTGTAGCGCCGGGCCGCCTCCATCAGATAGGCGAACCCCCCGATGCGCGCCAGGGGCTCCTCAATGCCCTCGAACCTGCCGATGGGGAGGCCAAACTGCTTGCGGACGGCGGCGTAAGCCCCGGCGACGCGGGCCACGAGCTTGGCCCCGACCGTGGCCGTGGCCGGGAGCGAGATGCCGCGCCCGGCGGCTAAGGACTCCACCAGCATGCGCCAGCCGGCACCCGCCCCGGCAGCGCCGCCGATGATGCAGTCCACCGGAACGACCACGTCGCGGCCCTCGGTCGGGCCGTTGTGAATGGGCACGCCCATCGGGTCGTGGCGCTGGCCGATCTCCACGCCGGGCGTGTCGGCCGGGATCAGGGCGCAGGTGATCCCCGGGTTTTCCCCTCTGCCCAGGAGGTTCTCCGGGTCTCTGAGCTTGAAGGCCAGGCCCAGCACGGTGGAGACGGCCGAGAGGGTGATGTAGCGTTTCTTCCAGTTCAGCCGGAGGTATGGCCGGCCATCCTGGCCCCTGAAGACGACCCCGGTGGCCCGGATGCCCCCCGCGTCCGAGCCCGCGTGCGGCTCGGTCAGGGCAAAGCAGGGCATCTCCTCCCCGCGCGCCAGGCGCGGCAGGTAGTGGGCCTTCTGCTCCCCCGTGCCGTAATGGATCAGGAGCTCGGCGGGTCCTACGGAGTTGGGCACCATCACCGTGAAGCCGAGGGGGACGGACCGCGAGGCCAGCTTGCCCACGATGGCGCTGCTGGCCGAGACCGAGAAGCCCAGCCCGCCGTAGTCCTTCGGGATGGTGAGGCCGAAGAACCGGTTCTCCTTGAGGGAGTCCCACACCTCCGGCGGCAGGTCTCTGTTCACGTAGGCGTCCCAGTCGCTGACCATCCGGCAGACCTCCTCCACCGGCCCTTCGAGGAACGCCCGCTCCTCCCCGGTCAGGTCGGGGTAAGGCTCGCTGTTCAAACGCCGGAAGTCGGGCCTGCCCGAGAAGAGTTCCCCTTCGATCCAGACGTTGCCGGCCTCAATGACGGTCCGTTCGGTCTCGGAGATGGGGGGGAGGAGGTCCCCCTTTTTCAGGAGCGCCATCACCGGGGCCGAAATCAGTCTCCGGCGGATCGGGCGCGCGTGGAGGACCAGGGCCAGGACGCCGAACGCGATCCAGAGATAGGCCGGCGCGCCAAAGCCCCACAGGGCCGCCGCCGCGCACAGCGTCCAGAAGGAGAGCGGCGCGCCGGTGAAGCCCAGGAGGCAGGTCAGGGCGACAGCGCCCAGGGTCCCTGCGAGGGGATGCCCGGCAGACAGGACGCCGTATGTGTATGACAGGAAGTCCACCCTCTCCCCTTTCTTTGCCTCCGCATCCTCTGCAGCAAGACCGGACTCAGCGCTCCACGACCAGCGCGGATGCCTCGCCCCCGCCGATGCAGAGCGCCGCCAGCCCCCGCCTCTTGTCGTAGCGCTTCAGGGCGTACAACAGGGTCACCAGGATGCGGGCGCCGCTGGCCCCGATGGGATGCCCCAGGGCCACGGCCCCGCCGTGCACGTTCAGCCTGTCCGTGTCCAGGCCCAGCGCCCGCCCCACGGCCAGGTTCACGACGGCGAACGCCTCGTTGATCTCGAAGAGGTCGATGTCGCTCAGGGAGAGCGACGCCCTCTCCAGGACCCTGGGGATCACCTTCGCGGGGGCGAGGGTGAACCACGCAGGCTCCCTGGCCGCGGAGGCCTGCGCCACGACCCTGGCCAGGGGCTCGACGCCCAGCGCCCTGGCGCGCGCCCCGGACATGACCACGCAGGCCGCTGCGCCGTCGCTCAGGGAGGACGCATTCGCCACCGTGACGGCGCCGTCCTTCTGAAAGGCCGGCTTCAGGAGGGGGATTTTGTCGAAGTCGGCCCTGCGCGGCTCCTCGTCCTCGGACACCACCGCCGGGCCTTTTCGTCCCTCCACCGTGACCGGCGCGATCTCATCCCGGAAGTAGCCTCTCTCCTGCGCCGCCAGCGCCTTCCGGTAGGACTGGAGGGCGAACTCGTCCTGGGCCTCGCGGGAGATGCGGCATTCCCGCGCGCAGCGCTCGGCGGCGTCCCCCATGTGAAAATCGTTGTACACGTCCCACAGGCCGTCCCGGATGAGGCTGTCCGTCAGCGCGCCGTGCCCCAGGCGATAGCCGGACCGGGCCCTGTCCAGCAGGTAGGGGGCGTTCGACATGCTCTCCATGCCGCCGGCCACCACGACCTCGGCGTCGCCTGTCTGAATGGCCTGCGCGGCCAGCATCACGGCCTTCAGGCCGGACCCGCAGACCTTGTTGATCGTCGTGCAGGGGACAGCGTCCGGGATGCCCGCGCCCAGGGCGGCCTGTCGCGCCGGGGCCTGCCCCACGCCTGCGGTCAACACCTCGCCCATCACGACTTCGCTGACGTCCTCTCCCTCCAGCCCCGCGCGCCGGAGGGCCTCCCGGATGACGACGCTGCCGAGCTGCGGCGCGGTGAGCGGGGAGAGGGCGCCCATGAAGGACCCGATGGGGGTGCGGCACGCGCTTGCGATCACCACGTTGAGGTCGGACATGACGATTATACCTTTACCTCTGTAACGCTCAGATGTAACGCTCAGATCTTCGTTCAGAGTTGTTATCCGTGCGCCCGCCCCATCGGGCTTTCGTCCGCCGAGGGGCGATGAACGTTGACCAGACAGGCGAGCATGCGCGCCGGGAGAAAGCCCATCGCCCGGATGGAGTGGGGGAGGCGAGAGTCAAAATAGATGGCATCCCCACTGGCCAACTGGTAAGTCTCCTGGCCGACGGTGAACTCCGCAGACCCTTCGAGGATAAAGTGAAACTCTTCGCCCTCGTGGGACAGGGGCTCCACCTCCTTGCCCTGGCTCGGGGGGATCTCGATGTGAAAAGGCGACATCACCTTGTCGGTCATGCGGTAGGAGAGCGCCTCGTAGCTGTAATTCAGAACGGCAGCCGTGTCGGTCTGCGGCTGCACCTTCCAGCGCTCGTGGGACCGGACCACCTCGACCCGGCTGGCCGGAGGCCCGGATGTGAAAAAGTGGCTCAGGCTTACGTCAAAGACACGCGCCAGGTTCATCAGTTCGCCCACCGCCGGCAGGGCGCGGCCCTTTTCGTAGCCCTCCAGCCGGTCTTCGGGCACGCCGCTGGACGCCGCCACGTCCGTCAGGGTCAGCCCTTTGCGTTCCCTGAGCCTTGTGAGCTTTTCGCTGAGTTGTTGTTTAAATGTCGCCTCGTCCATAGTCTTCGTGCCCTATTTGAACTCCGGGAAATCGGCCTGCTCCAGAATTTCCTTCACGTCCTGGATGAACCGCGCGCCTTCGAGGCCGTCCACCACGCGATGGTCCAGGCTGATGGACAGGTTCACGATCTCTCTCGGCGCCACCTGACCGTCCACGTAGCGGGGCAGGGTGCGGATGGCGTGCACGCCGAGGATGGCCGACGCCGGGTAGTTGATGATGGGCGTGGCCAGGATGCCGCCCAGCCTGCCGAGAGAGGTGATGGTAAACGTGCTCCCCCTCAGCTCCGAAGGGTCGAGCCTTCTGGAACGGGCCCGGTCGGCCAGGTCCCGGATCAGCGCGGCGAGTTCCGCCACGTCCCGCCCCGCAGCGTCCCGGATCACCGGGACCAGGAGGCCCTCCTCCGTGGCGACGGCGATCCCCAGGTGGATATTCCCCTTATAGATCACTTCCCCCGTCTGCTCGTCCAGGCAGGCGTTCATCTGGGGGTAGCGGGGCAGGGCGCGCAGCGTGGCGTGGGCGATGAACGCCAGCGGCGACACCCTCTCCTGCCCGGTGGACTCCGCGAAGGCCCTGCGCCTGTTTTCCAGGGCCGTCACATCGACCTCTTCCACGTAGGTGTAGTGGGGGATGAGGGTCTTCGCCCGCACCATCCGCTCGGCGATCTGGCGGCGGATGCCGCGCAGGGGCCGGCGGGTCCAGTCCGGTTCGTCCGGCGGCGGCGGCGCTTCAGGGGATGCGGGCGCGGGCGCAGGGCCCCCTTTTTGCATTTGCTCATAAAACGCCTCCACGTCGCGGCGCATGACGCGCCCCTCCGGCCCTGTTCCGGGGACCCGCGAAAGATCGAGGCCCAGTTGCTTCGCCAGCTCGCGCACGGCCGGGACGGCGTCCACGGGCTTCCGGGAGGGGAGAGGCGCGGCCATCGGACGGGCCTGAGGGCGGGGCGGCAGGTGTGGGCGACGCCGCTTCTCCACGGGCCCCTCCGGGGCGAGGGGGGGAGCTGGCGGGAGGGGCGCGCTGGCCGTTGGGGCCGGGGCCACAGGAGGGCCCTCCTCCGCCTTCCGACCCTCAGCGCGTTCGTCCGGGGCGGTCTCCGCAGGCCCGGCGTCCGACCCTGTCGGGGGCTCTCCGGGCGCGACGCCGTCGTCGATCTCGATCAGAATTTGTCCCACCGGGATGACGTCCCCCTCCTTGCCGCAAAGCCGGTGGACGCGGCCCGCCCTGGGGGACGAAATTTCCAGCAGGGCCTTGTCGGTCGTGACCTCTGCGATGGGCTGGTCCTCGCGAACGGCGTCGCCCTCCCGCACAAGCCACTGGACCACTTCGGCCTCCGCGATGCCTTCCCCCAGGTCGGGCAGTTTGAAATGGAACATGGGTGTTCCTCTCTCGCCCCCCGCCTACCCCCGTTCCCCCTCCCTCCCCCACTCGTGGGGGGAGGGAGGGGGCATAAGGGCTTTGCCGCCAGGATGGGGGAGGGTAGGGGGCTGTCACGTCTCACGTTAAAACTCAATCGTCCTCCTCAACACGTCCAGCACCCGCTCCTTGTCCGGCAGGTAGTGTTCCTCCAGCGCGTAGGGGAAGGGCGTGTCAAAGCCGGTGACCCGCTGGAGCGGCGCCCGCAGTCGGGTGAACGCTCGCTGCTGAACCTCGGCGAGGAGTTCCGACGCAAACCCGCACGTCCGGGGGGCCTCCTGAATGACGACCAGTCGTCCGGTCTTTTCGACGGAGGCCAGAACCGTCTTGAGATCGTAAGGCAGGATGCTCGACAGGTCGATCACCTCGACGTCGTAGCCTTCGCCCTCGGCCAGCAGGGTGGCTTCGCGGGCGACCTCCATCATGGACCCGTAGGCCACCAGCGTGGCGTCGCGCCCCTCGCGGACGACCGTGGCCTTCTCCAGGGGAATGGCATAGTAGTCTTTCGGGACGTGGGTCTTCACGGATCGGTATATCTTTTTGGGCTCCAGAAAGATGACCGGATCGGGGCAGTCCAGCGCGGCCAGCAGCAGGCCCTTGGCCTCATAGGGGCCGGAGGGGATCACCACGCGCAGGCCGGGCGTATGGGCGAAGTAGGCCTCCGGGCTCTGGGAGTGGTAATGCCCGCCCCGGATGCCGCCGCCGTAGGGCATGCGGATCACCATTCTGACGCTGTACTGCCCGGCGCAGCGGTAGCGGTATTTGGCGGCCTCGCTGACGATCTGATCGAAGGCCGAGAACACGAAGTCGGCGAACTGAATCTCCGCGATCGGGTGCAGGCCCCCCAGGGCCATGCCGATGGCGGCGCCCACGATGCCGACCTCAGCCAGCGGGGTGTCGAACACCCTTTCCGGGCCGTACTTCTGCTGCAACCCTTCGGTCACGCGAAAGACCCCCCCGAATGCGCCGGCGTCTTCGCCCAGGATGACGGCGTTCAGCTCACGCTGCATGTAGATGTCCAGGGCGTTGTTGAGGGCCTGGATCATGTTCATCTGTACAAGTTCGGCCATGGCTAAACTATTTCTTCTTCTCGCGCAGGAACCGCAGGTATTCTTCCTTTTGCGTGCGCAGAGACTCCGGCATGCGCTCGTAGACGTCGTCGAACAGGCTCTCCACGGGCGGGGGGGGCCAGCGTTCGCCGTCCGCGATCATCTGTGAGACGGCCTTTTCCGCGTCGGCCCAGGCCTCTTCCTCCATCGTGTCCGACCAGACATCGCGCCATCGGGCGTGGAGCCTCAGCCGGGCCAGGGCGTCGAACTGCTCCCACTGCTGCGCCTCCTCCTCCGGGCGGTAGCGGGCGGGGTCGTCCGCCGACGAGTGGGCCCCCATCCGGTAGGTGAGGGCCTCAATCAGCGTGGGACCGCCCCCGCTGCGCGCGCGCTCCGCCGCCTCTTTCACCGCCTGCACCACCGCCAGCAGGTCGTTCCCGTCGATGCGCAGGCCTGCGATGCCATAGCCCTCGGCGCGAATCGCCAGGCTGCGCGCCCGGGTCTGGATCGACTCGGGCGTGGAGATGGCATAGCCGTTGTTCCGAATCAGAAAGATCGCCTGCGCGTTGAGCACCCCGCTGAAGTTCAGCGCGGCGTGGAAGTCCCCCTGGGAGGCGGCGCCTTCCCCCAGGAAGGCCAGGGCCACCTGACCGGTCTTCAGCAGCCTCGCCGCATAACCGAACCCGCACGCGTGGGGCAGTTGGGTCCCCACCGGGCTGCTGACAGAGGGGATATGGTATTCCCGGAAGCAGTAGTGGACGGGCATCTGCCGCCCCTTGTTGACATCCTGGGTGTTCCCGATGAGTTGATTCATAATGGCGTTGAGCGGCGCCTGACGCCACAGGAGCGCCCCCAGCTCCCGGTAGGTCAGGAAAATAGGGTCATCCTTCCGCAGGGCATAGGCGGCCCCGACGGTGACCGCCTCCTCGCCGGTGCTGGTCAGGTAAAAGCCCAGGCGACCCTGCCGCTGCAGCGTCATCAGACGGCGGTCCATGACGCGGTTGAGGGCGATGGCGCGGAGAATGGCCACGAGGTCGCCGTCCGGGACCAGGTCCAGAAACTCCTCTGCGCAACTGCCGTCCTCGTTGAGAATGGAGCGCATCTGGGGGATCATGATGTCTTCGCTTTCACAGCGGTTCCCTCAGCGCATACGCGATGGCCTGCTCCTGCGTCATCGTCCTGCCCTCCGCCCACGCCGCCGCACGCGCTTCTTCGCTCAGCGCCTGCCGGGCCGGCTCCAGCCAGCGCTCCATCCTGGACTGATCGGCAGATGAGAGGGGGACGCTGATCACCTCACGCAGCGCGGCCGCAGCGCCGGTCAGCCGCAGGGCGCGCCCCGGTTCGCCCTGTGCGGCGGCCAGGCCTGCAAAGGCCTCGATCGATGTGGCGATCTCCTGTCTGTCACCCAGTTCCCGCACGATCTCCAGGCCCTCCTTGTAAAGGGAGCGGGCGGCAGCATAGTCGCCCTGCTTGTAGGCCAGATCTCCCAGGTTATTGAGCGAATACGCGATCCCCTGCCGGTTGCCCAGCCCCCGCTTGATCGCCAGGCTCTCCTCGTACAGGGAGCGAGCCGCAGCATAGTCGCCCTGGTCGTGGGTCAGGTTCCCCAGGTTGTTGAGCAACGCGGCGATAGCCTGTCTATCGCCCAGCTCCCGCCGGATGGCCAGGCTCTCCTCGTAAAAAGAGCGAGCCGCAGCGTAGTCGCCCTGATAACGGGCCATAACTCCCAGGTCATTGAGCGCATTGGCGATACCCTGTTTGTCGCCCAACTCTCGCCGGATGGCCAGGCTCTCCTTGTGGAGGAGATGCGCCGCAGCGTAGTCGCCCTGGTAATAGCTCACATTTCCCAGGTTGTTGAGCGACGCGGCGATGCCCTGTTTGTCGCCCAACTCTCGCCGGATGCCCAGGCTCTCCTCGTGAAACGCGCGCGCAGCAGCGTAGTCCCCCTGTCTGGAGGCCAGCACCCCTGCGCCATTGAGCGCCTTCGCCCGCGCGCCCGTGCGCCCCGACGTCCCCGCCAGCGCCAGGACCTTCGTCAGACGCTCTCGCCCTTCGGTCAGATGGCCGCGCACCTCCCAGAACCGCCACAGCGCCCCGCCCAGCCGCAAGCCCTGCTCTGCTTCCCCACGCTCTATGGACCAGCGCAGCGCTGCCCGCAGGTTGTCGTGCTCCTCCTCGAGACGGATCAACCACTCCGCCTGTTGCGGCCCCCGCAACTCCGGCTCTGCCTCTTCCGCCAGCGCCAGGAAACAGTCGGCGTGCTGACGCCGCATCGCCTCTGCCTCTCCATTCTGCGTCAGGCGCTCCAGGGCGTACTCCCGGATGGTCTCCAGCATGATGAACCGGGGCTGGCCGCCGGCCTCCTCCTGCCGCAGCAGGCTCTTGCTCACCAGGGAGTCCAGCCCATCTAAAAGATCGGGGATAGAGGGCTGGCCCTCACCCCGGCTCACTTCGTTCGCCCTCCCCTCTCCCACACGTGGGAGAGGGGTAGGGGTGAGGGCCTCCGCCTCCTCCAGGGTGAACCCGCCCACGAACACGGCCAGCCGCCGGAACAGGGTCTGTTCGTCCGGCTCCAGCAGGTCGTAACTCCACGCAATCGCGTTGCGCAGGGTCTGTTGTCGGGCGGGCAAATCCCGCGCCCCTCCCGTCAGCAACGGCAGCCGGCGCTCCAGCCGCGCCAGCATCGCCTGCGGGGGCAGCAGCCGGATGCGCGCGGCGGCCAGCTCGATGGCCAGGGGCAGACCGTCCAGGCGGTGACAGATCCCGGCCACGGCCGGGGCATTGTCGTTCGTCACCGCAAAGTCCGGCTTGACGGCTATGGCCCGTTCGATGAACAGGCGCACGGCCTCGTACCGGGTCAGAATGGAGGCCAGGTCCGCCTCTGCGAATGGCAAATGCTGCGGATCGGGCAGCGTCAGAGGGGGAACCGGGGACTCATATTCGCCGTACACGCGCAGGGCCGCCCGGCTGGTCACCAGCGCCTTCAATCCCGGGCTGGCCGTCAACAGATCGGCCACCTGCGGCGCAGCGGCGATGAGGTGCTCGAAGTTGTCCAGCACCAGGAGGAGCGACCTGTTTCGCAGGTGGTCTTTTAAGCTCTCCGTCGGGGACCGGCCTGCGGCCCCCTTCACCCCCAGCGTCCGGGCGATGGTCGGGATCACCAGGCCGGGATCGCTGAGGGGCGCCAGGGACACGAAGAATGCGCCACTCTCGAAGTCGTCCAGGGAGTCTGCGGCGATCTGAAGGGCCAGGCGGGTCTTGCCGGCGCCGCCGGGGCCGGTGAGGGTGAGCAGGCGCACGTCGGGGCGCAGCAGCCGCTGGCGGGTGGTCTCGATCTCCCATTCCCGCCCGATGAGCGACGTGACCTGCGTCGGCAGGTTGTTGGGCCGGCTGCCCAGCGTGCGCAGGGATGGAAAGTCGGCGGGGAGATTCGGGATGAGAAGCTGGAAGATGCGCGCCGGCTGCTGCAGGTCCTTGAGGCGGTGCTCGCCGAGGTCGCGCAGGCCCATCCCCTCCGGCAGGTGGTGTTCCACCAGGGCGTGCATCGCCTGCGACAGGAGCGCCTGTCCGCCGTGTCCGGCCGCGCACAGGCGCGCGGCGCGGACCACGTCCAGGCCCACGTAGCCCCCCGCCGTCAGGGCGGGCTCGCCCGTGTGCAGCCCCATGCGCACCCGCACGGCTACGCCCTCCGGCCAGACATGGGCGATCAGGGCGCGCTGCACTGCAGCGGCGGCCTCGACGGCATCCGTGGCGCGGGAGAACGCCACGAAGAAGGCATCCCCCTGCGTGTCCACCTCACGGCCGTTCCACGCCTCGAACGCAGCGCGCAGCAGGCGCTGATATTCCGTCAGCACGGTGATGTAGCGATCCCCCAGGCGCTGGAGGAGTTGCGTGGAGCCCTCGATGTCCGTGAACAGGAAGGTGACCGTGCCGGTGGGTAGATCAGGCATGGGGGACCTCCTTAAGGCGTGAGACGCATAGCGCATAGCGCACGGCGCATAGCGTTAAAGGCAATGGGTTTTACGCCTTGCGCCTTGCGCTTTGCGCTATGCTATCTGCCCTTTTCCTGTCCTGTATGATACACCGCACGCTCCGCGATGTCAACCGATTTGTCCATTTGTCTGCGCCCAAAAAAATTCGCCTGACCCACCTCTAAATTTCTGTTGTTTAGTTCTTAAAATATTAATATATTTAGACAAGTACGCCTCAACGATTCGTTGCTGATGTTTCGGGGGAGAGACAAGAGATAGGCTGCACTGTGGGGGGGGACAGGATGTAGCCTTTTTTTTATGCTGATGGTGTGTCGTCCTACCTTGTAGCGCACGGCAGATAGGTCACGACAGACAGGTCGGGCTTTCGAGGCCCATCTCCTGCGCCCCGCAGGGCACAGAAGAGGTGGGCCTCTCTGTTTGCGAAGGAAATGGACCCATGTTCGCGAAGGCACGAAACGCGAAGACGAATCGCGAAAGGCGCGAAAAGAACCCGAAAAACGCGAAGCCACCCCACCCTGGGGTGGGGCGGCCGGGTTTCGTGTCTTTCGCATCTTTCGCGCTTTTCGCGTTCCTGTCTGCTGCTCACGCCCAGACCTCCTCCTCTGTCCCCGAGGCGGCCCGGCAGAAGATCGTCGCCTCCGCCCTCCAGGTCCCGCTCTCCTTCGAGGCCAACCGGGGGCAGACGGACAAACAGGTCCGGTTCCTGTCGCGCGGCAGCGGCTACACGCTGTTTCTCACGCCCGGCGAGGCCGTGCTCTCCCTGCGCCGCCCGGCCTCCCAATTACGAATGGCGAATGACGAATTGCGAATTGAAGAACAAAAAATTCGACATTCGACATTCGACATTCG
>Ga0156186_1375_pt1 | contig 13842 bp, 13 predicted proteins | sample RifCSPlowO2_12_FD_107839 | JGI IMG/M metagenome (GOLD analysis project Ga0156186, IMG submission 107839) | Candidatus Handelsmanbacteria bacterium RIFCSPLOWO2_12_FULL_64_10
CGGGGAGCGGCCCCCGCGGTCCTTCGCCGTCCGCCCGCGCCGCCGCTATAGTCTGCGCTTCCCCCCGGAGGCTCCCCGCGGTGTCCACCCCGAAGGCCCACGACCCGGCCGCCCCGGCCGCGTACCGGGTGGCCGTGGGCACGAAGCCGGGTTTCCGGGACCCCCGGGGCGAGGCGGCGCTGGCGGTGCTCCGGGAGGCCGGGCTCTCCGGGGCCGTGGCCGTGCGCTTCCAGGCCGTCTACCTCCTCGAGACCCCCGCCTCCCCCGCCGAGGCGGCCCGGGCCGCCCGGGAACTCCTCGCCGACCCCGTCCTCGAGGAGTCCGCCGTGGACGGGCCCGTGCGCCCCGACGAGGAGGGGCTCCCGGTCCTGACGGTCCTGCGCCGTCCCGGGGTGATGGACCCCGTGGAGGCCTCGGTCCGCGAGGCCCTCCTCGACCTCGGCGTGAAGGCCCTTTCGGTGCGCACCGGCCGCCGCTACGTCGTCGAGGGGGGCGTGGATCCCGCCGTCGCCGAGGCCGCCGTCGCCCGCACTCTCGCCAACGAGGTCATCGAGGAGGTGCACGCGGGGGTCGACCTCCCGACGCGCGTCCCCCACCCGGCCCCCCTCGCCTTCCGGAAGGTGACCGTGGCGATGCGCGGGGCCGACGACGGGGGCCTGGAGCGGATCTCCCGCGACGGCGGCCTCAGCCTCGAGGTCCACGAGATGCGGGCCATCCGGGGCCACTTCGAGGGGCTCGGCCGCGACCCGACGGACGCGGAGCTGGAGACCCTGGCCCAGACCTGGTCGGAGCACTGCGTCCACAAGACGTTCAAGGGGCTGATCGACTTCGACGGGGAGGAGATCGACAACCTCCTCCGGGCCACGGTGATCCGGGCCACGCGGGAGCTGAACCGGCCCTGGTGCGTCTCCGTGTTCTCGGACAACGCCGGGGTAATCGCGTTCGACGAGGCGTTCGACGCCTGCTTCAAGGTGGAGACGCACAACCACCCGTCGGCGCTGGAGCCTTACGGCGGAGCGGGCACGGGCGTGGGGGGGGTGATCCGGGACATCCTGGGCACCGGCCTGGGGGCCAGGCCCATCGCCAACACGGACGTGTTCTGTTTTGGCCCGCTCGACCTGCCGGCCTCGAAGCTGCCCAGGGGCTGCCTCCACCCTAAGCGCGTCTTCAAGGGGGTGGTCGCGGGGGTGCGGGACTACGGCAACCGGATGGGCATCCCGACGCTGAACGGGGCGATCTGCTTCGACGAGGGCTACATCGGAAACCCGCTCGTCTACTGCGGGGACGTGGGGCTGATCCCGAAGGGGATGAGCCGCAAGGGGGCGCGTCCGGGAGACCTGGTGGTGGTGGTGGGCGGGGGCACGGGGCGGGACGGCATCCACGGGGCGACCTTCTCGTCGGACGCCCTGACGGAGCGGTCGGAGACGGCCTCCGGGGGGGCGGTGCAGATCGGGAACGCGATCACGGAGAAGCGGGTGCTGGACCTGCTCCTTCAGGCGCGGGACCGGGGCCTCTACACGGCCATCACGGACTGCGGGGCCGGGGGGCTGTCGTCCGCGGTGGGGGAGATGGGGCAGGAGATCGGGGCGGTCGTGGAGTTGGAGAAGGCGCCGCTCAAGTACAGTGGCCTGTCCTACACGGAGGTCTGGATCTCGGAGGCGCAGGAGCGGATGGTCCTGGCCGTGCCGCCCGAGCGCGCGGAGGCGCTGATCGCCCTGTTCCGGTCCGAGGATGTGGACGCGACGGTCATCGGAAGGTTCACGAACGACCGGCGGCTCCGGCTGTTCTACCAGGACCATCTCGTGGGCGAACTGGACATGGAATTTTTGCACAGGGGCCTGCCGCGCCTCCGCCGGAAGGCGACCTGGCGGCCTCCCTCCTTCCCGGAGCCGGACTTCGGCGAGCCGGCGGACCTGACGCCGGACCTGATGCGCATCCTGGGCTCGCCCAACGTCTGCAGCAAGGAGTGGGTCATCCGGCAGTACGACCACGAGGTGCAGGGGGGGAGCGCCCTCAAGCCGCTCGTGGGGGCGCACGACGACGGGCCGGGGGACGCGGCGGTCCTCCGCCCGATCCTGACATCGAAGCGGGGGCTTGCCATCGCCAACGGGATCAACCCGCGCTACGGGGTGGTTGACCCGTATCCCATGGCCGCGTCCGCGATTGACGAGGCCGTGCGGCAGGTCGTGGCCGTGGGGGGCAGCCGGGAGCGGACGGCGCTGTTAGACAACTTCTGCTGGGGCAACCCGGACAGGCCCGACCGCCTGGGGGGGCTGGTGCGGGCGGCGAAGGCGTGCTACGAGGTCGCCGTAGGCTACGGGACGCCCTTCATCTCCGGGAAGGACAGCCTGAACAACGAGTATGTCGTGGACGGGGAGAGCCGGCCGATCCCGCCCACGCTGCTGATCTCGGCGATCTGCGTGATCGAGGATGTGGAGAAGGTCGTTTCGATGGACCTGAAGGCCGCCGGAGACCTCCTCTACATCGTGGGGCTGACGAAGGACGAGCTGGGCGGGTCACACTATTACAAGATCCACGGGCATCTCGGCAACCGGGTCCCGCAGGTGGATGTGGCGATAGGCCGGCGCGTCCTGGACGCGGTGCACCGGGCGATCGAGGCGGGGACGGTGCGGGCGTGCCACGACTGCAGCGAGGGGGGGATCGGCGTGGCCATAGCGGAGATGGCGTTCGCTGGGGCGTTCGGCGCGGAGGCCGACCTGCGGCAGGTCCCCCGCAGCGCGGAGGTGACCCGGAGCGATCGGGCCTTGTTCTCGGAGTCGAACACGCGGTTCATCGTGGAGGTGGCGACGGAGAGGCGGGCGGCGTTCGAGGCAGCCTTAGGGGATGTCCCGTTCGGGCAGGTCGGCGTTGTGATGGAAGGACGCCGGTTCACGGTGAAGGGACTGGACGGACGTGCGGTCGTGGATGCGGACATCTTCGACCTGAAGGAGGCGTGGCAGGCGCCGCTGCGGAATCCGTGAGACGGTGAAGCCGTGACCTTATGAGAGGTGATAGACATGGCAACGAAAACGGATGAGATCATCGCCGCTCTGTCAAGAGAACTCCAGCGTTCCAGAGAGGTCATCCTGGAGGAGAGCCTTCAGGCCCTGCTGGAGCGTCAACTCCGTGAAGTCAAGGCTGAGATCCTGCAGATCGCCGGGAAATATGGTATCGCATCCGCAGAGGAGATGGAAGAGCGATATCGAGCGGGGACGTTAGACGAAGCCGGCACCTGGCAGGATTTTCAGCGCCTGGACCATCTGGAGTACAAGCGCGATCGTCTCAATGAGTTGCTTCAGGAGTTGAGATGAGGCCCGTCGATATCTCCCGACTCCGTAGCGAAGTCCCTGAGGAGGGCCTGCGGGAGTTTTTGACCTTTGTTCAGGAGAGGCTGAAAATTGAAGATTGAAAAAGGAGGTGGGGCTATGGAGTACCGCGATTTCGGGGCTACGGGTCTGAAGGTATCGGCCGTCGGGTTCGGGTGCTGGGAGACCGGCGGGGGTTATGGCTCATTCCAGGAGGAGGAGGTGAAGCGGGCCGTCCACCGGGCGCTGGACCTGGGGATCACCTGCTTTGACACGGCCAGGGGCTACGGCCAGGGTCAGTCGGAGCGCATCCTGGGCGAGGCGCTGAAGGGGCGGCGGGACGAGGCCGTCGTGGTGACGAAGTGCGGCGTCCCGCCCAACCCGGAGCGGAAGAGCCGGGACAGCCGGCGCGAACACATCCTGGAGTCGGCGGAGCAGAGCCTGAAGGACCTGGGGATGGATCACGTGGACGTGATGCTGGTCCACTGGCCGGACCGGGCCGTGCCGTGGGAGGAGCCGATGCGCGCCCTGGAGGACCTGACGCGGGCCGGAAAGATCCGGTTCGGAGGGGTGTCGAACTTCAAGGCGGAGGAGATCGAGGCGTGCGCGAAGACCCGCCGGGTGGACGTGGCGCAGTACGGCTACCACATCTTCGACCGGCGGATGGAGCGCGACGTGTTCCCCGTCGGCGCACGGCGTCGGATCGGGGTGATGGCCTACGGGTCCCTCGCGCACGGCCTCCTGGCCGGGGCGTTCACGGAGGAGACGAAGTTCGAGGAGAAGGACTGGCGCAGAGGGGCTGCTGAACGCCCCGTCTTTGGACTGAGGCTGTTCGCTCCGGACAACTTCCGAAAGGAGATGCGAGCGGTCGAGCGGTTCAAGCAGGTCGCGGCGCGGCGCGGCAAGAAGGTCGCTCACCTGAGCCTGGCCTGGGTGCTCTCCAACCCCGTCATCAGCACCGCGCTCGTCGGGTGCCGCACCGCGGCGGAGGTGGAGGACAACGTCAACGCCGCAGGCTGGCGTGTCTCGGACGAGGAAAAAAAGGAGATCGACGCCATCTGCCGGGAGGAGGGGATAGACCCCGCGCCGGATGTCTGGCTGGAATAGATGTGAGACGGCAGACCTCACCCTCCCCCAGCAAAGGGGAAAGGCCCTTGTCACCCCCTCCCTCTCCGTATACGGAGAGGGAGGGGGTCAGGGGGTGGGTGAGGTCCATTTGCCTTTTCTCTTCACCTACAGCCGGGTTGAGGAGGTCTCGTGTTTCGGAAGCGCAGTCTGTTCATCGCCCTTGCCATTCTCATCGCCGGCATCGCGGCGCTCACGCTCGGCTATCGCTGGTGGCGCACCAAGAACATCTCCCCGGTGCAGCGGGGGTTCGTCGTGGCGCTGAACAAGGGTTGTTTCACCTGTCACGGCCCCGGCGGCCTTCGGGGCGCGCCCAACCCGGGCTACTCCTTCGGCGACGTGCCCGCGTGGGACGGCGGGACGGTCTGGCAATACGTGGAGAACGAGCAGGAGATCCGGGAGTGGATCCTGGACGGGCTTCCGGCGCGCATCCGGAACAACCCCGACGCCATGAGACCGCGCCAGAACGCCATCCTTCAGATGCCGGGCTGGCGGGGGAAGATCTCCGGGCAGGACCTGAACGACCTGGTGGCGTTCTTCAAGGCCGTCTCCGACTTCGACGGAATTCCGCCGGAGGGTTCCAGGGCGGATGAGGGGCGACTGGCCGCGTGGAAGCTGGGCTGTTTCAACTGCCACGGGCCGCAGGGGCGCGGCACGATGCCCAACGTCCGGGCCTTCAAGGGCTACATCCCGAGCTGGGACGGGGACGACTTCCCGGAGCTGGTGGCGAACGACCAGGACCTGCGCGACTGGGTCCTGGACGGCGGCCCGAAGCGCATCCTCGAACACCCGGTCGCCAGATGGTTCATCCAGCAGCAGCCGATCAAGATGCCCGCCTACCGGGGGCGCATCGCGGACGAGCAGGTGGAGGCGATCATCGCCTACATCCACTGGCTGAGAAAAAAGTGAAACCTCACCCTTCCCCAGTACTGGCGAAAGGCCCTTATCGCCCCCACGCCACCTGTCGCTCCCATGAGGTCGCGACCCCTTCCCTCTCTCCGCGTGCGGAGAGGGAGGGGGAATGGGGGTGGGTGAGGTCTTCCTGCGGCACTTTTTTCTTGCCTTCGGTTCGATCCTGATCTATATTTTCCACCGTCCACATTCATAGCTTTACCAAAGTCCCATGGATCCAGCCAGCCGGGCTGACGCTGATGGTACTGCGTGCCCGGTTTTTTTTATGCCCGGAGCAGAAGGGAGATGCCCTATGGCGCCTGATGCGGCGTTGAATCCGCAACGGATGGGCGGACGCAGGTGGTTCCTCAACTGGCTGCTGGGAGGGAGTGCGGCCGGGCTGATGGGCAGCGTCCTGTATCCGGCCCTTCAGTTCATCCTGCCGCCCAAGCTCTCGGAGGCGGTGCTGTCGAGCGTGGTGGCGGGGAAGGTGGATGAACTTCCCCCCAACACCGGAAAGATATTCAAGTTCGGGAGCAGGCCGGGCCTTCTGATCCGCCTGCCTTCGGGGGAGTACAGGGCGTTCTCGGCGGTCTGCTCGCACCTACAGTGCACCGTGCAGTATCGGGGAGATCTCTCCCAGGTCTGGTGCGCCTGCCACAACGGGCGCTACAACCTCAACGGGGAGGTCCTCTCCGGCCCTCCCCCCGCGCCGCTGGAGGTCTACAGCGTGACGATCCGGGAGGATGAGATCGTAGTGTCGAAGGCGTAGGGAGAAGGGAGGGCTGCGTGGAAGCCAAGACCAGATCGAAAGTTCTCAACTGGCTGGACGAGCGGCTTCAGGTCCGGGTCGCTCTGTCGTTTTTGGCCAGGAAGGCCGTGCCGATGCACCGGCACAGCATCTGGTACTACTTCGGGGGGATGGCCCTGTTCCTGTTCTCCGTCCAGGTGGTCACGGGCATCCTGCTGTTGCTCTACTATGCCCCGACGGCGGAGGCGGCCTTTGAGAGCGTGCAGTTCATCGTGACGGAGGTCAGGTTCGGCTGGCTGATCCGGTCGATCCACAGCTGGGCCGCCAACCTGATGGTGGCGATGGTCTTCGTCCATATGCTGAGCGTGCTCCTGCTCAAGGCCTACCGGAAGCCCCGCGAGATGACGTGGGTGACCGGGGTGCTGCTGTTCTTCCTGACGCTCGGCTTCGGGTTCAGTGGGAGCCTGCTCCCCTGGAACACGCTGGCGTTCTTCGCCACGAAGGTAGGTACAGGACTCGTCAATACCGTTCCAGTCGTAGGTCATCACCTGCTGGTCATCCAGCGAGGAGGAGAGGACGTGACAGGGGCCACGCTGAAGCGTTTCTTCGGGCTTCACGTGGCGGTGCTTCCGATCCTGACCCTGGCCGTCCTTCTCCTCCATCTCCTCCTGATTCAGTTCCAGGGGATGAGCGTGCCACCCTCCGTGCAGGACCAGGAGGACAGGATGAAAAAGATGCCCTTCTTCCCCAACTTCCTCCTGAGAGATGCGCTGGGGTGGCTGGGCGCCTTCGGGCTTGTAGTCGGGCTGGCTGTCTTCTTCCCGAGGGAACTGGGGGTTAAGGCCGATCCGTTCGCCCCGGCCCCGGCGGGGATCAGGCCCGAGTGGTATTTCCTGTTCATGTTCCAGACGCTGAAGCTGGCGCCCTCTCACATCCTGTTCTTAGAGGGGGAGATGGTGGTCTTCCTGTTATTCGGGCTTTGCGGCCTCGGCCTGATCCTGGTCCCCTTCCTGGACGCCCGGTCGAGGCGGGGGGAGCGGAGCCCTCTGTTTACCGCGCTGAGCATTCTGATGATCCTCTACATCGTGACGATGACCCTCGTGGGACATCTGGTAAAACCCGCATAAGGGGATGCCATGAACCGGCTCATCATGTCTGTTTTGATCCTGCTCTGTTCGGCAGGGTCGACGCTGGGAGAGAAGAAAGATACCTGCGTCGACTGTCATCAGACCCTCAATAAATCCCACGCGGCCACCGTCAAGGGGATGGAGCAGGACGTTCACGCCAGGTATGGGTTGTCCTGTGCGGACTGCCACGGGGGGGACCCGACGGATGAGGACATGATGGTGTCGATGGACCCCAGACGGGGCTACCTGGGGGTCCCGACCGGGGAACAAATCCCCGAATTCTGCGGGAGGTGCCACGCCGACGCCGCTTACATCCGGAGGTTCAAGCCGAGGCAGCGGGTGGACCAGCTGGAACTCTACTGGACCAGCGTGCATGGCCAGCGACATCGAAAAGGGGACCGGAAGGTCGCGCAGTGCGTGAGCTGCCACGGGGTGCACGGCATCCTGCCGGGTTCGGACCCCAGGTCACCGGTCTACCCGGCAAACATACCCAGGACGTGCGCCCGATGCCACAGCGATGCGGGCCTCATGGCGGGCTATGGCATTCCGACGAACCAGTTCGACAAGTATCAGGGGAGCGTGCACGGCCGTGCCCTCCTCGAAAGGGGGGTCCGAGGCGCTCCGGCCTGCCACGACTGCCACGGAAATCACGGCGCAGCCCCGCCCGGCGTCCGTTCGGTCAGCAACATCTGCGGACAGTGCCACCCGGCCAACCGGGAACTCCTGGGTCAGAGTCCCCACGAGAAGCCTTTTGAGGAGATGGGTTTAGCAGGCTGCAAGACCTGCCACAGACATCACGACATCCAGCATCCCACAGACAGCCTGCTGGGCACGGAAAAAGGCTCGGTCTGCATCTCGTGTCACAAGAGCGGCTCCGGAGGGTATCGGGCCGCGGTGGATATGCGGGGGGCGATCGAGGGGCTCAAGGCAAAGCGGGACGCAGCTGAACGGTTGATCGTGCGGGCGGAACAGGCGGGCATGGAGATGAGTCAGGCGAAGTTCGACCTGAACGAGGTGGGGAACTTTTTGACCAGGGCGCGGACATCCGTGCATGCCTTCTCTCCCCCCAAGACAGAAGAGGTGGTCAAACAGGGGGAGGCCCTGGCCGATACGACGATCCAAAAAGGGGAACATGCCCTCGCGGAACTTCAAGCTCGCCGGCGAGGCTTCGCCGGGTTTCTGGTTATCCTCCTGGCCGCGGGGGTGGGGCTATTCCTCAAGATCAAAGACGTAGACCGGAGAGAAGGGGTTTAAGAGACCTCACCCTCCCCCAACCAAGGGGAAAGACCCTTTTTATCCCCCACACCACCTGTCGCTCCCATGAGGTCGCGACCCGCCGCCCTCTCTCCGTATACGGAGAGGGAGGGGGTCAGGGGGTGGGTGAGGTCTCCTCACGGCACAAAATAGTCGTAGATCAGCCTGGACAGGCGGGCGACGATGTGCGCCCCATCCGTGTCCGCGAAGATGCGGCCTGCCCGGCGCTCCCCCTTGATGCCGTAGAGCATGATCGCCACGGCGTAGGTCAGGCCGGGCGTGGCCACCAGTCCCGCGTCCGCCCGCACGTCCCAGAGCATCCCCGGCTTGTCGGCCACCCAGAGCACCCGCTGTCGCTCCACCGGGAGGTGTCGCGGGAGCATCTCCTGGTACTGGTTGCGTATCAGGGTGTCGATGACCTCGTCGCACGCCTCCGGGGTCAGGATCTCGCGCCGGCTCAGCTTCGACAGCAGCAGGACGAGGTCCGACGGGGAGCTGATCGCCACGCGCCGGAAGTCCGGCCAGGCCTTGCTGATGTAGTCCAGCCGCTGCCTCACTGCCGTGTCCTTCAGGCCGTATTCCTGCATCGCCTCGTTGATATAGGCGCGCCCCACCAGGTCGATGATCAGGTTCGTGGCCACGTTGTCGCTGACGATGATCATCAGCCTGGCCAGGTCCCGGAGCGAGAGAGAGATGTCCCGGCTCAGGTCGTTGAGCACGCCGGTGCCGGTCATGTAGTGTTCGGGCTTCGGGGTCATCCGCTCATCGAGGTCCAGCTTCCCCTCTGCGGCCTTCCGGTAGAGGGCGACCAGGATCGGCAGCTTGATCACGCTCGCAGTCGGGTATTCCCCCTCGGCCTCGTAGCGGACCTCCTCCCCCGAATCCAGCCGCCGCGCCGCCACGCCTACGGTCCCCCGCCTTTCTCTTCCCACTTCGACGATTTTCCTGAGCAGTTCGTCTTTTGTCACGGCCAAGACTCCGAGCCAGCGGTCAGCGGTCAGTCCCTCGTTACGCCCCTTCGGGGCTACTCGGGACAGGCGGGACCGTATGCCCCGAGTAGCGGCTGTGAGCCGCGTATCGAGGGCAGCGGTCAGATTGCTCACAATGTACACGATCTGACCTGCTTGTCAAGAGGGTTTGCAATCTGCTTGACATCCGGGAGGACGGACGCTTATCTTACGCCTTAAAGATTCGTCCATTGGACGTAGGGGCGAGGCGTGCCTCGCCCCTACATCATCTTCTCAGGAGGCATCATGGCACTTCCGGGCAAGGGGATCACGCATCGACCGATGGTCACGGGGAGACGGGGAATGGTCGCATCCGCCCACCCCCTGGCGTCGCTGGCCGGCCTCAGGATTCTGATGCAGGGGGGGAACGCCGTCGACGCGGCGGTGGCGACCGCCGCTGCGCTCAACGTGACCGAGGCCTACATGTCGGGCATCGGGGGCGTGGGCTACATGATCATCTACAGCGCCAGGAAGCAGGAGATGAAGGTGCTGGACTACATCGGGCTGACGCCGAGGGCCGCCCAGCTCAAGCTGTTCGACACCCCGGCCAAGCACAGCATGGGCGCGTTGACCCCCCTCGTCCCCGGCGCGTGCGGGGGCTGGCTGGAGGCCCTCTCCCGCTACGGGCGATTGAAGCCCATCGACGTGTTTGCGCCCGCCATCGAGTACGCGGAGCAGGGCTACCCGTTCACCGTCAAGAACCACGAGTTCTACCGCTCCAGCGTCCCCCGGCTCACCCCGTTCCCGGCGTCCGTCGCGACCTATCTGCCCGACGGTCGAGCCCCCCTGCCGGGGGAGGTCCTCGTCCAGAAGGACCTGGCCGCCACGTTCCGGAAGGTGGCCGAGAAGGGGCCGGAGGTCTTTTACCGGGGGGAGATCGCCGACGCCATCGTGCGCTGCTGCGAGCGCAACGGCGGCCTGATCACGAAGGCGGACCTGGAGGGGTTCCGGACGCAGTGGCTGGACCCCATCTCCACGACCTACCGGGGCTACGAGGTCTTCTGCCCTCCGCCCCCCTGCGAGGGCATCCAGTACCTGGAGACGCTGAACATCCTGGAGGGCCACGACCTCGCGGCCCTCGGCCACAACAGCGCCGAGAGCCTGCACCTGTTCATCGAGGCGGGCAAGCTGGCCCAGGTGGACCGGGCGGAGTACTCCGCCATCCCCAACCCCCCGACGAAGGCGCTGCTGTCGAAAAACTACGCGGCACAGCGGCGCAGGCTGATCGGCGAGCGGGCGATGGTGACCGGGGGGGAGCGCTACACCCCGCTCTCTAAGAAGCTGCCGGGGGAGGTCCTGCCGGGGGACGTGGCGGCCCTGCTGAAGGAGTGTACGACCCACTTCGACGCGGTGGACGCGGAGGGGAACGCCGTGGCCGTCACGCAGAGCCTGGGCGGGGGGTTCGGGTCGGGGATGGTGGTGGACGGCACGGGCATCGCCCTGAACAACTTCATCAACTGGTTCGACCGGGAGCCGGAGAGCCCCAACGCCATCGGGCCGTCCAAGAAGATCGAGATGTGTCTGTCTCCGGCGCAGATCTGGAAGGACGGAAAGCTCTTCTGCGTGATCGGCACGCCGGGGAGCTACGGCATCATGTTCACCACGCCGCAGATGATGATGAACCTGATCGACCACGGCATGAACGTCCAGGCCGCCATCGAGGCCCCGCGCGTCAAGGCCACCAGCCCCGGACGGCTCGTGGACATCGAGGCCCGCATCCCCGAAGACGTGCGGCAGGCGCTGCAGGCCCGGGGCCACGAGCTGCACGTCATCCCGGACTGGTCGGCCCTGGTCGGCGGAGGGCAGGGGATTATGGTGGACCAGGCCACCGGGGCCTTAGGCGGCGGGGCCGACCCGAGGCGGGACGGCTACGCGATGGGATGGTGAGAAAATGGCGACCCCAAAAAGTAAGCGCCAGGACACCCGCCCCCGCGTGGCGACGCCGGAGAGGCGGCTGGCGTATTTCGAGCGTATGCTGAAGGCCCTGTGCGCGGACCTGGGTCCCCACCCCTCCGGCACGACGGCCTTCGAGAAGGCCACCCGGATCATCCACCGGGAGATGGCGTCCGCGCTGCCCATCGCCTTCCGGGACCGGTATCTGGACAAGTGGGAGGCAGTGCATTTTCCGGAGATCATCCACCGGGGGAGGCGACTGACGGTGGGCGTCGCCGAAAACTGCGCCGGGACCCCGGACGCGGGGTTCACGGGGATCATCACGAAGCCGGGCAAGGGGCCTGTCCCTTACGGAATCGTGGACGTGGCGACCGGGAAGCTAACCGCGTACATCCAGGTCAGCAGGGATGTGGGGGTCCTCCCGGAGTATCTCGTGGGGGACGACGTGCTGTCCCTGCCGAGGTTCGTCATCGGCATCCGGGATGTCCCCTTTGTGGACCTGCTGGCCAGGGACAGGGCCCAGGTGCAGGTGCGTCTGCGGGTCGTGTATGCGCCCCAGGTCCCCACCTACAACGTCGTGGGGACGCTCCCCGGGGAGAGCCGGGACGAGGTCCTGCTCATGGCCCACGCGGATACGCTGATCATGACGGAGGGGGCGAACGACAACACGGCCACGGCGATCATCGCCCTCATGCTGGCCCACGCCTTTTCGGGGACCCGGCCCAGATACACCCTCACCTTCCTGATCCCCGGCAGCGAGGAGTACGGCTGCGGGGGGGCCAGGCACTACGTCCGTCGGAGGGAGGTGGAGGGGACCGTGAGGCATCTGCGCTTCGTCATCAACTGTGACTCCCTGACCTACGGCCCCAATCTCTGGGCGTCCACGACGGACCGGGAGCTGATGGCGCTCGTCCGGGCGATCCACGCGGACCTCAACCTGGGGACCGAGCCGATCTACAGCCCCGATCAGGAGCCCTGGATGAACGACGCGGCGTGCTTCCGGTCCGCGCCCCGCGCGCGCGGGATCAACTTCAACAGCCGGGGCTACGACACGCTCGCCGCGAACCACACGCCCGACGACAACGCCGCCAACGTGCCCAGGGACTGCGCGGAATCGTCGTTTCTGGTGCTGAGAGAGTTGATCAACCGGATTCAGGATTTGTAAGTAGGGAGGGAAATTTCTCATGAAAGTCCTGTTGCGCGAGAGGGACCTCTCGGACGATTACATCCGGTTTGCTCAACAGGTCGGCGCGGATGGGTTTGACCTCCACAACGAGGCCCTCATACCGGGGTGCAGGGAGCAGGGCTATCCGGACCTGGACGGCCTCCTGAGGCTGAAGGAGAAACTCCTCGCGGCAGGCCTCGGTGTCTTCCGCGTGGCCCCGCCCGTGCCGCGCCGGTTCCTGTTCGGCCAGCCCGGCGGGGAACAGGAGGTCGATAACCTGTGCAAGACCGTCGAGGTCCTGGGCAGGGCTGGCATCCCCATCATGTCCGTCCCCCTCGACTATTACAACCCCGGCTACCGTGGCGGGGTGCAGGTCGAGCACCGGGGAGGGTATAAGATGTACGGGTTCGACCCGGAGGTCATGAGAAAGCGCCTGAAAGAAGAGCCTTATGAGATCCCTTCGGTGGAGGACTACTGGCCCCGCTGCGTGCGCCTTTACGAGAGGCTTTTCCCCGTCGCAGAACGCTTCGAGGTCAGGCTCGTCGCGCACCCCTCTGACCCTCCGCTCCCTGAGACGCACATCTCCCCCCGGCGCTGGGCCGCCCTGCTCGACGCGGTCCCCAGCGATCACAGCGGCCTGCTCTACTGCGTCGGCACGAGATACGAGTCCGGCGTGAACGTCTTCGAGGACATCCGACACTTTGGCCGGAAGGGGAAGATCTTTCACGTCCACTTCCGGAACGTGCGGGGGACCATCCCCGCGGCGGGGGGCTATGAGGAGGTGGCGCTGGGCGACGGGGACATGAACATGTTCAGGGTGATCCAGACCTTGAAGGAGGTGGGTTACGAGGGGGCGCTTCAGCTCGATCACATGCCGAGCTATGTCGGGGACTCGCCGAACCAGGAGCGGGCGTGGGCGTATGCGGTGGGATACGCCAAGGCCCTCATCACGGCGCTGAACGCATAAAATATCCCCTCCAGATTCCCCCCGGCATTCCCACCTTTCTTGCTTGCCCAAGAAAGGTGGGACCAAAGAAGGGCACTCCTCAAACGCCGGAGGGGCTTGGCGCGCCGCAACCTTGACGTTCAATTGTCGCACTGAAATTTGTGCCCCCGGCATGTGGGTTGCTTCTGCCGGACTCCTGCGGTGGGGGTTTCCGGCGGCGCGCCTTCTGGTCGTTTGGACAAGGCTCCTCCCCCTCTCCCTTTTTGGGGGAGGGGTCTAGACCAACAGAGAATACGCATGCGAGAGATTCTGATCGACGGGTACAACCTGATCCGGCAGTCGGAGCGGCTGTCCGAGCAGGAGCGGCGGGGCGGGCTG